>Ga0208717_1000150_pt1 | contig 34030 bp, 30 predicted proteins | sample NGESurF53shallow_FD_184489 | JGI IMG/M metagenome (GOLD analysis project Ga0208717, IMG submission 184489) | Arctic peat soil microbial communities from Barrow, Alaska - NGEE Surface sample F53-3 shallow (SPAdes) | ecosystem: Environmental > Terrestrial > Soil > Wetlands > Peat ... | reverse complement strand
AATGAGCAAGGTGGATGCGGCTCGCAGCGAAAAATCCTTCCGTCGCCCGCCAATTTCGCCGTTCATTAACACGCGTTAACCTGAAGCGATTCCCCTGGGCACCCGAAGACAAGCTTGCGTGACCTCCGTCTTTGGTCCAAGGGTCCCGGACTCTTAGTCAAGGTCCCGACCTCGCGGTCGGACTATCCATCGGCCCCTGGACGGCGCAAATGCCCGCTCAGACACCCCCCTCAATCCGCTCGATGTTGGCCATCGATGCGGGCAGCGCCGCGCGGGCGGTCAGGAGGTCGTGGCGGGACTGCAGATTGAGCCAGAACTCCGCCGGCATGCCCAGCAGTCGTTCCAGCCTCAACGCCGTATCCGGCGTCATGCGGGTGGTCCCACCAAGCAGGCGCTCGATGCGGGTTCGCGGCACGCCCATGCGGGCGGCCGCCCTACCCGCGCCGAGGCCGAGAGGTTTGAGAAATTCTTCCGCCAGCATCTCGCCGGGGTGCACCGGCGAAAGAGGATCGATCGCGGCCTTGGCGTTCATGGACCTCTCCATCGTTGGGCGGTGGCGACCGCAGAGTCAGTGGTAATCGACAAAATCAACCTCCGCCGGCCCGCCAGACGTCCATCGAAAGACCAGACGGAACTGGTCGTTGACGCGGATCGAAAACCAGCCGGCCCGGTCGCCCTTCAACGCCTCCAGCCGGTTGTTCGGCGGCAGCCTAAGGGCGTCGAGAGTCGGCGTGGCTTCGAGCATTTCCAGCTTCCGCTTCGTGGTCCGTATCAGGTCGCTCGGAAAGCCCTTGCCGGGGTCTCGTCCGTCGAAGATCGCTCGCGCACGATCGCTCCTGAAGCTCTGGATCGCCATTTCATCCACTTCACACCGAGGTCATGTATCGTTGTATGATACGCGCTGCAAGACCCTTGGTCGACTTGCGCGCCAAAGGCTCGGGGCTTGCATGAGGCTTGGCCAAGGGATTCAACCCGGTTGTCAGCGGCCGACGCCGATATAGACAATCAGAGCGCCGCCCGCCGCCCCGCCCACGGACGGGCCCGCTCCAACTGTCCGGCCAGTCGAAACAGGGTCGCCTCATCGGCCGGGCGGCCCACGAACTGGACGCCGATGGGCAGGCCTTCGGCGCTCCAGGCCAGTGGGACGGTCATGGCCGGCTGGCCGGTGAGGTTGAAGGCCTGGGTGTTGGGCATGAAGGCGAACAGGCGCTTCGGATAGCCGTGCGGATCGGGCGGATCGCCGCGCAGCCAGCCGATCGGCGCGGGCGGGCGGCCGAGGGTGGAGAGCAGGAGCCCGTCGTAGCGCTCGAAGAAGGCGGCCACCGTCCGGCCGAAGGCGTGGGCGGCCTGGATCGCCTGGACATAGGCGGACCCGGAGATGGCGCGGCCGGACTGATAGAGGCCCCATGTGGCGTCCTCCACCTCGCCCTCGGCGATCGGCCGGCCGCGCCTGGCCGCTTCGGTATCGAGGGTGGCGGCGAGGCTGGCGGCCACGACCACCCCGGCCGCCGCGCCGACCGCGGCCAGGTCGCCCGGCAGGGCGGCCTCTTCCACCCGATGACCGAGCGATTCGCACAGGGCGGCGGCCTCGCGCACGGCGCCGGCGCATTGCGGGTCGAGGCCCTCGGAGGCCAGGGCGGCGGTGGTGAAGGCGATGCGCAGCACGCCCGGCTCGCGGCCGACCTCTTCGGCGAAGGGGCGAGCGGGCGGATCGAGCCAATAGGGATCGCCGGCGACGGGCCGGCAGACGGCGTCCAGCAGGGCGGCGCTGTCGCGCACCGAGCGGGTGACGGCGTGGTGGATGGAAAGGCCGCCCCATCCCTCGTCGGCCGGGGCGAAGGAGACGCGGCCGCGCGAGGGCTTGAGGCCGAACAGGCCGCAGCAGGCGGCCGGGACGCGGATCGAGCCGCCGCCGTCGCTGGCGTGGGCGGCCGGAACCATGCCCCCCCCCACCGCCGCCGCCGCGCCGCCGGACGAGCCGCCGGGGGTTCGGTCAAGGTCCCACGGATTGCGGGCCGGGCCGAACAGCTCCGGCTCGGTGACCGGCTGGAGGCCGAATTCCGGGGTGTTGGTCTTGCCGAAGATGACCAGGCCGGCCCGGCGCCAGGCGGCGACGATGGCGCTGTCCCGCGCCGCGATCGCATCCTTCAGCAGCCTCGAGCCGGCGGTGGTGGCCGTTCCCTCGACCTGGACGCCAAGGTCCTTGATCAGGAAGGGGACGCCGCCCAAGGGACCGCCAAGCGATTGGGCGGACGCGGCGGCGCGCACCGCGGCGCGGGCCTCGTCGGCCAGGAGCAGGGTGACGGCGTTCAGCTTCGGATTGACCGCCTCGGTCCGCGTCAGAGCCGCCTCCAGCACCTCGGCGGCGCTCGCCTCGCGGCGGGCGATGAGATCGGCCAGGCCCACGGCGTCGTGGGCGAGATAGTCGGATTGGTTCATGGGGCGGCCTCGCCTATCTTTGTGTCATGTCATCGAGCCATGGAGCGCACGGCAAGGCCATGGCCCGAGGGATAGAAATCTTCATCGACGCCGACGCCTGCCCGGTGAAGGACGAGGTCTATCGCGTCGCCGCCCGTTATGGACTGAAAACCCATGTGGTCGCCAACGCCTTCCTGTTCGTTCCCGCCGGTCCGCTCATCGAGCGCGTGATGGTTAGCCAGGGCCCCGATGTCGCCGACGACTGGATCGCGCAGCACGCGGGGCCGGGCGACGTGGTGATCACCAGCGACATTCCCCTGGCCGAGCGGGCGCTGCGGGCCGGCGCCGCGGCGATCGCGCCCAACGGCCGCGCCTTTACCGTCGATTCCATCGGCGCGGCGATGGCCGGGCGGGCGATCATGGAACAGATCCGCTCCACCGGAGAGGTGGGCGGCGGCCCCAGGGCTTTCGACAAGCGCGACCGCTCGCGCTTCCTTCAGGCGCTGGACGAGGCGATCGGGCGCGAGAAGCGGCGGCGGCGATGATCGCCATCACCGACGAGATCGCCCTGGACGAGGCCGAACTGGCGTTCAGCTTCATCCGCGCCTCCGGCCCCGGCGGCCAGAACGTCAACAAGGTCTCCACGGCGGTGCAGATGCGGTTCGATGCGCGCCGCTCACCGTCACTGCCTGACGAGGTGAGCGCGCGCCTGCAAAAGCTGGCCGGCTCGCGCTTGACCCTGGAAGGGGTGATCGTCATCACCGCCAGCCGCCACCGCAGCCAGGAACGCAACCGTGCCGACGCGGTCGGCCGCCTCGTCGCCCTGATCGCCAAGGCGGCCGTGGCGCCGGTCAAACGTCGCCCGACCCGGCCCACCAGGGCGTCCAAGGCGCGTCGGCTGGACGCCAAATCGCGGCGGGCCGGCGTCAAGACCTTGCGCGGCAGGCCGGAGGATGGCGAGTAGAGATTGCAACCCGCGCCGACCGCGCTAGCTTGGCGCCTGTCGCGAACCAGGGGGAGTCGGATGCGGGTCCAGATTTCGATGGTGGTTTCGATCGTGCTGGCCGCGCTCCTGTGCGCATGTGGCAAGAGCGGCGGCGATACGTCGGCCGCCGGGGTGGTCTCCGCGGCTCCGGCCCTGCCCGCTCCGGCCGCGCCCACGCAGGCTCGGAAGAAGGCGACTTTGGCCTCCCTGCCGGCCGCTTTTCGGGGCGCGGACTTCGACAATGGCCAGGCCAAGTTCGCCCTGTGCAAATCCTGCCACACCGCCGTCAGGGACGGCCCGAACATGACCGGACCCAATCTCTACGATGTGTTCGGCCGCCGGGCGGCGACCGAGCCGGGCTTCGCCTATTCCGACGCCCTGAAGGTCTCCAAGATCGTCTGGGACGCCGACAGCATCGACAAGTGGATCGCCAATCCCCGCGCCGACGTCCCCGGCACCAAGATGACCTATCTGGGCATGGAAAACGCCAAGGACCGCATCGACCTGATCGCCTATCTCAGACTGGTGACCACGCCGAAGGGAAGGTTGCGCCCCGTCCCTTAAGCGTCGTAGCCCGGCCTCTCGCGATCCAGCCGGCGCAGACAAGCGGGCCAGGCGAGCGCGCCGCTCATGCCGCCGCCCGCCCCGCCGGCGACCACGGCGCGAACCGCCGCCTGGCTTTCTTCCGGAGCGAAGAGAACACCCTCGCGACCGCAGGAAAGCGCCATGACCTGCTGCTTGCAGGCCCGCTCCAGATAGAACATGCCGATCCAGCAATCGCCGGCCGTCTTGCCCACCGCCAAGGTGCCGTGGTTGCGCAGCAGCATGACCGACTTGTCGCCCAGGTCGGCGACCAGGCGCTCGCGCTCGTCGTGGTTAAGCGCGATGCCTTCGTAGTCGTGGTAGGCGAGGCTCGGCAGGATGGCCAAGGCGTGCTGGCTGAGCGGCAGCAGGCCCTCCTTCTGGGCCGCCACGGCCACCCCCTGATCGGTGTGCAGGTGCATCACGTAGTGGGCGTCCTCGCGCGCCGCGTGGACCGCCGAATGGATGGTGAAGCCGGCCGGGTTGATGAAGTGGTTGGTCTCCTGAAGAATCTGGCCGTCCAGATCGATCTTGATCAGCGACGAGGCGGTGATCTCCTCGAAGAACAGGCCATAGGGATTGATCAGGAAATGATGATCGGGCCCAGGAACGCGGGCCGAGATATGGGTGTAGATCATGTCGTCCCACCCATGGAGCGCCGCCAGGCGGTAGAGGGCGGCCAGATCGACCCTGGCCCGCCATTCCTCCGCCGAGACCTTGCCCTTCAGCGAGCCCGAGCCCGCGAGCGATCCGTCCGCCATGGCGGTTTCTCCCGATGTTTTTTTGCGACGGCCAGAGAGTCGCGCCGAAGGCGGCCAAGGTCAAGCGCGACGTCAGGGCGCCAAGGCAATCGGGCGCACCCCCCTGTTTCAACCACGAACCCCACAAACATCACGAACAAAGCAACGGGCCTTGCGCGATGGGCGCGCTGCCTGAAACATCGCGCGCGTTCGTGCGGTTCGTGCCGTTCGTGGTTCATTTTATCGGGCCTTCGGCCAAGGCCGCTTAGCCACGGCTCGCTCAGCTGATTTTCCCTGGTCAGGGCGCCGGCGGAAGGGTGACGAAGCCGTATTCGCGGAACAGCGCCGCCGCCCCGGGGCTTTGCAGGAAGCGCAGGAAGGCCGGGCCGGCGCGGTTGGTCGAGGCGGCGACGAGAGCGGCGGGGTAGACGATTTTCGGGTGGGTGTGGTCGGGGAAGAGGCCGACGATCCGCACCCCCGGCTCGATCTTCGCGTCGGTGTCGTAGACGACGCCGAGCGGCGTGGCGCCCTGGGCGACGAAGGCCAGGGCGGCGCGGACGTTCTCGGCCGGGGCCAGCTTGTCCTTGACGCTGGCCATGACGCCCAGGCTGGTGAGCGAGGCGCGGCCATAGCGGCCGGCGGGCACGTCGGCCCCGGCGATGGCCAGGCGCCCGGCGCCCAGGGCCGCGGCCAGCGGCATGCCCGGTGCGATGCGCAGGCGCAGCTTCGAATCGGCCGGCGCGATCAGGGCCAGATGGTTGGTGAGCAGGTCGCGCCGGCTGGCCGCGACGATGAGCCGGCGGGCCTGCAGATAGTCCATCCAGTCGCTGTCGGCCGAGATGAACAGGTCGGCCGGCGCGCCCTGTTCCATCTGGCGGGCGATGGCCGAGGAGGCGGCGTAGGAAAAGCGCACCGGCCCGCCGCCCGAGGCGGTGAAGGCCGCCCCCACCTCGTCGAGGGCGTTCTTCAGGGATGCGGCGGCGAAGACGGTGAGCGGCGCGCCGGCGGCCGGGGCGGCGCCAGCGCCCAGGGGCGCCAGGGCGAGCGCCGTCAATGCGATCAGCAGGGGGCGGCGGGCAAAGCTGTTCAGCATGGTTCAGACTCCACGCTTCGACTTTGGCCGACCGCCGCGTGGCCGTCGAGGGGCGCGGCGATGGCCGCCGGTGGCGAAGGCGGCCCGCTCGCCCTAGATTGGGCTCTTGACCCAGACCTCGACCCCCTCGGACGCGCCGCCCTCCTCCAACCCCAAGACGGCGCTGAAACTCCAGAAGGCCTACGCCGCCCAGCGGCGCGCCTGGGCCAAGGCGGTCGGCCGGCCCTACACCCGCGACCGCGACCCCCGGCCGCCGCCCGGCGAACTGGACGTGGGTCCCGACGAACAGGGATAGGCCCTCGCCGGTTTGACAAGGCGCGGCTCTCCGCGTCTCCTCGCATCGCATGCCAGGCCCCCCGCCCCTTCCCCCGCGCCTCGCCTTCGTCGCCAGCGACTGGCCCGAGGCGCAGGCGGCGCGCGCCCGGCTCATCGCCCGCTACGGCGAAGTCTCCGAAGCCGAGGCGCGGGCGGTGGTGGCTCTGGGGGGCGACGGGTTCATGCTGGAGGTGCTGCACCGCAATCTCGCCACCCGCCGGCCGATCTACGGCATGAACCGCGGCTCGGTGGGCTTCCTGATGAACGATTACCGCGAAGAGGGCCTGATCGAACGGGTGGCCGCCGCCGAGCAGGCGATCATCTACCCGCTCAGCATGTCGGCGGTGGATACCGACGGCGGGCAGCACCGGGCGCTGGCGATCAACGACGTCAGCCTGCTGCGCGCCACCCGCCAGGCGGCCAAGCTGCGCATCCTGATCGACGGGCGAGCGCGCCTGGAGGAGCTGATCTGCGACGGCGCCCTGGTCGCCACCCCGGCCGGCTCGACGGCCTACAATCTCTCCGCCCACGGGCCGATCATCCCCATCGACGGCCAGGTCCTGGCTCTCACCCCGATCAGCGCCTTCCGCCCCCGCCGCTGGCGCGGGGCGCTCTTGTCGCACACCGCAAGGGTGACCTTCGAGATCCTGGAGGCCGACAAGCGTCCGGTCAGCGCCGTGGCCGACAACGTCGAGGTGCGCAACGTCGTGCGGGTCGATGTGGTCGAAGACCGCGCCATCGCCCTGGCGGTGCTGTTCGACGAAGGTCGCAGCCTGGAAGAGCGAATGCTGGCCGAACAGTTTTCGGCGTGAGACGACGGGAGAAGCATTGGTGACTCAGATTCACTGGATCAAGGCGGTCAGCGACAGCTTTGGCGTCGCTTCGGACTGGTCGGGCGGGAAGGTTCCCGGCGCCGGCGACGACGCGATTCTGGATGCACCGGGGTCGACGCCCTACACGGTCACCGCATCGGCGTCGGCGACGGTGAACAGCATACAGACCGCCCCCGACGCCCTGCTCGACATCACGGCCAACTTTTCGGCGACCGACGGCACTGGAACGGGCGCGAACCTTGGCGCGATCCGCGTCGAGAACGGCGCCGCTCTGACGCTGCAGGGCCCCGTGGTGAACAGCGGCACGATGGAAATTTTCGGCACGGTTTCGCCGACAGCGATCGTGCTCGGCTCCAGCGTCACGCTCAGCGGCGCCGGGGCCATCTTCCTGAACTTCGCCGGCGGCCCCGATCAGCGGATCGTCGCCTCCCCCGGCGGCTCGCTGCTGACCAATGTGGACAATCGGATCAGCGGCCAGGGCATGCTGGGTGGAGCGGGGATGACGATCGTCAACGAAGCGCAAGGGTTTATCGAAGCCAAGGGCGGACCTCTGTCGATCGACACCGGCGCCCACACCATCGTCAACGCCGGCCTTATCGACGCCGAAGGGGCGCCGGGAGACGACGGCATCACGCCCGCCCAGGGCACGGTCCAAAGCCCCATCGACAACGCTGGAATCCTGGAGATCGATGGCGACGGCGCGAGCCTGATCCTGGACGGGGCGGTGACCGGCTCGGGCAGAGCCATCGTCGCCGGCGGAACCCTGCGTTTCAACGCGGCCTTCAGCCAGAACGTCCATTTCGAGGGCCCAACCGGCATTCTGTATCTCGCCCAGTCGGCTAATTACGGCGGGGTGATCTCGCAGTTTGTCGTGACCGGCGGCCAGTCGCTCGACCTTGGCGACATCCGTTTCACGGGCGTCGGGGAAGCCAGTTACAGCGGCACAGGCTCCAGCGGCGTGCTCACCGTCACGGACGGGACCCACACAGCCCATATCGAATTGGTCGGCGACTATCTTGGCGCGGCCTTCACCGCCGCCAGCGACGGCCAGGGCGGGACGATGGTGACGGCCGGTCCGAAGGCCCTGCATTGGCTTGGCCCGGTGAGCGCCAATTTCACCACCGCCGCCGATTGGACGGCCGGGGTTGTTCCTGGCCCAGCCAACGATGCGATCCTCGATGCCTCGGGCTCGACCCGCTACACCGTCACCGCCGCGACGAGCCAGACGGTGGACAGCGTCCAGATAGCGGCCACGGCAACCCTCGAGGTCACCGGCGCCTTCACCGCGACAACTGGAACCGGATCGGGCGCTAACGCCGGCGAGATACTGGCCGCCAACGGCGGGGCCTTTACCGCCGGAGGGACGCTCGACAACACCGGGTTGATTGCTCTTGCCGCCGCGAGCGGACGCACCAGCCTGCTGGTCTCTGGGCCCCTGACGCTCGGCGGTCACGGGACCGTCGCTCTCGGCAACAGCTACGAGAACCTCATAGAAGGCGTCGCGTCCGGCGCCGTCTTGACCAACATCGACAACACGATCGCTGGAGCCGGGGATCTGGGGGGCGGCAACCTCGATCTGGTCAACCAGGCGGCGGGGATCGTCGACGCCAGCGCCTCGATTTCGCTCATCCTCGACACGGGAAGCGGGACGGCCGTCAACGCCGGCCTGATCGAGGCGACGGGAAGCGGGGGCCTCACGATCCGAGACACGAGTGTCGATGGATCGAGCGGCGGTGTCATCTTGGCGGGAAGCGGCTCGCACGTTGGCCTTCAGGGCGCGGACTTGATCGGCGGCACGCTCGAATCAACTGGAACAGGGACGATAAAGACCTACAAGGGCGGTCCCAACCTGCTGGATGGGACGAGTTCGGCCATCGACAACCGGGCCAGGGTCGTCGTCCAGAGCGGCTCCGCGCTGACGATTCAAGGCGCCATCGTCAACTCCGATCAGATCGCGCTGACTGGCTATGGCCCCGCGACAACGCTCACCATCGGCGCGGCCGGCGCGAAGCTCTCAGGCGGCGGCCGGATCATCCTGGGCGACAACGCCGAGAACATCATCATCGGCGCGAGTTCGGCGGCGACCCTCACCAATGTGGACAACAACCTCAGCGGCGCGGGTCGGTTGGGCGCGGGCTCCATGAAGCTGATCAACGACGCCAAGGGTGTGATCGTCGGAACCCTGGCCGCGGCCCTCGTCATCGACACCGGCGCCAACACCATCGTCAACGCGGGGACCATCCTCAGCCGGGGCAAGGGCGGGGTGACGATCCAGAGCGCGGTGAACAACACCGGATTGCTGGAAGCGGCCGGCGGCGTGTTGACCGTCAACGGCGCGGTCAGCGGAACCGGGGCCGGGGCGATCTACAGCGGGACGCTCGATTTCACCTCGAGCTTTTCCCAGAAGGTGGTGTTCCAGGGGCCGACCGGCGAACTCGAACTGGCGCAGTCGCAGAGCTACGGCGGCACGATCACCGGCTTTTCCAAGACCGGCGGGACATCCCTGGACCTGCGGGACATAGGCTTCGTGAGCTCCACCGATGCGACGTTCAGCGGCGCGGCCAGCGGGGGCGTGCTCACCGTCACCGAAGGAACCCACACCGCCCACATCCGCCTCAGCGGCGACTATACCGCCTCCACTTTCACCGCCAGCAGCGACGGCCACGGCGGGACCATCGTCGTCGATCCGACGACGGCGGCGACCGCTCACCGGTTCGTCGCGGCCGCGGCGGCCCTGGGGGCCGGCGGCGGCGGGCTGGCGAGCGTGGCGCACGGCGCTTGGCGCGCCCATCCGCCAGTGCTGGCGAGGCCTGCGGTAGCGACGGCATAGGCGCTGACCGGAGGAAATGATCCGCGCCATCGCCCTGGCGGTGCTGTTCGACGAAGGGCGCAGCCTCGAAGAGCGCATGCTGGCCGAACAGTTTTCAGCGTGAGACGGGAGGCGGCCGGCTTGGGCCCTCCCCCGCCGTCATCAAAGAGCGTATGAAATCCACGCCAAGGCGCCCGCGCGGCGGCCGTCGTGGTCAAGATGCGAGGCGAAGATGATCCAGGTCCATTGGGCGAACCCGATCAGCGGTAGCTTCACCAACGCTTCGGACTGGAGCGGCGGGGTCGTTCCGGGGGCGAACGACGCCGCCATCCTCGATGCGGCGGGAGTCACTCTCTACACGGTCACCGCCTCGGCCAATGAAACCGTGAACAGTATTCAAACCGCCGCGAACGCCACGTTCGCGGTCACGGATTTTTTCGTGGATCGCAATGGAACCGGTGGCGGCGCCAACGCCGGCGTCATTTCAGTGGGCAATAGCGCGACCCTCATAATGGACGGCGCGATCGACAATACTGGATCGATCATGGTCACGGCCGGTCCTGGTCTTACCAACCTGATTTTTGGCAGGGCCGGCGGCGCCACCCTCAGCGGTGGTGGAGAAGTGATGTTTCCGGCCAGCAGCGGAAACAATTATGCCGAGCTGACCGGCGGCGTTCTGACAAACGTGGACAACACCATCACGGGCGACTTTGCTGTTTTGGCTCTTAACGGGTTTATTAATGACGCCGCCGGCGTGATCGACGCCATAGGCGCAGATCATTACGGCTCTCCCGCAATTTACGCGGAGACAATCACGAACGCCGGCCTCATTGAAAACACCGGGCTCAACCGGCTTTCTATTGAGGTCGACACGACGTTGAATAACTCTGGCGGTGTGATCCTCGCTGGAAATGGCTCCATCGTTGATATCTCACCCCACAGTGCTTCGAATTATCGCGTTACTCAAGCCACGCTCGTCGGCGGTACGCTCGAAACGTCGGGGACGGGCGTTATTTACGCAACCTATTTCGGGCTGTTTAGCGGTCCCCTTATTTTCGACGGTACGACGGCGACGGTGAATATTGACGGGGCGGTGGTCGTCAAAGACGAAGGCCGTTTGATTCTCGACGGGACGATCAACGATACCGATTCTCTTTCGCTCGAGGGCGTATTCGGGGCGACATTTGTCGAGGTCGGCGGGGCCAATGCGGTCCTGAGCGGGGGCGGGCAGGTGATCCTGGGCGACAACCATTTCAACGCCATTACCGGCGCGGCGCCGGGCGCGACATTGACCAATGTCGATAACACGATCTCCGGCGCGGGAAGGATCGGGGCCTATGGCAATGCCGGCAAAGCGTTCTTTCTGGTGAACGAGGCCGCCGGCGTTGTCGACGCGAATGCCGCCGCCGGCCTTGTTCTCGACACTGGATCGGATACCGTTACCAACGCTGGATTGATCGAAGGGACGGGGACTGGCGGTCTGACCATCCGAAACACGACCACCGATGGTTCCGGCGGAGGCGTCATCGCGGCCGGAAACGGATCGCACGTGGGGCTGCAAGGGGCGACGCTGATCGGTGGCACGCTGAAGTCGATGGGAAGCGGGGTGTTTCAGACCTTCGCCGGCGCGAACCTGCTGGATGGCACGGCCTCGGCGGTGAGCAATCAGGCTCTGCTGGTTATCTCCGACGGCACGGCGCTGACCTTTCAAGGCGCCATCGACAACACCGGCCGGGTGCATGTGAGCGGCCAGGGGACCGGCGCGGCGCTCGATATCGGCTCCAGCGGCGGCACGCTTTCCGGCGGCGGTCGCATCACCTTGAGCGACACCGCCCTCAATCGCATCGTCGGCGCGAGTTCGGCCGCGACCTTGACCAATGTCGACAACAACCTCAGCGGCGCGGGTCAGTTGGGCGCGGGCTCGATGACGCTGATCAACGAGGCCAAGGGCGTGATCGTCGGCTCGCAGGCTGCGGCCCTCATCATCGACACCGGCGCCAACACCATCGTCAACGCGGGCATCATTCTCAGCCGGGGCGCGGGTGGCGTAACCATTCAGAGCGCCGTCGCCAACAGCGGGCTTCTCGAAACCGCCGGCGGGGAGCTGACCGTGAACGGCGCGGTGACCGGGATCGGGACCGGGACGATCTACAGCGGCACGCTCGATTTCACCTCCAGCTTTTCCCAGAGGGTGGTGTTCCAGGGAACGACCGGCGAACTCGAACTCGCTCAATCCCAGAACTACGCCGGAACCATCACCGGCTTTTCCAAGACCGGCGGGACGGCCCTGGACCTGCGGGACATCGGTTTCGTGAGTTCCACCGAAGCGACGTTCGCCGGCACGGCCGGCGGGGGCGTGCTCACCGTCACCGACGGGACCCACACCGCTCACATCACCCTCAAGGGCGACTACCGCGCCTCCACCTTCACCGCCAGCAGCGACGGCCACGGCGGGACGATCATCGTCGATCCGGCGGCGTCGGCGGTGGCCACCCATCGCTTCGTCGCGGCCGCGGCAAGCTTCGGTGCGGGGGGCGACGGCCTGGCGAGTGTGGCGCACGAGGCCTGGCGGGCGCAGCCGGTAATGTTGGCGAGGCCGGGAGTGATGGTGGCGTAGCCGGTCACATCATCCAGCGTCAACGGCGGGCAGTACATCAGCGGGTAGGGCGCCGGTGCTCGCAAATCGGCAACATGAACGTCGGCGAAGCGGCGCCGCCGATCAAGTCGCCATTTGCGCCGGCAAGGGGGTCGCGCCGGTGATGAAGCCGGCGTCCTGGGCGGCGGCTACCCCCGCTCGAGCGCGAAGGCGGCGTTGATCAGACCGACGTGGGAGAAGGCCTGGGGGAAGTTGCCGACCAGGCGGGCGGCGTCGGCGTCGTATTCCTCGGCCAGCAGGCCCACGTCGTTGGCCAGGGCCAGCAGGCGGTCGAACAGGGGCCCGGCTTCGTCTCGGCGGCCGAGCGCCATATAGGCGTTCACCAGCCAGAAGCCGCAGGCCAGGAAGGCGCCTTCGCCCGGCGGCAGGCCGTCGTCGGCGCGGGCGGTGTCGTAGCGCATGACCAGGCCCGATGGGGCGAGCAGATCCGCCTCCACCGCCGCCACCGTGCCGGCGAAACGCGGATCGGAGGCGGCGACGAAGCCCAGATCGGCGATGAGCAGCAGGCTGGCGTCCAGAGTGCGGTCATCGTAGGCGCGCACGAAGGTGTTTCGGGCCGGATCGAATCCCATCTGGCAGACATCGGCGTGGATCGCCGAGCGCAGGGCGCGCCAGTCGGCCGCCGGACCCACCAGGGCGAAATCCTCCACGGCGCGCACCGCCCGGTCGATGGCGACCCAGGCCATGATCTTGGAGAAGGTGAAATGCCGGCGCGGGCCGCGCACCTCCCAGATGCCGTCGTCCGGCTCGCGCCACACCTTGGCGACGTGCTCGGCGAGCAGGAGCTGCACGCCCCACGCCTGGGCGTCCTCGGCCAGACCGCCCAGACGCGCCTGATGGAAGGCGTCCATGACTTCGCCATAGACATCGAGCTGGAATTGCTCGTGCGCGGCGTTGCCGATGCGCACCGGGCGCGAGGCGGCGTAGCCGGCCAGCCAGTCCGCCTCCCACTCCGGCAGGCGCCGTTCGCCGGCCAGGCCGTACATGATCCGCATGTCGCCCGGATCGCCGGCCACCGCCCGGTGCAGCCAGTCGCGCCAGGCCCGCGCCTCGTCGAAATAGCCGGCCCTCATCAGGGCGCGCAGGGCGAGGCTGGCGTCGCGCACCCAGCAGTAGCGATAGTCCCAGTTGCGCACCCCGCCCAGTTTCTCCGGCAGGGAGGCGGTAGGCGCGGCGACCAGGCCGCCGGTGGGGGCGTAGGTCAGGGCTTTCAAGGTGATCAGGGAACGGCGCGCGGCCGGGGGATGACGCCCTTTAGCGACCCAATCGGCCCAGAAGGCTTGCGTGTCGGCCAGAGCGCGGGCGGCATCGAGGGCGGCCGGCGGCGCCAGCCAGGACGCGCCGTAGGACAGCACGAAGGCAGCGACCTCGCCGGCGCGCACGGTGAAATCGGCCACCGTCTTCATGTCCTCGCCCCGCACCGCGAGTGGAGTGCGCAGCACCGCCATGTCCGGGCCGGCGATGAAGCGGGTCGCGCCCTCGCCGTCGCGGCTCACCCACGGGACCGTCGCGCCGTAGCCGAACCGCACGACGAGCTCCATTCCCACAGCGAGCGAACCGGCCTCGCCAAAGACCATGCGAACGACATGGGAGGCGTCGTCGCCAGAAACACGGCCCTTGGGCGGCATGAAATCCACGAGCGTCACCGCGCCGTCGCCGGTTTCGAAGCGGGTTTCGAGGATCAGGCTGTCGCCGTCGTAGGCGCGGGATGTGGAAATGGCGGGATCGACGGGCGCGATCCGCCAGCGGCCGTTACCTGCCTCGCCGAGCAGGGCGGCGAAACAGGCGGGGGCGTCGAACCTCGGCCAGCACAGCCAGTCGATCGACCCGTCCGCCCCCACCAGGGCGGCGGTTTCGCAATCGCCGATCAGCGCATAGGCCTCGATGGGCTGGGATTGAACCATGCGCATCCCTCTCCGCTGGCCCGCGAATCTCAGGAACCCGGCCCGCTAATAGGCGATCCAGGTGAAAACCCTCAGCGTGTTGTTGTCCGAGGCGTTGCGGCCGGCGCCGTCGAAGTTCTGGCCGGCCCCGTTGAAACGGAAATAGGCCGTGTATTGAACGCCCAGCCGCATGTTGAAACGCGGACCGAGCGGCGAGCCTCCATCGCCCCACGGCGTGCCGTCGATCTGGAAGTTCGCGCCGGAGCTGTCGGGCCGCAGGGTGCAGTTGGCGGCGTAGAGCAGATCGTCCTGGCTTCCCCAGGTGTCGAACGCCCCCACGGTCAGGCCGATCTTGTCGCGCCAGTAGTAGGAGGCGTCGAAGCGGAGATCCTGCAGGCTGTCATTGACGTTGCTCGCCAAGCCCAGGGCCTGGGACGCATACAGCCTTTGGTGCTCGTAGGTGTAGCGCGCGTTGAAGGTGACGACGTTCTTCTTGGCGGCGAAGAGCTGATAGGAGGCGTCGAGTCCCACGTCATTGTAGTGGTCGGTGAGCCCGAGACTCTCGTCGTGACCTGGATAGATGTTGGCGGCCATCGCGAAAGCCCCGACCTCGAAATTCCGATCGCCGTAGTTCTTCTGGAAAGCGATCCGGCCATAGGGCGCGACGCCGTCGATATTGCCCGGATCGGTGGGATCGACGCCAGCCTGGGTAAGAAACCGGGCGCCGGGCGAGCTGTATCCGCCCGCCTCGGCGTAGAATTGCGAATTGATCCAGACGTAGCCGGTCAAGCCCAGGGTGTTCTGCGCGAGACTGCCGATGAGGGGGGCCGCGCCGGGCGTGGGCGCCAGGCTGGAGGTCGTATAGGGATAACCCCAGGCCGGCAGGGTGTTGAAGGCGTCCTGAACCGTGGGGGCGTTATTGAGGCTGAGGCCGAACACCATGTTCGTCTTCCTGACCTTGGCGGTGGTCACGGCGCGCACGTCGAGGTTGTCCCAATGGAAGGCCCTAGCGACGCCATCATAGGTATTCTGGATGAAGGCTCCGAAGTGCGAGCCCACGCCCCCGGCGATAAAGAGCCCGATCTGGTCGATGGCCGCGTTGTCGTTGACGGCGAAGGTGCGCGGGGGCGGCGCGGGCTGATCCTTGGCGGTCCGCACGTACGAGGCGATCGCCATCGCCGAGACCGGCACGTTGAAGGTATTGGTGCGCAGCGTATAGCCGTTCATCTTGAACTCGCGCCCGAACGGCGTGAGCTGGGGCCCAAAGCCGCCCACATGGCAGGCGCTGCACGGCTGGCCGGTCTGGATCGCGAAGCTCGGCACGGCCAGGGCGCCGCCGGCGGTGAGCAAGGTGGCGGCCAGGGCGAGCAGGAATCGCCGCGCCAAACCGCGAACGAAGGAAATCTCTCGCGCCGCCGGCCGTCGCACGGCAGGCCCCCTCAAGACTTGGCTTTGTAGATCGTACACCAGCCGGCCGGATCAATAACCCCGGCCACCGTCTTGCAGGCGTTTGGCGGCTGCCACTGGGTGCAGTTGTCGCAGCGAAGCTTGCCTTTGGGCGTCGACTGGTAGGCGACCGCCTGCTGAGCCATCTTGTGCGGGGCGCCCTCCGCCGAGCCGGTCATCAGGCCTCCGCCGAGCGCGCCGCCGGCGGCCGCGAGGGCCGCGCCTCGCAGGAGCCCGCGCCGGGAGATATCCAGCGTCTGGACGTTTTCGGTCGTCGTCATGGCAATGTTTCCCTGGTTGGGACACCAAACGGCCACAATCGCAATTCGATCCGACGACGGTCGAATATTTAATTTGTCGCTCAATCGCTTCGTGAAAACCTTCCACATTCACATCGAAACGGCGGCATTTCTCGCTTCCGTCTACGGCTTGCCGAGCGGGGCGCCGGGTTGTGGTTGGGCCGTCGGTTCAGCTTCCCCGATCACGCCGCGCAGCGTCTTCACCTGAGCGGCGGAAACGGCGGGGGCGCGGTTTCCCCAGCTCGAACGAACATAGGTGAGGAGGTCGGCGATGTCGCTGTCGGACAAGCTCGCGCCAAACGGCGGCATGATCAGTTTGGAGGCCGTGGCATGGGTGTTCACCGTGGCGTCGCCAGCCAGCACGACGTGAATCAGGGAGGTCGGGTCGCCGGTGTTGACGACCGGATTTCCAGCCAGGGCCGGGAAGCCCGCCGCATTGCCGGTTCCGTCCTCCTGGTGGCAGGCCGAGCAGTTATCGACGTAGGCTTGCGAGCCGACCGCGACGGCCCGCTCGCCCCGCGCCGGAGGCAGGGTGTGCAGAAAGCTGGCGATGGCGGCCCGGTCGGCCGGGGTCATGAACTGGGTGCTGTGCAGCACCACCTCGCCCATTTCGCCGAAGGCGGTGAACTTGCCCGTTCTCCCGCTCGCCAGGAACTCCTCGATGTCCGCGCCGGCCCATCGTCCCAGCCCAGCCACCGCCTCGCCGCGCAGGCTCGGCGCGAACCAGCCGTTGAACTGCGATCCGGCCAAAAATCGCGAACCGTCCCCGGCCGTCAGCGCGACTTCCTGCAAGGTAATGGCGCGAGGGGTGTGACACGCGCCGCAGTGCCCCAGTCCTTCCACCAGATAGGCGCCGCGGGCGACGACCGGATTCTCCCCCGCGCGCGGCGTGAATGGACGCACCGGGGGCGCGAAAAGCCATCGCCAGTAAGTCAGGGGCCAGCGCATCGACAATGGCCAGGCGAGCTGTTCGGCCCGGTTCCTGGCGGATACGGGCGCGACACCGTGCATGAAGTAGGCGTAGAGCGCCGCCAGGTCGCCGTCGCCGATGCGCGAATAGGACGGATAAGGCATGGCCGGGTACATCGCGCGGCCGGATCGGAGCAGGCCACGCCGGACCGCGCGCTCGAAATCGCCATAGGCGTACCCGCCGATCCCGGTCCGTCGGTCGGGCGTGATGTTGGTGGAAAAGATCACCCCAATGGGTGAAGCGATGGCCAGACCGCCCGCGAAGGGCGCGCCTCCAGGGGCGGTGTGGCAGGCCGTGCAGTCGCCTACCTCGGCCAGATAGGCGCCGCGGGCCACCAGCGCGGGCGTAACGGGAACAGGAAGCCTCGACGCCCGATCGCCGCCGCGTCCCCCCAACACCACCGCCGCGAGCCAGGCGCACAAGAGCGCGACGAGGCCCAGCAGCACGGCCGCCGCCACCCATCGCAGCGCCGTCCAGCCGGCGCCCGCTCGCCCAGATTGAGGCGCATCCCCGCTCCCGGTCACCCGGCGTCACCCTCATAAATGGCCATCACGCTGCCCAGCATCTCCAGCGCCGCCGCCTTCGGCCGCTGGAAGGAGTTGCGGCCGATGATGGAGCCGAAGCCGCCGCCGGCGTGGATGGCCCGAATCTCCTCGAGGACGACCGCCTCGCCGGGAACTGTCGTTGTCGGAGAAGATCATGATTCGTCAAACAACACAGCCAGTCGATCGACCCCTCCGCGCCCACCAGGGCGGCGGTCTCGCAATCGCCGATCAGGCCGTAGGCCTCGATCGGCAGGGGACTGGCGGACGCGTCCCTCACACCCGGCTCGACGGCTTCCTCACCGGATGGGCGGCCACCTTGCCTCTCAGATCCCGCACTTGATCGGCGGAGACCGCTCGCCGCGGGCGTCGGGGGAGAACTCATGCGCGACTGAGCGCCTTGCCTGAGTGGTGTACGACGTCTGGTTCGCCCGGATGATGGTCAGTCTCGCGCACGCTGTACATTGTATTATCTGCGTTGGCGCCCATCTTGGACACACCAGTGACCGTGCCATGGCCGATGGCGCTGCGATAGCGCCATGACACCTTGGTACCAGCGGGGATTGTCTTGAACGTCTCTTTTTTAGTAGTCATATGATATATCCTTCGCGGTGGACGTACTAATGCCGGCCCGATAATCATTGTAGAGGTATATCGCTGATTCGAGCTCTACTCAGCTTTTAACGCGACAAATTTATTCCGTGACAATTCTTCGAAGGAAGCAGCGCGCTAACACACAACGCTATTCTCGCCCTTCGACACCCACGCCATAGACATGCACCATTTGTCCGCCAAGCCAGCCTGATACAAAGATGAGCGCAACGCCGATAACCGAAAGCACGACAGGAAGGCTCAGGTTCGTATCCGCCGTGGCGGGGTTGCCGGCTCGCAGCCAGATGTTGATCACGTAGAGGACGACGGCGGTGAGATTGATCGTCATGTGGGTCAATGCGATCTTTTTCACTGGCGGAAGGCCGCCCTTGTAGAAAAGCAGATCGATCAATCCTGGGACCGCCGCGCAGAGCGCGCCGATCAGGCCGCCCACCATGCTGAAAAACGCGACCGTGGACCATGTCTCCGAGGAAGCGCCCGCCAGACGAACGAAGTCGCATACCAAGGAGAAAATCCAAAGACCGATGGGAAAGACGATCAGCATCGGGTGGATGGGATGCTTGAAGATGCTCGCTGGAGTACGCATTGGATATCCCTTCTCGATTGCGCGGCGCCGTGAAAGTGGCGTTCGCGTGCGTCAAATCGGCATCCGGTAGCCGTAGAATTCGTGATCCTCATTGTAGCCCCCTTGGCCTGAGCCGAGATGGGCGAATTCGCGCACGAACTCGATCGCCCCGATCCATTTGACCATCTTGAAGCCAAGTTCGTTCTCGCAACGAAGCCGCAGCGGCGCGCCATGCAGGACGCTGAGCGGCCCGCCGTTCATCTCATAGGCGAGGATCGTCAAGCGGTGGCGCATGTTGTGCAGTTCGTGGACATCATAGTAGCCGCCGCCGGCGGCGCCCTCGGAAAACGAATAGAAGACCGCGTAGCGAGCCTCCGCCGTCGGCTTCACCAGGTCGAGGACGTCACGCATCGGAACGCCGCCCCACTTGGCGACGCCGGACCATCCCTGGATACAGAAGTGGGTGGTGATCTGTTCCTGCTTCGCCATCGCCTTGAGGTCGGCGAAGGAAAATTCGCGAGGCGTCTCGACGAGCCCGAAGACGCGAAGGCGATAGCTTGCGAACGCGTCGGCCACCAGGGCCTCGAATTCGGGGGAGTTCGGCATCGTGCCGTTGGGCCAAAGATGCGGAGAGATGTCCTTTTCCGTCAATTGGGCGTTCGGATCCCACCATTCAGCGAGCCCCTTGATCCAACCGACCATGAATTGGCCGATCCGCTGCACCAGGCGGGCGTGGCGGATAGTGAACGGCGAGGCGATCCACCAGGCCAGCCCGACCAGGACCATGGCCAGGACGAAGAGTGGGAAACCAGCCCAGGTCTTATCGTCCACGCCGGCGAACATGTGATTGGTGTTTTGCCTGAGGCCGGTGACGAACACCATGATCCCGTGCCCAAGGATAAAGAACACGAACCAGCAGAACGAGATGAAGTGGATGGAGCGCGCCGCCTGCCGGTTGAGGACCTTGCCGACGAAGCCCAGCCTGTTGGAGATTGCCGGGCTCTGCATCAGGCCGGTCAGAATTGAAACCGGCGCGGCGATGAAGATGGTGATGAAATAGCTGAGCTGCTGCAGGCCATTGTAGCGCGTCCAGGTGGATTCAACCGGGAAGTTCAGCGACGCATATTGGATGGTGGTCGAAACCGCGTTGGGAAACACATCCCAGGTCAGGGGGACCACACGCAGCCATTGACGGGTTGCGAACAGCAGCACGTAAAAGGCGACGCCGTTGATCATCCACAGCAGCACGATCGAAAAATGCCACCAGCGGGCCAGTCCTATCGAGTGGCGTACACCGGGAATCCCCAGCCATTTGGGGATCGTCACCGAATCGTCCTTGGACGTCCAGACGCGACCCTTCGGGACGGCGTGCTGGAAGCGGAACCACTCGGTCCCGGGGGTGCAGTCCCGATGCCAATTGAGCCTGGGAAAATCGGCCAGGATCTGAATTCCGGCGCGAATGATGAACATCATGAACAGCATGTTGAGGAAGTGCTGAAGCTGCAGCCACCATGGAAAGCCGGAATCGACCGAAGGCGCGGCCTGGGCGATGCCCGGATAGGTCTTGATGAACGCCTGAACGCCCGGAAGCGCCCGCAGGCTCTGGGCGGCGGCGATCAGCAGGACCAGCGCCGCCGCCCCGATCGGCAACGCCCACAAGGTGCTGAACCAGCGCTGGCCGATGCGGATGACGGGAACTATGCCCTGCTGCGGAGGCAGCCAGTTGCTCAGGGTGATCCGATCATCCGCCGCCCTCAGGGTCGGTGTGATGGAAGCGTGGGGCGGCGGTTTGATCGTCACCGAATCCGTCATGGCCTTCGCCTTCCTCGAAGCGCTTATGGACGCGCTCACCTTAACGGCGCGTCATCCGTCGCGGCTATACCTTGCTCGGCGGCTTCCTCACCGGATGGGCGGCCACCTTGCCCCTCAGATCCCGCACCTGATCGGCGGAGACGGCGGGCGCGGCGTTACCCCAACTGTTGCGGATGTAGGTGGCCACGGCCGCGATCTCCTTGTCGTTGAGCTTCCAGGCGAAGGCCGGCATGGCGAACTGGGTCAGCCGCGTCGTCGTGGCCGGCATGATGGTCCCCGTCAGAATGATGTGGGCCAGTGTGGTCGGATTGGCCGACTGGACATTGGTGTTGCCGCCCAGCGGCGGGAAGAAACGCGGCGTCCCGGCCCCGTTCATCGTGTGACAGCCCGAACAGCTATCGACGTAGATCGCCTGACCCTGCCTCATCACGGCGGCGTCGATGCGCGGCGTCGGCGCGGTCCCGGTGGCCGGCAGACTCTTCAGATAGGTGGCCACGGCGGCCAGATCCTGGTCGCTCATTTTCGAGGTCGAAAGGGCCACCACGCGGGCCATGGAGCCCGAGGCGCTGGAGCGGGCATTACGTCCGGTCTTCAGGAACTCGACGATGTCCGCGGGAGTCCAGGTCGCCAGGCCGCCGCGCCGATCGCCGTTCAGATTGGGGGCGAACCAGTTGTCCAGCGTCCCGCCCTGGTAGACTTGGCTGAGCTTGTCGCCTTCCAGCAGGGTCTTGGGGGTGTGGCAGGCGCCGCAGTGGCCAAGGCCCCCCACGATATAGGCCCCGCGGTTCCAGGCCGCGCCGCGGGCCGGCTCTTGCCGATAGACGCCCGGCTTCAGATAGAGCCAGTTCCAGAAGCTCACCAGCGGCCGGATGGGCAGGGAGAACGGCAGGGGATTGGCCGGCGGCGTATATTTCACCGGCGCGCGGCTCATCAGATAGGAGCGGATGTCGTCCACATCGGCCCGCGAGACCTTGGTGAAATAGGCATAGGGAAAGGCCGGATAGAGATTGTGCTTCTGGTCGTCGCGGCCGGTGTGCATGGCGCGATAGAAGTCCGCCTCCGACCATGAGCCGATGCCGGTGGCCTTGTCGGGGGTGATATTGGCCGAATAGATCATCCCGAATGGGGTGTTGAGCGGATAGCCGCCACTGAGCGCCGTCGCGTGGCCGCGGATGTGGCAGCCGGCGCAATCGCCCACCGCGACCAGATATTGGCCTCTGGCGATCTGGGCGGCGCTCGGGGAGACGGGAGGGGCGACTTGGCTCGCCGTCGAAGCGCCTAGGGCGACGGCGCAAGCGCCCAGGACGAGCGCGGCGAGGCCCACCCTTGTCCTCATGGCGTGGCTGCTTTCGAGTCCATCACGCCTGCACCAAGGGCTTGCCGGTCGCTTTCAGGTACTGAGTGGTGATGGCCTGGGCCGAGTGGTAGGCCAGGGCCGCCAAGGTGCCGGTGGGGTTATAGCCGGATTGCTGGGGAAAGGCGGTGGCGCCCATCACGAACAGGTTGGCGACATCCCAGCTTTGAAGGTAGCGGTTGAGGGCGCTTTCCCTGGGATTGGTCCCCATGATCGCCCCCCCGGTGTTGTGGGTGGACTGATAGGGAACCACGCTCCACGATCCCACGCGCGGTTTCACGTGAATCTCCCGGCCGCCCATGGCCTTGGCGACTTCGGCGGCGCGGGCGGTGACATAGTCGCTCATCTTGTGTTCGTTGGGCATGAAGTCGAAGGTCATGCGCAGGAGCGGTTGGCCATGGACGTCGCGATAGGTGGGGTCGAGGTCGAGGTAGTTGCCCCGATAGCTCATCACCGCCCCCTGAGTGGCGACGGTCGCGCAACGCAGATAGCTCTTGGCCAGCGCCTTCTTCCACGCCCCGCCCCACTTTGGCGTGCCTTCCGGAGTCGGATGGGTTTCGATCGGCCGCGCGCCGGTCTGCAGAACGCCAATATAGCCGCCGCCGATGAAGCCCAGGCCGGAGTGGTCGAAATTGTCGCCGTTGAAATCGCTGATCATCATCCCGAGCGCCCCGGCGCCGACGAAAGGATTGAGGACCTTGTCGTCGTAGAAGACGTCCACGGACGAATCGATCTGATAGGCGTAGTTCTTGCCGATCACCCCCTCGCCGCTGGCCGGATCGTAGGGCTTGCCGATGCCCGAAACCAGCAGCAGGCGGACGTTGTGGGTGATATAGGCCGCCAGGATGACCAGGTCGGCGGGCTGTTCGTAGTCGGCGCCCGCCGCATCGACAAAGGTGACCCCCGTCGCGGTCTTGCCGTCCGGCGCGAGATTGATCTTCAACACCTCGCAACTAGTCTTCAAGGTGAAGTTCGGCTTGGCGAGCAGGACCGGCAGAATGGTCGTCTCGGCGCTCGACTTGGAATAGTTCCCGCAGCCGAACTTCTCGCAGAAGCCGCAATAGGTGCACGGGCCCATCTGCACGCCGAGGGGATTGGTGTAGGGCCGCGACATGTTGGCGGCCGGCTGGGGAAAGGGGTGGTAGCCCAGGGACGAAGCGGCCTGGCCGAACAGGGTCGGGCCCCAGGGCATGTCGAGCGGCGGATTGGGATAGCCGCGCGCGCGCGGCCCTTCGAAGGGATCGCCCCCCGCCTGGATCGCGCCGTTGATATTGCCGGCCTGGCCCGAGATGCCGCACAGGTATTCGAACTTGTCGTAATAGGGTTCGAGGTCGGCGTAGGTGACGCCGTAGTCGGCAATGGTCATGTCGGCGGGCAGGGCCGCCTTGCCGTAGCGGGCGATGGTGTGGCTTTTGGCGGTCAGGTCGGACGGAAGATACCGCCAGGTCTGGCCGTTCCAGTGCACCCCGGCCCCGCCGACGCCGGAGCCCGGCAGGAAGGATCCCAGCTCACGCATCGGAAGCGCGGTCTGGCTGACATTGTTGCGAACGGTGCAGGTGTCGTGGGCGGGGCGCTGGAAGAGTTCCATGCGGAACCGGTAACGCAACTCGTCCTGAGCGAAGGTGGTGGAAAAATCGGTGGCCGTGTCGCGCCACACGCCGCGCTCCAAAGCCAGGACGTTCAGTCCGGCGTCGGTGAGTTCCTGGGCGAGGATCGCCCCGGTCCAGCCAAAACCGATCACCACGACATCCACTTTGGGCAGTGTCTGGGCCATGGTCGCGCCTACCCCTTCTAAGCCAGCCAGCCCGGCCGGCCGCCGATGGAGACCGGGGGGAGGTCATAGGGCTTGCCGAAGGCCAGAGCCCAGCCGCGCTTGTCGTAACGCGCGCCCGGAAAGCCGATCAGCTTCCAGCCGATCATGCCGCGGTTGCCGCCATGAATCGGGTCGCAGAAGAAGCCTTCGATGACATTCTGCAGGAAGAGGGTGAAAAAGGCTTTGGAATCGACGTTCTCGAGGGTGACGTCGCCGTTTTCCAGACGTCTAAGATAGGCGTCCTGGTCGGGAGCCTTCAGTTTGGCGAACGGTGCGTTGAAACCGTGATTGGTGTCCTTGTCGATCGCGGCGATGGCGGCGCGGTACATCTGGGCCGGGGACATCCGACTCTGCCAGCCCTGCGTCGGCTCGCCCTTCGCCCAGGGTCCTTGCATGTACCACCGCCCACCCTGGCCGAACTCGCCGGCGAGCTGGCGATCGAGAAAGACCGGCACGCCCGCTTCGATCGCCCCGCCGCCCAGCTCATCGGCGGGGATCATCCGCGCCACCGCCGCCTCGATGAACCCCGCTTCGCCCTGGCTGAAGAAATTGTAGCGATTCGCGGTCTCGGCGATGAGCGGAAAGGACGCCTCGTCCGGCCGCCAGTGCACGCCGCCGCTGACCACCTCGGCGACCGCGCCGATCGGCGCCGCCCCCAACACCGCGCCGGCGGTCAGCAAACGCCGCCTGTTCAGGTTGCCTTCGGCCATCGCACAACTCCCGGCCTCGATTTGACTAGATAACAGGCCGCAATCGTCAAGGTTCCCTCTTGGTTATCTTGACGGAGCGCCGCTCGGCGACAGGCGATGGGGAGCGCGGTCGGCGGAGCCGCCTGGAGCTTTCCGTCCACGTCGTATTTTCAGCGCGCGGCCAAACCGAATCCGCGAATTAGAGACTGAGGCCGACCTTGAGGCCGATCACCACCGCGTTTGGAAAGCGCGTCGCCGCGCCGGGTCGGATGACATACTGGAAGTCCGGCATCAGATGAAATCCATCGACGACATGAATGTCGTAGTTGGCTTCGATCACCGTCTCGCGCGTCTGGACGCCGTCGGCCATGTTCATCAGGGGCAGGTTCCGCATGGCCTCAAGTTCCTGAGTGCCTTCGAGGGCGCCGCTTACCTTCACCCCGATCACCAGCAGGCCGATGGCGTCCTTCGGCCGGCCCGGAACGACACCGGAGGCCAGAACCCCGGCATAGGCCAGATCCTCGAGCGGCGAGGTCGCGGGACTGGAATGGACATAGCCGCCCATGACGATGATTCCGTCCGTGGGGCCCTTCCCCGCCCGCGCCAGCATCTGGTCGGCCAGAACATAGACCGAGCCGCGTCCCTGGTGCGGCCGTCCGGGCAGGCCGGAGAAGGCGATGGGATCGCCGGCGGCGTCGAAATAGAGATCGGGGTAGGTCGAAGTGTCGTAGGTCGCGCCGAGCTTATAGTGTCCGACGAGCATCGCGGCGCCGATCGAAGGCTCGTAGCCGATTTCCACCGGAAAATAGGCGCCGGTCGTCCCGGAGCCGGACCAATCGAACCCCGAACGGCCGCCGAAGAGCGGGCGCACCTGATAGGCTCCGGCCTCGACGTAGATGTCCGATAGGGGCTTGACCTTCAACCTGCCGCCCCAGGTCGAATTGGGAAAAATGGTGAAGGCGCCCTTGGCCGGCAGGGAATGAGGGCTGCCGCAGATGGCGTCGGTCATGAAATCGCAATTCAGCGGCGAGTTGGCGAAGTCGTTTCCCACCGGAATGCGCCCCCCTTCGAGGTCGATCTTGTCCTTCGGGAACTTCTGCTGGGCATAGAAGGACACCAGGTGGACGCCGACATCGCCGCCGCCGCCGTAGATTTCCTGCACCTGGAAGACATGGTCGTCCAAAAAGTCGGCGCTGGCGTTGCGGCCGTGCCGATTGATCACGGTCATGTGAAGGGACAAGCCATTGAGGCCGGCCAAGCGTCCCAGATCGGCCGCCGCCTTGATCTCGATCTGTCCAGCGTAATCGATCCCCTTCCGCGCGCCGCCGGAAACAATAGCCGCCGTCTCGCCGGTGTATTTCACCGTCAGATCGAGACCCGCGTCGTGCAGCGCGGTGCGCTCCCCGCCCCAGTCACCCAGGAGATGCTCCTCGGGTGGCTTGCCCGAGGTGTCGCCGGGATTGCCGGCCGCCCTCGACGTCGACTGCGACGGCTCATCGGCGCGGGCCGCGCCGCACTGAGGCAGCCAGAGGGCGAATGACGCGAGCGCCATGAGGCAGAAGTCGGCTGAGGAGGGAAGCATCGGGGTGGTAGTGCTCCTGACTCCGTTCGAACCGAACATCACGCACTCCTTGGACCATCACTTGATTTAGGGGAGCGCTCTCAGATTCGCCGATCTTATTGACGGCCGCGCTTGCCACCGCTCGACAATTACTTAGCCGCCATGAGTTTTCCTTTGTGGGTGGCGAGGAGGTCCTTGGGAAGTCATGGCCAGCCCGTGGCTCCGCGCGCACAACGTGGGGCGCGCGGCGCGGTTCCGAGGCCAAACCGGATCGTGCGGGTTTCGCCGCCGACGCGCGGACATCGGCCGCGCCAGGGACGCGGCTTCGAAGCCTGGTGGAATTGACAGCCGGCGTTCTCCGGCGATAGCCTTCGAAAAGGGGAGGATCGCAGGGCTGGGAGCCGGCATGCCAGACAGGCGCGTCCAACTCGCTGGCGGCCGGACGGGCCGTATCTTGGGCAGCCTGATGGTGTTGGGCGCGGCGGTCGCGGGCTGTCAGAAGGCGCCCGGCCCCAAACAGGGGCTTGCCGTTCCGGTCGAGCACCTGGCCGGGTGGACCGGGGCGACGGCCAATTTCGCTCCCAACGATCCGGCCGGCGAATGGCGCAGCCAGGCGCGGGATTACGCCAATACGCGCTACAGCCCGCTGACCCAGATCACCACGGACAACGTCGCCCAGCTCAAGATGGCCTGGACCTTCTCCGACGGGGCCCAATTCGGCCACGAGGGCGCGCCCCTGGTGACGGGCGACACGATGTATGTGGTCAGTCCCTACCCCGATATCGCCTACGCCCTCGACCTGACCAAGCCCGGAGCGCCGATCAAGTGGAGCTTCGCGCCCAATCCCGCCCCCTTCGCGATCGGCAAGGCGTGCTGCGACGCGGTGCTGCGCGGCTGGGCGATCGCCGACGGCAAGCTCATCTACAATCTCTTGGACGACCACACGGTCGCCGTCGATCTGGCGACCGGCAAGGAGGCCTGGCGCACCAAGCTCGACAATCCCGAAACCGGCGCGACCATGACCATGTCGGCCGCGGTGTTCGGCGACAAGGTGTTTGTCGGCAACAGTGGCGGAGAGCTGGGTGTCCGTGGCTGGCTGGCCGCTCTCGATCCCAAGACGGGCAAGCAACTTTGGCGCGCCTATTCCGCCGGCCCGGACGATCAGGTGAAGCTCGGGAGCGATTTCAAACCCTACTATTCGTGGATGAAGGGCAAGGATCTCGGGGTCCGCACATGGCCGGTCGGGATGTGGAAGACCGCCGGCGCGGCCTCCTGGGGTTGGGTTTCCTACGATCCCGACCTGAACCTCATCTATTACGGCACGTCCAATCCAAGCCCGCGCGTACCGGCGCAGCGGCCGGGATTGAATCTGTGGAGCGCGGCGATATTCGCCCGCGACGCGACCAGCGGGATGGCCAAATGGGCCTTCCAGTTCACCCCTCACGACCAGTGGGACTACGACGGGGTCAATGAAAACGTCCTGATCGCCATCCCCTGGCATGGCCAGACGCGCAAGGCGCTGGTGCAGTTCAACCGAAACGGTTTCGCCTACACCATCGATCGCCAGACCGGCCAGGTTCTGGTCGCCGCCCCGTTCGGCAATCTCAACTGGGCCACCGGGATCGACATGACCACCGGCCAGCCCATCGTCAATCCGGCCATGCAGCCCAAGCCCGGCATCATGCTCAAGAACGCCTGCCCGACCGATATCGGCGTCAAAGACTGGCAGCCGTCCGCGTTCTCGCCGCGCACCGGCTTTCTCTACACGCCGGTGATGAACGTCTGCATGGACCTCACCGACCACCCCCAATCCTACATTCCAGGCACGCCCTATGACGGCATGGAGATGCAGCGTCACGCCGGGCCGGGCGGCAATTGGGGCGCATTCATCGCCTGGGATCCGGTGCATGGCCGCAAGGTGTGGTCGATACCCGAACAGTTCATGGTGTTCAGCGGCGCCCTGGCCACGGCCTCCGATCTCGTCTTCTACGGAACGGTCGATGGCTGGTTCCGCGCGGCGGACGCCCGAACCGGCAAGGTTCTGTGGTCGCAAAAGCTGGGTTCGGGAATCAGTTCGCCGCCGATGACCTACACGGGCCCAGACGGCCGCCAATATGTCGCGGTCTACGCCGGCGTCGGCGGAGCGGCGATGACGGAGGCCAAGCAGCCGGGTTTCCCGCCACGGGGCAACACTCTCTACGTCTTCTCGCTGGGCGGGGCCGGGATCAGCGGCGGGCCCGGAAAGCTGACGACCAGCGCCGGTGGCGCGGCCGCCGAGCTCGATTCCGGTCACAACGGGCGCAACTAGAGGAGACGGCCGATGACGCCTCGCGCCATGCTTCGCCACGCCCTTCCCCTGGCGTTCCTGCTCGGCGCCGCGGGATGCGGCCGGCCGGCCGGCCACGCCGACGGCGGCGGCGCGGAGCGCGACGCGGTTTCGGCGGCCGAGATACCGACGGGCGATCTGGCCGGCGCCGCCCGGAGCAACGTCGGAGCCAGGATCGTGAACCCGCTTGGCGACCAGCCGGCGGCGGTGGCGCGCGGCAAGGCCCTGTTCGCCCAGATGAACTGCGCCGGCTGTCATGGCTATCGTCTGGGAGGCGCCATGGGTCCCAATCTCACCGATCGCTATTGGCGTTACGGCGGCACGCCAGGCGCGATCTATCAGAGCATCGCCGACGGTCGGCCGCAGGGCATGCCGGCATGGAGAAGGGCCCTTCCGCCGTCCGATATCTGGAGCCTGGTGAGTTATGTCCAATCCTATGGCGGGACAACGCCGCCGGCCGACTATCAGGCCGGCAAGCAGGGCGATGTGGCGGCGCTGCCGGTGACGCCGACGGGTGCGTCTTCGAAGGCGGCCCCCGCCCCCCCGGCGACCGCAAAGCCGGCCCATCCATGACGCCGCGACAGGCACGCCCCGGCCACCGACAGCCCATGCCAGGGCGCGGCGGAGGCTGGAACGAGTTTGGGGCAAAGCGGTTGATCGACGAGACGGATGGCGTGATCCGACGACGATTTGGAAGGGGCGACGGCGATGGCGATAACTGAAGCGCGGAACGCCCTTTACGTCTACTCACCCTATTGCGGCGCGCCCCCTGACCCGGCCTCGCTGCTCTCGCGCTGGAATCTCGATCCGATCCTCATGGCCGTGCTCATGGTCGTCGTCGTCTTCTACGCCCTGCGCACCGAGCAAGGGCCGTGGCGCCGGGCCACCGTCGCGCCGTGGCGGCGGGCCTGCTTCTACGGTGGCTGGACGCTCGGCGCCGCGGCGGTGATATCGCCTCTCTGCGCCCTCTCGGTGTCTCTGTTCTCGGCGAGGATCGGCCAGCACATGGTTCTCGAGATGATCGTCGCGCCGCTGATCGCCCTTGGCCGGCCATCGGCGCTTCTGGCCGGGCGGCGCGAACCCAGCCATGGACGGCCCATGGCGTCGCACGCCCACGGCGCCCTGGCGGCGTCCGGAGCCTTCGCGGTCGCCCTGTGGTTCTGGCACGCCCCGGGACCCTATACGGCGACCTTTGAAAGCGACGCCGTCTATTGGCTGATGCACCTCACCGCCTTCGGGACGGCCCTGTGGCTATGGACGGCGCTGCTGGACTCAACGCGCGACCGCCTCGGCGATTTCCTCGCCGCCGCCCTGGCCACGACGCTGCAGATGGGATTCCTGGGCGCCGTCATCACCTTCGCCGCCGATCCGATCTACCGCGTCCACTGGCTCACCACGGCGCCCTGGGGGCTGACGCCGCTGCAGGACCAGCAGTTGGGCGGCGTCATCATGTGGATTCCCGCCGGAGCGGTTCTGCTCGTCGCGATCGTCGCCGTCACCGCCCTGGCGATGCAGCGTTCGGGGACGGTAACGCCGGCCCAGGCGCGGGCCTAGGGGCGTGGCGGGGCTGGCGGACATCGCGGTCGCGGCTCAGGACTCTCCCGGCCGGGCGCTCGAGTGGCCGATGAACTATCTGAGAACCTATGGCCCGCGCGCCGATCCGGCGACCACGCTGATGTGGGGCTTGACGATCCTCTCGCTGGCGGTGGTGGTAATCATCACCGTTCTGGTCCTGGCCGGCATCCTCGCCCGTCGCCGGCGGGGATCGGTGGAGGCGCTTTCCGCCATCCCGGCGGAGCGAGGCGCGGGCGGCCTGATGTGGTTTTACGTCGGCATGCCCCTTACAATCATTGCCCTGGTCGGCGCCATGGCCTGGACCGTGGGAGTGCTGGCCGCGATCGGTTCGCCGCCCGTCAAGCCCCGCCTCACCCTCGAGGTGACCGGCCATCAATGGTGGTGGGAGGCGCGCTACGCTTCGTCCGACGCGAGCGAGACCTTCGTGACCGCCAACGAGATCCATATTCCCACCGGCCAACCCGTCCTCATCAAGCTGGTCAGCGCCGACGTCATCCACTCGTTCTGGGCCCCGGCCCTGACCGGCAAGACCGACGCCATTCCGGGCCAGACGAACATTGCGTGGCTCCAAGCCAACCGGCCGGGGGTCTACCGCGGGCAATGCGCCGAATTCTGCGGCCTCCAGCACGCCCACATGGGCCTCGATGTGGTCGCCGAGGCGCCAGCGGCGTTCGAAACCTGGAGACAAGGCCAGTTGCGCCCGGCCGCCGCGCCGGTCACCGCGCCGGAAATCGCCGGCGAGGCTCTCTTCGAGGCGCACTGCGGCGCCTGCCACGCCGTCCGCGGCGCGAGCGCGCAAGGCGCCGCCGTCGCGGATTTCATCGGCCCGGTCACCGTGGCGAGCCTGGCGGCCGAGGCGGCGGCCCGGCCGGCGAGAGGCAAGGGCGCCGGCGGGATCGTCGGCCCGGACCTCACCCACCTCATGAGCCGCTCGTCCCTGGCGGCGGGCGCCGTGCCGAACACCGTCGGGGGCCTTTCGGGCTGGATCGCCAATCCCCAGGCGCTCAAGCCCGGAGCGCGGATGCCGGCGACCTATCTTTCCGGATCGCAACTCTCCTCGGTGGTCAACTATCTGGAGACCCTGCGATGAGGCGTCCATCGTGACCGCCTGGGAAGACTCCAGACATCCCCGCATCGTCAAGGTGGACGGCGATTTTCCCGGCGCGCGGCTGCGAGAAATCTGGGAAACGGCCCCCGGCCTGGCGGGCTGGCTCTCGTCGGTCGATCACAAGGAGATCGGCAAGCGCTATATCGTCACCGCCTTCGTCTTCCTGATCCTGGGAGGCCTCGAGGCGATGGTGATGCGCTGGCAGCTGGGCGGCCCGAACCAGCGCCTGCTCAGCCCCGAACAGTACGACCAGCTGTTCACCATCCACGGCGTCACCATGATCTTCCTCTATTCGTCGCCGATCCTCACCGGTTTCAGTAACTTTCTGTGGCCGCTGTTGCTGGGCTCGCGGGACATGGCCTTTCCCAGGCTCAACGCGCTTTCCTACTGGGTGTACCTGGCCGCCGGCCTGTTCATCTACGCCGGCTTCGTGACCGGCAACGGCCCCAATGACGGCTGGTTCAACTATGTCCCCTATGCCTCCAAGCCCTACAATCCAGGGATCAACATCGACGTCTACGCCCTGGGCCTGATCCTTCTGGGCATTTCGACCACGGTCGGATCGGCGAACTTCGTGGTGACCTTTCTGCGCACCCGCGCGCCAGGCATGTCGATCAACCGCGTGCCCATCCTGTGCTGGGGGACGCTCACCGCGTCGGTGGCCAACCTGCTGGCGGTGCCCAGCGTGAGTCTCGCCTTCTTCCTTCTGTGGATGGATCGCCAGTTCGGGACCCAGTTCTTCACGACCTCGCAGGGCCAGCCGTTGATCTGGCAACATCTGTTCTGGATGTTCGGCCACCCGTGGGTCTACGCCATCGTCCTGCCAGCCATGGGCATGGTGTCCGACGCCCTGCCGACCTTCTGCCGCCGCCCCTTGGTCGGCTACACGCCCGTCGCCCTGGCCACGGTGGCGACGATGGCCCTGGGCTTCGGGGTGTGGGTCCATCACATGTTCGCCACCGGCCTTCCAGATCTGGCCCTGTCCTTCTTCAGCGGCGCTTCCCTGATCATCACCATTCCCAGCGCCGTGGCCGTGTTCGCCTGGACGGCGACCATCTGGACCGGCAGGCCGGTGATCAGGACCGCCTTCCTGTTCTTCGCCAGCATGATCGTCCTCTTCGTCATCGGCGGGGTGTCGGGGGTGATGACCGGCTCGACACCGGTCGATTGGCAACTCACCCAGACCTACTTCGTGGTCGCCCACATCCACTACGTCCTGATCGGCATCAACGTCTTCCCGGTCGCCGGCGCCCTCTACTACTGGTTTCCGAAAATGACCGGGCGGTTGCTGGACGAGAGACTGGGCCGGTGGAATTTCTGGACCATGTTCATCGGCTTCAACCTCGGCTTCTTTCCCATGCACATCGTCGGCCTGATGGGCATGCCCCGGCGAATCTACACCTATGGCGCGGGGATGGGCTGGGGGCCGACGAACCTGATCATCTCCCTGGGCGCCCTGCTGTTCGCGATCGGCGTCCTGCTGCTCCTCGTCAACATCGTGGTCAGCCTCAAGCGCGGCCGGATCGCCGGACCAAACCCATGGAGCGCGCCCACCCTCGAATGGTCGGTCGCCTCGCCGCCGCCGCCCTACAACTTCGCGGTCATCCCCACCATCGAGAGCCGCCATCCCCTGTGGGAGCATTGGCTGAACGAATCGCCGGCCCGCTCGCGTCTCGACGAGGGCTTGCTGCTGGACCGCGGTCGCGAGACGATCGGAACCAGTCCGCTCGACGCCGAGCCCAATCTGATTCTCGAGATGCCGGCCGATTCCTTCGCGCCGCTCATCCTGACCTGCGGCCTGACCGTCGGCTTCGTCGCGGCGCTGTTCCACCTCTGGTGGGTGGCGGCGCTGGGCGGGGCGATCGTCATCGGCGCGCTCATCGACTGGTTCTGGCCGAGGCGGGTTCACGCCGACATGGACGCGCTCGATGGTTGAGCGGGTCTATCTGGACCAGGACCTTCCGGTCGCCGGGCTGAAGCGCAACAGCGTCGGCTGGTGGGGGATGCTCTGCCTGATCGCCACCGAAGCGTCGCTGTTCGCCTATCTGCTGTTCAGCTACGCCTATTTCGCGGTCCGCTTCGGCCCCGGCTGGTTGCCGGTGGCGCACCCCTCCCTGCGCCTTTCCCTGCCCGACACGATCATCCTGCTTTCCAGCAGCGCGGTCATATGGTGGGCCGAGCAGGGCGCGAAGCGCGGAAAACGAAGCCAGCATCTGATCGGCACCGCCGTGACCATGGCGATGGGCGTGGTCTTCCTGATCGTCCAGGCGTTCGAGTGGAAGTCCAAGACCTTCAGCCTGACGAGCGGCTCGTACGGATCGCTCTATTTCACCATCACCGGCCTGCACATGGCCCACGTCGTCGTCGGCCTGATCATTCTGGGCGTGGTGTTCGCCTGGTCGGCGGCCGGCGATTTCACGCCAAGACGCCACACCCCGGTGCTGATCAGCTCGACCTACTGGCACTTTGTCGACGTGGTATGGTTGGTCGTATTCACGGCTCTCTACCTCACGCCCCGCATGGTGAACCCGTGACCGCCGGCCAGATCGGCCCGCGCGAACACCCCTCGCCGCACCGCGAGCGGGTGCGGCCGTGGACGGCGCTGCTCGCCATCGCCGCCGGACCGGCCGCGTGGATCGTTCAGCTCTGCGTCGATTTCGGCGTGGCCGCCACCCTCTGCGAGGCGGGCGGGGCGCCGCGCGCCGCCCCGCCCGCCTCCGGCTGGCGGCCGGAGGATGTGTTCCTGGTCTGCGTCAATCTCGTCTGCCTGGCCATCGCCCTGGCCGGCGGCTGGAGCGCCCTGTCGGCGTGGCGGCGATCGCGCGCAGAAAAGCCCGGCGACGCGCACATGGCTCTCGATGTCGGCGAGGGGCGCACCCGCTTTCTGGCCCTGTGCGGGATGCTGAGCGCGGCCGCCTTCGCCGTGGCGATCGCCTTCGACACCGCCTGGCCGTTCTTTGTCCCCTCGTGCTGGAGGTTCACGCCGTGACACCCAATCAAGGCTGGAAGCGTTTTCCGCGCCGGCTGGGACCGGCGATTGTGTT
>Ga0208717_1000149_pt1 | contig 34103 bp, 34 predicted proteins | sample NGESurF53shallow_FD_184489 | JGI IMG/M metagenome (GOLD analysis project Ga0208717, IMG submission 184489) | Arctic peat soil microbial communities from Barrow, Alaska - NGEE Surface sample F53-3 shallow (SPAdes) | ecosystem: Environmental > Terrestrial > Soil > Wetlands > Peat ... | reverse complement strand
AGTTCTGGGCTGACGCAGCAGCGTCCACCGGTGAACGGATGGTGACTGCTGGGTGAACGACCGGTCCAGAGATGACCCGCAGTGAACGCCGTCCATTACTGTTTCCTGCGTCCGACGAGCGTGCTCACGGAGGTGCAGATGTCAGCCGTCAACCCAAGCGATCTGTCGCGCAGCGCGCTGTTCGCCGGTCTTAGTGAGTCAGACCAACGCGTCGTCGCTAGTTGGCTGGACGTCGGGGAGTTCGACCCCGGCTACAAGCTCACGCACGAGGGTGCCTCGGGTTACGCCTTCTTCGTGCTGCATGACGGGACGGCGGATGTGATCCGCGGCGGGAACGTCGTGCGTACGTTGGGCGCAGGCGACTTTTTCGGCGAACTCTCGATGCTCGGAGACGGCCGGCAAACGGCCACGGTGACGATCACCGCGCCCTCGACGGTCTGGACGATGTTCGGGACGCGCTTTCGCGAGTTGCAACAGCAGCACCCCAAGATCGCTGCTGCGATCGAGAAGGTGGCCGCAGAGCGGGTCAGCCCGCAGTAGCTCTCTGAGCGCTCCGCTCCGGTAGTCTCCGGCCGTCGGACCCAGTTGGGACGCCGAGAGGAGCGCGCGCGTGGACGCCACCGCTGACACCCTTCAAAAGGCGCTGCGGATCAACCTCGATCCGCGCTGGTACGGGACTATCGCCGAGATCGGCGCCGGCCAAGAAGTCGCTCGGTGGTTCTTCCGCGCCGGCGGCGCAGCCGGCACGGTGGCGAAGTCGATCTCCGCGTACGACATGGCAGTCAGCGACGCCGTCTACGGCAAGTCCGGCAGGTACGTCTCGATGCCGCGACTGCAGGCCATGCTCGATCTCGAGTTCCACCTGAACATCGAGCGACTCGACGCCGAGCGCGGCGACTCGAACGCCTTCTTCGCATTTGCTGACACCGTCACGGCGCGCAGTTTCAGTGGCGGCAACGAGTGCCACGGCTGGATGGGCGTGAAGTTCCAGGCACACCCGCATGACGAGCCGAGCCAGATCATCATGCATGTCCGTATGCTGGACGTCGAAGCAGCACTTCAGCAGGAAGCGCTCGGCATTGTGGGTGTCAACCTGCTGCATGCCGCTTTCTTCCAGCACCACGAGCCCGAACTGCTCGTCGAAAGCCTGCTCGACCGATTGACCACAGGCCGCATTGAGATCGACATGATCGAGTTGAAGGGCATCGAGTTCCGGTCGGTCGATAACCGGCTCATGGCGCTGAAGCTCGTGCAAGTGGGCCTCAGTGGCGCCGCGATGTTCGGCCCCGACCGTGAGGTGCTGCAGCCGAGCGAGGTGTTGCGGAAGAAGGCGATCCTTGTCGAGCGTGGGAGTTTCCGGCCGCCCACCGTGGTCAACATCGACATGCTCGAATCAGCCTTGGCGAAGTTCATCTCCGACCCGGACGTCGCGAGCCGCGAAATTCTGATGCTCACCGAGTTGACGATGGCGAACCTGCTCGCCGGTGGCGGTGACGTCGATCGGCGCGACTTCTTGGCCCGTGCCGACCTGTTGGCGGCCTGTGGCATGACCGTGCTGATCTCCGACTACGTCGAGTACCACCGGCTGGCCGCCTACCTCGCGTGGCGCACCGACGGGCGCATCGGCATGGTCATGGGCGTGCCGAGCCTGATGGACCTATTCCACGAGAGCAACCATGCGGCGCTGCCCGGCGGAATCCTCGAGAGCTTCGGCCGACTCTTCAAGAACGACCTCAAACTCTTCGTCTACCCGATGCTTCGCGATGACCGGATCACCACCGTCGACGACCTCTCGGTGGGCGAGGACCTCCAACCCTTGTATGACTACCTCGCCAGGCGCGGCAGTTTCGTCGGCCTCGACAATTACAAGCCCGACTACCTGCCGATCCTCAGCCGGGACGTGCTGCGCCGGATCGCGGGCCGCGACGAGAGCTGGGAAACCATGGTGCCCACGGAGGTCGGCGACCTCATCAAGAAACGCGGCTTCTTCGGCTACCACCGCACCGACGAGTAACCGTCGGTTGGTAGGGCCGTCATTCGCCCGCTGTTCTACAACTGTTTGACGGACGTAGGAACGTTGCACGAGCTGCGTCACTACCTTGACGTCGGGAAGGCGGGGGCGAAGTCACGACGTGCTTTCGTAATGCGCTGGTAATGCCGAAACCGGCATGATCATGGCGTGCGGATTTTGGTGGCCTCAGATCTGCATTACCGCCTTCCCCATTACGACTGGTTAGTCCGGGCAGCAAACGACGTCGATGTGGTGGCTCTGGCCGGAGATCTGGCCGACGTCGTGAGTCCAGTGCCGTTCGACGTGCAGGTCGTCGTCTTGGAGCGATACCTCGTGTCAATGGCAGAGCGCGCCACAGTTCTCGCCGCCTCGGGCAACCACGACCTCGACGGTCCGGGCGACTTGGGCGAGCAAGTAGCGAGCTGGTTGCGAGAACTGCGCCAAGACACGCTGCTGTGCGACGGTGCTTCGGTCGACCTCGACGGCATCCGTTTCACCGTGTGCCCCTGGTGGGACGGGCCAGCGACACGCAATACCGTTGCTGCCCAACTTGCGGCCGCCGCGGTTGATCGGCCCGCAACTTGGATCTGGCTTTACCACGCGCCGCCAGCGAACACGGTGCTCTGCAACGACGGGCGGCGGGCCTTCCCCGACCACGAATTAGCAGCCTGGATCGAGCAATACCAACCCGAGCTGGTCATGTGCGGCCACATCCATCAAGCCCCGTGGGCCGACGGCGGCTCGTGGCACGCGCAACTCGGCAAGACGTGGGTTTTCAACGCAGGCAAGCAAATCGGCCCGATCCCTCCACACATCACGATTGATACCGAGAGCGGAACGGCGGAGTGGTACGGGGTCTTTAGCTCCGAGACGGTGAACTGGCGCTAGCCGGCTTCGGGGTCGCGAACGGAGCCAGCGGGTGGCGGCTTCGGGTGATGGTGGACCAGGACGTCGAGAATCCCGTCGACCATGCCGAGGTGGTCGTCACGGTCGGCGTACTGCTGCTTGACGTCGACGAGGTACTGAGTGAGGCCGTCGAGGCGAGCGGCGGTCACCCGCAGGACTGCGAGCGCCGCGCCTGGCTTGTCGCGAAGGAAGTCGAGCGGCGCCGCGATTGCGTACACCTCGACGTCCGATCTCGCTCGTACTGTTGCCGTCGCGACCTTGTCGAGGATCACCGACATTTCCCCGAACACCGCCCCTGGGGAGTCGATGCGCGCGAACGGGACACCGTCGCGCTCGACGTTCACGGATCCCGATACGAGCACCAACATGCCGTCGTGGCGGGTGCCCTCTTCAATCAGGACGCCGCCAGCCGGCACCGAACGCACCGGCAGGCCGTCGCAGTAGTCGAGCAGTTCGGTCACCGCGCCATTGTGTCGACTGGGAGCGCGCCCGAACAATGCGCCCTCCGAAGAAACGCTGGCGGAGGGCAAGGGATTCGAACCCTTGATGAGCTTGCACTCATAGCGGTTTTCAAGACCGCCGCCATCGGCCTCTAGGCGAGCCCTCCAGTCGATGAACTTACGGCACGGGCGACGCACTGTGACGTCCGCGTAACAACCGTTGTCTACCTTCGGGGCAGCCCGGAGGTGCCGCGATCACAGCCAACGATCCGATCCAACCGGACGCCGATCAGCTGGCCGGCCACATCATCGTGTGTGGCCTGGACGGCATCGGCGTCACGATCGTCGAGCACCTGCACCGCTGCGGCCAGCAGGTCGTGGTCCTCGAACAGCTCACGAAGCCGTCGCAGCTGCAGTCCGTTTCCGCCTGGACAACCGCGGTAATCAGCTCGAAAGGCAGCCTCGCGCAGACGCTCGACGCTGCGGGCATCACGACGGCGGCGGCCATCGTGTGCGTGGTAGCCCAGGACCTACAGAACGTGCAGCTCGCGCTGCAGGCACGGCATATGAACCCACTTGTCCGAGTAGTCTCCCAGCTGGGCAACAACGCAGTACGCCGGGCGATGGCGGTCGGCAACGGGCCGGGTGCGGTCATCGACGGTGCGTCTCTCGCGGCTCCCGCGATCGTCGAGGCTTGCCTTGGCCGACAGCTGCACGAGATGCAGGTCGGAACCACCACGTTCGTCGCCGCCACGGTCCCTGTTGACGGCGGCACGCTTCGGTCGATCTTCGGTGATCTGGCGCCGGTCGCGGTCACGAGGGACGGCGTGGTCTTCGCCTGTCCCGGGCGCGACTTCGTCACTGAGGCTGGCGACTACGCGACGATGCTCGGCACACCTGACGAGCTCCGGATGCGCGGCATCGAGTTCGAGCCCGACCCCGGAGGGCGCGAACGGCTGCGGCCGGGTTCGCGAATCCGCCAGCTTCCGAGCACCGTGCGGGCGGCCATCGGCGAGTTCGACCCCGGCGTCTACCGCGCGCTGGGCGCACTGGCCACGCTGGTGACGATCTCCACCGTGCTCCTGCACCTCGGCTACCGAAAGCCCGGGATGAGCGTGCTCGATGGGCTCTATTTCAGCGTCGAGACGGTGGCGACCGTCGGCTTCGGTGACTTCAGCTTTGCCAGCCAAGACCCGGCGCTGCGCATCTGGGCGATTTTCTTGATGCTCGCCGGCATCACCACCACCGCTGTGCTGATGGCCTACGTAGCGGACTTCCTCATCAGCCGTCGGCTCAATCATTCGATCGGACGGCGGCGGGCTCGCGGCATGTCCGGTCACGTGATCGTCGTTGGGCTCGGGGCATTCGGACTTCAGGTGGCCGCGCGCCTGCAGTCGGTCGGAAAGCAAGTCGTGGTGATCGAGCGCGACGAACGGAATCGGTTTTTGTCGGAAGCCGCAATCCTCGACCTGCCGATCATTTTCGGCGACGCGACCTCGACGGTGACGCTCGAAAGCGCGCGTCTGCATCAGGCGGCAGCGATCGCGATCCTGACCAGCAACGACATGGTGAACATCGAGACGGGCATCGCGGTGCGCGACCTGCTCGGCGCCCAGTGGACCGCCGGTTCGCTCCCAGTGGTTATGCGCGTCTTCGACCACTCGCTTTCGCGCACCATCTCAGCCCGCTTCGGGTTCCAGAACATCCAGTCCATCGAGGAGATCACCGCGCCCTGGTTCGTCGCCGCCGCCCTGGGTCTCGAAGTGCTGGGCGCCTTCTCGGTCGCCCAGCAGCCGTTCACGATCGGGCGCCTCACCATCGCCGCGGAAAGCGCCCTCGTGGGGGTGGCGATGCAAGGGCTGTCCGCCAACACCAGGGTGATCGCCTTGCATCGAAGAGCAACGGGCGTGCTCGAACACCCACCACGGCGGGGCACCATCTTCGACGAGGGCGACACCGCGTACATCGTCGGACCCAACGACGAGCTCATCGGGGTCCTGCGCACCGCCGCAGCACCACCCACGGCGGCGAGCCAATCGACGTCCAGCCAATCGACGTCCGAAATCCGTCTCGACGGCGCCGCGGCACTCGCCGAGTGAAGCAATTGCGGCCCCGCGGCGAGAAACCCGACGTAATTCCTTCACTCGACGCGGCGGGGCAAGGAGTCAGGTGTATGCTTGCCGATAGGCAACTATCTACGGCGGGATCTCATGACGCACATCGACGTGGACGACGTCAGCCGGCTGCGCGCCGCAATCGGCCGCCTCTCCCGCCAGCTCAACGCATCGGTCGCCGATATCGGCTTCAGCCCGAGCCAGCTTTCGGTGCTCGGGACTGTCGCCCGTCGCGGCCCGATTGGGATCGGCGAGCTCGCCGAACTCGAGGGCATCAACCCGACGATGCTGTCGCGCATCGTCGGCAAGCTCAGCGACGCTGACCTCATCGAACGGCTCGCACACCCGGACGACGGGCGAGCGGTCGTCGTCCAGACAACTGCGGCCGGTCGCAAGCTGCACGACCGAGTCCAAGGGCAGCGCAGCAAAGCCATCGCCGCGCGGTTGGAGAACATGCCCGACCTGCAAGCCGCGCAGCTGCTTGCCGCACTCCCGGCACTCGAGGCGCTGTCCGCCCGATGAGCGAAAGCTTCACTGCCAGACGAATCGCCCTGAGCAAGCAAACATTCGCGGCGCTCGCGATCCCCAACTTCCGGCGCTACTTCACTGGTCAGGCGATCTCACTCTCCGGTACCTGGATGCAGTCAGTGGCGCAGTCCTGGCTCATCTTCAAGCTCACCGGATCCGCAACCGACGTCGGCTGGGCTGTCGCGTTGCAGACTCTGCCGGTCTTGGTGCTCGGACCGTACGGCGGGGTGGTGGCCGATCGGATTGACAAGCGCAAGCTGATGATGGTGCTGCAGTCGATGATGGGCGTCCTCGCACTGGTGCTCGGCCTGCTCGTCGTCACCAATCACGTTCACGTATGGGAAGTGTTCGCCCTCGCATTCCTGCTCGGCTTGAACAACTGCTTCGAGAATCCGGCACGGCAATCCTTCGTGCTGGAGATGGTCGGCGCGAAGGACCTGCGCAACGCGGTCAGCCTGAACTCCACAATGGTGAACGCGGCTCGTGCAGTGGGTGCTGCGATCGCGGGCATCGTGATCGCCGCGGGCGGGATCGGATTCTGTTTCCTGCTGAACGCGGGCAGCTTCATCGCCGTCGTGTACTCGCTCGCCTCCATGGACGTGGCCGCACTGCGCCCGACACCGCCCACCCACCGGTCGAAAGGACAGCTGCGCGAAGGCCTGAGGTACGCGGCCACGACTGTCGCGATCGGCGTCCCGCTCGTCATGATGGCGCTCGTCGGATGTCTCGCGTACGAATTCCAGGTGGTCCTGCCGGCACTAGCGAAGACGTTCCACGGTGGCGGCGCGACGTACGGATTCCTGACCGCAGCGATGGGCGTCGGCGCGATCGCGGGCGGCCTCTATACCGCTGCGCGCGGCCGCACCGGAGTGCGCGCGATGGTGACGTCGTCCGCCGTCTTCGGCGTCGTGCTGCTCATCGCATCTGCAGCACCCACGTTGCCCCTCGAACTGGTCGCGATGCTGGCTGTCGGGGCGGCCAGCGTGTCGCTCCTGTCGAAGGGCAACAGCTCGTTGCAACTCGCAGCGGCCCCGCAAATGCGCGGTCGGGTGATGGCACTGTGGGCGGTCGCGTTCATGGGTTCGACACCAATTGGCGGACCCATCGCGGGCGCGGTCAGCGAGTACTTCGGTGCCCGCTGGGGTTTGGTCCTGGGCGCCAGCGCGTGTCTGGTCGCAGCCGCTTTCGGTGCGCTGGTGTTGCGGCGAATCGCAGGGTCGGACGCCGAGGGCAGCCGTTATCCGACCGCACAGACCGCACCCGCCGACGCACCCACCGCCACCGCCGCCGTCCGCTAAAGCTCTGTCAGTTCTAGACCTGCAGCGGCTCTGGGCGCGCGATGTGGAAGCCCTGCACCCATTGCGCACCCAGGCGTTCGAGGGTCAACAGCTCGTCCGCCGTCTCGACACCTTCAGCGATCAAGTCAGACCCGATGTCTCTCGCGAAGGAGACCAGCGACGACGCGAGTGCGCGGCGCGCAGGATCGTGATCGACGCCATGCGTCAATGACTGGTCGAGCTTGATGATCTCGGGTTGCAGCAACAGGATGTGCCGCATGCTCGAGAAGCCGGCACCGGTGTCATCGATCGCGATCCGCGCACCCTTCTCGCGGAACCGCGCAATGCGGCTGCGGATCGGCCCGTAATCGTCGACCACGACGTGCTCGGTGAGTTCGAACACCAAGCGCGAGCAGATGGGATCGTCGATGAGGTAGTCGAGCTTGCCGGAGAGCAGTAAGTCCGGCGACACGTTGATCGCCAGGAAAGCCTCATCCGGCAGCCTCGACGCTTGCGCAAGTGCGGCCGAGATCGCCTTCATCTCCAACGTCGGCCCGAGACCGACCGAGGCGGCTTCTTCGAACCACAGGTCGGGCGATCGCATCGGTTTGCCGGCGAACCTCGACAGTGCCTCGACGCCGACGATCGAGTGGTCGGTCAAGTCGACGATCGCCTGGAACACCATCGCAAGCGAGGACTCGTGCTCGAGCACCTGCTCGATGCGTTCGAGGTGCCCGTTCTGCTCGCGCTGGAGCCGCTCGTCGTCCTCCTTCATCTCGTCGAGCTCGTCGTTCAGCGCAAAGTTCTGATCCTGCAGCGCGTTGTGCAGGAACCTGTTCTCGAGCATGTTGCGAACTCGCAACACGACTTCGATCGGGTCGAGTGGAGTAGCGAGGAAGTCTCGCGCTCCTAGCGACAGTGCCCGGTGCAAGGTGTCCGGGGTTGTGTCGCCCATGACGACAACAACGGGAAAGTGCCCGCTCCCACCGCTCGTCGCAACAAGCTCTTCGAGGACCCCGTAGCCGTCGAGCCCGGGCATATGCAGGTCGAGCAGGATCACGTCGGGGTCGGAAATGCTTGCCAGGTCCAGGCCGGCTCGCGGGTTGGTGGCGCAGGCGATGTTGCGCAGGCCCGCGTCGCCCAGCACCGAGACGAGGGCGGAGACGTTGGCGGGGTTGTCGTCGACGACGATGACGCGCGCGTCGGCAAAGCGGTGCAGCATTTTTCGATCATGAACTGGGGCTCATGGGCAGACAAGAGTCTTATGGCTGGTTTATGCCGATTTGCGGTCAATACCGCGCTCCGACCGGAGGACCCTAGGGTGGCCTTCGTGCACGCGATCACGATGACCAGCCCTGGCGATGCCTCCGTTCTGGACTGGACCGAGGTCGCAGACCCGACGCCCGGAGCGGCTGAGGTCGTCATCGCCGTTCGCGCTGCAGGCCTCAACCGAGCCGACCTTTCCCAGCGCGCTGGCCACTATCCGCCGCCACCGGGAGCCTCACCGATCCTCGGCCTCGAGTGCTCCGGCCACATCGTCGCGGTCGGGCCAGAGGTGCATGACTGGCGGGTCGGCGACTCCGTCTGCGCGCTCTTGGCCGGGGGCGGCTACGCGGAGTACGTGGCCGTACCCGCGGGGCAGGTGTTGCCTGTTCCAGCCGGCGTGCCGGTCGTCGATTCGGCCGGGCTGCCTGAGGCTGCCTGCACGGTGTGGTCGACGGTCTTTCAGGCCGCTCACGTTCGCCCCGGCGAGACGCTGCTGGTGCATGGCGGCACCAGCGGCATCGGCACCTTTGCCATTCAGTTGGCCCGCGCCTTGGGCGTGCGAGTTCTTACCACGGCCGGGACGCCAGACAAGTGCGAGCGGGCGGTCGCGCTTGGTGCCGAGCTGGCGATCGACTACCGACGCGACGACTTCGTGTCCGCGATTCACTCGTATACGGACGGCGTGGGAGTTGACGTCATCCTCGACGTCGTGGGTGGCGAATACCTCGGTCGCAACCTCGAAACCCTCGCACTGGACGGTCGCCTCGTCGTGCTCGCCATGCAACGCGGACGCCGGGCCGAACTCGATCTTGCGTTGCTGATGTCGAAGCGCGGAACTGTGTACTCCGCGGGGTTGCGGGCACGGCCCCTTTCTCAGAAGGCGGCCATCGTTGCTGAGGTCCGTTCGTCGGTGTGGCCGCTCGTCGAGTCGGGCGCGGTGAAAGTCGTCGTCGAGGCTGAGCTGCCGATGGCCGACGCCGCGCAAGCGCATCGCTTGATGGAGGCCGGCGACCACGTGGGCAAGATCCTGCTCACGCTGCCTGAGACAATCGCTGTATGAGCATCGACGGCGCGCCAAATGGTGGTTCGAACGGTCGCGTGCCCGAGGACTCTCAGGTCGAGATCGTTGGCCCAGATGACGAGGCAGCAACCGGCACGGTCGCCGACCTGGTCAATCAGCCAGCCAAAGTCATGCGCATCGGCAACATGATCCGGCAGCTCCTCGAAGAAGTGCGAGCTGCGCCACTCGACGAGGCGAGCCGCGTTCGACTGAAGGAGATTCACGCGGCGTCCGTCAAGGAACTCGAGAGCGGGCTGTCACCTGAACTCGTCGACGAACTCGAGCGCCTCACGTTGCCGTTCACCGAGTCCGAGGTTCCGAGCGAATCGGAGCTGCGTATCGCGCAGGCGCAGCTCGTGGGCTGGCTCGAAGGTCTGTTTCACGGGATCCAGACCGCACTTGTCGCGCAACAGATGGCGGCGCACGCTCAACTTGAACAGATGCGCCGCGCACTCCCGCAAGGCACGGCCCCTGAAGGGCAGCGACCGAACCAGGGCATGTACCTCTAGCGGAATTACAAAGCCGCGCAGCGGGCGCTAGTGCACCCGCGGCTACCGGATCCACAGCGGCGGGCTGCCCGTTGACGGGAGCTCAGGTCACCACCGCGTTGGGCGTGACCTACGCGGATCCAACGGTGGGCTACGGCATTTGTTCTTACCTGAGCAGCAGCGCGGGCAGTGCGTTCACCATCACCGTGAACAACGCCACGGGAGACTTTGACTTCAACGGGACACTTGCGACCGCGAAACAGGATCAGGGGACCGACACCTCGACAACCATTCCGAGCCTCGGTGACAAGGCCGCCGGCACCGGGCAGGAGATCGTGGTCCAATCGGGCGGTAAGACTATCGACATTCGCAACGTCGACGAACCGCCCTGGACCCAGTCGATCGCGCTAGCCAAGCTAGTCATCGCCGGCCTGCACTGACCCGGCTCGGCTAGGCGAAGAGGTGCTCGAGGACCAGCGCAACGCCGTCGTCGTCGTTGCTTGACGTCGTGAGCTCGACGGCGGCGAGGACGTCTGGGTGCGCGTTGGCCATCGCGTAACCCGTGCCGGCCCACGCGAGCATCGGCAGATCGTTAGGCATGTCACCGAAGGCGACCACGTCTTCGCGATCGATGCCACGCTGCGCCGCCAGGTGCGCCAGCGCGGTGCCTTTCGTGACCCCGAGCGGACCCATCTCGACGAGTCCGCGCCCGTTCGAATGGGTCGGCTCGACGAGATCGCCGACCAGTCCGCGCGCAATGACAAGGAGTTCGTCGGCAGCGATCTCGGGATGCGAAGCAAGCAACTTGGCAGCGGCGTGCGAGGTCACGACCTCGAGATCGTGAACCGGCAACACTTCATTGCCAACGTTCCAGCCTCCCCTGTACCCAGGCGATCGGTAGACGTCGAAGCCGTTCTCCACCGCAAACCCGAGGTCGGGCAGCGCCGTCGACAAGATGTCGACAACCTTCGCGACGGTTTCGACGGGGATCAGGGTCGACTCGAGAATCTGCTCGGCCTCCAGGTCGTAAACGATGGCGCCGTTGGAGCAGATCACGATGCCGTGGTGATCAGTCTGCTCCGCGATCGTCGTGATCCAACGCGGCGGCCGACCCGTGGCGAGCACGATCGAGGCACCGGCTCGTTCGGCCGCCAGCAGCGCGTGCACGGTACGCGTCGAAATCGTGCCGTCGGATCGCACGATCGTGCCGTCGAGATCGGTAGCGACCATGCGCGGTGCGCCAAAACGCGAAGACTGTTGCACGGATCCCCTACGCGATCGGCTCGAGCACGTCGCGGCCGAGGTAGGGGCGCAGGGCAACCGGCACGACGACAGAACCGTCCGCCCGCTGATGGTTTTCCAGGATCGCCACGATCGTGCGAGGGATCGCAACCAGAGTTCCGTTGAGAGTCGCGGCAGACCGGACGCCGTCGGCGTCGCGCATGCGGATGTTCAACCGCCGCGCCTGAAACTCGGTGCAGTTCGATGTCGACGTAACCTCGCGATATTTGCCTTGTGTCGGCACCCACGCTTCGCAGTCGTACTTGCGCGCGGCACTTGAGCCGAGGTCACCAGAGGCGACGTCGATCACCCGGTACGGGATTTCGAGTGCGTCCAGAAACTGCCGTTCCCAACCGAGCAGCCGCTGATGTTCCGCGACCGCATCCTCGGGCGCGCAAAACGTGAACATCTCGACCTTGTCGAACTGATGCACTCGGATGATGCCCTTGGTGTCCTTGCCGTAGGTTCCGGCCTCACGCCGAAAGCACGGTGAGAAACCGACGTAGCGCAGGGGCAGTTCGTCGACAGCCAGCGTCTCGTCCATGCGATACGCCGCGAGCGGCACCTCCGCCGTCCCGACGAGGTAATAGTCATCGGCCTCAAGGCGAAACACGTTCTCTGCGGCTTGGCCGAGAAACCCGGTGCCCTCCATCGCGCGCGACCGCACCAGCGCGGGTGGCAGCATCGGCGTAAAGCCTGCCTCGACCGCCTGCATCATGGCCATGTTGACGAGCGCGAGTTCGAGCAGCGCCCCGACACCGGTCAGGTAGTAGAACCGCGAACCGGAGACCTTGGCGGCGCGCTCGACGTCGATCGCGCCGAGGAGCTTGCCGAGCTCGACATGATCGCGAGGCTCGAAGTCGAAGGACGGCGGGGTGCCAGCCGTGGCGATGAGTGCGAAATCATCCTCGCCGCCCTCTGGGACTCCGGGCTCGATGATGTTCGACAGCGCCAGCGAGGCATCGCGCAGCGTGTCATCGGCGATGGTGAGTTCGCCCTCGGCTTCGCGAACCTCAGCCGCAAGATCCTTGGCATGCGCAAGCAACGCCTGCTTGTCGGGGCCACTCGCTGCGGCGACTTCTTTGCCCAACGTCTTCTGCGAGGCGCGCACGGTGTCGAAGCGCAGCACGGCGGCCCGACGGCGTTCATCGGCTGCGAGTAGCACATCGACGAGCGCCGGATCCTCGCCGCGGACGCTCTGAGACGTGCGCACCCGGTCGGGGTCGTCGCGCACCAACTTGATGTCGATCACCGCACGAGGCTATCCGAGCCGAAACTTGCCCCGACCGCTGCAGTCCAGCGCTCGTTCTTGGGTGCGGTGGACTTCAGTGCTCGCGACCGCCGCGGGAGCGAGAGCTCACGCGTCGCCCGAACGAACACGGGCCAGCCAGGCGGCCGCATCATGGAACTCGGTATCCGAGGTACCACGCCTCATCGTCGGCGGCAGGCCGTCGGCGCGTGGGTAACTGCCGAGGAAGCGGACGTCGCTGCAGATGCGCCGCAGGCCCATCAACGCCTCGCTCACCCTGGCATCGACGACGTGGCCTTCGCAGTCGATCGAGAAGCAGTACCGGCCGAGCCCGACGCCCGTGGGACGCGACTCGATCCACGTCAAGTTGATGCCGCGCACCGCGAACTCGGTCAGGATCTCGAGCAGCGCGCCAGGGTGGTCGTCGCCGATGAACGCGACGAGTGAAGTCTTGTCGGTGCCGGTGGGGGCCGAAGGCGCGGACGGCGGTCCGACCAGCACGAAACGCGTGACCGCGCCCGCATGATCGTGGATGTCGTCGTCGATGACCTCGAGTCCGTACCGCTGTGCCGCCAATGCCGACGTGATCGCCCCATCCAGACTCGACGCAGGCGCGGCGACCGACGCAGCTGCCTCGGCGTTGGACGCTGACGTCACAATCTCGACGTCGCTCAAATGGTCGGCGATCCAGCGCCGGCACTGCGCCTCGGCCTGCGGATGCGCAGCCACCCTCTTCAGCGACGAACGCGGCGTTCCCGGTCGAACGGCGAGTGCAAACCCGACGTCCAGCAATACCTCGCGACCGATGTGCAGCAACTCACCCGTCGACAACTCGTCGATCGTCGAAGCAACCCCTCCACCAACGGAGTTCTCCAGTGGCACTAACGCGGCATTGACCTCGCCGCGCCGAACCGCGTCAAGCGCAGCAGAGACGCTGCGGTACGGCAGCAGTTCGGCGTCCGCGGCTGCTGGGACCGTGCGCAACGCGGCCTCGGTGAACGTACCTTCGGGCCCCAGGTAGGCATAGCGGGCCGCCGTGTCTGCAGCCATCAGGACTCGATCGGATCGACGGCCGTCAGTTCGACCTCGTCGTCAAAGAGCCGCACTTCGGCAGGATCATTTCGACGAACAAGGACAGAAGGCAGGTCCTCCTGCACAACGTGGGACTTCTGGACGGCGGTTGGCTGGCGTCCGCTCGGACCAGCACCTGCCCGGGTCGCGAAGGCGATCGCCTGGCGTTCTTCAGGTGAGAGCTGCTGGTCGCTGGTACCGCCCTTGACACCCTTGGCGTATGAACGCGTTTCGGTGCGGCCGTGTATCGCGCTGATCACCAAGCCGTCGCCAGCGTCATCGAGCAGCGCTGCCGAGAATGACATGCGGCCGCCCATGTCGCGAAAGGCGTCGTAGCGCACGACCGCGACGTGGCGAAGTGCGTCGGCGACGTCGAGGCGCAGGTCGTGCATGCGGCCCTCGACCGACGAAAGTTCGGCACGCAGACGGGCGACGAGTTCGACCTGCTTGGCGGCCGCGGACAGGAACGACTCGGCGTCGTCGCCGTCCTGCAAGATCGCCAGGCTGCGCCGGAGCTTGCGCAGCCGAAGATGCGCGAAGAGTGCGACCAGCAGGCCGAGGCCGCCGGCCGACGTCCCGATCACGGCAAGCAAGGCGGCAGTCGAACTGGAGAGCGACACGGCCCTCATGCTAACGGGCGGCCAGCCAGTATCGTCCGGCCATGGGAGTCGTCAGGATCCTGGCGCTGATCGGCGGATTCGCCATCTTGGGCGGCACCGCGTCGAGCGTCCTGCGCACCTTCGTCGTCCCGCGCGCCGTGCTCTCGAAGGTGTCCGACCTGGTCCTCGATGCGACCGTGCGGGTGTCTCGCATGGTCGCCGACAAGTTCGCGGACTACGAGCGGCGCGACAACATCCTGGCGTGGGCGGCGCCGCTGTCGCTGATGACGCTGCTGTTCACCTGGATCGCCTCGTTCTGGATCGGGTTCAGCCTGCTCGACTTCGGCTTCACTCATTTCACCCTCAGCGCGGCGATGCGCCAGGCCGGGTCGTCGATCGCGACGCTCGGCTTCGCGTCGTCGCCGAGTGGATCGCTGACCATTCTCGACATCACCGCCAGCGTCACCGGCATGGTGATCGTCGCCTTGCAGATTGCCTACCTGCCCACCCTCTACGCGGCGTATAACCGGCGCGAGTCGCTGATCACCGTTCTGTCGGCGCGCGGCGGCGAACCCGCGTGGGGGCCGGAGATCCTCGCCCGGCACGTGTGGCTCCATCTCGAAGGCAACCTCCCAGAGCTCTACAGCAACTGGGAGACCTGGGCCGCCACCGTGTCGGAGAGTCACACCAGTTACCCGGTGCTGATCCACTTCAGGTCGCCACAACCGTTGCGCTCGTGGCTGATCGCCCTGCTGGGCGTCCTCGACGCCGCCGCACTGCAGACCGCACTCGCGCCGACGACGGCGCCAGTTGAGGCCCGACTGCTCCTGCAGATGGGATACCTCACGTTGCGCGACCTTGCCGCGATCGAGTCGATCCCGACCCGTCGCGACCCTTCGCCGGATGATCCGATTCAGCTGCCCTACGAAGAATTCGAGCAGGCGGTCGACATGCTCACCTCGATCGGCTTCCAAGTCGAGCGCACCGCTGCGCAGGCGTGGCCGCATTTTCGGGGCTGGCGGGTCAACTACGAGGACGCCGCCTACGGACTTGCGAAGCACATCGATGCGGTGCCTGCACGTTGGTCGGGGACGCGGCGTCGCGAAGACGAACCGATACCGCCGGTCCGGCCGATCAATCGGCAGCCGACGACCAACCTGTCAGTGAGGGGCGAGTTGGCCGAGGAAAGTCAGTGAGCCGATAACAGTTCCGTCATCAGCGTGCAACGGCGTCGCCAGGGCGTCGAGGGTGAGGGTCACGGCGTCCGATCTGCGTAGCCTGACGAGACCGCGGCTCAACCTGCCGGTGGCAATCGCCTGCGTGGGTGGCACCAGGGTCTCGTCCGGCATCGGTTCTGCCGCACTGCTGAAGTCGACCAGAGTGAACACGTCGCCAACCAATCGACGTCCGACGAGTTCGACAGGCGCTTCAGCGAACAGCACTGCGGCCGAAGCAGAGAGCCCGGCGATTCGGCCTTCGCGGTTCAACACGATGCACGGATCGGCTGAGGTGGCCACCACGGTGACCCACGCGCGCAACGTCTCGCGCAGCGGCGCGAGCTCCGGAGACCCCCGCTGAATAAGCGGGATCAACAGGTATGACATGCCATCGTGTTTGGACCCGGGCACGACGGCTACCCCAACGTCAGTCACCCGATTACCACATCCCCCAGTTATTTCTTGCTCATCAATGTGACATACGCCCGCCCGCGTCGACACCGTGCGTAGGTACAGAACCCGCGAGACCATTCGGCGCAGCGCATATTGAGCAAATAGCCGCAAACCCTCGCAGCTTCGGCGCCCACCGCAGGAATTCGGGGTGCCTTCTTGCACCGAAGCTTCACTCGGCGAGGGGAGCTCGCGTTCTGTCCGTCATCGAGAAGCGCAGCCGGGCCATGGCATTCTCCGGTCCGCTCGCAATGCCCGAATCGACGAAGAGCTCCATGACCCGATCGCCCAGTTGCTCGACGTTCCATCGCCTTTTGCCGTTCTCGATGACGGCGGCCGAAGTCCACGGCCGGTAGATCTCGACTGTGTCGCCCTGAACGCCGAAGACCTTGCCGCTGATATGGGCGGACGCCGAACTGCACAAGTACGCCACCATCGGCGCGACATTGTCGGGGTGCCAGAAGTCGAATTCCCCAGTATCCCCAGCAAGAGTGTCGCCGGCGATGTCACCGTAGGCACCCTCCGTCATTCGGGTGCGAGCCGCAGGGGCGATGGCGTTGCACGTCACCCCGTAGCGCGCCATTTCTTGCGCGACGATCGTGGAGAAAGCGGCGATGCCTGCTTTCGCGGCGCCGTAGTTTGCTTGACCGAAATTGCCCAGTAGCCCCGAGGTGCTCGACGTGCACACGATCCGACCAGGGCCACCGTGCTCCTTCCAGTGGGCACAGGCCGCGTGGGTCAGCGCGTAGTGCCCACGCAGGTGCACCGCGATCACCGCGTCCCATTCGTCGGCAGTCATCTTCGCCAGCGTTCGGTCGCGCACGATGCCCGCGTTGTTCACCACCGCATCGAGACGACCGAAAACGTGGATCGCCTGGTGCACCAGGGATGTCGCGGCTTCGACTCCGCTGCAGTCGCCGACGTGCGCGCTGGCAATCCCGCCGGCTTCGCTGATCTCGGCGACGACTGCGGCCGCCACCTCTGCGTCAACATCGTTGACGACCACCCGCGCCCCGCCCCGGGCCAACTCAATGGCCTCGCCACGGCCGATGCCACGGCCAGCGCCCGAGATAACCACCACGACGTCATCAAGTAGGGCCATGACGCGACGCTAGCTGATGCCGACGAGATCGGGATGCGTCCGAAACCAGTCGATGGTTCGGCGCAGTCCATCCGCAACGTCGACCTGCGGCGTCCAGCCTAGGTCGCGGGTCGCGACCGTGATGTCCGGACGCCGGACCAGCGGGTCGTCCTGCGGCAACGGCACAAATTCGATGGACGACGAAGAGCCGGCGAGATCGCGAATCAGTTGCGCCAACTCGAGGACGGAAAGCTCGTGCGGATTCCCGATGTTCACCGGACCGGGCAGCGCCGATTGCAGCAAGCGGACGATGCCGTCGACGAGGTCGTCGACGTAGCAGACCGAGCGGGTCTGGCTCCCATCGCCAGCAACCGTGATCGGTTGGCCGCGTAGGGCCTGGCTGATGAAGGTCGGGATCGCGCGGCCGTCGTCGGGCCGCATCCGCGGACCGAACGTGTTGAAGATTCGGACGATGGCCGCGTCGACTTCGCGGTGATCGCGATACGCGACCGTCATCGCCTCCGCGAACCGCTTCGCCTCGTCGTAGACGCCGCGAGGCCCGACCGGATTCACGTGACCCCAGTACGTCTCTGGCTGCGGGTGCACTTGGGGGTCGCCGTACACCTCCGATGTCGAGGCGAGCAGAAAGCGCGCGCCCTTCTCCTGCGCAAGGCCGACAGCGTGGAACGTGCCGACCGAGCCGACCTTCAGCGTTTGGATCGGCAACTGGAGGTAGTCGGCAGGCGAGGCCGGCGATGCGAAGTGCAGGACGGCATCGACTGGTCCGCTGATATGGATCCAGTCGGTGACGTCGACCTTCAGGAGTCGGAAACGATCATCGCCAAGCAGGTGCTCGACGTTGTTCGGTGTCCCGGTCAGGAAGTTGTCGAGGCACAGCACCTCATACCCGTCACGCAGCAGGCGCTCGCACAAGTGCGAGCCAAGGAACCCGGCGCCACCGGTGATCACCGCGCGAGGTGCAGAGATAGGGCGCTCCCCGGATGTTGTGGGCGCTCGGGTGCCACCGACGGGGGATGCAGTGGCACCCGAGCGAGGGAACACTACAACGGAAGCGCGGGCACCTGGTCGTCGATGGTGATCGACTTACGGCTATTCAGTTCGCGGTCGATCCACTCTCGGTCGGTCAGCGGGACAACCGCCCACACGGTCGTTGACGAATCATGATGTTCGACGCCCCAGCGGACAGCCAGCGTCGCGACGATCGACAGCCCGCGACCCCTCGTGTCGGTCGGATCCGGCTCGGCGACCAATGGCTGCGTGGGCGATCCACCATCGGTGACCGCGATCTCGACACCGTGCTCGCCGACGCCCCAGGCGATCGCGAGCTGTCCGTCTTCGAGCGCGCGCGCGTGCAGCACCGCGTTGCCGACCAACTCGGTCGCGATCAAGGCAACCTCTTCGCGAACCGGTTCGGGCAAGACGGCAAGATCATCGCGCAGCACCGCTCGCACGTACCCCGCGCTAGCAGGCGTCGGCGATACACGCAGAGAGCTCACGGGCCGTACGTTCCCCGCCAAACATGGTCAAAACCTCACACATGACCCTTCGAGCGCGCCTTTTCAGGAATGCCACGCCGCAACGGCCGTGGCGCCCTTGCCCGCTTCATCTCGTTCCTCACAGATGCAGGTGCGCTCCTCAAAGAGACAGCCCGGGAGTCGTGCAGAACGTGAATGGGTGAGGAGTTCGTGGGTTTGGCTGGGCGAAAAGGTGAATCTGTGAGGAGCGGACGGCGGGGGCTGAGGTCAGCGAGCCACCGTCACACGTGACCCGGGAGGGTCACCTCGAAACAGGTGCCCCCGCCGTCCCGCGGGAGGGCTAGAACCGCTCCGCCGTGCGCCTCGAGCAACCGCTGCACGATGTAGAGGCCGAGACCGACCCCGCCGAACCGCCGCCGCTCGCCACCGACTTGGTAGAAGCGCTCGAATACCTGCGCGTGTTCGCCCGCGGGGATCCCGAGGCCGCGGTCGCACACCCGCGCGATGATCGTGTCCCCTTCGCAGCGGGCGGACACCGTGATCGTTCCGCCGTCGGGGGAGTATTTGATCGCGTTTTCCAGCAGCTGACTGAACACGATCTCGATCGAGCTCGGGTCGCCGCTCGCCGCAGGCAGGTCGGGCGCGACGTCGAGGATGAACTCGTGTCCTTGCGCGACGTTCTTGAACCCCGCAACCGCGGTGCGCAGCATCCCGCCGAGGTCGAACACGACGTGACTTGGCGTCGGTGCGGCCAGACCGGCGCGCGAACCCAACAGCAGCTGCTCGACCAGGGCGGCGAGTGCGCGGGTGCGTTCGGCGATGCGCTCGACCGATCCGCGGCGCTCCACGTCGGTGATGTTCTCCCAGTGGGTCAGCAACGTCGAGGCATACCCCTGGACGACGGTGATCGGCGTCCGCAGTTCGTGGCTCGTCACTGCGAGGAACAGGTCCTTGCTCTCCTCGATCGACTTCGACCGGCTGACGTCGCGGAAGTCGACGACGGTCTCACCGGTGTCCGCGATCTGCGCGCAGAGCACTTCAAGCCAGCGGCCGGAGTCAAGCTGGTGCTCAGAGACGACACCTGGGTCGGGCGCGGGGAACGGCAACGGCAGCCCGAGCACTTCCGCCTGTGAGAGTCCGGTCAGCTCGTGCGCGGCGGGATTCCATTGCCGCACGAGACCGTCCGCGTCGACCACAGCCATGCCGTCGAGGGTGGCCTCGATGACGGCCCGCTCGTGCTCGCGTTGCCGTCGGGTCAGGTCGTACGCGCGGGCGTTGGCCAGCGCCGCGCCCGCAGCCTCGCCGAGGAGTTCGAGGACGCTGAGCTCGGCCTTACCCAACGCCCGGCCTTGCGCGACGAAGAACACATACAGCGCGCCCGACGGCAGGCCGTCAAGGCGGGTGAGCCCGACCGCCAAGCGCGGCAGCCGCGCACTCGTCGCCGCGACGAGAGTCGACGTGTTCGGGTAGTCGTCGTTATTCAGAGCCATCGAGGTGCGGCCGGATTGGAGCACCGTGGCGACGGCCGACTCGACCAGCGGAATCCGTTCACCGACGAGGTGCGACTCGAGCCCGGAGACCGCCGCGATCACCAGGTCGTCGCCGTCGAGCATCACGTAGGCAGCGCCGTCGGCGGCCAGCAGCTCGCGACCAGACTCGCTGATCCGCTGCAGCACAGTTGGCAGGTCGAGATCAGAGTTCAGGCTCGCGATGACGGACGCGAGCCGGCCCACCAACTCGACCCGGCGCCGCAATGCGCGTTGCACCGCCCGCTCCTGGGTCGCATCGCGGATGACTGCGAGCCACCCATCGATCGGGCCATCGAGCCGCCCCCGCATCGGGCTGAAGACGATCCACACGTCGACCAGGCTGCCGTCTGCCCGACGCCGCGTCGTGGCAAGTGACACGTCTTCACCAGCCATGACCTTGGCTAGGGCGGCATCGCTCTCCTGCTGGGCCGGCTCGTCGGGGATGCCGGGAAACTGGCCACCGATAACGCTTTCTGCGGTCCACCCAAAGAGCCGCTCGGCGCCCAGGCTCCACAACCGAATGTGACCCTCTCGATCGGCGGCAATAACCGCGTCAACCATCGCGTCCAGAGCGCGGGCCGCTAGCAGGTTGTCGGACATGCCGTCATCGTGCCCTACGCTGAGCCACATGCTGATCGTGACAACGAACGACATCCCGGGCTACCGCGTCGACGAGGTTCTCGGTGAGGTCTTCGGACTCACCGTCCGGTCGCGCAACGCATTCAGCCAGATGGGCGCCGGGCTGAAATCGATCCTCGGCGGCGAGCTGCGCGGCATGACCACCGCGCTCACCGAGAGCCGCAATCAAGTGATGCAGCGGCTCATCGACGAGGCGACCGCACGAGGCGCGAACGCGATCCTCGCGATGCGGTTCGACACCTCCGAGATGGGCGGCGTCTGGACAGAGATCTGCGCCTACGGCACCGCGGTGCGCGTCACCAAGCTCTAGCCGAGACGGCTCTAGCCGAGGCGGCCCGCACGACGAGTGTGAGCACCGCGGCAGCGACGAACGACAACAGCGACGCGCTCATCCAGGTCTGCGGCGTGAAGTGAATGTCGCGCGCGACGCGGCCCCAAAACCCTGCCCAGCGTGGAATCACGCCAGGGTTCACCAGCTGGTACACGCAGAAGCCGACAACCCAGGGCACCAACATCGACCATCTGGACGGCGCGTGCTCGGCGACGTCCCATCGCCGATGTCCCTGCAAGACGAAGTAGTCGACGACCAGGACGCCGAACAGCGGCACGAAGACTGAGCCGATCAGGTACAAGAAATTCTGGTAGTTGCTGATGTGGAACAGCAGCGCGAGCAGGGTCGCCGCGGTGCCCACGGCAAGGGCAAGGATGCGTCGATCCCAATGCGGGCGCAGATTCTGCGTACTGACAGCTGTCGAGTAGACGTCGCAAAACGACTGGTCGATCTCACGGATCGCGAGCACGGCAAACGCGGCCTTCCCGAGAAAAACAGCGATGAACGCGCCCCAGACGCCGTGGTTGGAGCCGTCACTGGCGGCCGGCACACTCAGGATCGCCACGATGCCGAGTGCGTAGCACGCCGTCTGGGTGATGGTGTAGCCGACGAACGCGGCACTGAACGCCGTCCGACCTGATTTTGAATGGCGGGAGTAGTCGGCGGCGACCGGTACCCACGAGATCGCGACCGCGAGCGCCGTGTCGACCGCGGGCCAGAACTCGCGCCACGAGCTATTCGCAACTGCCGGAAGGGGGCGCCGCAGCAACTGCACGAACAGGTAGATGACAACGATCGCGACGGCGACCGTCACGTACTTGCGAAGCACCCGGACGACGCCGAGCGGGCGAAGGGCGAGCGCGGTCGTGATGACGCCGGCGATCAGGACGTAGCCGTTTTGGGGGATCGAGGGCCAGAGCTGGTGGGCGGCCGACGCGATGATGACGATCTCGAAGGTGGCCCAGCCGAGGAGCTGCAAGATGTTCAGACCGGTTGGCAGGTACGAGAGACGGGCGCCGAAGAGCCCCCTAAGTAGCACCATCGCCGGCGATCCGGTGCGCGCTCCTGGGATCGCAGCCAAACCGACCGCGGCGGCGCCGAGTGCGGTGCCGACGAAGGTCGCGAGCAGGGCCGCTGTGAGCGGAAGGCCGGGACTGCCGGCTCTGGGTTGCAACACGAACAGCGCAGCGGTGAAACCGAGCAGGCTGACCCCAAGATTGCCCCACAGGCCGACCTGATCGAAAAAGCCCAGCGCCTTCGCGGCCGGCTGGTCGAGGGTGATCGGCGCCTCGGCGTGCGCCGGCACGGTTGCCGTCATTTGCGTCTCCCTACGCCGGCATTACCCGGACAGGTTCGAGCGGTCGGCAGCCTTACCGGAGATTTCCGGCCAGCCACCCTCTCAGCCCGGTTTTGCCCGAGCTCCCGCGGTGTGCGGCTGCCAGCGTACGCGCCGGCAGTAGGGTCGATGACCATGGCTACTGCGGTCAGCGCATGTTTCGTGCGGGCCGGCAGAGTCGGTGGTGCCGAGCACGCGTTGTACAACTTGCTCGACGGCTTGCGTTCAGTGAACGCCTCGGACCCGTGGACCGTCGTCACGGCCGAGCCGCTTCAACTCGGGTTCAACCTTGCGCCCCTCGTGACGCGGGCCGTGCACGTTCCCGGGCTGCGCAACCGGGTGGCAATCGAGACGCTCGCCCTGCCGCCGATGCGCGACGTCGACCACTGGCTGCTGCCCAACTACTACACCCCGCTTGGGCTGCACGGCCGGGTGGTGACCGTGATTCATGACGCGCAGCACGAGCATCTCCCAGAGAATTTCTCGGCTCGCAAACGCGCGTGGCTGCGAGCGGCCCACCGGTACACGATGCGCAGGGCTGACGTCGTGGTCGCGATCTCGCAGTACGTCGCCGACGATCTCATCGCGCGCCATGGCGACCGCTACGTTTCGAAGGTTCGGGTCATTCCGAACGCCGTGTCTTTCGACCGGCTCGAGCCAGGTGCAGCGCCGGACGCCGTTCCGCGAGACCGAGAGATCGTTCTATGCGTATCCGGGGGGTACCGGCACAAGAACCTCGAGACGTTGGTTCGTGCGTTCGCCGAAGTAGCTGCCCGCCGACCCGACTCGCATCTCGTCGTGGTCGGCCAGGCTCCTGAGCTGTTGCTCGGCGCACGCGCCGGTGCTGGCGTCGACGGCCTGGTTCGCGAACTCGCCCTGACCGACCGCGTGACGGTTCTCGGCTACGTCACCGATGCCGAGCTCGGTGCGCTGTATCGAACCGCTTCAGTACTCGCGATGCCGTCTCTTTTCGAGGGATTCGGGTTGCCGGTCGTCGAAGCGCTCGGTCTCGGCGTTCCGGTCGTCAGCACCCGCGCCGGGTCACTGACCGACGTCTCGCTAGGACTCGCGCGCTACATCGATAACCCGATGAGCGCGGCAGAGATGGCCGGGCGTCTCGTGGACGTGCTCGCGGAAGGTGATGCTGCGCGACCGAGTAGCGCGGACGTCGAGCGGGTGCGTGCGCGCTACGACCCAGTGACCGTTGCCGAGCAGTTCCGCGCGGCGGTCGAGCAGTGAGCTGATCAGCTGCCGCCTGGCCGCATGCGCGGGTGATGGCGCAGGATCGCGAGAACGAAAGCCGGGTTCGTTCGCAGGTAGCGCCGCCACAGTCGGCGCGGCTCACGAAAGAGTCGAAATGACCACTCCAGGCCATGCCGCTGCATCCACAGCGGAGCCTGGCGCACGGTACCCGCATGAAAGTCGAAGGCGGCTCCCACCCCGATGAGAACCGTCGCCGTGAGCCGGTCCATGTGCTCGGCCATCCAACGCTCCTGCCGTGGTGCCCCGAGCCCGACCCACACCAGATCAGCGCCACTCGCGTTGAGGGCTGCGACCACCTCAGCGTCTTCTGCTGCGGTCAGATCGCGAAACGGTGGCGCGTAGCGCCCGGCAATCAGCAAGCCCGGGAACTCGCTGCGCAACCTCGCCTCCAGCAGCTCGAGCGTTCGTGCGGTGGTGCCGTAGAGAAACATCGAGTGCCCGCTACCAGCGAGACGACCACACAACTCCAGCATCACGTCGGGTCCGTACACGCGCGTGATGCCACTCGCGCCGGCCCACTTTCCGCACCACACGATGGGCATTCCGTCGGGAGTCGTCATGCCAGAGTCGTTGTGAATCCGCATGAGCTGCGGATCGCGTTGGCACTCCATCACGGTGTGCACGTTCGTCACGCACACGTAGTGGCGCTCGCGTTCGTCGAGCCACCGCTCGATCTCAGAAGAAGCGCTGGCAAGCGAAACGGCGCTGATCCCGACGCCGAGGACGTCGAAACGCGGCAGTGTCGTCACGTTGACCATTCTGACGGGCTAAACACGATGCTCCTCGGCGAGTGGTGCTTACACCGACTACGCAGTCGCACGCTACTACGATGAGGAGCGTGCCTGACGACAGTTCGGCGGGCGCTGGCGCGCACCGGATCGCAGGTCCGACGGTCGCCTACTGGATCGGGACGACGGTCGCCCTCGCGGGAAGCCTTGCCCGCGGCAAGATCTTTGCCGTTTCGCTCGGAACGAGCGGGGTGGGCGTGTTGGCCCAGCTCGCCAACCTTGCGGCATTTCTGACCGGTCTGTCGACCCTCGGCCTGACCACTGCGGGGATCACACTTCTTGGGCGCGAAAGCGCAACGGGAGACGAAGATCGCCGCAGGCGCATTGTGTCAACCATCGTGGTGCTCCCGTTGACCGTGTCTTTCGGTCTTGCGGCAGCCGCCACAGTTGCCGCCCGTCCGCTGTCGACAGCTCTCCTCGGGTCCCCGAATCACAAGACGTACATCATCTTGGCTGCAGCGTCGGTTCCGGCCAACGCGCTGACGAACAGCTATCAAACCGTGCTACAGGGCTTGCGTCGTGCGTGGCGCACGACAATCAACAGTGCACTCTCTGCAGTCGGAATGGTCGTGGTCGTAACACTGCTCGTTGTTCCGTTCGGGCTTACAGGGGGTGCGGTCAGCGTGTGCGCGACAAGCCTTGCCGCGGCCGTGGTCGTCTTGGTTCGCGAGCGGGGCGTGACGTCGGAAGTCTTTCCTTTTCGCCGAGCGGATGCCGACGTGAACCGAATGCTCATGCTATTTGGGAGTGCGAGCCTGGTCGCCGGTTCAGCTACCTCGATAGTCGACCTCGCCCTACGCTCCGCCCTGGTGCATCACGCGGGCGAGGCGGCGAACGGCGTCTATCAGCCCGCGTACCTCCTCGGTGTTCTTCTCTTTGCGCAGCTCGGTGCGGGTCTGGTCCAAGCCGCGACTCCAGGGCTTTCTGCGGCATGGCAACGCCGCGACACCGCCGCCGTCACCGCCCAGGTCCGGGGGGCACTCCAGCTCTCCCTACTCGCGATGGTGCCGCTGATTCTGCTCGGAACCGCTTTCAGAACTGTGCTGATCGCGACCGTGTTCAGCCACGCATTCGCTGGCGCCGCACCGGTGCTGGCACTTGCGCTCACGTCCGAATTGCCGCGTGCCGTCGCCTATGCCTTCGGGGGTCTGCTTCTTCCGGCAGGCCGGATTCGAAGGTGGGTCAGCATGGGGTTGATTGCCGAAGCCGCGCGGTTGGCGGTGAGCCTTGCGTTGCTTGACACACTCGGAGCACGGGCCCTGGCCATCGGCTTGCTGGTGGACTGGCTTCTGATTGCTACTGCCACGATCATCACGGTGCACCAACTTGGCGTTCGAATTGATCGGCACATGATCCGTCATATAACGGCAGCGTGCGTCGTGGTAGCGGCGGCATATGCCTCGACTACCACCGCGTTCGCACCGGCTCTGGACTCCGTCGCGCTTATCCTCACCGCCGCCATCTGGGCGGCATTGTCGACCACCGGACAACAGCGGCACTCGGCGAGGAGCCTCACAGGGTTGTTCTGGCGAACGTTGAGCCGACGTCGATAGGACCTGACATGACGAGACCATCGCCACTACGCACAACGTTGCACGGGTTCCATGTGGACCCTTACGCGCTCAACACCTCGACGGCCTACCGCCGCAGCGAACCTGAGACTTGGCCGCTCGATGGCCCGATAAAAGCACTCTGCCGCAAGCAAGCTCGCCAACAAGACGCACGGCAGTAGCAGCCACAGCCGGGGCCTGCCTCCCAGAAGCAGCGTGATTGACGCCATGATCGGTTCGTGGACGAGATAGAGACTGAACGAGCGACTCCCGAGCCATTGCGCGGGACGGCTCTCAAGAACGCGTTTGCGCGATTGGGCCTGCAAAGCAATACAGATAAGAAGGCACGCGCCACATACCTCTAGGCCCCTAGCTACCGCCGCCAAGTAGCCCGACCATAGCGCCCATCGGTGCGAAGCGAACACGGGCCAGTAGCTGCTCAGCAACAAGACGGTGAACAGCGTGGTCACACGCCTGATCGCTCGACTGTGAGCGCGGTAGCTGTTCGACGTCGTGACCCGTGCGATTCGATTACGCTCGAACGCTAAGACCGATCCGGCGAAGAACATCGGGAGATAGAGCATCGCATTACGGCTTGAGTGAGCGCCCCACGCTGACATCCCGAACAAGGTTGCAAGTTTGATCAGCCAAAACCTCGATCCGACGCGTCCGACTATCACGACTAGAGGAAGAAGGAGCGAGAACACAACCTCCCAGCGAAGCGACCACAGCACGGTATTCGTAGCCCCCAACTGCCCGCGCAGCAGCCCGCCATCGCGGAGCATGTCGAAGAGACCGAAGTTCTGGGAGTTGAAATCGTTCATCCACCAGGACCCACGCGCAATCCCGTGTCGAGGAACCAGAAGCGTCCATCCAAAGGACAGCACTATCGCCGCCCACACCGGCACATAGAGCCGGACAAGACGACGCTGGTAGTAGGTCGACCATTCGCGAGGCGAACGATGCACCGTGCGCGCCAAAGGCAGAGACAGGACGAAGCCGCTCAGAACAAAGAATACGAAAACTGCCTCAGTGCCGTCCCAAAATAGGTGCAGGGGGGTGTACGTCGCCCACCAGGCGATAGTTCCCGGCCTGACGTCGTAGGGGTTCTGGTAAGGATTCGCAAGGAGTGGGCTCACTAGGAAAGTGTGGTGAACGACTACGACCACAGCAGCAAGACCCCGGATACCATCGAGCGCCCGGACCCGCGGCAACAGAGGCGGCGGTGGCGAGGGCGAGGGCGAGAGGTCCACGGACATGAGCCCTCCGCTCAACGAGCCACGCGCGCGGTGGCTAGTAGCGTCTCGGCATCACAGGAAGGTGCCTGTAGCTAGTAGTCTCGTGTCTAATGAGAATGCGGGATGAAGGTCTACGCACGTGGCATGTTCCGGTTCACGCGCTAAGGCCCATTTGCTTGAACAGCGCGGAGAAACGCTGCGCATACGTGTGCTCGGCGATGGTTCGGCGAAAGCCCGCCGCAGCGATCTGGTCGCGCAGGTCGGGGTTGTCGAGGAGACGGCGGCACAGCTGCGGCACCTCGGATGCGTCGTCATACACCACGACTTCTTTGCCAGCCTCGTAGTACTCATCGAGGCCGGCAGCAGCACCCGTTAGCAACAAGCCTCCGCACGCCGGCACCTCAAATGTTCTTCCCTTGATCTGCTGCTCGTTGCCTTGGGAGGACTCGGTGAGATTGAGACTGACCCGGCTCTGCTCGAAGGTCGCAATCATGCGGTCTTGCGAGATTCGACTGCGTCCTTCACGATTGCGCAGGTATCGCGCGCCACCGAGTTGGCTCGCTCCCGGCAGACTCGCCATACGCAGCTGCCAGTGCCGAATGTTCCAGCCGGTGCCCCACGTCTCGATACTGATGCCGGCAGCACGAACCGACTCGATCACCTTTCCGCGGGTGCCATATTTCTGCCCGACGAACGTGACGTCGTATGTCAGTGGCCGGTGCGTAGGACGGTATCGATGAGTCGCGGCTCCCCACTGCGTTTTCAGAACGTGCGGGATGCCCGCAGCGCGGTATTTCGGCAGCGCGCTCTCAGCGGTGGTCGAAACGAAGTTGAACGACGGTGCCCACGCCGCACTGAACGAGTCGAATCGCCAGTGGTCGTCGCAAAACCAGTTGAACGTCACGGTCGCGCCAGATTCAGAAATCTGCCGAACCCCTGCCGGGTCGAGTTCGTCGCGGAACAGGCACGCGAAAAGAAGGTCAGGTCGAGTGTCGATTGCTGTTTTCACGAGGGCACTCGTTGCAGCGTCACCAGCGGCATGAGCATGAACGTCGAAATAGCTGACGTCGTGTCCCATGGCGACGAGTGACTCGAAGAAGTTGTAGTACTCGAATCCGTAGCCGCGCGTGCGTACGCCGTAGTCATAGAGCGGCGCAACAAACAGTATTCGCATCAGCCCATCTCGCTCGTGCGATCGACTAACAGCATGCTACCGGCGTTTGATGCGCGGGGGGCGTGCCTCGCTCGGTACCATCGCCGTATGTTGCCCATCTCGGTCGTCATGGCGGCCCGGAACTCTGAGCAGACGATCGTGTCTGCCGCCGTCTCGATCCTCGAGCAGGACCACCCCGTCTTCGAGCTGATCGTCGTCGATGATGCCTCCACCGATCGCACACCGCACATCCTGGTAACGCATCCGGCCCTAGCCGCCGTGCAGGTCATCACATTGAACGAGCGGGTCGGACGCAGCGCCGCCCGGAACAAGGCGATCGCACAGGCGCGCTACGACGCGATTGCGATTATGGATTCGGACGATTTCGCGCTTCCCCACAGGCTGCGCGCCGCAGCTGCCATCTTGAGTGCGCAACCAGAAATCGCGGGCGTCGGCGGACAGGCAGTCGGCCTCGACAAATCAGACCTTTGGCGATTCGGGACGGCACTCACCGACCCCAATGCAATCGCCGCGGCGTTGGCGAGGGCACAGATGCCGCTGGTGCATCCGACCGTTGTCGTGCGCAAAGCGGTGTTCGAGGCGACCGGCGGCTACCGAGAGGATTACGTCCCGTGCGAGGATCTGGATTTCTTTCGCCGCGCGAGCAGCAGGTTCAGGTTTGCCGGTACTGACGACGTGTGGCTGCTTTACCGAAAACCGCCCCGATACACGTGGGTCGATCTGTGGCGTACCGAGATCAACAGGGCACGGTTGGAAAGGGCCGACAACTTTCCGCGACATCCGTATCGGGTCCGGACTATTGCCTATGACGTCTCCGCGGCGGGGCACTGCGCGAGACAGTGGCTAAGCCAGCACCGCCATCCCGTCGATCGCGTCGACCACCCGCCAGGCGGGGTCCTCGATCGCGCGTTACAGCGTTGCCTCGAGCTCGATCAGTGATCGGGCTGAGCTCCCCGCAGTACCGACACCGCGCACGTTGCGAACCCTTGTGCCTCTCTGGCCCAGGCCGCGCTCGCGACGGGTTCGGAGCGTCGCGCCGCTTGCGTCGACCGGAAACGGTAGTAGAGGGAGCGGCTCCCCAGCTGGCTTGCAAACACGCACCGCCACAGCACATCTGCTGCCGCGTTCGGGCTGAGATCCGTTCGGTAGAAGTCATGAAGCGTGAGTGCCCATGCGGTGTCCTGCGGCTTCATAGAATCCGCGCTTGCGCCCATGTGGTGGACGACGCGCGCTGACGGGAGATGCACGAGTCTCCACCCGGCGCTGTGCAGCCGCCAGCACAACTCGACGTCCTCGGTGTACATGAACCATCGCTCTGACAGTCCGCCGGCAGCGTCAAATGCGGCTCGTCGCACCATCAAACAAGCACCCGTGAGCCACTCGACGTCCCGCGGTCGATCGTCGTGTATCCCGTTGAGCAAGTTGAGACCCTCGAGCATGGGGATCCGGCGACTCAGTCTACTGAGCAAGGTCGCGTGCGTGAACATGCGCCACAAGGTGGGCTGCCGGCCCGCCGACAACACCCGCAGGCGCCCGTTTGAGTGATGGATCGACGGGCCCACGGCACCTACCAACGGGTCGTTGATCAGTACCTCGAGAAGCTGGACAAGTGTGCCGGGCACGAGCACCGTGTCGGGGTTTAGCAGAAGCAGGTACTTGCCCGCACATTCATGCAATGCCTGGTTGACCGCACGCGCAAAACCGACGTTGACGTCGTTGCGGATGAGCCGCACCTGAGGGAAGTCGCTCGCCACGAGATCTGCGCTGCCGTCACCCGACGCGTTATCGACGACGACAATCTCGTCGACGGAAGGCTCCGTCACCAGCTGGGCGAGGCACGAAGCCAACAGATCAGGTGTGCGGAAGCTGACAACGACAACCGACAGGACGTCGCGCGGTCGGTTCACGTGAACCTACGAACGAGATTGGTTCCGGCGATCGGCAAGTACCCCGGGTAATAGCGCAGCAATAGGCGCGGGTGGGCGAGCTGAATCCGCCGGCGGAGCCGACGTTCCTGCCGCACGGTCATCGCGTTTCGGCTAGGACCATGGTGACGCCACTCATACAGCGCCTCCGGTATGTAGCGCCCGACTATTCCGGCGTCCAGGAAGGAGAGCCACAGATCCCAGTCCTCGAGTGCGGGCAACTCGCGGTACCCCTGAGTCTGTTCATACGCGCTTCGACGAAGCATGGCGGCGCGCCCGCTGATGAAGTTGCCCGAACAGATCAAGCGGCGCGCATCGAACTCACGAACGTAAGCAAGCCCGCTTCGCTCGCCCGACAAGAACATCTGCGTGTAGCAGTAACCGAGCGAGTCGTCCTGCGCCAAGGTCTGCCGACAGGTTTCGACGAACTCAGGCGCCAGGCGGTCGTCGGCATCGAGGGTGACGAAGAATCTCCCGTGCGTGCGGGCGATGGCCTCACGCAACGTCGGCACGACACCTCGGTTCTCGCGATGGACAACCGTGATCGGGTAAGCGGTGCCGAGGGCCGCTAACACCTCGACCGTGTTGTCGGTCGAACCGTCGTCGATGACGGTCACGCTTCCGACCCTTGCCGTCTGGGCAAACACCGACTCGACGCACTCCGCAAGGTAACGGCCATAGTTGTGTGCCGGGATCAGCACATCGACTTCATGAGCGTCAGTAGGCACCGCTACCTCGCAGGACTGCACGCGCGGTCTTCCACAAGATCATGAGGTCGAACGCAGGTGACCAGTTCTCTACGTAGTAGAGGTCGAGCCGGATCGACTCGTCGAATGGTAGGTCGGAGCGACCGCTTACTTGCCACAACCCTGTCATCCCAGGCCGCACGAGCAACCGTCGGCTGACATCGTGGCCGACCTGCTCGACCGAGGCCGGCAGCGGTCGCGGTCCGACAAGCGACATCTGTCCTAACAACACGTTGAAGAGCTGCGGCAACTCGTCGAGCGAATAACGGCGCAAGAAGGTGCCGACCACGGTAACCCGATCATCGACCGCGTCCTTGACGAACATGCCGCCCGGCTTCTCAGCTTGCGCAGCAACCAAGGCGTCAAACGATCGGTCCGCGTCGGCGCGCATAGTGCGGAACTTGTAGATCGTGAAGAGCCCCCCGCCACGACCTGACCGCTGCTGGCGAAATATTGCCGGCCCAGGACTCGTCAGCCGGATCGCCACTGCAATGCCAAGCAACAACGGCGACGAGGCAAGCAGCAGCATGAGCGCGGCGACTCGATCGAACGCCGACTTGGCGAGCTGCTTGCCGCCGTCAAGTGTTGGCTCCTCGACGTGCAGCAGCGGCAAACCGTCGACCGGCCGCATGTGGATCCGCGGCCCTGCGATGTCGGTCAACGCCGGTGAGACCAGCAGGTCAACGCCGCTGCCCTCGAGTTGCCACGCAAGCTCGCGTAGCGCGACAGGACTGAACCCCGATGGCGCCACTGCAACTGTGTCGGCTTGCGTACGGGCGAGCACTTCGAGCACCCGGCCACGTTCGCGCGCCGTGCGATCGGAGCCGGCAAAATCGCCAGCCGCCGGTGACCATGTACCGGCGACGTGATAGCCGGTGTAGACGGAACGACTTAGTCCTTCGGCGAGTTTGGCTGCAGCCATTGGCGTGCCAACTACTAGCACCTGATGTAAACAGTGCGACCCGCGCCGCAGCCGATGCAGCACCCGCCGAGCTGCGTAGTGCCCAGCCAGGGTCGAGAGCAGTCCGATCGGAAGTGCGAGCGCCACGAACCCGCGCGACAGGGGCAGCTTGCCGACGAAGGTCACGAACGCGACGAGAGCGGTGACGCGGATCGCCCCATCGGCGACCCGACGGAACTCGTCCGATCCGATGCCCAGGTACCGCGCGTCGTAGGAATGGGTTGTGGCCAGCATCGCCAGCCAGACCACAGAAATCACAGCCGCGATCGCGTAGTAGTCGAGACCGCCGACCTTGATGCTCCCGGCGGGCGCCCCCCACCGCAGCACCGCGGCAAGTGTGGTGCCCGCGAACAGCAGCGCGGCATCGAGAGTTAGAAGGCTCAGTGCGTACCTGCGCTGCCACGACGCTCGCGCCGCGGGTCCGGTGGAGACTGGCCGCAACGGTCGCGGCGGCTCTGCCGGCGAAACGGCGGTCGCAGTGTCGAGCGGGTGGGCACTCACACTTGCTGTCTCGGCGCATCGAACCGCCAGCATGAGGTCCGGACGGCGCGGTGTTGCGCCATTTGGCCCAGTGTCGGCTCAGGGCACCACTCAGCTACTTCAGCAGCCTCGACAGGCGGCGGTCGGCGAGTGGCTTGCCGCCGGTTTGGCAGGTCGGGCAGTACTGCAAGGAGGAGTCCGCAAATGAGACCTCGCGCACGGTGTCGCCGCAGACTGGGCAGGGCAGGCCGGTTCGGCCATGCACCCGAAGGTTGGCCTTCTTCTCCGCCTTGAGCTCGCCCGCATCAAGGTCGGCGGCCCGCCCCACGGCGTCCCGCAGTGTCGTTTGCATGGCCTCGTAGAGAACGGCCACGTCATCAGGAGTGAAGCTGCCGGCGATCTTGAAGGGCGACATCTTCGCGACGTGCAGGATCTCGTCGCTGTAGGCGTTGCCAATTCCCGCGATCACCGACTGGTCACGCAACAGTCCCTTGATCTGCATGCGTCGACCGTGCAACAGCGCGGCCAGCGCGTCTACATCGAAGGCCGGATCGAGCGGCTCGGGACCTAACCGCGCGATGCCCTCGATGGTCGCGGGGTCGAAAACCACATACGCAGCAAGGCGTTTCTGGGTGCCGGCCTCGGTCAGATCAAAGCCCGAGCCGTCGTCAAGTTTCACTCGCAGCGCGATGGGACTCTTGCCCGGCCGGATCGGTGTCGCGGCAAGCTCCGCCCGCCATCGCAGCCAACCAGCACGAGCAAGATGGACGACGAGGTGCGGGCCACTGGTCGCGATATCCAGGAATTTCCCACGCCTGCTAGCGCCGGTGATCGTGGTGCCGACCAGCGCCGACACCGGCGGGTCGAAGGTCTTCAACACCTGGAACGAGCCGACGTCGACGCGGTCGATGCGGCGGCCGACCACGTGCGTGGTGAGGAACGTCGCCAACGCTTCGACTTCGGGTAGCTCCGGCACAGCGTCGATAATGCCTGACGGTCAGGCCGCGTGTGCCCCGTGCAGCCTTGCCGCGCGCCGCTTGGCCTTACGCGCCTTCCGCCGCCGGTCCCCGATGTCGTCAAAGAACAGTTCGAGGCCGGAACCGAGCATCCAGACATCCTTCGAAACCGCGGTCCCCTGCTGCGTCGGTCGGATCCCATCTTCTTTGGTCATGCCGGGCGTCTTCAGGTACATCCGTAGCAGCGACCCCGAGAATCCAGTGAGAACGGCGCCCGCCAGCCAGGCGGGAACAACCGGCGCCAGCAGCACCGTACCGACCCCGATTTCGCCGATCGCGAGAGCCCGGACGAACTTCGGTGGATCGATCTTGGCGAGGAACGGATAGGTGCCCGCAGCCATGCCATGAAGGCGGCTGGCGGCCTCGTCATCGGCCGAGAGCTTGCCGATTCCAGTGTTCAAGATGAAGGCGCCAGCGGCGAGACGAGGCGGAATGTGGCTGAGTTTCATGGTCTGCTCGTACCCACTAACGGCGTGCCGACGCCTCCAAATAGGTGCGCGTTCAACTGTCGAGGATCGTACATCGCTGCTGCTAGCAGCTTCAGAATGCCTAGTGGCTAGGGCTGGCCGACGCCCTAGTGCTGGGGGTGCCGG
>Ga0208717_1000148_pt1 | contig 34329 bp, 33 predicted proteins | sample NGESurF53shallow_FD_184489 | JGI IMG/M metagenome (GOLD analysis project Ga0208717, IMG submission 184489) | Arctic peat soil microbial communities from Barrow, Alaska - NGEE Surface sample F53-3 shallow (SPAdes) | ecosystem: Environmental > Terrestrial > Soil > Wetlands > Peat ... | reverse complement strand
TTCCATCCCCGCGACTGTGCGCTTCCAGCAGCTTCCGCCGCAGATCGTCCGAATATGCTCTCCCCATCCCTGTTGTATCGCTGAGACTTCGCCAGAAATAATATACACCTATGGGTTAAATGCTCTAGAACGTGTAGACCCCTGATATCTGCAGCTGTCGTGACGAGGAGGAAGTATTGGTGATACGGCCGAAAGAGCCGTTACCAGCCCGTGCCTGAGGTGGCGCATAACTGGCCATGTTGAATACATTGAAGGCGTCTATGCGCAGTTTGAAATATTGATTCCCCACGGTGCGGAATGCCTTGAAGACAGACAGATCCACATTTTTTGCGCCCGGAGCGCGTTCAGAGCCGTTCTTATCGGTTCCAAACTGGTTAAATGCAGGTACTCCGTAGGCGCAGGCCACGCCCAGGCTGTTGATTGTGGAGCCAAGTGCCGAACACGGTGTTGCCGACGGGTCCGTACCGAACCAATGCTCCAGGGACCGGTGCACAATCTTCAAAGGAAAGTACTGGTTGGCGCGGATCGCGTAATTGTAGTTGTAATTGCTTCCGGCAGCGTTCAGATTGTCGTGTGGATTGGACCGGATGAGGATAGGATATCCGCTGACGGCAGTTACATTCGCGGACAACTGCCATCCACCCAGGATCTCGTCCGTCAACCTGTTCCAGTTCCCGCCATATTTCTTCTTATGGCCAAACGGAAGCTGGTAGACGATCGTTCCACTGAAATTATTCCGCACGTCGAAGCTCGACGGGCCGTAGTCTGCATCTGGGTCATACGCATTCTGCCAGTAATTGAACCCATTCGTAGTTCCAGCCACACTCAAAAACCCAACGGGGCTATTCGTCATCGAACGGGACCAGGTGTAGTTGAAGGTAAACTCCAGTCCATCGGTCTCCTGCTGATGGAGAGTTGCCTGCAAAGCATTATAGTTTCCATAAGCTTCTGAAGCTGTCTCAACGATCTGACTGCCTCCTCCCACCAGTGCATAATACGGCGCAACTAAATCAACGCATCCCGTCGCGTCAGTCGGTGCGCAGGTTGCTGGAACAGGTGCAGTGTATTGGTTTAGGATTTTGGGTACCGCAATATACTCGCCAGCCTGGCCGACATAGCCAACCTGTGCGGAGGTCCGGCGCGCAAGCAGATACTGCGTTGTCAGGTTGTACTGCTGCACAAGGGCCGGCCGGAAATGCGGATCCCAGATATCGTACTGGGGATTGACGGCGCCCGGAACCACAGACGTGAAGCCGTTCGTCACGCTTAACGGTGCTCCTGCGCTGGTTGGCCCAGGGCCTGGCGAGTTATTTGTGTACGCGACATTGAAGGGCGGGTTCTGGGTCATGCGCAGCCCATCGCCCGTACCCTCTGAGTCGTCAGTGATACTATATCCACCGCGAATCACCAGGCGCGGAAGCACCTGCGCCGCGAAGCCCAATCGCGGCATAACTTGGCCATAGAACGGATGAACCAGAGCGCGACTGTTACCGTCCTTTCCAGCGAACTCTAACAATGTGGAGGGATCCGTGCCCACCGGTGCGAAGTAGGCCTTCTGCAGATTGACGCTAACCATCTTGTCGTGGGCTTCATACATAGGCTGATCGTATGCATACCGTAAACCAAGATTCAGGGTCAGATTTGGCATCACCTTCCAGTCATCCTGGATGTAATACGCATCGCGCCATTGCCTTGAGCCGAATGGACCGGTGACTCCGCTGACCTGCGCGTATTGCGAGTCATCCAATTCAAAATCTGCATAACCCTCACCGGGGCTAGAGCCGGCTGCGGTATATACACCGGTGTAGCCAAAATTCCCCAACAGTCCGCCGAGATTGCTTGGTTGGATGTAATTCTCCTGGTAACGAACAAATTGAACGCCAAATCGGGTGATGTGGTTTCCATGCACCCAGGTCATGTCGTCTCCATAATCGAAGTTATTGTCAATGCCTTTCGTACCGGCAAGGATGTTATCTCCGTAGCTGCTGTTATCCGATTGAGAAATACCCATCTGGCTAAATCCCGCGATGGGCTGGTTCAGAAATGGGATTCCGACGATGCTATCGCCCTTGTTCCCGAATACCCCAGTGGGGTCTGACGTTTCCGTGTCCTCGACGATGCGCGAATATCCGGCGCGAAGTTCATTCACCAGCGATGGTGAAAACGTGTGGATCCAGTCGATCACACCCATAGCGAAGGGGTAGTCGTCGGTCAGCGGGAACAGGCTGATGTCGAGGGGTTGCTGGGTAGTAGCGTCATGGGCATCTCCGTAGGTACCTTTGATCATCAACGTGTCATGATTGCTGATCGTGTAATCGATGCGCCCATCTCCCTGATTGTTGATAAATTGTTGGGCTGACAATCCGACATAGTTATTGCCGGTCACGGTGCCGGGATCCGCCGGATGATTCGGCAGCGGCAAGAGTTCCGGATGAGCAAAGAGGTAATTCGCCACCGGGTTCACGATCTGAGGGATTGTATCGCTGGGGTACTCCGTCGCAGTATTTGTTCCGTTTGCCGTGTTCCAGATTGAATAGCCTTCGACCGCCGCCGCCTCGCTAAAGTTGCCCCCACGCTCTAATGCGTCGGGAACGCTTGCTCCCGCTTCACTCGGGGGGATAGTTTTCCGGAATCCTTCATAATCCGCGAAGAAGAAGAGTTTGTTCCGGAAGATCGGCCCGCCGACGGCTCCGCCAAACTGATGTTGATGGAACTTCGTTTTGGAAAATCCGCTGTAATCGTTGGACCATGAGTTGGCGGCGAGGTTCTGGTTCTCAAAATATTCGAATGCGCTGCCATGGAAGTTGTTGGTTCCAGACTTGCTAACCATAATCACTTCGGCGCCGTCTACGTTTCCATACTCGGCATCGGCATTTCCGGTGATGACGCGTACCTCTTGAAGGGAATAGGGAGACGGGTTGTAACCGTTCAAATTCTGGATCGTCTCGTTAATCTCTATGCCGTCCAGAACAAAGTTATTTCCCTGCTGACGGTTGCCATTAAAAGAAGGAATTCCAGCAGGAGTGGTATTGCGATAGGACCCTTCCAAGCCGCCCATATTGTCAATTGTGGGATTGACCGCGCCAGGCACAAACATGGTGGCGTATACGGCGTTCAGACCAGGCAGTGGCATGTTTTGCAACTGATGGGCGCTGATGCTGGTTCCCAATGTGGCATTTTCTGTATTCAGAATTGCCCCCGTGTCCGAGGCGACCTTGACGGTGGTTGCGGAGGAACCAACCTCCAGCTTCGCATTCACTTTGGCAATTTGATCGATCTGCAGCAAAAATGGGCCCACCGACACGGTCTTGAAGCCTGCGGCCGTCGCTCTGATTGTGTACCTGCCTATGGACAAAAACTGGAAATTATAGAGACCACTTCCATTCGTGATCGTGCGGGCGGTCACTCCCGTAGCAACATTGGTCGCAGTAACGTTTGCATTCGCAATTACAGCGCCGCTCGGGTCGGTCACAGTTCCACGTATCGATCCTGTAATCGTCTGCGCCGTTGCGGCCGCCCCGCTCAGCAATAGCAGGATGGAGCAAAGCCAGATCGTCGTCAAATTCTTCCTCATGAGGTCCCCTCCTCAAAATAACGTTTCAACATCCAATAATCGGTCTTCGTGCGGTGCTCGAAAGGCGTCTGAATGGCCATAAACAAGGACCATTCCCATTTATCTTTACTGTCGAAATGTCCAAATATATTACATCGATTTAATATAACGACCATCCTGCTCCCTGCTGTCTTCCACTGTCAAGTATTAAATTTCAACAAGTGAGGGAAACGAGCCTGGAATCCGGCGGTACGGGATCATTTCCCCCTGCTCTTCATGTTCCTCGCCGTCGAACCTCGCGCCATCAGCACGGGGGGCATCAAATGCGGGTCGCTGTACGGCTGCGCCCTTTCTTCTTCCGACTGTTCCAGATGTTTCAGAATGTATTCGGCCGCATATTCCCCCATTTTTCCCATCGGCTGCTGAATGGTCGTCAGCGCCGGCGTACTCAGGGCGGCAACCGGAATATCGTCGAATCCGATGACCGAACAGTCCTCCGGGACGCGCCGACCCGCCTCCGACAGCGCGCGGATCGCGCCGTACGCGGTCAAATCGTCAAACGCCAAAATGGCCGTAAACCGCTCGCCGGACTCGATCAGGCTTTTTGTCAGCCGCAGGCCGCCGTCGAAGCCGGAAATCGATCCCATCGTGTTCGACAGGTCTCGAATTAGCGTCGGGCTCAGGCGCATGCCGGCATCCCGGGCAAACCGTCGAATTCCCTTCCATCGAATGCGGCTGTCGCCCACCTCTCTCGGGCCGCGAATAAAGGCGATATCGCGATGCCCCAGCTCATGCAAATGCTGCATCGCCGCATACCCGCCCGCTTCGTTGTCCACCAGCACGGAGTTCACCGTCGGCGATTCGAGATCGCGTCCGACCACCACCGTGGGGATCCTTCGGTCGTCGATGTCCTCAATCAGCGTGATGTCGAACAACAGCCAGTTCGCCACCGTAATCAGCCCTTCCACACGACGCTCGACCATCATCTCCAGGTACCGCTCCAGTTGCTGCGGTTCATTCTGTGCGTCCATCACAATCGGCAGATAAGGAGTGGGCAGCAGCTTGCGCTCAATGGCTTGCAGAATAAGCGTGCAGAAAGGGTCGGCCAGATCGATCACAAGAATGCCGACCGTATGGCTCCGCTTGCTCCGCAGAGAGCGGGCAAACACATCCGGCCTGTAACCCAGGTGCGCTGCCGTCTCGGTAATCTTCTCCTTTGTTTTTGCCGCAACATAACGCGACAGGGGCGCTTTATTCAGCACCAGCGAGACAGTGGAGGGCGAAAACCCGCTTGCGCGCGCAACATCCGACAACGTCACCCGCCTGCGATTGGAGACGATCGTTCTCGTCTTACCCATGCGTTCCTTCCTCGGTTTCCCTGGCTCCGAATAGAGACGTCCATTTCAGAGATCTAGTATTCATTCGATTTAATATAGCTCACAAACCGTTCGGCGGCTCGTAAAAATATAAGCACCGGGCAAAATCGACCTGCACATCCTTACGCTTTTGGGGGGAATTTGTAGCGGTTTACCTGTCGGCAATAGAGCGGAAACGCCCATATTCCTCGATTGCGGTCGAGAGCGCAAGTCATCCAAACTTGTCATCTCGACTATAGTTGCCGCCTCCGGGCGGACGCATCGGGGGAGGGGAGGGTTTTCCCCACTGCGATTCGATGCTCTCGAGACCCACACCTAGAGAATTGCTCTAGGAGGCTCCGTCCGGCAGCCAAAGCAGGACACGGTTGGATACGCCAGCACTCAAGGGGATAGCGAAGCAATCTGTTCGGTTGCCGGTCTCAGGTTTTCCGCATCGCGTAGGAATACAGCGCCGCAGGCGGCCAGTATTCTCCGGCAAACTCAACCGGATCGGCCGCCCATAGTATGGGTCGTATAACTGTACGGCGCGGTACTTGCACACCCGTAATTCTCAAGCGTAACGAACCGTCACCATGCAGTATGCGTTGAGTTTGGGAATTGTAAATACCGCGTCTCGTCCCTGCATCTCAAATGGAAGGGGGGTGCCGCTGTCCAACTCCGTCGAATAGAACCTCACCGCGCTGGCTTTTTTCCCCTCCGGCGCCGCGCACCTCACCGCAATATTCTCGACCCCGGGAACCCTCTGGATGTTGTAGTTCACCAGGTGAATCAGTCTGCACGAGTTCGCCGGCAGCTCCACCAGGTTTGCCGCGACAAAATCAGGAGCGACAATTTCCAGCGGAATATCTCCTGCAGCCGCCCAGCCAATTGCATCGATCAGCTCTTTTGCGTTCTTCGGACGCTTCCAGAACTCGGTGCCGATTTCAAAATATGGTTCGGCGGGTGGCAGCGGACCATCAAACTCGATGCCCGGGAAGTAGACCGTTCGCCCTCGGCCAAACTTCTTTCGTACAGGAGCTCCCGACGCGATGGGACTCTGCGCCACCTCCTCCTGATACGCGTCGGCCGCCACCTGTTTGTCCACCAGCCCTCGCAATCCCGGTTCCACTCGTAGCCGCCGCCACTCATCGTAGAGACCCGCCTGTTCCGTGGCAACCAATCCCCCGCCCGCCTCCACAAATCGGTGGATCGACGCCAGATCTTCATCCGATAGGCATTCCGAATCCGGAAGCACCAATACTTTGCACTGCGCTGGTGAAAGATCTCGCAAATGTTCGTCGAAGATCAAATGAAAGGGCATCCTGGCCTGGATCAGGGCCTGCTCCACCAAAATCGCGCTCAGGCCCGCGCGGGAGTTGTGGTAAGTGATCGATGGATACGACCGCAGCACCGCCACCGATGCGACATCCTTCGTGCCAATAAACAGCTCTCGGTTCTTTCGATAAAAGGCAATGTACTTCACCATCTCCGCCGAAAGAGGATTTTCTCCTGCAAAACCGATCGTCTGGTTGAAGGCCAGGCACTCCCCGATCGCAGCCTCATTCTCGGAAGTATTCGTCAAGGCAATGTTCTGGTATCTGCGGGCCATCTTGTATGTCCGGATGGCCGTGATCAGCCTGCCATCCGCCAGATACTCCCGCGGCGCATCCTGTTCATCCCAGAAAACCTGTGTCAGCGGCATCAGCTGAGCATGATTCGTGCCGCCCGTCCACGGATTGTTATTCCCCGCGATCCCTCCATAATTGATTTCCACCACGACTTCCGGGTTGAGCGATCGTATCAATACCGCCATCTGTCCCAGGGCATCCGCCATCGATCGGCATCGGTAATCGATCCATTCCTGAAAAGCCGGATCAAAAATGATATCCAGCTTTTCCGGCGGGTTCGACCCGTTCCACAACGGTGGATTTATATAGTCGACGTTTTCAAATCCAAACCGCTCCCTTCGCTGCTCTGGGGAATACTTCGACCTCAGGTATTTGCGAAACCCAGTTTTGCAGCCATTGCAATGGCAGGAATCCGGCTCTGCATTCAGATCGAAATTGTCGAAATGGATAAAGTCCGTCTTTACTTCTACAACTGCATAGCGCACAACTTTTTTCAGATAGTCGATGTATTCCTGGTTGGAGAAGCAGGGCCGATAACGGAACGACTGCTGGTATCCGTACTGCAGCATGATTGGCTGCCCTTGCGCATCGCACTGTATCCATCCCGTAGCGCGCGGCTCCTCGGCGAAAAATGTTTCGTACATCATCGTGTCCCACTGCACGTAGGTATCAATCTTCATTCCCAGGCGATGAACAATGGCTGCGGTCCGGACCGTATCTTCCATCTCCGCCTTCTCCGCGGCCATTCCGAAGCCTTTATACAAATGGGTGTGAAAGACCTCGACGCCTTGGTTTTTCAGTTGCAGAATCACCTCTTCACTCTGTTCATGCTCATATTCCGCGCGCGCATTCCTGCTTTGTCCGCCGCGACGCACAACAAAAATGTAAGGCTCATGCGAGCCGCCGGCATCGATCAGTCCTTGTTCGATCCATGCTCCCTGGCGCTCCGTTCTTGCGGCAGAAGCTACCTGTTCGGTTCCCGCCGTCAAACCATATCCGCGGATGCTTCCCAGTTTCACCGCGACCAGCCCGCCTGCCACCGTTCCCATAAAATCTCTACGATTCAGCACCCTTCACACTCCTTGCCATCCCAGCGATTGACTAGTCTTTGTTGGCCAACGGCGATGCAGTTTGACTCAAAATGTTGCCGGCGCAGAGCTGCGAAACGAGCCGCCACAGCGGATCGGCAACGTGCATGTCGCGCCCTGCATTCTAACCATGTATCCTGCCGTTTTGTCGCCGGAAATTGGACCTGCTTTGGTCAAAATGCAACCTCTTCGAAATATCGCTAGGTTTTCCTATTGACCGATTTATTTCTCTCCCATCTTGACACATCGACCCGAAATTTGTAGGAACCTCTCTTGGAGAACATGCGGTTCCGAACTCATCACAGCGCCATTCCCATCGGGATGCACCCGATTACTCGTAACGCAATTGGGACGTTTTCGGATCAAATCGCAACCCATCGTACGCAGAAGTTGCCCTTGCCCCCGCAAAACGTACTCCATATAGCGCTCTGAGAAGATATCGAAGGAGCAGCGAAGATGGAGTATTTACCGAGGAAGACCTACAAGTACGAGTTCAAGCATGAGGCGGTACGGCTGGTGGAGTGGGGCCAGAGTGTTGCGGAAGCGGCGCGGTCACTGGGCGTGATCGAGCAGACATTGTCGAACTTGATCAAGTCGCACAAGTCTGGCAAGCTGGTGGCGAACGGGCGCGGTTCGAAGTTGACCGCCGAGCAGATCGAGATCCGCCAACTACGAGCTGAGCTGGCTCGGGTGAAGACGCCCTGAGACCTCTGCCGTCCTACGGCATTATTCGCGCTTTTCGGGCCTTTCCTCTGCCTCGTAGCGGCAGAGGTCAAGGTCGGCGAATCGTACATTCGGCGAAACTGGGGCACAATTGTGCCCACGCTTTGGATAACCGTCATCGACACTGTTGGTAAACACAAGCCGATTTCCGAAGACCTATCGATGCTGGATTGCGGCCCATTGGAACCCTCAGACGCCGAACTGTCGTAGATGATGGTCGACGTGTTTGTACATGAGAATGGCCCACTGATGCGGTTTTAGCGTACCAAAGAACGGATGTGGATGGTAGGAGCAGCAAGCTGCGCCCTTACTGGCAAAGCTATCGATAGTTGTGATGAGCCGGGCGCGCTCGCCCTCGAAGTCGCACTGCGTGGGGTCCGCCGAGAAGAGCTCCCGCGAGGAGGGCGAGTTACGGCGCATCGGCTTATCATCGCCGAATACCAGCGGCTTGATGAGCGGGCCGATGACGTTGGCAGGAAAGGATGCGCGTTTGGGGTTGATGACTCCCATCGCCATCTGCATGCCTGACGTACAGTGAGCCAGGGTCTGGGCAACGGTCATGTTGCCCCACTGCCGCTCACTCTCAGCATTGAGGCGCATGATTCGCTGCTTTATGTCATCTGCAAGAGTCGGGTCAAAGAGATCTTTCATCGTAGCTGCTCTCTATCTTTGGTGAATGATCTGCTCTACTGTTTCGCGCGCGCTGCCTCGATCGCGGCGATGTCGATCTTTCGCATCGTCATCATCGCATTCATCGCCCGCTTTGCGGCGGCACGATCCAGGTCCTGCGTCGCCGCCAGCAGGGCGCGCGGAGTGATCTGCCATGAAAAGCCCCAGCGATCCTTGCACCAACCGCACATGCTTTCCTGGCCGCCGTTGCTGACGATTGCGTTCCACAGGCGGTCAGTCTCGGCCTGATCTTCGGTGAGGATAATGAAGCTGATCGCTTCGTTGGGTACGAACTTCGGACCGCCATTGAGACCAAGGAAATTACGCCCGCAGACGGTGAACTCAACGATGAGTTCCTGGCCTTCTGGACCGGACGGCGTGTCCGTGGGGGAGGCGCTGGTCTTACCAACGTGGCTGTCGGGGAAGGTGGCGGCATAGAATTCGGCTGCTTCACGGGCTTTCCCGTGGTCGAACCACAAGCAGGTGATCATCTTCTCGGGCATCTTTCTCTTTCCTCTCATCTTTTCAAACTTCGCCGCACGTCCGGCAGGCGTTCTTCTGCGAATGAAGAACGCCTGCGCCGGACATGAAGTACATCGCGGTTACGATTTTGGTCCCTGCATAAGAGCAAAGTGCCCGTCCTGGTCGTCTGTGGCCTGCAGGACGCGCGAGCCTCCGGGCACGTCCATGGGAGGCAGCACTATCTTGCCGCCCGCTTCGATTACACGTCTCTGGGCCGCCTCGATGTCGTCGACGGTGAAGTAATACTGCCAGTGCGGCGGGATGCCTTCGGGCATGCCGGGAGCTTTACGGTTCATCATTCCGCCGGTGTAGAGAGGCTTGTCGGTGCGGAAAGTTTGGTAGATTCCCATGGCGCCCATGTCGTGCGCAAAGTCCTTCTGCCAGCCGTAATGCTTGGAGTAGTAGTCAAAAGCCGTTGCTTGATCGTCGGTGAGTAGTTCGTGCCATCCCACATTACCCACCGCCATCTGATCTAGGCGTGTCCGAGCCTCCTGTTTGCCAGGTTCGAAGAGCAGGTACATCGCTTTTTGTGGATCGCGCACGACCGCGAAGCGACCGACGCCAGGGATATCCTGTGCGGGTTTTAGGATGGTGCCACCATCGGCCGTTACAGCCTTTAACTCCTCGTCGAGCTTTGCTGTGTGGATGTGCCCCATCCACTCGGGAGACGCCTCAGGCGCGCCCACGCCAGCCCAGCTCATCATGCCGCCGACATCTTTGCCGTCTTTCCCGAAGAGCATGTACTTCATGCCCGGCATGCCGGAGTCTTTGATGTCCCAGCCGACTACTTTCTTGTAAAAGTTGACTGCCTTGTCCACGTCATTGGTTACGAGTTCGTACCAGATGAATCCGTCTGCCATGTTGCACCTTCCCCTTTTAGCAATATGTCTCAATCAAGTAGACACTGTTTACATACGCTACCATCGAGAAGTGGATGCTGTCCACAAGCAGGCCTTCCCGCGGTACACTCTTCTTTGAACAGACAATGAAAAAGACCGCTTCCACCCAGAAACGCAAGACTTTTCGCCACGGCAATCTGCGCAACGCGCTTGTTACGGCCGGGCTGGAGATGGCCCGTGCTGGAGGACCCAATGCTGTCATTCTGCGAGAAGCGACCCGGCAGGCGGGTGTTTCTCCCAATGCCGCTTATAGGCACTTTGCCAGCCAGGCTGAGCTGCTGGATGCGGTACGGTCGGCATGTCTGTCCCAACTCGCTGCGGCGATTGAAGATGAGATGAAGAAGTGTCGTCCCGGACGCAATCCGCAAGTCTTTGCGCGAAAGAGTCTACGTGCAGTGGGTATGGGATATCTGGGATTCGCGATGAGAGAGCCAGGGATGTTTCGCACGGCTTTCTCGGTTCCGCCGCCCGTGCATGAACAAAACCCGGCGAACACGGCCTCCATGGGACTGAATCCGTTTCAACTGCTTTCACTATCTCTGGACCACATGCAGGATAGCGGCCTCCTCAGCAAGAAGAATCGCCAGGACGCGGAGTACCTTGCATGGTCGGCAGTTCACGGGCTGGCGCTTTTGGTGCTCGAAGGACCGCTGCATAAGATGCCACGTGAGATGGCGCTGGCGCTAGGAGAAAGGCTAGTGGTCATGGTGGAACGCGGACTCAGCTAGATGTATCGACAACGCGTTGCGCCGCTCCGAATTTGACGGCTATATCGGGAAAACACTTTTCAGTTGTCAGAATCCCGTTACTGACGGGAAGCCGACATCTTGGTACTAAACCCAACCACGATGAGCGCATAGGCGATTTTGCACCAGATTGAACGTCGCCGTCCGGTGCTGAGCCAAGGAAAGCACTTGTCAATCGGCGCGTTGACTTTTGCTGGAGTGGACCTTACGATCAGTCTGTCCCGGACCGCATGGCAAAATGATTTCCAAGATCATTTCGCGATTCCGCATCCTTGAAAAGATTGGCGGGGGCGGCATGGGGGTGGTGTATAAGGCGCTAGACGCTGACCTCGGCCGCTTCGTTGCTTTAAAATTCCTTCCTGACGAGCTGGCGCAGGACCCACAAGCCCTGGAGCGCTTCCGCCGCGAGGCCCGTGCCGCGTCGGCTCTCAATCACTCCAACATCTGCACCATCTATGAAATTGGCGTGTACGAAAATCAGTCGTTTATCGCCATGGAGTTCCTCGAGGGCGCCACTCTCAGGCACCATATCGACAAGGGGCTCGATCCCGGCACCTTGCTGAACCTGGGGATCGAGATCGCCGATGGGCTGGATGCTGCCCATGCCAAAGGAATTGTTCACCGCGACATTAAGCCAGCGAACATCTTCGTAACCAGCACCGGTCACGCGAAGATCCTCGATTTCGGATTGGCGAAGTTCGCGGGCGCGGCCACTCAAGCCGCGATCACAAACCAGACTACGCAAATTGCCTCATTGGACGGCCTGCACGCTACCTTCGCCGGAACGGTGATGGGCACTGTGGCCTATATGTCCCCAGAGCAGGCGCGTGGGGAAGAACTGGACGCAAGGACCGATCTGTTTTCATTCGGATCGGTGCTGTACAAGATGGCAACCGGGCGGATGCCGTTCCATGGAAACACAACGGCGCTGCTTCATGACGCGATTCTGAACCGATTACCGGTGCAACCTGTACGGCTGAATCCGGAAGTCCCCCCGCGTCTTGAAGAGATCATCAACAAGGCGCTGGAAAAGGACCGCGACGTGCGTTACCAGCACGCGGGCGACATGCGCGCGGATTTGAAGAGGCTGAAGTGGGACACGGATACGGCGCGCTCGTACGGACTCCGCGGTGCTGCGGAAGAAACGGCTGCAGCGAGCGCTGAGGGCACCGTGTCACCGGCGGGAGCGGTTGCGGTTGAATCCTCTTCGACGACGCAGGCGGCGCGAGCCGAGCATTCATCCGGGACGTCGTCGGTTGCGGCCGTGGTGCGTGAGCACAGACTTGGCCTGGCGACAAGCGCAATGGTTGTCCTGGCTCTTGTGGCGGCTGCTGGCTACGGCATCTATTCCTTCGAGCATCGCAGCGGCACAGCTCCCTTCGCAAATTTTTCGATCACTCAGGTCACCGATACAGGCACCGCCGAGCAGGCCGCAATTTCCCCCGATGGGAAGTTCATCCTCAGTGTGCAGGACGACAACGGGAAGGAGGCGCTCTGGCTGCGGAATGTGCCCACGAACAGCGACGCGCAGATCGTCGAACCTTCGGGCGCGACATTCAGCCATATGACCTTTTCACCCGACGGCAATTACATCTATTTTCTGGAGGCCGCGGACCAGACAAACAACAATCACAACCTCTATCGTGCGCCAGTGCTGGGCGGCGATCCGCGGCAGATCGCGCGCGACATCGACAGCGACATTACGTTCTCACCGAATGGGAATCGCATGGCTTTTTTCCGGGGCAATGATCCGGTTCCTGGCGAATCGCGGCTACTCAGTGCGAATTTGGATGGAACCGACGAGAAGGTTCTGCTGGTGCAGCCCACGACACTTCCGCCACTGTGGCTGTCCTGGTCGCCGGATGGGAAGCGAATCGCTTATGCGTTCAGGCCGGAACAGCTAGGCCCCAGAGTACTGGGCGGAATCGGATTGTTTGATCTTGCGAGTAGGAAGAGCAGCACACTGGCGGCGTTCCAGGACAAGAGGCTGTATGAACTGCACTGGCTGCCGAACGGGCGAGGCCTGGCAGTGGTTTACGGAGCCCGGCCCATGGTCTTCAGGAGACAGATCGGCTTTGTCGCCTGGCCCGGCGGGGCATTTCGCACCATTACCCGGGACACCAACAGCTACAGAACGCTTACGCTCTCGTCGGACGGCAGGATGGCGGCAACGGTGCAGGAGAAGACGACGCACACCGTAAATGTCATTTCCGGCGCGGGAACGAGAGAGAGTTCGCCAACGCCAGTGCTCTCGGAGATGCCCGGTGCTTTCGCGGTGACCTGGGCTAGCAACAGGGAGTTGCTCGTCAGCAATGGATCCGATCTGATTGAGGTGAGTCCGGATGGTGCGAACCGCAGGACGCTGGCCAGCGATGCGGCAGCCGATATCACCGCCGCTGGTCGATGTGGGGAACAGTACGTGGTCCTCTCGTGGTCCTTTCACGGCGGCAGCGATGGAGCAAGAATCTGGCGGTTGAATGCCGATGGCTCCAGCCCACTTCAACTCGCGAACGGTGAATGGGACGCCAATCCGGTTTGTTCCCCGGACGGGAGATGGGTGTATTACCAGGACCAGATCGCGGACCGCATTCTGCGCGTTTCTATCGCGGGCGGCGCGCCGAAGATCGTGCCTGGAACTGCGTGTTCCGACGCCGGTGTCGCTGCGCCCCTCAGCGGCGTGTCGTCGGACGGAAAGCAGATGACGTTTTTCTGTCAGAGCGGCTTCGCTCGCAAGGACCTGAATATTGTAAATCTCGACGCGGGCACCCATCCTGGGCGTCGAACGTTGAGTCCCGATTCGCGCGTTGCCGGGGCGGTCGTGTTCACCCCGGATGGAAAGGCAGTCGCCTATCCGATCATGGGAAACGGCTTCTCGAACATATGGGTGCAGCCGCTGGATGGCTCACCGGGACGCCAGATCACAAATTTCAAGTCCGGAACGTTTCGTAGGTTTAGTTGGTCACCGGACGGAAAGTCGCTGGCTCTGATTCGCGATGTCTCCCAATCGGACGTGGTACTGCTGCGCGAAGCAAGCCAGTCGGCGAGCCAATAGCCAGAAGTCGCCGGATCGACGCTGCGCTCCACCACTCTGAGTTCAGGAAGATGTGGCACGTCTGAACCAATCGATGAGCTTCTCGGATTCGTTAGGCGAGTTTTCTGTTCCCATGCTCTGCCGCACCCAATCTCGATCATTGATATCAGGCCAAAGCGCTCATTGACCGTTCACAGGATGTCCTGTAGAGACCAAACAAAAATCACTTGAAATCAGCGAACAATTCCTTCGGCGAGACCGATTTCTGTGTCCGCGTGAGCCGCTCAACAGGCCTCCCGTGCGCCGTGCAGTGTCCAAAATGCGAACGCATTTTCTGCTTGCCCTGACTCAGCGCGATGCCGTTGATACACTATCATGCTTGCTGACCCAGGCTGCGCCCTTCGGCGTGCGGCGCCAGGCAAAGTACCCGTTGAGGACCTTGAGGTTGTTGAGATTGGGCACACCGCCCATTTGCGGCGCATCGGTAAAGTGCATGACTTTCGGGTTGGCAACGGTGAAGGCGACCCAGCGAGGCAGGCCCGGGCCGTTGGGATTGCCGTATTTGGCAAAGTTCGTCCAGTAGTCGGAGATATCGTCAGAGAGACTGCGATCCACCACCGTCCAGGGCAGATTCGGAGTTTGATCCAGATGCTGGAAGACGTAGGCCATCTCTTCGGAGTGGACGGCTCCGATGGCGTTTTTCCAAGGCGAGTCGGCAGGTCGTGGTGGGATGTGGTTGAAGTAGTAAACGTAGACCGGAGACTTGCTGGTGTGGCTCTGCAGGCGCGCCCACGACCATGTGCCCCAGGCGAACCCAGCATCGCGCATGAGATTCATGCTGGATTGACGCCAACCGTCGGAAGTGGCTGGGTAGGCCTTGAGAACCCGGTCGGCGAATGGCCCGAAACGCTTCTTTGCGCCACGAATGTACGCCTCGCGGGTGGGCGGCGTGCCGAAGAGCGCGCCTTCATCCGAATTGGTGCCGATCAGCACCGGCGTGTGATGATAGCGGCCTTGCTGGTACAGCGTGTACTGGTCGCCTGTGATCACCCAGTCGTCGAGCACGGGCCAGAACTCGCCGCGGTCTGCGCGAGCGTTCTGGATGGCGTCGGCTGGCAGGCGGCGTAGCTGTGCCAGAGAGGTCGCGCCCAGGCGATGCTCAAAGGCCACGCCTTCTCGCTCGGCATTCGCCAACATCTGAATATTTTCGCCGGGCATGGGTGGCGTGCGCGGTGCACCGAATGAGCCGCCGCTTTCAGATATCGCGCCTTGAAAGAGGCCGCGAGCCAACGGCGTCGCGCAAAGAATGCTGACCGAGATGCCTCCGGCTGATTCGCCGAAGATGGTCACGCGATGCCGATCCCCACCGAAGGCGGCGATATTGCGCTGCACCCATTTCAGGCCGGCGATCTGATCGAGTAAGCCGTAGTTACCCGAGACATGATGCCGGGATTCAGCGCTGAGCGCGGGCAGCGCAAGAAACCCCATGGGACCAACGCGGTAGGCGATGCTCACTACCACCACTCCGTGCTTGGCCAGGTTCTCGCCGCTGTAGAGCGGGATGGCTGTCGAGCCGGAGGTGAAACCGCCGCCATAGATCCACACCATGACGGGGAGATTTGCGTGCGGTGACTTTGCCGGTGTCCAGACATTCACATAGAGGCAATTCTCGCTGGTGTGCAGCGGGCCCATCCAGGACTCAATAGTCTGTATGCAAGTGGGACCGAAATGGTCGGCACGGAGAATGCCAGACCAGTTCGCTACTGGTTGCGGCGGACGCCAACGCAGCGGGCCAACCGGAGGCGCCGCAAAGGGAATGCCCTTGTAGACTGTCAGGCCATTTTGCGAGGTGCCCAGAATCCGGCCGTTCTGGATGTGAACCGGTGCAGGATCCGCAGCCAAGGCGGAAAGGCTGAACGACATGAGAATTAGGACTGCAGAAAAGCGGAGAGCGCGTTCGATCATCCTTGATACTCCTGTTCGAGACTCATCATCAGAGAGGGATCCATGGATATGTGGGAAATCGCTTGAACTTTTGCGCCGCCTCGGCGGGAACGGAAGTCCGTCCCGGGGCATTTTCTATGCTGACCTGCTGCCGTGATGGAACGAATCCAAGTCATTTTGGCTTATTTCCGTTGACTTTATCGGTTTTGTTAGGATGTTTCAATATCGCTGTTCTGCAGGGCGACAGGCGAAGCCCATTCGTAGACAACAGACCGGTCGTGAGCTCTGCACCCGCGGCTACATTATCGCCGGTCCCGCATCGGACCGGTAGCGCAAGGAATGAACGGTATGGATATAGTCCAAGATCCAGGGTGCCCTGCCCCACAAGTAGGAACGTACTCTGAGCGATCCAGAATATCGAATCCACGAGCGAGCGGCCAAAACTATGCGTTTGTTTTTCTAGACAAGAGAGAGCAGACGTATAAGAGACAAATTGCAGATTTCGCATTTTGTGAATGCGTTGGGCGCGATGGGTCGAGGGCTTTGGACTAAGAATTTCTTACGGCGGTCCATACTGGCTCGGATGGCAGGTGTGGTGCTTCTGACCGGACTGGTTGCAGGGGCAGCCATTGCCCAGAACGGTCCGCTGGTTTTGTAGCGCGATGGACGGGTGATTTCGCTCGTGCCTTATGCTCCGAACATTGTGCGTGCCACGATGAGTAACGGCACGCCAACAGCAAGATCACGCTCGACGTTTATACGCAGGCCGTGAACTCGCGCAGGCGCGCCGCACAGAGCAAGGTTGTTCAGATGATTGTGCCCGGCGTGGGCACAAAAGTGGGCACAAAGGGAAATCATGCAAGAACGGGTACAGAAGCGTAATGGAATCGTAATTCGCTTAGTGTGCCCTTATTGTGTCCTGATTTGCTTGTCACTTAGGTCCCATATATTCCGTAAGTCTTGTGGAATCTATGGCGGGGACGACGGGGCTCGAACCCGCGACCTCTGCCGTGACAGGGCAGCGCTCTAACCAACTGAGCTACGTCCCCTACTTTTGTTTCATCAACATACAGTAAGTACTTTTGTCATGAGCACTTTGCAGATTTCGCATACCGCGCATTGATTGTCGGAAGGAGTGCAATTTGCAGGCTCTACGGGCTGTAACGCCTACAAACCGCCAGTAGGGCAACTTCCCTTACCAGACTTGGAAAGTTTATCACAAACCTTCGCCTTTTCTCGTCGATATAACCGGCCATAGTCTGTCCGTGTGACGCCTATCAATTCCAGCTTTGCAATAGGCATTTGATAGTTTGGTTCAAGCACATCTACGAGGTCGCTATGAAGCTGGCGGATATCCTTGCGCAAAGACAAACGGCAATGACAGTGGCGGAAGTTGCAGAGGTTTTGCAGATTAGCCAACGTCTTGTCTACCAACTGGCCGCTGAAGGAAAGATTCCGAGTTTCAAGGTTCGCGGTACTGTGCGGTTCGACCCGCAGGTCCTGTCCGGATGGGTGGGGCAAATGGTGAATGCCTCCGATCCATCCGTCAAAACTCTCGTTCCTGCCCTATACGATGCGCCCCCGACTGACGCCGAGGAAGTCTGTGCGCAGGCATATCAGCTGGTCGGTCAATTCATGCACCTTATTCCGAATGCCGACCAATGGCTCGACAACCTGGCGCAAGGGCGGCTGGTCCATAAAGATTTGTTACCCATCTTCAAGACCTTTGAGGAGCAAAAGGCCTGGGAGAATGCCAAGTGACTCTGGGCGATACTATAGCCAAGCAAAAGACCGCATTGTCCGTGGCAGATGTCGCCGGTGTCTTGCAGACGACGAGCCGTCAGGTGCGAAAGATGATCGTCGCTGGCGAACTCCCGAGTATAAAAATCGGCAATGCAGTTCGCTTCGATCCCCAGGTGTTTTCAGATTGGCTGGGAAAAAGAGCGACAACGCCTAAGTTTCAGTCCCTGGCGGAGAGAAAACTCAAGCCGGCGAAGAGACGAAATGGCTAAGATCGTTCGGCGCTAGACTGACGTCATGCCACGCCGTCATGACGGTTTGTCATGACGGTTCAGCCAGCCACTTGTCCAGTAAGGCCTGCATCAGTTCGGAAAAGTCCGTCCCTTTGTGGTTCTTCCGGAGCAACTGCTCTGCCTGATCGATGCTCACGACTTTCAGCAAAACGCTCTTCTGACGATAGTCAGCGCTGCTGCGTTTGCCGGTGAGCTGTCGGCTCGGCAAGCTTAACTCGCCTCCCCTGCCCGTCCCCGCGTTGGCAACCGAATTGTCTTCCGGAGCGCCATCCCTGGAATCGGATGAGGGTTTGTTCGTCGGCCTCGCCGTGCTGCCCCGCTTCTTCGCGGTGCCTGCCGGTTCCGCGCGGAGCATCGCCAATCCGCCGTATTTCGATGGTTCATTTGCCACTGAAGATTTCCTTTCCTGCTTTTTCATACGCCTCCCAACCGCGAAGCGCTGTTTTTTCGTTTAGGTCACAAACAAGTTTTCCCTTGGCGGAGGCCGTGTCAAAAGCCTTGAGGCGCGGGATTTCTGCTTTGAAGACAGGTATGCCGGCCTTTGTCAGCTCCTGGCGAAGCTTGTCAGCTTCCGTCTGCGGCTTTGGAGGCACCTTGGTGATGAGAACGCGGTAACGTGTTCCATCAAATTCCTTCAGTTTTGACAGCGTGTAGATCAGCCCGTCGGTCGCGGTCTGCTCCGGGACGGCTGGAATGATGAGCAAATCACAACTCTGGACGACTGTCCGAAAGTCCAAATGGGAAGGATTGGCTTCCGTATCGATCACGATATGGCCTCTTTTGAAGCCGTGGGCGGCCTTTAGCGCTTCGGCCCCGTCGGCCAGTTGGAAAGGAAAGCCCTCCCCGCGCTGGCCCCACAGCGTCGCCGCGCGGATCACATCGCCATCGATGAGGAGCGTCGGAGCCTTCTTTTGCAGGCAGGCGGCGATATGAAGCGCCGTCGTCGTTTTACCTACGCCCCCTTTGTAGCTCGCAACCGTAATAATCATGGTGATGCCTTGTCAGTTCGTGTCGCCTAGCCGTCATGGCAGTATGAACCGCCGGTTCGCGATGTCAAGGCTCTCCGCCACAACATGCTGACGATCTGTAATGACGGTTTGCCATGGCGGTACATGTTGACAACGCGTCATGTCGGCAATGGCCGCCCAGCCGCCATGGCAATCCATACCGACGCGCCGAACTGTCACACCGTCATGGCTCGATGTGCTGGCGGTTTGCACCGTCATGACGACATGGCATGACGGTCCCTCCAGGAAGAGTGGGACGGGGATGGCTAGTCATTTCGTCATGGCGAGGCGTCCTGACAGTCCGTCTTGACGGTACGACTAGAGGCGGCCCTTTGGCGGCGGCTTCCGGTCGGCTTCAAAGCCCAGGGCCTTCATGCAGGCATGGCGCATTTCCATGAGGTCCCGCAAAGCCGCCTCGACTGTGTTTTCGATGGTCTCGCCTGGCCGACCGCTATTCAGGTGCTTGGCGATCTGGTTGACGTTAGAACCGATCTTGCCCAATTCGGCCAGAACCAGGGTCACGGCCTGCACATCGACCCTGGATTTCGGCGGTTTGTAGCCGAGGGCTGCGACCCTGAAAAGCGCACTGATGCCGCCGACAGCCTCCGCCTTGGCGGCGATTTCGGCCTTTTCCTCCTCGGTGACGCGGGCTTGAACGGTCGTCATCCGCTTTCGCTTGCTGCTGCGGCTCATGGCTGCATCGCGCATCCCATCCGCGAAGGGCGGGGCAGGGTGGGTGGTGAGGGCGGAACGCCCCTACTCAGGGGTAGCCGGGGCGGAACGCCGCCGGCGCGGGTCGATGGGGCAACGCCCCTCGTCATGGTCCAGGGCCGGAACGGCATGGTCAGGGTCCACGGGCGGAACGCACTGGGCAGGTATCCAAAGGCGGCACGCTTTGGGCGGGTCCACGGCGCGCAGCGCCTGGCCTGGGGATCAAACGGGGATCGGAGAACCCCTTTGCAAGATGAGGCGGAGCCGGGCGGCGGTGCTACCGCCGCACATCTTGCGGTTCGTAGCACGAACAGGTTTTCTGCCCTAGTCTTATGGGGATATAGCAGAATGGCCGGTTTCCGTAATAGCATCATCATGCGATAAATCCTATATACCTGCAAGGGATTTTTGCAGGCAAAGTTTAAGGATTAGTTACCCCAATTTTCTTGTGGCATCACGAATAAGACCTGCCAGAGTGATTGAAGGACAGTCCATGACCAACCGGCTCGCAACAGCAGAGTGGGCAGACCCCACCAGCATCGAAGAAAATTACGCCTATAAAGACGGGAGCATTTGGCTTGGTCGCTCTCCGTCCGAAAAGAGTCTTGCTCTCGGTTATAGCGACGACCGCCATGTTTGTCTTGTCAGCGGCAATCGGGGCGGCAAGGGGACAACGGCGATTGTTAATACCCTTCTGCTTTGGCCGGGCTCAGTCGTCGTTATTGATCCCAAGGGCGAGAATGCCACCGTGACCGCAAACCGACGCGGTAAGGGAACGGAATTTGTGCCCGGACTGGGACAGGCTGTGCACGTCCTCGATCCTTTCAAAGCGGCGCAGATCGATGATTCCCTGCGCAGCCGGTTCAATCCTTTGGACACACTGGACCCCGATAGTGACGATGCAATAGATCATGCGGGACGCATCGCAGACGCAATCGTGGTCATCCATGAGAGCAATGATCCCTTCTGGGACGAATCAGCCCGCAACCTCGTCAAGATAGTCCTTCTGCATATGATGACCGCTGAAAAATATGCGGGAAGGCGAAACCTCATTACCTTGCGAAAACTGATTAGCCGCGGCGACTGGGAGCTTGTCGAGCTGCTCCGGGAGGCGGGGGAAACGGATATTCAGTCCCCGCATCGGCTGCTATGGGAGCAGGTGAGCAGAAATTCCGCCTATGACGGAATGATCGCCGGAGCGGGTGAAAAGTACGCAGACATGCTCATCGATTCCCCAAAGCTTTTCGATAGCGTCCTGCTCACCGTCAACCGCAACATGGAATTCATCGACAGTCCGCCAATGCAGCGGTGCCTGTCAGGATCGGACTTCGCGCTTTCCAGCCTGAAAACCGCGAAAGGGGGCATGAGCCTTTACCTCAGTTTGCCGCAGCGTTTCATGAGTACCCATTCCGGGTGGCTGCGCATGATGATCGCGCTGATCGTCCATGAAATGGAGATCGTGCCCGGAAAACCGGCAACCGGGCACCAAACGCTCATGTTGCTGGATGAGTTTGCCGGCCTGAAACGAATGGAAGTGATCGAAAACGCGGTTTCGCAGATCGCGGGTTACGGTCTCAAAATGTTCTTCGTCCTTCAGAGCCTGGAACAGCTGAAAGCCGTCTATAAGGACCATTGGGAGACGTTTCTGGCCAACGCCGGCGTCAAGATGTTCTTCAATCTGGAGGATCATTTTTCGCGGGAATATGTCTCAAAGCTGATCGGCGAGACCGAAATCGTGCGAGACGTTCACTCGTCGAGCGAAAGTGCCGGCGAATCCAAGGGCTCTTCGTACAGCAAATCCAACTCAAAATCCGGGAGCACAGGACACTCCAGTTCGTGGGGAATTTCGACTTCTGAGGGGACAAACTGGTCCGCGTCCAATTCGGACTCGCAAGGGAAGACAACCTCAACCAGCGATTCCACGAGTTCTTCCGAAGGGTCTTCCTGGACGCCCATACACTTTTTTCAGTGGGAACTGCATACAAACGTCAGTAATAACGCCAGCAGGGGCGGATCACATACAACCACAAAAGGGACCTCCGAGGGCTCGTCACAATCCCGCACCATCGGTGGATCACAAGGATCATCGTCCTCGTTGACGGATGGTACATCCCGGACCGAAGGGTGGAGCAGCGGTGAAAATGTCGGTGCGACGGCAGGCACCTCATTTTCCCGCACGGCTGGCGACAGTGAAACCATTCATAGGCGTCCGCTTATCTTTCCCGACGAGATCGGTCAATTGTTTGCAAGCGTCAGCGACAAAGACCGGTCTGCCTATCCGGGACTGGGTTTGGTCTTGATTGCCGGTCAGAGACCGATAGTTGTCAGGCGGGTCAATTACTACGAAGATATCGAATTCATAGGACTTTTCACGCCGCACCCGAATCACAGCCTCGAAATGACGCCGGTGCTTTGGCCTCTCGGTGAGAAGGCACTGGAGTACGGGAAAGCGTGTGTGCCGGATATGACCTGCCGCCCTTCGCTCATGTCAGGGTCGGTTGTTCGCCCAGGAGATATTGTCGCCCATGCCTGCTCGCGGCAAAAAGCTATCGCGCCGATCAAGTCGTCGATAGAGGGGCGATTTTTGCTCCACAAAGGCGCTTTGTTCCTCATGTATTACGCCTTCGGCTACCCCGGAGACTCCCGCGTTCAGCATACGAATTTTATTCCGACCTATGACCCATTCCATGACTTGAACGCATATTGCCAAAAGTTAGAAGATATCCAAAGAAAGAGAAACAGACGGATTTCTAATTTTTTGACAAAGCCTAAGATTAATTATTTTTCCCCGGACGAGGCAAACCCTCTCCTGAAATATTCCTTCTCACGCCAACTCCCTTGGGACGTTGATCCCACAATGCCAGAAATTGAAACGCCTCCCAGGCCAAAGGCAGGAATGTTCTCCAGATTGGTAAAACGGCTTCTTGGCAGGACGGGTTCCTGAAGCAGCCGCGCAGCTAACGGCTCCTGTCGCGGTTGTCCTTTTCATGCTCCCGATCTTGCAGAGAGTGCTCCCTGGCGCGAAGTTTGGCTGCTTCGTTGAGGGCCTTCGCGCGGTCGATTTCCTTTTGCCGGTTCTCGGCGTCGATCTTCTGATCTACCAGACGCCGGATTTCGCCGACCGGTTTGAGGTGCGGTTCCTGACCCGGAGCGTGCTGGCTTTGAGATGCGTTGGTTTCAGGCTGCAAGGGTGAAATGTCGGCAGCTTTTTGTTTTTCGGCAATCGCCTGGTCGTAGGCGTCTTTCAGTTTTTGGGTCCGATCCAGGGCGTTCTGCTGCTGGTCAAGATCGACCGTTTTGCTGTGAGAAACCAGTCGATTTAGAGGGTTGTCGCTCACTGTAGGCAGGTGGGCACTAATATATCACCGTTCAAAACGGTAAGACTTAGTTTCCTGCTGAAGCGGCGGCGGGTCGGCCAGACCCGCCGCCGGTTGGTTATTCGCCCACAGCCTGCAATTCAAGAATTTTCGTGTGCGCCAAGTCGGCGGCCTTGGCAAGCGCCAGTAAGTCGTCCGCATTGTGGCTTGCGCTGGAGTGCCAGTTGCCTTCTCCGTCGCGGTAGCGTCGCTCGAACGTAGCACTATAGCTCGTGCTTTTTTCGCCCTTGTTTTCCCAGATGCTGACGGATACGCCGCTGACGCGGATTTTGGCGACGGGGGGATTGTTTGATTTTTGTTTGCTTGCTGACATGTTGTTTCTCCTTTGTTGGGACCGGCGTTATTGCCTGTCTTCGTGGCAACGATCAGCGCCGCCGGAATGGCGGGATAACGGAACAGGGCGCGCCCGCGCGTTCATCTCGACCCTTGAAGTGCCCGCGCGGCGGCGCAAAGTGACACGATCAAAGAGAGGCATACCGGTCCCGGTGGCGCGAGAAACAGTCGATGCGAACAATCGTTGAAAATCACACCTGAGCCATGCGGCTGTGTGTCTCCGTTATCGGGGGAGGGCTGAAAAATTACAAGCCGTGTTCGTCGGCGGCGCTGCGGTACGGGGCGGCGATGAGCTTGTCTTCCAGCGGATGCCCACGGACATGGGTGACCGGATCGCCCTTTGCGTCGACGACCGGCATGTAAAGATTGCAGGCCTTGAGATGGGTGATGCCATCGGCTTCCGCTAGGTCGAACGCCGCCATCGTCATCTGACGCATCTCGAAGACCGTATAGACGACCGTCCTGCTGCCGAGCTTGACCTTAAAGCTGTCGGCATAGGATTTCTTCGACTGGTGGGTTTTTTTCGGCGGCTTCATGCTCTTCCTAAATAACCCTTATCCAATTGCGGGTCCAGTTCAAAAGCGATTTGCGTTTCAAAATCCCGGTTATGCCTAACCCTGCTATTTGGCCTTGGTTCGTCCAGAGATGCCCTGCCGGCGCCGACGGTCAATGAACAGGCCGCTCCATTCGGCCCAAGCGGCCTCCCGTGCAATTCATGACCGGCGGCTCGGACCGTCAGGGCGATGTCCTCCCATACAAGGCCCAAAAGCAGGGCGCAACAAACAGGGAGAACGATATGAAACTGATCTCAAATTTGGAACTGCAAGCGCGCAACGAGATGGAATTGTCGGCGATGTTCTGCACCGTTTCAAAAGGTCTCGCACGCACAAAACGCAACAGTCCTGAACGCCGGAATGCCCTGGCGTCTCTCGAAAATATCAGCCGCGCAAAAGCGCAGCGAATGTTAATGCGGCCGACCTTATGAGGTCGCCGCCTATCGGCGAATGCCGTGATCGATGGCGGGCTTACGGTAGCGCTTATCGCGTTCCCGGTCAGGGTCGTTCAAATCTCGGTCTTGCCTGCGTTTTGCAGCCGCGCGGTTGTACTGCTCCGCAAGGCTGGTCGCCTCGTCGTCAGGGCGTGGCGGCTTGGGAGAATTTTCGGGTCCCGCGACAGCTTTAAACATCTCGCGCAGCGATCCATCTGGCTCCCGCTCGACTTCGGGTCCGGGCTTTTCCTCGGGTTTTAAGGTCGGCTCCGATTTGGCGGGGTTATTGCTGGCGCGGTCGAAGGCCGCTTTCAGTTTAGGACGCTTACTCTGCGGTGGAGGCGCTTTGCGCGCCTGGGCGCGCGCGAATGCCTGCATATGGATTAGCCGCGCGGCTTCCTGTTCAGGCGTGAGGATCGGTCGCGCCTCACCGGTCGGCAAAGCCCTGCCGTCGCCACCTCGTTCCTTTTCCGGCGACGCAATCTTTTGAAAGGCCTCGCGGCGAATTGCTGTCTCCAAAGATTTCGATTCGCGCTGTTCAACACGGGCGAGGGCGGATTGAGCACGGTCGGCATCACGCTTTTCGCTGCCATGCCTGTTCTGAAGCTGCTGCTGTTCGGCCTTCTGCTGCCGGGCGAGTTCGGCGTCTTTCATCTTATCCACGATGCCGAAGACCATTCGCCCAACGCCCAGCCGCATGAACAGGCCGGAAAAACCTTTGGCTCTTTCTGTCTGGCGGCGCTCGATGATGCCGGCGTTCGCCGCCGCCTGCTGGATCGTAAGCTGTCCCATCTCCCGCGCATGACGCATATCCAGATGTGCGCGGGATGCATCGAGCGACTGACGGCGAATATCTTGCTGCTTGTGGAGCGCCAGCCGACGTTGCTCATTCGTTGCAACAGTCGGCTCTTCCCGCGTCGATGCCCTTTCAGCTTGCAGGACTTCGCGGCGTTGCCGCGCAAAGTCCTGGGCCTTCTCCACGCCCGGCAGTTTTTCGGGCGGTAAGGCCGAGAGGCGGGTTTTAACGTCGGCGGCCTTCACTCCCTTGATCTGGCGGCTGAGACTATGGATTTCACCAGCCAGATCGACCACGACATAGCCACGCCTGTCGCCTCGGGCAAGGTAATAGTCCTTCGCGGCGAGTGCCCGTATAAACTCGTCGCCGGTCCTGGTGTTGTTCCACGCCTCTGTAATCAGCTTCATCCGATCGGCCTTGGTAATGCCGGAGCGTTCCTCCTGCTGCTTCTCGCCCAGTTCAACTGTCTTTTTCTGGGCCTCATAGCGTTCACGACCTTTATTCTTCTTCATGCTGTCAGGCAATTCCAGCCCGTGGTCCCGTGCAAATTCCTGAACGACGCCGCGCAATTTCTGATGGTCGTGCGGCATCGGAACCGCGCGCATGTTGGCTGTGTCGACTCGCGACCAGACAACATGACAGTGTTCCCGTCCTTGCTTGACGTGGAACACGACGGCGCGAGGCTGGCTTTCAAGCCCCAGTTTTTTCTCCGTGCGGGCGATGAAATCAAGGTACTGATCGCGGGTCAGCTTACCCTGCCGCTGATCGGGATTGAGGGAGAGGGAGTAAAGGTATTTCTTGCACTTCGTGCTTTTGGCCTGGGCGTGCCACTCCGAAAACGCACCCGACAGGTCGGGCGCGACGGCCCCGCGCAGGTCTGCGACTTCGACCCGGTCGTTATCGTAGGAGTTTTGCAGGTGGGCCGCTAACTGATGGCCGCCCCCGCGCTGATTACCCTTCGGTATCATCGTCAAGCATAGAATAGCCCCGGTTAAGAAGTGGTTATTACAATAGCTGACGAGGGCCTGACTGTGGCGATAAAGCAGGAAATACAGGAACTAATCGCGGTTGCGGAAGCTCGCGGCGTAGACGCATACAGGGGTATGGACTGGTGTGATTTGAGCGATGCGGAAGCATTGCAATTCGGCATCGACCGGGCGGAGTTTCCGCGCCTGCTGGTGGCGTGGCAATGCTATCTTGCCTTCTGCGGCATTATTGGCGCGGAGGATGCCGGTCTTGAACCGGAAACCGTGACGGCGGAGCGGACGCGGTTTCCGCAATTTTTTGTAGAGCAGGTCGTCTCGGGAGAGACGTTCATCTCTCTGGCCGGTGAATGGTGCGGCATCGCGCCTGAGAAGGCGCAGGCGATGTACGAAAAAGTGGGTGCCTGGAACCGCCGGAACGACGATGTCGTCTAGCGCGCGAGGGAGAGCGGCCTAGTCATCAAATCTGCGATTTATCAAGCTCAAACCGCCGGCAGCGACGTTCACCAACGCGATAGCACCTTCCTCCAGACCGGACTTCGTGTGACCGGCTCTGATATTGGAGGTGCTGGCCACGCCAAACGCAAGCCCAGCCGCAAGAAAAAACACTGTAGAAAGGGTTGTCAACGATTTAACCATTTGCGAACTCCTTTGTTAGCGAGTCCCCCATAAGTCATATAACTTCTTACCAGTCAATATTGAGCTACAATTTCGACCATGCTCGAAACCCTTACAGTGGGCGCGGCTCTTTCCGGTGCTGGCGGCGGCGTCACTCTACTAAATTCCGTGGTCGCTTTTGTTAAAGCAGCGCAGAAGGCGGACCAAAATCCTCGGCTGGCGGATGTGCTGGCCCGGATACCGGCTGAAGCGTTTACGCTTGCGGGCCAATATGCCGTACAGGTTCGGCGTTTGCGGGCGGCTCTGCTAAAGGCGGGAGTTGATCTAAATTTATCGCAAAAAGAAATTCTCGATACTACCGGCAAAGTGCATATCGTGCAGCGCTATTTAGTACAGAAGTTTGCCGCTAATGTTGATGCAATAGAGACGCAGATTTCAGGGTTACTTGACGATGCCCTTGCCGTCGCCGACTGTTGCGGGGGAGATGATTTCGTTATCAAGTCATTCAGGGATGCGGAGGAAATGCGCATTGTCATCCACCGCGAGGGGGACCCGGCATTACCCCTCGGTTCCATCCTCAATAGTCTGGAAGTCCGCGCTCGCGATATGCGCGCCGCGCTCGGCGACATGAGCCGTCGCAAAAAGTGATACGGCGTCGTCAGGCCGCGACGCCCTCTCGGGCGGTCGCGGCTTTTTGGTTGAGGTAATCAGCGGCGCGTTGTGCGTGGGCTGCTGCTGAAAAGATGGAGCGGCTATCGTTTTTGAGAACCTTTAGCCACGATTCGATATAGGCGGCATTTTCCTCGCGCGGTTCCTGATGCAGGTTGAGGTCGGCGCAGATAAAGGCGCTCCCGAGTTCGGCGACAAGTTCCTCGGCTGCATATCCGGCATCGCCCCAGCTTTTGCGGCCAAGATCGCGGGCGAGGCGGGCAGGGTGCTTTGTCCAGTGGGTGATTTCATGGGCGAGGGTGGCGTAGTAGCTTTCTGCATCTTTGAAGGCCACGAATTCAGGCATTTGGACGCAATCGAGGCTCTGGCTGTAATAGGCGCGGTTGCCGCCGTGGTTGATGGTGGCGTTCATGGCGGCGAAGAATTGTTCGGCGCGTTCGATGCGTGTCACGGGGTCGAGAACGGGCGCTGCTTTCGCCGTGTAGATTTCCGGCAGACCGTCGATCTGTTCGACGTTGAAAACGGTATAACCCTTCATGTACGGAATTTCGCGCTCGGACTCCTCGCCGGTTGCATCATCTTTTTCCGTGCGCTTGATGGAATTTGCGAAGACGACCAGAGAGCCTTTTTCTCCCTTGCGGACTTGCGCGTTTAGTTCGGCTGCCTGGCGGTATGTCATCCAGATTGGGGCGGCAAAGCCTTGCAGTTCTGCGGCCATCCACAGGGACAAAACATTTATGCCGGCGTAGGGCTGGCCGTTGTGACGCAGCGGGGGGGTAATTCTTCCGGCGGCGTGGGTGGCGTTCCATGGTTTCGACCACGGGCGGACGCCCTTTTCAAGGTAGGCGATGATTTGCGAAGTGATACGGGTGTAAACATCCTGACGATCTGTATTTTGCATTGGTATTACTCCTTTTCCAGCATTTGAAAAACTTCATTTCCTCGTACTGGGGAGCGTTCTTCGGAGCCGCACGAGCCGTCACAGGGCGCGCAGCGTTCATCTCGACCCTTGACGGCGCAAAGGGCGGCTCTGGTATTGGCTTGAAAAGAGGAAATGAAGTTGTTTAGGAAAGGCTGTGGCCCGATGCATTGGCCTGTGATCGTGCGCAGGCGGGATTTATCACTCATCCCGCAGAGCAATCTTGAAGGCTGGTTCGACGCAGATGTCGCTTAGTGGAGCGGAGGGAGAGGCTGGAGCGTTTTCATATACGCCCGACGCACACCTTCCAGACATCTCAGGGTCCAGAGTTCGTATGGAATGAGGGTCGTTTTATATCTGTGTCTCTGTTTCTCTGACAGCCGTGTCGCCCCTGAATTTACGCGCTCGACCGGCCATTTTTGCGCATGATGCTTTGGAAAGAGCTTCGCCAGAAGCGTGATGGCGAGGCCGACGCAAAGGCGGGATCGCTGCGATGCGATCACTGCCGTCTGGATGTAGCCGGCGCGCTCAAGCTGGCGCAGATAGCGCTGTACCGTGCGCTGACACCGGTTTAGGGCGCGGGCCAGATAACTCACCGTAATATCCGCAGTTCGGGTTTCCCGGTCGCGGCGATAGGTGTACCCCGTGAGAATGTAGGCACAGCGCCGCGCGCCGTCGCAAAGGTTGGGATCACGGGCGAGTCTTTCAGAGAGTTCCGGCGTGTAAGCGGACGTTTCGCGCATGGGCTTTGGCGGTGCGCGATGAGCGGGCAGGTGGGCGGCGCGCGGCGATTGCGCACGGCGGACTGGATCGGCTGGGATAGTTTCAATGATTTCGCGTCGCCCATCGCGTTCAATGCGGCGTTTGAGCTGGTCGTGCAGGTCAGCAATGTCGTACATGGTTTCTCCGTTGTTATGGAGAAAACCTGCTGAAATGAGGCCATACGGATGCATTCGCAAAATGGCTTGCGTCCGGTCTCTGGTTCTGCCATGTTGGGAATTGTCAGGTTCTCAGCACGTCGAATCAAATTTCAAGGAAGGCCCGCTTTCGAGCGGGTTTTCTTATGTCTGGGTCATGGAATCTTTCAGGTCAGTCGAATGAGTCGGCGCGGAATCAGTCCGGGCCGTCCGAAAAGCTTGCCTTAAATGCGATGGCCCAGCAAGTCCATAAAGCCGTTATTGGATTGTCCCGCACTGTCTTGACAGAACGCTTCTATGCAGCCGGTTGAACCGGCTGCACGAAGATGGCTGTGAGGAGTGGGATGGTGGCGTTGTTGTCGGGTTGCGAATATGCCTGGACGGAAAGGACGATGCGTTCTCCCCGGCTGAGGGACTTAGCGAATTGCCCGGCGTTGCCGAAGGCGACGACGTTGTAATGGAATGGTTCGAGATCGCGGTCGGATAAGAGGGCGATGCCGAAAGCGGAGTAGGGGTGGCCGTTTTTGGATATGCGGCTGGCGGCGGGGTTGCTGACGGTGGCGAAGAATGTGATGGTCGCAGGTTTTTGCATGGTCTTTCTCCTTTTGCCCGGTCACTCGGGACACACAACCCGAAGGGGCGCAAAGGTGCGCTGCTCCCAAGTCGCGGGCGACAGCCCGCGTTGCCAAGCGAAGAAGTTTTTGGAGACGGGACCCGGAGCCTGCGAGGGGGGAGGAGGCCAAAACCCGAAGGGCGGCGAAGCCGAGTTCTGAGCGCCGTGCCGCAGGGCGCAGCTCCTGCACCGGCGCGGTGACAGAGTGATAGTGCAAACAGGAGAGATTGCAGATAACGCGCATCAAAGCGAATGGAAGTTAACCTGTCGCACGCTTCAAAACTCAGTCCTGATGGTTATTCCGCTGGCCACATCAGAGGCTGCGACGGCCATAAATTTTCAATCAGGTCACATCACCCCTCGTGACATATGGATGACTAAATAATTCATCTCCGGACAGACACAGCCACAAAGTAATGGCCCGTGGGGAAGCCGCTGCCATGTTCGCCGTGCCTGAACATGTGCCGAGGGTAGTTGTCCCTGTCGAAATCCTCCTGCAACCACATCCTAGACAGTCCGGCCTGGATCTCCTGTTAAAAAGGTTTGTTGATATGTCGCCTTCTTTATATCGGCCACCGTTTGAGCGCCCTGCCGTCCCCCGGGCCGGGCTCGATGGTGTATTGGCCGTTCGAGAACCCAAAATGGCAGTTGGTGGGGCGTACGATTTTCTCTGGAGGGTACCACTCGTGGTCTGGCCAGCGTTCTCTGGTTTGATATGCGGGCGTTGCTCCCGTGCGCACTATTGCGCCGATTTCAGGCGCGGCTTTTGAAACGCTGCCGTTCGCCTGGCCTGGCCTGGTGATGACGGTGCCGGACGATGAGATCACAAGATGGCCATCTGCGGCGCGTTCGATGGTCGCGCCATTCAGAACGACCGTATTGAAATCCGCGCTGATGCTGATGCCCTGGGTAGCTGCGCCGGAAGCAGCCTTGGTTTCAAGGCCGTCATTTGTGTAGACCGTCACCTTTTGTCCATCCGGGGTGACTTCAATTCTGTCAGTTCCTAGGACGACGAAGTCTTTTCCAAAGCTTCCCTTAATATCTCGTTTTGCGCTCTCTCCAGACATGATCCACCTTCTCCCTCCAAATATTGCTGACGGTTATTCCTGCGCTTTCTCTGCGATGACTGACGAATAACTGTCAGCGCCGCTGATGGAGCGTTGCTCAGGGTTGCGAATGTAATCTGGCACGCCTGAAGAAAATATGACAACTAAAAGATTCATGAGTTATGAGAAAGCAATAATGTTTCGCGACCAGGAGGCATAAGCCGTCATGGCGTACTGCCATGACGGCTGGACGGCTTTGCAAAACGCCGTTCGATATTGAGCAAACGGCCTTTCAGGGTCTTCGCGACATATTCCGCAAGAACGCCTTGCACGAAACTCTCCGGTGTCAGTCCCGGCACATAATCGGCATGGATGCCGAGGAAGCGGCGATAGCCGGTTTCGCTGAGGAAGGGCCGGTCGGAATCGACGGCGTGGGCGGCGAAGCCGGGCCATGTCGAGGAACGCGCGCCGATGCCGCAGATTCCGTCCATTTCGATACGAACACGCATTGCGCCGACAGCGATGATGAAATCTCCCTGCTGGCCCCATTGCGGAATAGTGCCGGTCGCGGCGGCGGTCTCCCGTTCAAGGACGCATCCCGGCGCATCATCATTGGCGAGAATGCCGGGCTCTCCATTGTTGAGGCGGGTTGCCAGTCTGTCGGCCTCGTCGCGCAGCCGGAGGGCCTCCCCGATGTCGCCGCCGATCATCGCCGCATGATGCGCGGCGATCAACTCGCGATAAAAAGGCAACGCCTTCTCCATCGTCGCGGGCAGGTGGCCGGTCTTCCGCTCGAAGATGCGGGCCGTGTTGATCCGGTCGGCACTATTCAGAAGATTGTCGAAGCCAAGTTGCTGTTGGTTGTTCATCCTGGGGTCCTCACATCTTCGCGGGGTTCGGAGCCGGAATAAAGGATACGAACACGGTCTCGTCCTCGTCGGTCAGTTCAACGGTGTGCCGTTGACTTTGCTGACGGGAAGCGGCGGCGCTGTCCTGTATTTGCAGAATGGTTTCGAGTAAGGAAACCCATGTGTTGCTGTCATTGGTCATCGCTCAATACTCCGAAGCCAGCATGAGCGTGAGAACCCGGTAGCATCGCGCCGGGTCTGACGGGTCTTCGCTGCCCTCGTCGCATGATGCGCCGGCGTAGTAGTCGAACTTCCAGAAGATGCTTTCGGAAACCTGCGGCACCGTCACAACTCCGAAGTCGTGTTCACCGTGCGGGTCGTTGTCCTCGCTGAAATCTTTGAAGTCTGCTACCGCTGCCCAGATTTCAATCTGTGTTTCCGGCGGCAACGCAGTCATGCCTCTCGTAGAAACGAAACATCCGGGCGAACCTCGCTTGCCGAACATTGGCATAGAAAAATTCCGCCTGAACTGGTCATTTAATCCGGCGATCAGCCGTGCCTTGTCGTCGTCTTCCATCGTGTCTTTCTCCTGAATAAAAGGGTTGCGCATGTAACCCTTCTAGGCGGAGCGCCAATGAGCGAGGGATGCCGGTCACGGACCGGTCTGTAAGGAGGGGGATCACCCGGCCTGCACGAGAAACGCGAGGAAGGCCGGGGACACCTGGAAGACCGCGCTTTGCGTCCAGTCCTTGACGGGCAGGGACCGCAGGTCCCCCTTACTTGCACGGGCCATAGGCCCGCTTTTGGTCCAGAATGAGCCGCAGGCCCGTTGAAGTCTTTGCGTGAGGGATTGGAACCGCATGGCCGAGACCGTGGCTCGGGGTGCGCAGCGCCTGAAAGCCCGACCGGTACAACCGGGCACGCCCGAAAGCTGCTAAATCAATGACTTGCAGAAGAGACTCGCCAGGGCATCCGGGCAGCCCTTCGCCACTGAGGCAAATTAGGAAAATGTTAACCCTGAAGCCTCAGACTGGTGGCGTTGAGGAAGTAAGCACCGGCAAGGACAGGGAGCATGGCGGTTACAGCGCCATGGCGGCGGATTGGACCAGGACGATAACGGGACAGCGCCAAGAAAGAACAGTGCGCGCTACGATTTTCAGCGGGCGGGCTGGGGCGCGAAAATCTGGGAGCGGCTGAAGGCAGACCCGGCGGTCGAGGCCGGTCCGAAAGAAAGCGAAGCAAGCGCCTTTGCACACCTGGCCGGCTTTGATCCGACGCGGGAGGCGAAGGACAAGCCCTACCGTTATCTCGGTCGTTTGTGCGAATGGTACGCGGCGGGCGCGGTCAGCGCCGAGGACCTCTACAAGGTCCGGGACAATCTGGCGCTGTTCGACGAACTCAAGCGGAAAAATAAACTGCCGCCCGAACACCGCGATATCGGACGCTGCGCGGACCCGGCCACGCTGTTCCAACGAGTCAAACCCTTCATGGATGTCCCCTCCCTCTCGCTGCGCGATCTAAAGCGGGAAGAGCGGGGCCGCATCGAAGCCGAGACCACCGTGCTGTATGGCGGGCCGGAAGTACGCATCCTGATTCCGCACAGCGAGGCCGCCGCGTGTTTCTGGGGCAGGGGTACGAGCTGGTGCACAGCCGCCACCCGGAGCGACAACAGGTTCGCGCATTACAACGCCAAGGGTCCGCTTGTGGTCTACGTTCTGCCCGACGGCACGCGCTATCAGGGGCACCGCTCAAGCAAGCTGATGGATGCCGCCGACATCGCGCAGCCGGCAATGCCCAATGATCTGGCGGTCCTCATCGAAGCGGCTGAAAAGCGGACGCCGGGCCTGAATTCGTTTTTGGAGCGTCACGGCTCCCGCGCGGCTTCATCAGAGGCTACTCGCCCTGTCTGGTCTTTGGCCGAAGCGCTGCGTGAGCAAGCGATATGCCTGGAGGCCGTGCGTCAGAATGGCTGGGCTTTGGGCGATGTGCCCAAGACGCTGCGTGACCGGGAGATGTGCCTGGAGGCCGTCCGTCAGGATGGCCTGGCATTGCACTATGTGCCCGAAGCATTGCAGGAGTGTGCGCTATATCTGGAGGCCGTGCGTCATGGCCGGGCTTTGGGCGATGTGCCCAAGACGCTGCGTGACCGGGAGATGTGCCTGGAGGCCGTCCGGCAGAATGGCGCGGCATTGGCCGGGGTGCCCAAGACGCTGCGTGACCGGGAGATGTGCCTGGAGGCCGTGCGTCAGAATGGCCGGGCTTTGGGCGATGTGCCCAAGACGCTGCGTGACCGGGAGATGTGCCTGGCAGCCA
>Ga0208717_1000146_pt1 | contig 36154 bp, 35 predicted proteins | sample NGESurF53shallow_FD_184489 | JGI IMG/M metagenome (GOLD analysis project Ga0208717, IMG submission 184489) | Arctic peat soil microbial communities from Barrow, Alaska - NGEE Surface sample F53-3 shallow (SPAdes) | ecosystem: Environmental > Terrestrial > Soil > Wetlands > Peat ... | reverse complement strand
TGGATGGCGTATTTCACCTCGACCCCCTCGGCCTTGAGCCGGTCGGCCATTTCGCGCAGCGCGTGCTGCGCCTGGGCCACCGCCATCCCATAGCCGGGGACGACGATCACCTTCGACGCGTTCTTCAGGATGAAGGCGGCGTCCTCGGCCGAGCCCTGCTTGACCGGGCGGCTTTCCGCCGCGCCGGCGGGGCCCGCCGTCTCGCCGCCGAAGCCGCCCAGGATCACCGAGACGAAGGAGCGGTTCATCCCCTTGCACATGATGTAGGAAAGGATCGCCCCCGACGATCCCACCAGCGCGCCGGTAATGATCAGGGTGACATTGGCCAGGGTGAAGCCGAGCGCCGCCGCCGCCCACCCCGAATAGCTGTTGAGCATGGAGATCACCACCGGCATGTCGGCCCCGCCGATGGGGATGATCAGGGTGATCCCGGCGATCAGCGCCAGAGCGAACAGGGCCCAGAAGGCCCATTTGGCGCTCCCGCCGCTCATCGCCAGCAGCACGACGAGGGCGACGAGGGCGGCGGCGATGGCCAGGTTCAGCAGGTGCCGGGCCGGCAGCTTGATCGGCGCGCCGGACATGTTGCCGTTGAGCTTGGCGAAGGCGATCAGCGAGCCGGTGAAGGTGACCGCACCGATCGCCAGACCGATGGAAAGCTCGATCAGGCTCTCCAGCTTCACCCCGGCCCCCTGGTCGATGCCATAGGCTTTCGGCGTGTAGATCGCCGCCACCGCCACCAGGCAGGCGGCGAGGCCGACCAGGGAGTGGAACGCCGCCACCAGCTGCGGCATGGCGGTCATGGCCACCCGCCGGGCGATCACCGCGCCGATGCTCCCACCCACCAGAACCCCCGCCCCGATCAGGCCGACGGTGACCGTGTCCAGCTCGTCGGCCTTCCACAAGGTGGCCAGCGTCACCGCCACCGCGATGGCCATGCCCGCCATGCCCATCTGGTTGCCACGCCGGCTGGTCACCGGGCTGGAAAGGCCCCTGAGCGCCAGGATGAACAGCACCCCGCACAGCAGATAGGCGAGCGCCGCGATGTTGGCGTTCATGAGGTTTCGCGCCCCTCCGCCCGGTTCACTGGGCCTTGTCCTTCTTGCGGTACATGCCGAGCATGCGCTGGGTGACCAGGAAGCCGCCGAAGATGTTCACCGCCACCAGCCCCGCCGCCGCGGCGCCGGCCCCCTTGGAGATCCACACCGTGTGGCCGGCCGCGCCTCGGCCCACCCCATGCGCCGCCGCCGCGAGCAGCGCGCCGACGATGATCACCGAGGAAATGGCGTTGGTCACCGCCATCAGCGGCGTGTGCAGGGCCGGCGTCACGCTCCACACCACATAATAGCCGACGAAAATCGCCAGCACGAAGATCGCTAAACGAAAGACGGTGGGATCGACGGCGTCCATCCAAAGGCTCCTTCTAGGCGGTCCGCAAGGTGGGATGGGTGACGACGCCGCCATGGGTGATCAGCGCGCCCTTGAGGATTTCATCATCGAAATCAGGAGCCAAGGCGCCGTCCTTGTCGATCATGAGGCTTAGAAAGGCGGTGAGATTGCGCGCGTAGAGGGCCGAGGCGTCGGCGGCGATGCGCCCGGGCAGATTGGCGAAGCCGACGATCTTCACCCCGCCAGCCTCCACGACCTCGTCGGGCCTGGCGCCTTCCACATTGCCGCCCTGCTCCACGGCCAGATCGACGATGACCGACCCCCTCTTCATCGACGCCACCTGTTCGGCGCTCACCAGCCTGGGCGCCGGGCGCCCAGGGATCAGGGCGGTGGTGATGACGATGTCCTGCTTCCTGATGTGATCAGCGACCAGGGCGGCCTGTTTGGCCCGATATTCGGCGCTCATCTCCTTGGCGTAGCCGGCGGCGGTCTCGGCGGCCTTGAACTCCTCGTCCTCCACGGCGATGAACTTGGCGCCCAGGGATTCGACCTGCTCCTTGGCCGCCGGGCGCACGTCGGTGGCGCTCACCACCGCGCCCAGTCGCCTGGCGGTGGCGATGGCCTGCAGGCCCGCGACCCCTGCCCCCATGACGAACACCTTGGCCGGCGCGATGGTGCCGGCCGCCGTCATCATCATCGGCAAGGCGCGCCCATAGGCCTGCGCCGCCTCGATCACCGCTCGGTAGCCGGCCAGATTGGCCTGGCTGGAAAGGGCGTCCATCGCCTGGGCGCGGCTGATGCGCGGCACGAACTCCATGGCGAAGCCGGTCACGCGCTGCCGGGCCAGGGCATCGACCAGCGTCCTGTCCTGGTGGGGATTGAACAGGCCGACCACGACGGCGCCGGCCTTCAAGGCATCGACCTCCTCCTTGGCCGGTCCACCAACCTTCAGCAGAATATCGGCTCCGGCGAGCGCCCCGGCGGCATCGGGCGCTATCGTCGCGCCGGCGGCGACATATTCGTCGTCGGTCGCCGAGGCGGCGAGGCCGGCTCCCGTCTCGACCACCACCGCGAGCCCAAGGCCGATCAGCTTTTTCACCGCGTCTGGCGTGATCGCCACGCGGGTCTCACCCGTGCGACTCTCCCTGGTCACGGCGACGATGGCCATATTCGTGTTCTTAAATCTCTGGCGGCGTCTGTTTGCGGCGCAGGAACCAGACCCCAGCCGCGAACAGTATCGCGCCGGGAATAAGGCCGCCCAGAAAACCGACGCCGACACAGAACCACAGGCTGAAGGTGAGGATCAGCACCGCCAGATGCAGCGCCGCCCACTTGGTCAGAGCGTTGAACCGCTGATAGCTCTGCACCTGCGTGGATGCATCCTGATCGCCATGATGGTAGTCGGAAGCGAGTTCGGCCATGGCCGGCTTAAGTCTCCGTCAGGAACGTAAAGAACGAATGGCGTCGGTGCTACACCAGCCCAGCGGGCCGCTCAAGCCGGCCACGTGGCCAGAAGGGCGCGGAGGGCCGCCACCAGCGCCAACGGTTGATCGACCATGACATGGTGTTCGCTGTCGGGGATGGCTATCTGTGGCGTTCCCGGCGGAATGAACCTGGCCACCTGACCGGCGTGACGCTGGATGATGGCCGAGCGATCGCCGTAGATGTGGGAGAGAGGAGCGGCGGCGGTCTCGGCCGCCGCATTGTCCAGCGCCGAGCGATCGAGCTTGGCCCAGAAGAGGGGATCGAACCGCCAGGTCCAGCCCTCGCCCGCACCGTCGGCCATGGGCGCCTTTTTGAGGGACCGGCGGGCGATGAAATCGGCGATGTAGAGGTTCCCCGGGACCTGGGGCGGCATGAAGCGGAAGCGGGCCAGCGCTTGGGCCAGTGTCCCATAGACGCGATTGGGGCGTGTCCGCTGACTGAGGCCGCGCCAACCGCCGGAGACTGCGCGGCCCTGCTTTTCCTCCTCCTTACGCCAGGCTTCCATCTGCTCGGGGGTGGGCGGCCCGCCAAAGCCGGTATCGACCATGACGCAGGCCCTCATCCGCTCGGGGTGGCGGGCGGCGGAATAATAGACCTGCGATCCGCCGAACGAGTGGCCGATGTAGATCGGCCCCACGGCCGCCTCGTAGAGTCCGGCGGCTTTGGCGCAATCGTGGATCTCGGTGGAGAAGGTCTCGAAGGTGTAGGCCTTCCGCCAGTCCGAACCTCCCATGCCGGAAAAGGAGATCGAGGCGACCCGATAGTCGTCCGCGAAAAAGGGCGCGATGAAGCTCCACCAGTCGGCGTGGGCGCTGTTGCCGTGGACGAAGATCAGACCCGGCTTGCCGATCTCGCCCCAGGTGAGCAGTTCGATGTTCGCGCCCAGGACAGGGACGAGCGTGCGCTGCGGGGCCCGGGCCAAGGCCGACTTGAACCAGGCCGGACTCTCCGGCTCCGCGCCCTCGAACCGCGCTAGCGGCGAAGCGACCTCCGGCGGCAGGCTGGGCTCCAGCCTGACCGGCTCGTCGTCGTCGAGGCGTTCGTCGGCCATATCGATCCTTGAGAAAGCGCCGCCCGTCCGATCGGCCGCCCTGACTAACAAGCGTTTGAAAAATGGCAAGGCGGGAAGGCCCACGTAGTCGATACGCAGGGCTTGCTTTTATCCCAAGCCCGCCGCCGCCAGCGCCGCCGCTTGCCGCTCGGCCAGCGCCTCCTCCGAAAACCCCTCCAGAGACGCCTCGAACAGGCGTCGCCAGTTCAAAGCCGCGTCCAGGTGCAGGAAGGCCGAGCCCAGGCCGATGGCGGCGCGATCCATGAACACGAACTCGCGGGGGATGGTCACCGGGCCCTTTTCCTCCAGGGCGCGCTTGACCTGGAAGGCTTCGCGGCGGCCGTAGGCGCCGGGGCTCACCCCGTCGGCGACGGTGCGCACGCGGTCGTCGAGAAGGGGGCCGTAGATGAACCGGGCCCAGATGCCGAGCACGTCCATCAGGTCGTCGGTCAGTCCGACGAAGCCCCAGGCGCGGTACGCCGCCGCCTCGCCTGACCGGTCGCCGGCGACCATGGCGTGGAAAAGCTTGACCACCCCGCCCACGAACGCGGGGGGAAAGACACGGATGCAGCCGAAATCGAGCAGGTTCAGGCGCCCGGCCCCGTCGGTGAAGCTGTAGTTGCCCAGGTGCGGATCGCCATGGATCACGCCGATCTTGATCAGCGGCGTCCACCAAGCCTCGAAGAGCAGCTTGGCGACGCGGTTGCGGGTCTCCTGATCGGCGCTCTTGAAACTCTGCAGGCCGCGCCCCTCCAGCCAGTCCATGGTCAGCAGGCGGCCGGTGGAAAGGGCGCGGTCGGGCGCGGGCACGGCGATGTCGGATCGATCCGCGAAGAAGGCGCGGTAGAGGCGCATGGCCGCCGCTTCATGTTCGTAGTCCAGCTCCTCGCGAAGCCGTTCGGAGATTTCGGCGGCGATCTCGCGGGTGTCCACGGCGCCGAACAACTGGCGGCCGAGACCAAGCAGCAGCCGAAGCTGGCCGAGATCACTCTCCACGGCGCTCAGCATCTCGGGGTATTGCAGCTTGGCGGCCAAGGCGCGGCCATCGTGAGCTGTGGCCCGGTGGACCTGGCCCAGGGAGGCGGCGGCGGCGGGAACCAGATCGAAGGCGGCGAACTTTGAAGCCCAGTCCGCGCCCAGCTCGGCGGCCATGCGTCGGCGCACGAAGGCCGGCCCCATGGCCGGAGCGTTGGTCTGAAGCTCGGTAAGCTGGGCGGCGAACTCGGGCGGCAGCAGGTCAGGGACGGTGGCGAACATCTGGGCCACCTTCATCAGCGGTCCCTTGAGCCGGCCAAGGGCCTCTCTGAGCGCCCGGGCGTTGCGCGCCTCGGCATCGCCGCCGCTGAACAGGGCGTTGGCGCCAAACGTCGCCGCCGCGCCGGAAAGGCCCGCTCCGACCTTGGCGAAGCGGACCACTCGGCCGCTCAGGCGATCACGCTCCAGGTCCTTGGCGGGATCACGGTCCATCGGCGACCACGGAAGGCCCTTCGTTGAGCGCGCGGGTTTCGGCGCGCAGGCGGATGGCGAGAACGGCCGCGTTAGCCAGGGAAAAGACGGCGGCGTAAAGCCCAAGGCCAAAGGTCAAGGGGAGCGCCGCGATCTCGCCGGCCACCACCATATAGTTGGGGTGGGGCAGAAAGCGATACGGGCCGCGGCGAACGAGCGGCGCGCCCGGCAGAACGATGATCCGGGTCGTCCAGCGCTCGCCCAGGCTGGCGATCACCCAAACGCGCAGGCCTTGCAGGATCGCGAACGCCGCCAGCCATGGCCAGATGACCGGTTTGTTCCAGGCCAGGACCCATAGTCCCGTCAGCCATGCCGCATGCAGAAGGACGAGCAGGGAATAGTGATCCGCCCCGACCTCGCGTCCGCCCTTGGCCAGCAGGCGGCGGGTGTTGCGCGCCGCCAGGACGAGCTCACCCAGCCGTTGCAGGGTGACCAGGGCGAGGACGAGGATCGAGGCGATCACGCCGCGAGCGAGACGCAGCTGGCGGTGAAGCCGGGGCCGAGCGCGCTCATCATCAGGCGCGGCCTGGTCGGATCGGCCAGCACCCGCTCGAGCACGAAGAGGGCGGTCGGCGCCGACATGTTGCCGTGGTCGGCCAGCACCTCGCGCTCGCGGTCGAGCGCGCCTTGGCCCAGACCGAGCGAGACCTCCAGCGCCTCGATCACCTTGGCCCCGCCGGGGTGGCAGACGAACCGATCGACGTCCTCCATGCCGAGGCCCATGCGTGAAAGAATGCCTTCCATGGCCGCGCGGAAGTTCGCCGTCGCGAAGGCGGGGATCGAGCGGTCGAAAATCACCCCGAAGCCCTCTGGATCGACGTTCCAGCCCATGATGTCGATGGTGTCCGGCCAAGTATGTTCGCCGGCCGCCTCGATCGTGCGCAACCCATTGTCGGCGGTGCTCAGTACACACGCCGCGGCCCCGTCGCCGAACAGGGCGGTGGCGACCATGTTGGCCGGGGTGAGTTCATCGAGGCGGGCGGCCAGGGTGCAAAGCTCCACGCACACGAACAGCACCACCGATCCGGGCGCCGCCTTGGCTAGCCGCGCCGCCACCGACAGGCCCGTCACTCCGCCCGCGCAGCCCAGGCCGAACACCGGCACACGTGAAACATCGTCGCGGAACGCCATGCGCCCCATGGCCCGCGCTTCGAGGCTGGGCGTGGCGATGCCGGTGGACGAGACGGTGACGACGGTGTCGACCTCGCCGGCGGTCAGGCCGGCCCGCGTCAACGCCCTTTCGGCGGCGTCCACGAAGAGATCCGTCGCGCCGACGATATAGGCGGCCGTCCGCTGCGGCCAGCTTCGCGGCTGGAAATACCATTCCATCGGCATCACCGATTGACGCCTGACGATGCCGGCGTTCTGGAAAATCGGAAAGAGCCGGTCGAAGTCGCGATAGCGATGCGCGAACATCGCCCGCGCCGCTTCGCCCACGGCGCCCTGCTCGAGTTCGTGCGGCGGCGAGGCGGTGGCCAGGGAGATCAGGGCGGCGGGCAGGGTCAACGGCGAATTCCTTGGCCAGCGACGCATTTCGCGCGCGTCGTCCCCGCGAAAAGGAAGACTACCCCCTACGCGGCCGACCGCCAAAGGTTCCCGGCGCCTTGGGCGGGGTCGTTCGGGAAAACCGGGTCTCGCCCTTGGCCTTGGCGGATATCTCCTTCAGCTTGACGCCCTGCAGGATCGACAGCGCCGCGCCGGCGGCGCCCTTTTCCGGATCGCCGAACGCTCGTCCGTAGGTGTTCAGCCGCTCTTCGACCGAGCCCAGGAACTCGCCTTCCCAATCCGACAGATCGACCCCGGCCAGGGCGGCGGCGCGTTTGGCGCGCTTCAGGGCATTCAGGGCGGAGCGCTTGGCCTGCGCCCGCGGATCGGGTGGGGTTCGCTTCACAGCCCTCCGATGGCCGAGATATAGAGATCGATCAAGGCCTCTTCCTCCTGTCGCTGCGCGGCGTCCTGCTTTCGCAGCCGCACCACCTTGCGCACGATCTTGACATCGAAGCCTTCGCCCTTGGCCTCGGCGTAGACCTCCTTGAGATCGGCCGACACCGCCGCCTTGTCCTCCTCCAGGCGCTCGATTCGTTCGATCAGGCTTTTCAGCTTGCCCTGGGCGGAGGTGTTTATGGTGTCGAGACTTGGTGCGCCGTCGGCCATGTCGGGGTTCGCTCGCGTTCGATCGAAAAGGATCAGGAGCGTGGACCTTAGGGACCGCGGCGGGCTAAGTCATGGCTCGCGCGGTCTTGTCCACAGAAGACTTGGCTGGAAGAGGATCCATTCATTTGACACGCCAGACCGTCTCCCAGGCCGATGCCGAAGCCGCCGTGCGCATCCTCATCGAATGGGCGGGCGACGATCCGGACCGGGAAGGGCTCGTCGAGACCCCCGCCCGTGTCGCGAGAGCCTATCGCGAACTCTTCGCCGGCTACGACGCCAATCCGCTCGACTACATGGAGCGCACCTTCGAGGAGGTCGGCGGCTATGACCAGTTGGTGGTGCTGCGCGACATTCCGGTGGTGAGTTTCTGCGAACACCACATGCTGCCGGTGCTGGGCCGCGCGCACGTGGGCTATCTGCCCACCAACCGGGTGGTCGGCATCTCCAAACTCGCCCGCGTCGTGCACGGCTTTTCCCGCCGCCTGCAGATCCAGGAAAAGCTCACCGCCGACATCGCCGGGGCCATCGACAAGGTGTTGAAACCCAAGGGCGTGGGGGTGGTCATCGAAGCCGAGCACAGCTGCATGACCCTGCGCGGAGTCAATACGCCTGGCGCCAGCCTGACGACCAGCCATCTGACCGGCGCCATCCGCGACGACGCGCGCACGCGTGGGGAATTTCTGAGATTGGCGCGGGGAGGCTAGCTGACCCGTCCCGGGCGGGCGATCAGCCCTGGCGGGCCTTGTAGCGCGGGTTGGTCTTGTTGATCACATAGAGCCGGCCCTTGCGCCGCACCAGCTTGCAGTCGCGGTGCCGGACCTTAAGGGTCTTCAGCGAGCTTCGGACTTTCATGGGGCGGGTCTTCGTTGCGGCCGGCGGATCAGCGAGGTCGGTCGTATAGAGAGCGGAGGGGCGCAAGTCAATCGCACGCGAAGCGCGCTCGGCCGCCGCGGTCAGGCCGATTCGCGATCGCGGCCATAGCCATAGCCGTAGGCGCCGCGGGGGGGATCGAAGCGGGTCAGGACCATGCCGACGATGCGACAGCCAGCCATCTCCATCCGGCGGAGCGCGTCCCGCACCTGGGATCGGCCCGTCCGGCCGGCCTCGACGATCAGCACCGTCGCCCCTGTCGCCGCGCCGATCGCCGGCGCATCCGCCAGGGCCATGATCGGCGGTCCATCGCAGATCACGATGTCGAAGGCGGCCATGGCCTGGGCGATCACGGTCGCGAAGCGATTTCCGGCCAGGAGCTCGGCGGGACTGGGCGAAATGGGGCCGCAAGGCAGGAGGAAGAGATTGGCCACCTCGCCGGCTTGGGCGGCGTCCTCGAGCCGCGCGGCGCCGGTGAGAAGGGTGCTCAGGCCGACGCGATTGTCGGCGCCCACCATCGTGTGCAACGACGGCGCCCGCAGGTCGGCGTCGATCAGGAGCACGCGAAGACCCAGCCTGGCCTGATTTCGCGCCATCGCCAGGGCGGTGGTGGACTTGCCGCCCCCCGGCTGGGCGCTGGTGATCGAAAGACTAGGCGGGAAGCCGCCTGGCGAGGCGAGGCGCAGCGTTGAACACAGAGACTGGTAGGCCTCCGTCAGGGGAGATCGGGGGTCCGCCAGAGCGTCCCCGGCGGCCATGCCCTTTTGGAGGGGCGGCAAGGCGCCAAGGAGCGGAAGGGCGAGGACGCCTTCCAGGTCCGCCGGCGCCCGCACTGTCTGATCGAGCCCTTCGCGACCGAACGCGAGCCCCGCGCCGGCGACGGCGCCGGCCAAGCCGCCGATTATCAGGTTCAGCAACGGCTTGGGCCAGGAGGGCCGCCTCGGCGCTTGCGCGCGATCCACGACGGCGACGTTGCTGGATGCGGCGCCTCCAGCCACGGCGACTTCCTTATAGCGCTGCAGGAGGCCGTCATAGAGGGCGCGGTTGGTGTCAACTTCGCGCTTCAGGATGGTATAGCGGATGGAGCGGGCGCGCAGATCGAGGACAGCCCCCTTGAGCTTGTCGACCTGCCCAGCCAAGGCGTGTTCGCTGGCCAAAGCCGCGCTATATTGGGCGTGGAGCGACTGGAGAACCGACGCGGTCTGCAGCTTCAACTGACGATCGATCTCCGTCCGCCGCGCCGCCAGCTCCACCATGTCCGGATAGTCCGGTTTGAAGACGCTCAGCTTGTCCTGGTATTCGGCGGCGAGTTTGGCGCGCTCCTGCGAAAGCTGCTGGACCGTCGGATTCTGCAGAACATCCGCGACCGCGAGGCCGCCGGAATCTCGCGCCTGGCGCCAGCGCTGTTCGTCACGAATGCGATCGACCTTGGCGGCGGCGAGGGCGGTGTTGAAGGCTTCGAGGTCGGCGCCGGCCAGCGATTGCCCGGCGTCCGGATTGTCCGACCGCGGGTTGCCCGCCAGCGGGATGATCTGTTGACTGGCCGCATAGTCCACCAGATCGCCCTCGCTGGCCTCCAGCCTGGCTTTCACATCCGCGAGGCTACGCTTTAGGAAATCGCGGGCGTGGGCGGAGGACTGGAAGCGCCGGTCGAGGTCAGCGGCGATGAAGTCGTCGGCGAAGGTGTTGGCGACCCTGGCCGACAGCCCCGGATCTGGACTGCTGAAACTGATCCCCACCAAGCGCGACCCGCGCGCGGGAACCACGTCCAGATGGGTTCGCAGCAGATGAATGACGACCCGCGGTCGCGCGACGGGCGAATTCGCCTGAACCTGGCGCCCCGTCATTCGAGTGGCGAAGCGGTCATCCTGGGCCAATCCGAGGGTGCGACTGACACGCTCCGCCAGCGAGCGGCCCCGCAGCAGCCCGTACTGCGTCTGGAAGAACTCATCGTCCGAGATCCCGAGATCCAGCGGAGTCACCTCGCCGGCCCCGATCACCTTGTCGCCTTCGCGATCGACCTGCAGAGTGGCTTCAGCGGTATAGATCGGGGTCATGAGCAGGCTCGCCGCGGCCCCCAGCGCCAGCCCGACGGCGACGGCGCCAGCCAGTATCCAGCGGTGTCTGACCAGAGCCCGCCCCCATGAGGCGAGATCGAACTCACCGCCGGGGCCGCCGTCGGATCCGCGATCGGCGCCCCATCCAAGAGGTGTCAGCGGCGAGCCCGCCATCGTCAGAAGTAGGCGAACACGATGAGCGCCGGCAGGGTCTCGATCAGCCCGCGCCACAACGTCTTGGCCTGGGAGTCTTCGACCACCACCACGTCATTGGCGACCACCTCCGGATCGCCCGCCCGGCCGGCCCGGATGGCGGCCAGATCGAAGGTGGCCGCGTGCGGCGCGCCGTCCACCGAGCGCACGATCGTCACCCTGTGCAGATTGGCCGTCTTGGAGGCGCCCTTGGCCCGGGCGACCGCCTCCATCAGACTGGTCCGACCCTTCAAATCGAAAACACCCGCCTCGTTGACCGCTCCCTCCACGCTGACCTTCTGGCTGACCGCCTCCTCGACAGTCACCGTCACCTGGGGAGAGCGCAGATAGGTCTGGCCCAGCCGACGAGCGATCTCGGCGGCGAGTTCTTCGGCCGTGCGGCCGGCGGCATCGACGGTTCCGATGAGGGGCAGCCGCACCTGCCCGGCCGCATCGACCTGGAGCTTCTCGAAGGTGAGATCCTTAACCTGGAAGACGGATATGTTCAGCCGGTCCAGAGGCCCGATGCGATAATCGAGGTACGAGGCGGGGCGGGAGAACTGGACCGGGCTGGCGGCCGTGGCGTTTCCGGCGAGGGCCGCGGCGGCCATCGTGAGCGCCAAAACGGCGGCGAGGTTGGCGGGCGTTCGTCGCGTCCAAGCGACCGCGCAGGGACCACGCCCGCCAATCATTTCTCCGCCCCCCAAGCGACTGTAGGGACGATCCAAGCATGGCGCGGACGCCAAGTCTACCCGTGGCCCGATATCGGGATTGGCGGCCCGCCGATCGCCAAAACCGCCAAGGCTTCGCACGCCCCCTCGCCATGGCGTTACAAATGGCGCATAGTGCCGCTGGACCGCCGATCAGCGACGGTGGAGCGTTTCATGTCAGCCCTGATATTCAAGATAGTCAAGCACGACGGCGCCTGGGCCGTCGAACACGAAGGCCGCTATTCCAACCGCGCCCGCGACAAGGCCGAAGTGGTCGCCTCGGCCACCAAACTGGCCCGGGCCGCCGTCGGCCAGGGCCGGATCGTCCAGGTGCGGGTCGAAGGCGAAACCGGCTACTTCTAACTTAAACGGGAGGCCATGATGGCCAACAAGGACCAGAAGCGCGGCAACAAGGAAGTCCGCAAGCCCAAGCAGGCCAAGTCCAAGCCCGCCGCGGCCACGTCTTCCTTCGTGGTCACGCCCGGCAAGAAGAAATAGGCCGTTAATATCCCTGCAGCCGCGCGTAGCGGTCGCGGTGATAGGACGAACCGCCGAAAGTGATTTCGGCCGCCCGGGCGCGCTTCAAATAGAGACCGGCGTCGTGGGCGTCGGTCATGCCGATGCCGCCGTGCATCTGCACCATCTCGTTGGAAACCAGATGCAGCGCCTCGCCCGCCTTGGCCTTGGCCAGGGAGACAAGCTCGGGGGCGTCGGGCGATCCGTTGTCGATGGCGGTCAGCGCCGCTTCCACGCAGGAGCGCGCCAGTTCCAGGTCGGTAAACATCTTGGCCGCGCGGTGCTGCAGGGCCTGAAAGGCGCCAATGACCTGGCCGAACTGCACCCGCGTCTTGAGATAATCGAGGGTGGTCTCGAAGGCCTGGACGGCGGAGCCCAGCATCTCGGCGGCGAGGCCCGCCCGCGCCCGGTCGAGGATCTTTTCCAGGAGGTCCCAGCCATTGCCTTCTTCTCCGAGCACGGCGTCGATTCCGACCTGAACCTTGTCGAGGGTGACCACGGCGGCGCCGCGCGAATCGGCAAGTTTCAGGGCCTTGCGGGCCAGGCCCGGAGCGTCGGCGGGGACCAGGAAGAGGGTGATTCCATCCTTGTCGCCGCTCTGGCCTGACGTGCGGGCGGACACCACGAAGAGGTCGGCGGCCATGCCTTCGAGCACGAAGGTCTTGACGCCGTTGAGGGTGTAGCCGCCGTCGCTCGCGGCGGCCGCCAGGACGACCCTTTCCGGCGCATGGTGCGGGCCTTCGTCGATGGCCAGAGTGGCCACCGCCTCGCCGGCGGCGATCCTGGGAAGCCACGCCTGCTTCTGGGCGTCCGCGCCGCCAAGGACGATGGCGCTGGCGCCGGCCAGGGCGCTGGCCACCAGGGGCGAGGCGGTGAGGGTGCGGCCGGTCTCTTCCAGGACAAGGCCGAGGCTCAGATAACCGAAATCCGAGCCGCCGTAGGCCTCCGGGATGATCACGCCAGCCCAGCCCATGGCCGCCATCTCGGTGAAGGCGGCGGCGTCGTAGCCGAGGTCGGATCCGCCGTCGCGCAGCTTGCGGAAGGCGGAAACCGGCGATTTTTCCCGTGTCCAGTCGCGCGCCGCGTCGCGCAGCATGGTTTGCTCCTCGGTCAGAACGGCCATGTTGTTTCCAAGCGTGATTGTCTTTTTGAATTGTGAAATTTGATTGCGGCCAGCGTTGGCGCCCCAAATCGACCCCGATCGTCGTCATCCCGGAAAGGCGGCGAAACCGGCTTATCCGGGACCCGGGGGCCCCATTTAACGGCCGCGGAAACAGCAAACGGCGGATCGATTCGCCGTGGCCGTGGCTCCTGGATCCCGGCTCTCCAGCGCAAGGGCGCTTGCGGCCGGGATGACGGCGGTGGGAGGAGGTTAAGACAGCGCATTCAAGTTTGTCCGGCGCCTATCGTGACGCCGCGCCGAGCGGATCGGGCAGGCCGAGGATGCGCTTGGCGATGATGTTGTTCTGAATCTCGGCCGATCCGCCGTAGATGGTGTAGGCCTTGCTGCCCAGCCAGGCGCGAACCGCGGCGCGTTCTCCCGGCGTGAAACCCTCACCTTGCCAACCCAGCCCCTGGGTTCCCATGATCTCGACGGTGAGCTCCAGCCGGTCCTGGGCGATCTTGGTTCCGGCGTTCTTCATGATCGAACTGACCGCGCCGGCCGCCTGGTTGGAGCGCGCCTGGGCCATGGAACGCAGCGCGGTGAGCTGGAAGGCGCGGGCGTCCATCTCGTGGGCGGCGATGCGCATCCGCAGGTCCGCGTCGGCGACCTTGCCGCCCGCGCTCTCGCCCACATAGTCTTTGGCCATGACGGCGAGGGAGGCGCCCGCGCCGTCGCCGGCGCGGCCGCCGCCGATGCCGTTGCGTTCATGCTGCAGGAGGCGCTTGGCGATCGACCAGCCGCCGCCCAGCGGCCCCACGAGGTTTTCCTTGGCGACCTTCACGTCGGTGAAGAAGGTTTCGCAGAACGGCGAATTGCCGCTGATCAGGCGGATCGGGCGGACCTCGACGCCGGCGGCGCGCATGTCGATCAAGAGGAAGCTGATGCCTTCGTGCTTGCGGGTCGGATCGGTGCGCACCAGGCAGAAGCACCAGTCGGCGTGGTTGGCGCCCGAGGTCCACACCTTCTGGCCGTTGACCAGCCAGTGATCGCCCTTGTCTTCGCAGCGGGTCTGCAGGGCCGCCAGGTCGGAGCCGGCGCCAGGCTCGGAAAAGCCCTGGCACCATCGCGCCTCGCCCTTGGCGATCGGCGGAATGTGGCGGGCCTTCTGAGCCTCGTCGCCGTATTCGAGCAAGGTCGGGCCGAACATCATCACCCCCATGCCGCCGATCGGGCTCCAGGCGCCGACGGCGCGCATTTCCTCGCCCAGCACCTTGGCGTCGGCGGGGCCGAGGCCGCCGCCGCCCAGGGTCGTCGGCCAGGTGGGGACGCCCCAGCCCTTTTCACCCATGGCCCGCTTCCAAGCTTGGAAGTCCCGATTCGCCGTAGGGGGAATCTCGGCGGTCATCAGGGCGCCCTTGCCCTTCAGGGAGGTCGGAAAATGGGCCGCCAGCCAGGCCCGGGCCTCGACTCGAAAGCGTTCCAGATCGGTGTTGGCGGCGTTGGATTCGCCAGTCACGTCGCCGCCTTCGGATCGGGAAGGCCGAGCACCCGCTTGGCCGCCACGTTGATGTTCACTTCGGAGGTGCCGCCCTCGATGGAATTGCCCTTGGAGCGCAGCCAGCCGTGGCTGGCGGCAAGTTCCGCCGGGGTGAATCCCTCCCCCTCCCAGCCCAGGCCCTGGCCGCCCATGGCCTCGATCATCAGTTCCGAGCGCTCCTGGGCCAGGGTGGCGGCGGCGTATTTGACGATCGAGGTGGCGGCGCTGGGCCCATTGCTCGCCCGCGACTCGGCGGCGATGCGCCCGAGCGTCAAATAGAAAGCCTGGAAATCCATCTTGTTGCGGGTGATGCGGCCGCGAATATCGGCGTCGGCCACCGAGCCGGTTTCATCGACCCCGATATACCGCTTGGCGATCTGGCCCAGATCCCCCGCCGATCCGCCCGCCCCGCCACCGGCCCCGAAACCGCCGGAGATGTTCTGGCGCTCGTATTGCAGCAGGCGCTTGGCGATCTCCCAGCCGCCGCCCGCGCGGCCGACCAGATTGTCCTTGGGGATTTGCACGTCGGTGAAAAAGGTCTCGCAGAACGGCGAATCGCCGCTGATCAGCTTGATCGGACGCGTCTCGACGCCCCGGCTGGCCATGTCGATCAGCACGAAGCTGATCCCCTCGTGCTTTTTGGCGGTGTCGGTGCGCACCAGGCAGAAGCACCAGTCGGCCTTGTCGGCGTAGGAGGTCCATACCTTCTGGCCGTTGATCAGCCAATGATCGCCGCCGTCCTCGCAGCGGGTCGAAAGGCTGGCCAGATCGGAGCCCGCCCCCGGTTCCGAATACCCCTGGCACCAGCGGATCTCGCCCTCCGCGATCTTCGGCAGATGCTCGCGCTTCTGCGCCTCGCTGGCGTATTCCAGCAGCGCCGGCCCCAGCATCCACAGGCCGAAGGAGGCGAGGGGGGTTCGATAACCTCCGACCGCGATCTCCTTTTCCACGACCCGCGCCTGCTCGGCGGTGAGCCCGCCGCCGCCGTATTGGCGCGGCCACGTCGGCGCCGTCCAACCCCTTTCCGCCATCCGCCGCATCCACACGATCTGCGGATCGTCGCTGCCCACGAAGGCCCGCCCGCCCCATACCGCCTCGGGGTCGATCCGCGCCTTCGGATCGCGAAGTTCGGCCGGATAGTTGGCCGCCAGCCACCCCTTCGCCTCGGCGCGGAAGGCCTCCAGATCGGAGCCGCCGAAATCGGCCATGGCGCGCGTCCTTCCCTCGTCCAGTTGTCGATGTTCACTTTACCGCCGCCGCCGGCCGCCGCAAGGTTGGCGACACAATTTCGAAACGGAAACCCGCCATGCTCAACCGCCGCGAACTGACCCTCTCCGCCGCCTCGGTCGCGGTGCTCGCGCCGTGGGCCGGCGCCCACGCCCAGGCCGGCGAGGACGCCAGGCTGGCCACCTTGTTCGACGCCCTGTTCCAGGAATCGCTGCGGCAAAATCCCGAAGGGGCCACGCAGCTCGGGCTGGACACCGGCGCCAACGCCGACCTCAAGGCTAAACTGCGGGACGAATCCGCCGCCGGCATCGCCGCCGCCAAAGCGTTGAATGCGGACCAACTTCGAAGGCTGGAGGTCATCGACCGCACCGCGCTTTCGGCCGCCGGAAAGGTGAATCTCGACACCGTCCTCTACACCCGGCGTTCCAGCGCCGCGGTGATGGCGTTCGACTTCGGCGGGACCTCCTTTGGCCCGTCGCCCTATGTGGTGAGCCAGCTTACCGGCGCCTATCAGTCGGTTCCCGACTTCCTCGACACCAAGCACAAGATCGCGGTCGCCGCCGACGCCGACGCTTATCTCGCCCGGATGAAGGCCTTCGCCGCACAGCTCGACGACAACACCGCGCGGATGGCCCATGACGCGGCGCTGGGCGTCATTCCGCCCGACTTCCTGCTCGACACCGCCCTCGTCCAGATGACCGCGACCCGCAAGCCCGCCGACCAGTCGGTGCTGGTGGCCTCGATCCGCCGCCGCGCGGCCGAAAAAGGCCTGGCGCCCCGCTACGGCGACGACGCGGCGAAGATCTACGACGAGGCCATCGTCCCGGCCCTGGACCGCCAGATCGAGGCGACGCGCAAGCTGCGCGCCGTCGCCACCCACGACGCCGGGGTGGGTCACTTCAAGGACGGTCCGGCCTTCTACGCCGCCGCCCTGCACGCCACCACGACCACCCCGCTGACCCCGGACGAAGTTCACCAACTCGGACTGGATCAGGCGGCCGAGATCAGCGGCCGGCTCGACGGACTGCTGCGGGCGCGCGGCCTGACCCAGGGCACGATCGGCCAGCGCATCGCCGCCCTCTATCGCGATCCGGCCGGCCTCTTCCCCGACACCGACGCCGGCAAGGCGCGGGCCATCGCCTATTGCAACGATCGCCTCGCCGCCATCCGCCCGCGCCTGCCCACCCGCTTCAAGCGCCTGCCGCCCTATGCGTTCGAGGTGCGCCGGGTGCCGGCCGCCCTAGAGGCGGGCGCCGCCACGGCCTATTCCCAGCCCCCGGCCCTGGACGGCTCGCGGCCGGGCCTGGTCTATTTCAATCTGCACGACACCGCCGAGTGGCCCAAGTGGACCCTGCCGACCGTGGTCTTCCACGAAGGCCTGCCCGGCCACCAGCTCGAGGGGGGTCTGGCCCTTTCCAACACCAGCCTGCCGCTGATCCGCAAGACCATCGGCTTTTCCGGCTACGCCGAGGGCTGGGCCCTCTACGCCGAACAACTGGCCGACGAGATGGGCACGTACGACGACGATCCGCTCGGCCGCATCGGCTTTCTCAAGGCCCAGCTCTTCCGCGCCGGCCGCTGCGTCGCCGACACCGGCATCCATCACCTGGGCTGGAGCCGCGAGAAGGCCATCGCCTACTTCACCGACCTGGAAGGCGACGCGCCGGGCCTCGTCACCCGCGAGGTCGAACGCTATTGCGCCACGCCCGGCCAGGCGTGCAGCTACAAGATCGGCCACACCGTCTGGACCAGGGCCCGCGCCCGCGCCGTCGCGGCGCTAGGCGCCCGCTACGACATCAAGGATTTCCACGAAGCCGGGCTGAACTGCGGACGCGTGCCGCTGGATGTGCTGGACGGGGTGATCGACGGGTGGGTGGCGGAGAGGAAGGTGCGAGGGTGACGTTTCAGCCGACGATCCGCAACGGCATTGGCCGGCTCGCCAACGCCCCCATCTGACTCCAAGCGGACTTCCGGAGGGTCCGGTTGCGGGCGGCCACTCCCGGGCAGCTGAACCGAAGAAAGCGTGAGTCTTCGCACACCGGCTGGAACGTCCGCGCAGGGGTTACCCGAACCGGCGCGCATCAGACTGATGCGGGTTGGGCGGTGAGTCTCAACTGGACATGGAATGGCTGGCCGCGCCTCCAATGCGCGCCCAACCGGGCTCTTTCCACCGAAACGCAAACGAGTTGCGTTTGGACTGACCGGAACCTTACATTTGTCAACTCTGGCGGGAGACGGGCGGAAGCACCGATTCCCGTCATAGCGCCGTAGTCCGGAGTGCGTTGCCGATCACCTCGGCGTGGGATAGGCTGGAGCAATGGACACCCCCAAGGACCGCGATCCTCCCTCCGCGCCGCAATCGGAGGCGAAGCCTCCAAGACCGATGCAATTGGCGCGGGCGGCCATCGAGCGTGATGATTGGTCCGCGGCGATACCCCACCTCAAAGCCGCCGCCGCCCATCAGCCGGAAAACCCGCAAATTCTGATGAAGCTCGGTCGGGCTCTGGGGGAAGCCGGTTGTGCGCAGGAGGCCGACGCGGCCATTCAACGGGCGCTCGAACTCGATCCAACCAATGTCAAGGCGCGCTTGGCCGCCGGTCGATCGGCCTGGAAACAGGGAAGACGATCCGAGGCCGTGGCCGGGCTGGAAGCAGCGGCGGCGGCGGCCCCGGGAAATTCCAAGCTGGATCTGGCCCTTGGCGGGAAGCTGCTCGAGCTGTTGCGGCTTGAGGACGCAACTTCGGCGTTCCGGCGGGTGATCGCGGCGGAGCCCCGCAACGCCGCCGCCCTCAAGGGACTCGCCCAGTGCGCCGTGTACATGGGCGACAACGATGAGGCCCTGACGGCGCTGCGCGCCGCCAACGCTATCGAGCCAGGCGATGCGCGCATCGAGGACCAGATCAGGCAGCTCGAAGGCGGCATCGGAGAGTATGACTGGAAGGCGGAAGTCCGAGACGCCATCGACACGCTGAACGCCGGCGATGGCGGAAGGCGAATGTGGGCCGCCCAGATTCTGCTCGCCTACGGCATGACCGATCTTGTGCAGAAGGCCTTGACTCCTCTCGAGAGCACGTCGGCCCCGGCCCGGCGAGTGCTTCAGATGGCGCGCCAACTCGACCGCCTGGGGCTTACGCATCCGTCGAAGGCGCCCGCCGATGGCGGCGATCCTGAAACCCAGCAACTAAACGGCCTGAAAGGGTTTACGGAGCGACTCACTCCGGGCGCGGACACGCTGGTGTTGGTCTTCGCCGGAGCGGCCAATCGCGCCTTCCTCTCGCTTGACCTCATGCATCGCATTCTGCGGACCACCGGGGCCAGCCTGGCCTATTTCCGAGACGTCAACAGAACGCTATTTCTTCGCGGGATCGTCGGTCTGTCGGAGGACTTCGTCGGAACGGCCGAGGCCTTCCGGGACATGATGGCGCGGTCGGGGGCCCGTCGCCTGATGCTGATCGGCCACTGCGGAGGCGCCTCGGCGGCGCTCCGATTTGGGCTGGCGCTGAACGCGGAGGCGGTGCTCGCCATAGCGCCGCGCATTTTGGGCGTGGCCTTTTTCGAGAATCGCCCCGGGCAGTCCGCGGCCAAGCTGGAAGAGGCGCGACAATCGCTCGGCCGCTTCGCTGGCGATCTGCCCGTCATCTACCGCGAGGCGGAGCGGACGCCGAGGGTGACGCTCCTCGCCGGCGCGGGCATGGAGCCCGAGGCGAGCTTCAGTCGCGACATGGCGGCCAAGGTTCCAGGCGTGGCCTATGTCGAAATCCCAGGTGGCCGCAAGGATTGCCTCGGCGTCGTCCTCGAGCGCGGCCTCTTGTCGCCCCTATTCTCCAGCTTCGTCACGCACGGAGCGGTGGCGCCGGAAATCCTCGAAAATCTTCGGCGGCCAGCGCCCGATAGAAGGCCGAGCTTGGAGGGCGGCCCTTCCGCGGTGGAGTCCGCCTCGTCCCTCCCGGCATGATGGCCCTTGGCGCCTCCAGACCGTGGGCGCGGAACGGCTGGCCGGAGCCTTCGTCCCTGGTCGACATGCTGAGGGCTAGGGCTCGGCACGCGCCCCATTCGGAGGCCTTTCTTTGGCTTGAGAACGGCGAACGTGAAGGCGCGAGGATCACCTTCGCGGAGCTCGACCAGCGCGCCCGGGCGATCGCCGCCCTCGTGGCGGCGGCGGGTTTCGCCCGAAAGCCGGTCCTCCTCGCCTACAATTCGGGGCTGGATCTGGTGGCGGCCTTGTTCGGCTGTTTCTACGCGGGCGCCGTGGCGGTGGTCGCCGCCCCGCCTGGGTCTCAGTCGAGCGATCGGTTGCGGTTGCTGGCAACGGACTCTTTGGCGGCCGGCCTGCTCACCATGGCCGCGCTTGCGCCAAAAGCTCGGCTGGAGGCGCTACCGGGGTTGCCGATCCTGACCACGGACGACCTTGACGGCGACTCGCCGGCCCCAGCCTCCCCCGATCCCAGCAGCCTGGCCATGCTGCAGTACACCTCCGGATCGACGGCTGCTCCCCGAGGGGTGATGCTGACACACGCCAACATCCTGGCCAATCTGCGCGCCCAGGCTCAGGGCGCGCAACTCCAGGACGGAGAGACGGCGGTCAGTTGGCTGCCGTTTAGTCATGACATGGGCCTGTTCGGTTTTGGGCTCCTTCCAATCTATATTGGCTTGCGCTCGATCCTGATGCCGCCGGTGGCCTTTCTCAAGCGTCCGGCCCGCTGGGTGGAAGCCATCTCCCGCCATCGCGCGGCTGTGAGCGCCGGCCCCTGCTTCGCCTATGACCTGTGCGCGCGACGAACAACGCCAGAGCAACGCGCCGCCCTCGACCTGTCGTCCTGGAGAGTCGCGGTGTGCGGCGGCGAAATGATCCGCCCCGGCGTGCTGGAACAGTTCGCCGAGGTGTTCGCGCCGGTCGGCTTCCGCCGGTCGGCGCTGATGCCGGCCTATGGATTGGCCGAAAACACCGTGCTCGCCGCCTCGGTAAAGGCCGGACAAGGGTTGGCGGTACAGGCGGTGGACGGGCCAACGCTTTGGCTCGGCCGCGTCGCACCGCCGATCGACGATGACCGCGAACGACGGCTGGTCGTCTGCGGACACCCCTGGCCGGGTCACGAAACGATCGTCGTTGATCCCGACCGACGGGCAGCCCTGCCGCATGGAGAGATCGGTGAGATCTGGCTGCGCGGTCCAAGCGTGAGCCAGGGTTACTGGGGCCGACCGACCGAAAGCGCCGCGACATTTGATGCGACGCTTCAGGATGGCGAGATATCCACCGGCTGGCTGCGCACGGGCGACCTTGGCTTCCTTACCGACGATGGTCTGGTGGTAACCGGTCGGCGCAAGGATATGATCATCGTTCGGGGGGCCAATTTCGATCCGCACGACCTCGAACTCGCGGCGGAGGCGAGCCATCCCGCCCTCGGCGCTCGGGGCGCCGGAGCGTTTTCGTTCGATGACTCGCGAGGAGAAAGGGTGGTGATCGCCTGCGAAGTGGAGCGCATGGCCATGAAGAGTCTCGACCCCGCCGATGTCGTGGCGAGCGTGGCCGGAGCGATGAGTCTCAAGTTCGGCCTGTCCCTCCATGATCTGATCTTGTTGCGGGCGGGGGCTCTCCCGCGCACCACCAGCGGCAAGGTGCAGCGGCATATTTTGCGCGAACGTTACCTGGCCGGAGAACTCCCGCGGGTCGCGGACGGACGACACCCCGAACTCGGCCGCTGGCGCCCAGCGCGGACATGACTGCCGCGTCCCCATCGATCACCGAAGACGCGGAGCCCAAAATGGCGGAGACCCGACTGCGGCGCTGGGTGCGGGACTACCTCGCCACGACCTTGGGCATTCCAGAATCGGAGGTGGAACTCGACCGAACCCTCGACAGCTATGGTCTGGATTCCATCGAGGCGGTGCTGATGGCCGGAGGGCTGGAGGAGGAGCTGGACGTGGAGATCGATCCCGCGGCCTTTCTGCAATATCGAACCATAGAAGAAATGGTGGCGGCGCTAGAGCACGGCGAGCGGCTTCAACAACTTATCGACCATGGCGCCGGCTGATCGCTTCATGGTTCCGGACGAGTTGCCCTCGTCAGCCCTGGCGTCGGGCTCGCCGGATGCATCGCCGTGGCGAACTCAGGGGCGCGCCCAATCCGATTTCGATCCACTCACGGAACTGCGGCCCGACGATCCCGCCAGGACGTATGCCCGACTACGGGAGACCACGCCCGTCCACCGGAGCGCGAAATTCGGCGCCTGGGTCCTGACGCGACACGCCGATGCGCTCGCCGTTCTGACCGATGCAAGCTACCTAGCCGATGATCCTATCGCGCGGTTCGATCTTCTGGAGCGGCGCGGCGGCCCGCCTCTTACGAATCTGCGGACTCTGCTTGCGAATGTCGCGTTTTTCACCAATCCGCCTCGTCATATCCAGCTGCGCAAATTCATGTCGCGGCTGCTCCAGACGTCCGAAGTGGTCGCGATCGGCGGGGCAGTTAAACGGCGCGCCTCGGACCTGATTGACGCCGGCCGCGGATCGGGCCGCGTGGACCTAGCCGGGTTGGGTCGCGATCTGGCCGTCTTCACGATCAGCTCACTGGTGGGACTGCCGTTCGAGGATTGTCTGGAACTGGTGGTCACCGGCCGCGATGTCGCCTGGATCTTCGATCTGACCCCGACCTCCTTGAGGCAACTGCGCCGCGCGGAACATAGCGCCGGTGCATTGCTCGACTATTTCGAGGCCCAGATCGATCGGGCTCGAAAGCGGCAGCTGGCCGACCGCTTTTCGCGTCTGGTCGCCCGCGGAGAGGCCGAACTCGGGCTGAGCACCCGCGAACTCGCTGGTCTGATCACCTTCATCTTCAATGGTGGTCAGGAATCAACCGCCGCCGGAATTTCGGCGGCCGCCGTCATGCTGCTTCAGCGCGGCGAGCTGCGCGCGCGCCTGGCCGTCGATCCGACCGAGATTCCCGGCGCCGCGCGGGAGTTCCTTCGCCTCGCCTGCCCGTTTCAATATGTCGCTCGCATTGCCTCGCGCGACAGCGAGATCGGCGGTAAGGCCATCCGTCAAGGCGACAGGATCATGGTCGTCCTGGCCGCCGCCAACCGCGACTCCGCCGTCTTCACCAATCCCGACTGCGTCGATCCTTATCGACCGGGCGCCGAGTCGCTTGCCTTTGGTTACGGCCCCTATCGCTGTCTTGGGGCGGTCTTCGCGCACATGGAGACCGAGGCGGCCCTTGCCGCTCTCCTCGCGCACCCTGGCCTGCGGCTCGCCCCTGAGGCGGTGGAATGGGAGACGGGGACGCGGATGCCGACGATGACCCGCGCCTGGGCCGAGTTCGGCTGAAGATCGGCGGGGGGCGCCATGGCGAGCGGCTCGCTGATAGTTGTTCACCAGATGGCCAAGGTGGGCTCGATGGCGTGGGTTGAGGCGGCCGAGCGCGGCGGACGTGAAGTGGTCCACAGCCATTTTCTCACCACCCCTAATCTGCAAGCGCTCGCCGGGATCCTCTCGGCGCCGCCGGAGGAGAACACCATCGCCCATCCGCTCGTTATTCGCGATGTACTGCGCAAGGGACCGCGCGGCCTCGCCGCCATAGAGGCGCAGCGTCGGGAGGGTCGCCTGGTTCAGGTGGTGACGGGCATGCGCGAGCCCATCGCGCGGTCCCTGTCGCTGCTGACTTTTTTCGCCGACTTCTGTGGCCATGCGGGCGGCGGCCTCAGCGCCCGCGACGGCGCCGCCCCGACGGAGGTGTGCGCGACATTGGCCGGGTTGTGGGAAGCCGTGCTGGCCAAAAGCGAACCCAGGGGCAGCTTCGAGCGCCTGTTGTGGTGGATGATGGGCGTCCACCGAACCTGGTTCGACGAGGAGCTTGCCGCGATCTTCGGCGTGGACGTCTTCTCGGCGCCCTATCCGCGCGGCGCAGGAGCGCAACGCCTAGACGCGCCCGGCGTGAAGGTGCTCGCTTATCGAGCCGAGGACATGGCTCCGTCCGCACCGGGCGGGACAACGCTGCGCGCGGCGGCGGCGAACTTTCTTGGCCTGCCGAAATTCGCCTTGCGGCCAGTCAACGCCGCCGCTACCCGCCGCTCGTGGCCTCTCCACCGCGAGGTTAGCGAGCGTTTCCACCTACCCGCGGCCTCGCTCGATCGGATCTATGCCGCCCCCGCTGTCCGCCACTTCTACAGCCCCGAGGAAATCCAGGGCTTCAAGACGCGTTGGGGAGGGGCCGGATGACGCCGATCGCCTCATCCACCTCGCCGAGCCACACCGCCAGCCGAAGAGTTCAGCGGCCGACGGACGCGCCTACCAGGGCCGGTTGTAGCCGAACCGCGAACAGTAGGCTTCGAGTTTGTCGCGTAGGTCGGACGGCATATTGGCGTAGGCTTCCATGGGAACTGTCGGCTTGGCGCGGCCAAAATTCAGCTGGGAGTTGTTGATGTTGGCGATGTTGGCGATGTCCGTGAACTCCAAGTCCTCGCTTGGGTCGCCGTCAGGCTCGAAGGCGTCGGCCATGGTCGCGGCGGGCGAGTTCAGGACTGAGGCGCGAGTCTCGGCCAGGCGGCAGGCGATGTTCACCAGGTCCGTCTCGGCAAGCCAGACACGCACGGCGCCTTCCGCCTCTTCGACTCGGAAGACCGCCTCCGGGCGCAGGCGCTGGATGATTTCGTACCAATGAAGCAGGGAAGCCACGGCCCGCTCGACGGCGTTTCTGTATTCGCAAATATCGACGCCGCTGCCGCGCATGATGTGCAGGCGCCTGAAATTGAACGAGGCGCTACGGCTGTTTTCCAGCATGATCGAGGGAACCGCGTCGGCGGGATCGCGGACATGGGCCACGGTGTGGTCGAACCGCACCCCGTGAGTGGCGTTGTGATTGTAGGGCACGTGAAGATCGGCGACTGCGTGCATCCAGCTGGAGACGCCGTCACGCAGCAATGTCTCATGGCCGATCTGGAGCCCGAGTTCGGTGAACAGGGTCGCCATGTACCCCGAGGCGCAGCGGGGGTGGCCGACGACGCGGAGGAGAGCCCGGTGGGTCGGCGGAGCGGCCATCAATGACTCGTCTTCGTCGCTGGCGATGTTGTAGCGGCAATCGGCCGTCGACCGAACCGCAAGCGCCGCGCCGGTGATGCGGACGCGATCCTGGGGCACAGGCAAGACGTGGTCGTTGATCAGCGCGTTGGGGAGGCCGATTTCGCTCAACTGATCCAGCCGATAGCGTCGAGTCGCGAAGCCCATCCAGTAGTCGGCTAAGCTGCCTATATCGATCGCTATGCCGCCCTTGGCTCGCACGATTTCGCAGTAGATCTTGCCGAGAAAGCCGGCGGCGACCAGATAGACTTCCCCGGGCAGAGGATCGATGGCCGCGCACACGTCCTCGTGTCGGTCCAGGAGAGTCTCACCCCCTCCGGATGGGTCCGCCTTTTCAAACCCACCAGCGTATTTGTACTCCGCCGGTATTTGAATGGCTTGCCGAGTCTCGGCGCCAAAGGTATCGTGCAAGAATTCTGCCATGTTGTGGGAGGAAATATACGATATAGAGCGAACGACTCTGAATATTTCCGGCCATAAATTCCATCTATGAAGGTCATGAGGAAAATGTGCAGACGTGATTATTGTCGATGGAGTGTGATCCTCGACACAATAGCTGACACCTCTAATGATACCCCGATGATCAATCGTTCCCTGTGGCGCGGCCATTTGCGCGATGCATCTCCAGGGCGGAATAAGTCCGAGTATCGTGGCGTTTTCGACCGCCTCCCGGAAGCGGACTCCAATCGCCTCCAGGCGGCTGGGTTGCATGCGCCTCGCGCCCCACCAGAGGTTCTGGATGACGGCCTGATCCTCCTTTCGATGGACCTCAAGACTTTCGCGCGTCGGCAGGAAGTGGCCTTCCCCGTCACCGATCCTAATGACCGACGCGGCTTCGCGCCTCTCGATGCGCGACGTGAACGCGGCGACCAGTTCCGCTGAATCGGCATAGGATTCCCGCGTCAAGATCTTTGATTGGCGCAAACGTCGACGTAAAGCGCCGATTAGACGAAGACACTCCGGCATGCCGTGACCGCCCAAGACGTTGACGTCATCGACGCCACCGATCTCATCGGTAATCCGCGCCATGCGTTCATCCGTTCGAGCGCGGTTATATTCGAAGCATTCGAAGTTCACTGTCGTGGTCACCGAGGTTTCCAGCAACCGGCGATCGGCGAGCGGCGCCAGTATCATTTCAACCTGTGCCCTCGTCAGGGCCGAGCCTCCGGGGAAGGCGGCGCGCAGTACATCGATCTGCTGTTCCTTAAGCGCTGCTTCGCCCAGAGACCTGAGGAATTTCGCCTGCCGCGCGCTGTCGCCACTGTGCAAGTTGTGCGTGAGAAGTTGCGGGAGGTCCTTCATGTCCCAAATCTTCGACCCAGCGCGGCTCATCAAAGCGAGGTAGCTGCCTTTTGGAAACCGCTGCTTGAGCAGGAGTCGCGCCCGCTCCAGCCGCTCCTGGTCGCCAAGCAGGGACAGGACCTGGAGTTGCAGCGACCATAACGACAGCGCCGATGGAAACCATTCCCGCGCCTCGATGATGACGGCGTCGGCGGAATGAGGCTCCCCGGCACGAACCATCAAGCTGCAAAGTGCTCGCGCCGGTGTCGGCGTCAGGATCATTCCGGACAGGAGTTCAACCCATGGTCTAACGGCCTGCGTGTCGAGGAAGCAGGCGAAGTGCGCGTAGAGGATGACAGCCCCCGCTGCACGGAAAGCCGCGTCGTGCGCCGGGTTTTGCGCCCAGCGCGCCACTTCCAAAAGTAAACCCTCTAGCGTCGCTTGGTCTTGGGACCGCGCGGCCTGCTTTGCCAGGGCGATCGAGTAATCGCTGTTCGATATTCTGCCCGCGAGGCCCTGCACCGCCTCCAAGGCGCGAGCGGGCTCCGCGTTTGCGTTCCAGTAGTCGATCCGCGCCCGAACCAATGAGGCCGGCGGATCGGCCCCGGCCAAGACGCGCTCGACCTCGTCCAGGAACCGTTCGCACTCGTCGATCCGCCCTAATGCGATCAGCGCCCTTGCCGCAACGGGCGCGCCAAAGTCGCGGTCGCCGCGCCAGGCGTCGATTCCGAGACGGAGCGCCGCCTCGTGGTCGCCGAGTTGGGTGAGCGCGCGGGCTTCCGCCTTCGTCCAGTTCTGTTGATCCGGGAACCGCCGGCGACAGGCTCGCGCGACGTCGAGAGCCTCGTTAGCCAAATTGAGGCGCAGACGGGCCTTGATCGCGATGCGCGCCAACCTAGGCGGGAGCTGGATGGGACCGGCGAGACCTGTCTCCTCGATGTGGGCGGCTTCCGCTCGGAGCACGGTGAGCCAGTCCATCAGGTATGCCGCAAGCAGAGCCGTCCTATTCCAGCGCCGCCTCGACGAGTCCTGATATTTCAAGAACAGGGTCCGGGCGGTCGGCCAATCCGATCTGTCCGCAGCCGCCTCTATCGCCTCGGGCAGCCCCGCTCCAGTCGCTATCGACACGCCGCCCCCGAATTCCCGAGCCAGGTTTTCCGGTAATGCGCCGCAGGCCTCGAACGTGCGGGGATCGTTCATTAATTCCTCAATGCCTTACGGCATCGCGTCTCGGCGTGACGCGTGAGGACTCTTGCATTGTTCCGTCAGTGGGGGAAGCGCATTGGCGTACCTGCCGGCAATTTCAGTCCAGATTGACGAAGACGTTCCCTCGCGTGAGAAGAGTCGCGAAACCAGAGCGACCCGAAAGTCCGGTGCTGGCGCGATGCAGCGCTCGGGCATGCGAATGGATCTCTGGGACCAGCATTTGACCAAGATGGTTTTTTTGATTTCGGACCCACCGAAGTCGAGCGGCCGGTGTCCTGGCGCCAACCCCGCGCTCGGTGCTCGCCACTCTGTGACGCCTTCAAAATGAGTGCACCGGCGGTGAGAGCCGCGCTCCACGTTTCGAACTCACAGCACGCTATGTTCCCTTCGCGCCTAAGAATGAACCATCGCGACGTTTCGCGCCATTCACAGGGAGGCGACGGCGCCAAGCCCCGCCCGACAATTGATTGCCGCCTGGTCAATGAGCGTAAGCGAACGGGCCTCCGAAGGCCGTGAGGTCCGACCGAGCCCTGCAAGAACGGTAGGAACAACATGTCCAGGATCGTATGGAACGGCCCCACTGGCGAGTGGGGCGCACCCTGACACGGGAGTTCATCGATGAACCTTCGCAAACATGCGGTCGGAGCTGTCGCGTTCATGGGCTTAGCGGCGAAGGCGCCGGACCCCCGCCAAAGGGCGTTGAGCAGGTCTATGTATCGACGGCGGCCGGCAATGCCAAGTTCCGCTACGACGCCGTCGCCCTCCCGGTGAATGCCAACGGCGCCCAAGTCCCATCGGTCATCCTCGGGGAGCCCAAGAGCGGCATCGGCCAGCAGATCAACAGTCTCGCGCTCGCTCCCGACGGCAGCCTCGCGGTCACCGCCGTCCCGGATCTTCCCGCCGGGTGCCAAGGGCAGTGCGCCGCGGGCCGCCACCATCACCTGAGGCGGCATGGATGAGCCCCTGGCGGTGAGTTATGACGAGTCGGGCGTCCTCTATGTTGTGAGCTTCTTCCTCCCACGGAGCGGCAAGACCGACGCCGTCTTCCATCTTCCCGCCGGGCTCGAACGGCTGCGTTCAGGGCAACCGCGTCATCCAGGGGCGGCACACGCAATTCGAGGGCGACATCGGCGGCGTTGCGGTCGCTCGCGGCCGAACTTGCGGGTCGTCACGTTGATCAGCATCAGGTTCATCGCCCATCGGCCGAGCCAATCGTCGGCATGCGCCGCCTCCCAGCTGGGTAGCGGAACCTCGCCACCAGCCTTCGCCCGCACCCGCGGTCGCGACACCCCCACCGCCCCACCGTGAAAGGCGATCTTGCCCCGCGTGCGGCCCCAGCGGTGACCGGCCCGCTCCGGGTGGCGCGCATGCGGCGGGCCGCAAAGCCGCTTGGCGTCGTCCTCCAGCATGCCCCGAAGCGTCGCCAAGCCCGTCGTCAGGCAGAACCGGTCGAAGCTCGCTCCGACCTCCTGAAAAGCCCCCTCGACCAGCACCGACACATCGACGCCGACCGTATCCGTGATATCCTTCTCCATGGCGTTGCCTTCTTCCAGGGAATCAGCACCCCGAGCCTACCGGCTCAAGGCGGGCAACGCCGACCCTCCTATTTCAACATTTGGCGGGACATCCCCGGGGATCTCCTAGCCGGAGGGTTTGGCCATCGGGCGATGATCGAGCCTAGCCGGGCGACGAGTTCCACAAGGGATGCGGCGGCTGCGGCCACGTTTGCCCAACGCCACACTGCTCGGAGGCGTTCGCCGTCTACGGCAGCGAAGCACCCTCGTCCCGCAACAACGCTCGGCTCGCCAAGCGCGTTACATTCTCCGGCGGTCGCCATTCCGGCGGTCGCCGACTCCAGCTTCGGATGGCGTTCAATGAAATTCACCGCGATCTTCGGCATCGCCGCCCTGGCGGTCCTGGGCTTCGCCGACTCGGCTGGTGCCGCCACCGCGGGCGTCTACAGCGGACATTTCCCGCTAACCGTGAGCAAATCGCAGCACTCCAATGGCAAGCTCTGCCTGATACTGACCGACGACGGCAGCGCCGGCTTCCCACACACCGCGGCCGGGAGGCGGTGGCCGGCACGCAAATCGGCGTCTTCGAGATCATTGGCCGCACCCTGCTGGTGACCATCAACGACGGGGAGAGTCGCGGCAGAACGCCGGCTTGGTGTTCTCCGCCCCAGCCAGCTCCGGCATGTTCGGCGTGGTCGTGTGGGACGAGGTCTACGGTGGCTCGTCCGCCGACGCGGGGTAAGCTGGTGTTTGGCATGAAGGGCGGCTGCTGACATTCTCGCTGGCCCGAGGCCAATGTCGCGTTCCCGGCGAGAAGCCAATGTCGGTAGATGGCGCAAAGCTGCCAACGCTCGCCAGCCGATAGAACAACCGTCTTGGGAGGGCGGACGCCGGCGCCGCACGCCCGGCATCCCTTACCCCAACTCCCCCCCCAGCCGCGCCATCGCTTCGCGTAAACTCTCAGGCGACCGACACGCGCAGATGCGCGGGAAGCTTTCCGAGCCGGGACCGAAGAAGACGCCCGGCGCCAGGCCCACCTTGGTTTTCTCCAGAATGGAGAGGTAGGCGCCGCGGGGGGTCGGGGAGGCCGTCGACTTCGAAGAAGGCGTACATGCGGGCGGTGGGGCGCGGTCCCATGCGGACGCGGGGGAAGCGCTCCAGCGCGTCGCAGACAATGTCCACGTCTGTCTAGCAGTAGTCGCGCATCCAGGCGACGAAGGGCGCGGCCACGGCCATAGGGGCAGGAGCCCAGACCCCGAATTTCCCGCGCCTGGATTTTGAACGCCAGTCCCCGAATCGCCCCCGACCTCGCCTCAGAACCACCCCGCCGCCTTCGGGGCCGGTGCGTGGGCGCGGCTGACCGGGGCGATGAGGCCGCCGGCGAGGCGCGCTTCGCCCGCGCCGCGCCTCCAGCGCACGGCCTCGATGGCGTCCGCGGCGACCCACCAGGAGCGATGGGTGCGAAAGCCGTGCGCGCCGGCCAACTCCTCCAGGGCGCTGGCGAAGCGAAGGGTCACCAACTCCAGACCGGCGTCGGTGTGAACACGCAGATAGTGGTCGTAGGCCTCGACCGCGATCAGGCGGGCCGCGCGCCGTTTCGCCGACAAGCGGCGCCGAAGAGCCGCCTCCGCTTCAGGGAAAGGCGGCGCGACGACAGTGCGGGTCTCGACGACCGTCCGGGGCGGCCGCCACACCAGGGCCGCAAGGCCATCACCGGCACGCAGATCACGAACACCTGCCAGAGAAGTTCCAGGTAGCGCAACAGTTGCAGCGACTGTCCGATCAACAGGCGCCCGACAACCAGGACGAGCAGCGTCACCGCCGGCGTCATCGCCAGGGTGGTCACCGCCAGCCGCCGCCAGAACGCGCCGGCCCGCCGACCCAGCGCCTCGTCGATCGCGATGCCGATCGCTCCCCCGCCCACGATGCATAGGATCCAATAGGCGTACTTCCGTCCCGCCGGGATGGTGGCCGTGCCGTAGGGCCCGATGGCCCCCATGAAGAGGCCCATGGCGAGGAGCAGGGCCAGTTCCGCGGCGGCGCGCCGGGCCGGCGTGAGTGGCTCTGGACGTGTCATCGGCTCGACGAGCAGTTCCACTCTCGCATGCGGTCCCGTTCGCGCAGAAACGGCGCCTCTCGCGGATGCCGGCCTAGCGCCAGGCGGCGAGCCTCGCAATCTCGGCTTGAATTTGGAGCGAGGCGAATGACTGGACGATTGAACTGGAGCCTTTGGGGGCTGGTCGGGCTGCTCAGCGCCGGCGTGGCGGTCTTTTCAAACCGCTACCTGCCGCGGATCGGTCCGATGTCCCCCGAAATCCTGCACAATCTCTTTCAGCGCCCGTGGCTCGACGTACATGTGGCGGGCGCCGCCACCGCCCTGCTGGTCGGGCCGTTCCAGTTCCTCTCGCGGCTTCGCATCGCGCGCCGCTCCGTGCATCGCTGGCTCGGCCAGATCTATGTGGCGGGGTGCCTCACCGGCGGCGTCGGCGGTTTCGTCATGGCTTTCGGAACGACCGCCGGACCTGTCGCCACCGCCGGCTTCGGCAGCCTCGCGGCGCTCTGGATCTTCGCCAACGTCCAGGGATGGCGCATGGCCGCCCAACGCCGTTTCGTTGCTCACCGCGCCTGGATGATCCGCTCGTTCGCGATGACCTTCGCGGCGGTGACACTGCGCCTTTACCTGCCTCTCTTCCCGCTTTTGGGCGTTTCCTTCCTCGACGGCTACCGCGCCGACTCGTTTCTGAGCTGGATTCCCAACCTGATCCTCGCCGAACTCTATCTCCGCGGCGCCTTCGCCCGGCGGCCGGGTCTCCAGCCGGCGGGTTAGGTGGGATATTTCATGGACAACTCACCATCCTTCCGCGTCATTGCGGAGGTCCGCTCTCCGGCCGGACGCCGGCGGTGTGCTCGTCGCTTGTTTCTGAAATTCGTTTGTGCATCAGTGCCGCCGTTCAATCGCGAACGAAACCTTTTGGGGAGGCTTTCAATGAACCATCGCCTAGCCACGATTGCCGCCACGATCGGCTTGCTTGCCCTGAGCGCGATGGGCGCTACAGGCCAGGTGGCGCCGCGGAACTACGATTTCGGGACAGTCACCCAGGTCACCCAGATCGAGGTGAAGCCGGGCCAGCTCAACGCCTACATGCAGGACCTCGCGAGCGGCTGGCGCAACGCCATGGAGGCCGGCAAACGGGCGGGCGCGGTATTGAGCTACGGCGTCGAACAGCCGCTCGATCCCAGGCCGGGCGAAGCCAACCTCGTGCTCGTCGTCGTGTTCAAGAGTCTGGCGGCGTTCGACCGGCCGCTGGCCGACGCCGAGAAGTCGGCCGCGACGCAGTACGGCTCCCTCGACAAAGCCCACGACATGGCGATGCAGCGAGAGACCATGCGGAAGGTCTTGGGCACGGAAGTCTATCGCCAGCTCGCCTTCACGCGGTAGCGTCGGCGCACAATCCCTGGCCGCGGGTCTTCCTCGCCGCCCTCCGGGCGCTGTCCAGCCCCCTACGCCAGTGCCGGCGCCAGCCGCGCCATCGCTTCGGTGAGGCTCTCAGGCGACCGGCACGCACATATGCGCAGGAAGCTTTCCGAGCCGGGACCGAAGAAGACGCCCGGCGCCAGACCCACCTTGGTCTTTTCCAGGATGGCCACGCAGGCGGCGCGGGAGTCGGGCAGGCCGTCGACTTCGAAGAAGGCGTACATGCCGGCGGTGGGGCGAGGGGCCATGCGGACGCGGGGGAAGCGCTCCAGCGCGTCGCAGACGATGCCGAGGCCGGTCTGGCAATAGTCGCGCATCCAGGCGACGAAGGGCTCGCCTTCTTCGAGGGCGGCGACGCCGGCGTGCTGGACGAAGGTGGCCACGCCGCTGTTGGTGTACTGGACCATCATGGCCAGGGTCGGGCCGAGGGAGGGCGGATGAACCACCCAGCCCAGGCGCCAGCCGGTCATCGCCCAGGACTTGGAAAAGCTGTTGACCACCAGAACCTGGTCCTCCGGTTCGGCGTGGTCGAGGATCGAGGGGGCGTTGCGGGCTCCAAACAGCAGGCGGTTGTAGACCTCGTCGGCGATCAGCCACGCGTCGCGCGCGCGGCACAGATCCAGCAGCGCCACCTGGGTCTCGATCGGGATGACCGCGCCGGTGGGATTGCCGGGCGAGGCGAAGAAGACGCCGCGGGTGCGCCGGTCCATGGCGGCGGCGATCTTGTCCACGTCCAGGGACCAGCCGCCCCCGCCTAAGTCCAAGCGCACCGAACGCACCTGCGCGCCCGCCAGCCGCGCGGTCCCGCCGATGTTGGGCCACACCGGGTCGATGACCACGATGTTGTCGCCCGCCTCGGCGATGAGCTGGACGGCCAGCATGAGGGCGTTCATGCCGCTGGCGGTGACGGTGATGCGCTCGGGCTCGACTGGGCTATCGTTCAGGCCGGTGAGGTACGCCGCCAGGGCGCCGCGCAGTTCGGGGACGCCGTTCTGGTGGGCGTAGAAGACCTTGCCGGCCTTGACCGCGCGAGTCATCGCCTCGCCGATGAAGGCGGGCGCCGGCACATCGCCCTCGCCGAACCACAGGGGAATGATGGCCGGATCGCCCAGGCCGCTCCTGGCGATGGTGGAAATGTTTTCCAGCGGAATCCGCCCGATCGTCTCGCGGATTGCCTCGATCGCCGGCGACGGACAATCGGCGGGCGGGCGGGCCGGACTGGGACGCGACGACGGCATGCGGCGATCTATACGGCGAACGGACGAGAATCGTCAGCCCCGCCGCGCCGTCGGGGCGCTTTTCATCTTGGACAATGGGTGTAGGGTTCAAAAAGCGGCGCGGGCGGGGGTCGCCAATGACCCTTGGGCCTTGAGCGCCGTCCACAAGGGAGGCTTGTATGAAGCTTTTGATGGGAGCGGCGTGCGCCGCGGCGACGTTGGCTCTGGCGAGTGTCGGCTGGAGCGAACCTTATAAGGACTATACGCCCCAGAAAGGGGTCTGGCAGGTTCAGGAAATCCACGTCGATCCCAATCACATCGACGACTATCTGGTCGGCCTCAAGACGTCTCTGATCCCCGGCCAGGAGATCGCCAAGAAGCACGGCCTGATCGACAGCTACCTCGTGCTGGTGCGCATGGATTCCGGCGGAAAGGGCGCCAACGTCATGCTGGTGACCCATTTCCCCTCCCTGTCGGCCCTGGAGCCCGACAAGGCGCGCGACCAGGCCATGATGCAGGAAAACCTCGCCGTGTTGAGCAAGGAAAAGGGCGTGGCCCTGACCAACGGCTTCGACAAATACCGCACCTTCGTCCGTGACGGCTACTGGCAGGTCATGGACATGGGCAAGTAGGCGCGGGGCGCCTTCTCCCCCGGCCGGGGGACCCCTGATTGGGGTGCTGATCGTCGGCCCGCGCGCCCGGGCCGACGACCGCCGCCTCGAAACGCGAACCCGTGCCGATCTCCTCTCACGCGTCGAGATGGTATTTCGCCGAGCCCGCGCGGATGGCCGCCTTCACCAGCGGCTCGGGCAGATAATGCAGCAGGGCGGCGGCGAGCTTGTTGTGCCAGCCGGGGACGACCACCACGCGGCCCCGCTCGTTGGCGCGAATGCCCGCCTCGACCACCGCCTCGGCGGTCTGAAACAAGAAGCGCGGCGAGGCGTCCATCACCGCCTGTGTGCCGTTGGCCAGGGCGAACTCGGTGTGGGTGAAGCCGGGGCAAAGCGCGGTGACGCGGATTCCGTTGCCCCCGTACTCCTCATGCAGGGATTCCGAGAACTTGATCGTGAGGCTCTTCGCGGCGGGATAGAGAGTGTGGCCGGCCATGCCCGGCGAAAAGCCGGCCAGGGAGGCGACATTGACGATCGCCCCGCCGCCGCGCTCGACCATGGAGGGTATGACCCCGTGCGCCAGGCCGCAGGCGCTGACCACCAGGGTCATCAGGAAGTCGCGCTGCCGCTCCCAGGCCACCGCCGCGAAGCTCTGGGGAATGGAGAAGCCGGCGTTGTTGACCAGCACGTCCACCTCCCGCCCCCGCGCCGCCACCGCGCCCAGCACGCTCGCCTCGGCGCCGAAAACCGCCAGATCGACCCCGATGGCGAAGGCCTCGATGTCGTGCGCGGCGCGAAGCTCGGCGGCCAGCGCCTCGAGCCGATCGACCCGCCGGGCGGCCAGCGCCAGGTCGAAGCCTCGCCCGGCGTAGGCGCGCGCGAAGGCCGCGCCGAGCCCCGCCGAGGCGCCGGTGATCACGACGAGTTTTCTTGGGGCCGACGTCATCTTGCGTTAGGCCTTGGAGACGTATGTTGGTGCGGCATGACGGCAGCTTGTGCGCAGCCGGGCCATCGGTCAAACATCGGCTGCGTGGCCGCGTTAGATTCGTAAGGTCGAGAGGGGGGTGTCTATGGCCATCGACATGTCGGTCGATCTGATTTCCGCCACGGTTCAGCTCGAACAGCCGATCGGCGATGGCCTGCGCACGGTCGGCACGGGTTTCCTGATTTCCGATCCGACGCCGGATGGAACGCCGCGCGTGGTGCTGGTCACCGCCAACCATGTGTTCGAGCGCATGCCCGGCGACAAGGCGACGGTGGGCTTCCGCGTCGAGGCGCCCGACGGTTCGTGGCGCTATGCGCCCCAGAAGATCGCCATCCGCGGGGGCGGGCGGGAGCTTTGGACCCATCACGCCACGCGCGACGTGGCCTGCATCGCCATCACCGCGCCGGCGGCCTTCGCCAGGGCGGCCATCCCCCTGAATTGGCTGGGCGGCGACGACGCCTTCAACAAATATCAACTGGGCCCCGGCGATGAGATGATGGCGCTCGGCTTTCCCCAGGGCCTGTCGGCCAATTCGGCCGGCTTTCCCATCCTGCGCTCCGGACGGGTAGCCTCCTATCCGCTGGGACCGTCCAGCGCCTTTCCGACCTTCCTGCTCGATTTCCACGTCTTTCCCGGCAATTCCGGCGGACCGGTCTATTTGGAAGATGGCCTGCATCGCGCGTCGGGCGCGCCCGCCGATCCGGAAGCCCCCTTCGTCGCCGGCATGCTAACCCAGCAAGTCGAACAGGGCGCCGAAAACCTCGAGATCGGCATCGTCACCCAGGCCCGATTCATCCGCGAGACCGTGGCTCTCCTCGACGCCCCGCCCGACGCGGCGCACGGAGAAACGCCGGTCAAGGTAGTCGGCGCGTTCGTGTGGGTAGCACACGATATGTCCGGTTTTCGTAGCAGACGATCTGTCCGGTTTAACCGGAGCGGATTGGATGCATGCGGAGGTGAGGATGGCGCGAGTTGGCGAGGCGATCGGCCGCTACAATGG
>Ga0208717_1000145_pt1 | contig 36220 bp, 34 predicted proteins | sample NGESurF53shallow_FD_184489 | JGI IMG/M metagenome (GOLD analysis project Ga0208717, IMG submission 184489) | Arctic peat soil microbial communities from Barrow, Alaska - NGEE Surface sample F53-3 shallow (SPAdes) | ecosystem: Environmental > Terrestrial > Soil > Wetlands > Peat ... | reverse complement strand
CTTTGGGCGATGTGCCCAAGACGCTGCGTGACCGGGAGATGTGCCTGGCAGCCATCCGTCAGGATGGCCTGGCATTGCGCGATGTGCCCGAAGCATTGCAGGAGTGTGCGCTGTGCCTGGAGGCCGTGCGTCAGAATGGCCGGGCTTTGGGCGATGTGCCCAAGACGCTGCGTGACCGGGAGATGTGCCTGGCAGCCATCCGTCAGGATGGCCTGGCATTGCGCGATGTGCCCGAAGCATTGCAGGAGTGTGCGCTGTGCCTGGAGGCCGTCCGCCAGAAGGGCTGGGCGCTGTGCGTTGTGCCCGAAGCATTGCGTGACCGGGAGCTATATCTGGAGGCCGTGCGTCAGAATGGCGAGACATTGGCCGAGGTGCCCGAGGCGCTGCGCCGCAATGCTCACGCTGAAATTCTCAACGTGCTGCAAGGGTATGAGGGGAAGCGGGACGAAAAGGGCGATCCCGTTGTGGCCGCCGATTACTATCATTTGCTGCCGGGCTGCTGGGGACATCCCGAAAACTGGACGGTCGGCGCGCCGCCGGAGACCGGGCCGGAGCGGACGGCGAGAATACAGCTTCTGGCAATGTGAGGCGCTCAGCCACAGACCGGGAACCGGCCCGCAAGGTCTATTCGGACTATGGCAACCGTCTAACCTAATGAAAGCTTTTGTCTGGAATCCAGCACCGAAAACTGCAATGGTGGTCAGCAAATAGGGGGAGTTGACCATGACAAAGCCACAGTCACATAAAGCCCGTGATGCGCTGAATTCTGCCTGCGGAAAATATCAATGTGCCTGGAACCCATGCGCGCGCTATTCGCTCATTCTTATATCAGCGCTCACTTTTCTGTTTCCGGCTTCCGCTTCGAAAGCTGCCGGTTCCACCGCCGCGCCACGCAGCGTTTACGCTGAGCCCGCCACGACCGCGAACACGGAATACGACCTGACTGACGCCCCGACGATCACCGTCGACTGGAGTAAGGGTACGTTGCAGACGGTCGTCCTCGGCGGAAACCGGAAGGTCCTCTTCATCAACGGATATCCGGGGATGCGAGGTACGTTGGCGATCAGCCAGGATGGTACTGGCTCACGCCTGATGACATGGCCTGCCGATGCACACTGGCCCGGTGCCGTATCCTCTCCGCCAACGCTGACAACGACCGCGCACAAAACCGACTATATCGGCGTTGTTTACAACGGGAGACGCAAGAGCTACGACATGCTTGGCCTCGCGTCGAATTACCCATGAAGCCGGTACGGAGAACCCACGTTCGCCTTGTCCTTGCCGCGCTGCTCCTGCTTGGTGTGCTGCAATCTACAACCCCGGCGACGGCGCAGCAGGTCGGCAGCGCCTGTAGTCCGGCGAACAAAGTTATATACCCGACTTATTTTGCTGGCACTAGCAATGCCTATGTCTGCGACGGCGCGCATTTGGTGCTGCTGGAGAGCGACACGGCGGTTCCCCTCCAGAAAGGCATCGGCACCGCAAGTCCACAGGCGACGCTGGATGTAAACGGCGAGGTGCGCGTCGGCAATACGGGCCTCGTTTGCTCAGCGACCACGACGGGAGCGATGCGTTACAACAGCGTCAATCTGGATGTGGAATATTGCAATGGAACGAGCTGGGGCGGGGGCGGCGGGGCGGCGGCGATTTCGGCCCTCACAGCAGCGACGGCGATGAACACCATCGACAACGTCGGCTTGGCGCAGAACTGGAGTTGGAACAGTCTCGCGGGCGGCAACGGCCTCGCGCTGTCAAGCAACGGCACGGCGGCGCTTACCGGGCAGTCGCTGCTAAACCTTTCCTTAAGCGGTGTCAATGCCACCGGTACTCAGACCACCTATGACGCTTATCTTTCCAACGCGCATACGGGAACTTCTACCAATGTCGGCCTTTATGCCTCGGCAACGGGCGGGTCGAACAACTACGCGGCGATCTTCGCCAAGGGCAATGTCGGCATCGGGACGGCGACTCCAACCAGCCCCCTGCATATCAATTTAGATGGAACGGTCACTGCGCCACCTGGGAATTGGACCGGAGAAAACATCAGCTTCAATCAGGCAGCCGGCCAGAATCTTGGCACCCTTGCAGGTCTATACGTGGGACTACACAATATCTCTCAAGCTGCAACGACAGCCGACCTTTTCGGGTTAGAGGTCAATAATGATATCGAGATGATGACGCTCAACCGGGGTGTCGGGTTGGAGCTGGATTCGGTATATACGGTGGCAAACGCAACAAATTACTATGGAATTTATTATGGACAAACGAACGGAGGCTGGGCAAGCTTCGACGTGGACGGTGCGACCGTAACCAATAACTATGGAATGCGTCTCGAAGGTTCTGAGACTGATAATACTGGCACGATTACCAACAACTACGGAATTTATCTAGGCGCACCCTGCACAGGAAATATTTGCATGGGGTCGGCGGGTAGCAGTATCGCCAATAGTTACGGCCTATACCTGGAAAACATGGATGGAAGCGTCACGGGTGCAACAAACGCCTATGCGATCTATTCCGCAGGCGGGAAGAGTTATTTCGCGGGCGCTGTTGGCATCGGCACGACAAGCCCGGCGGCAGGCATGACGCTCGGCGTCAACGGCAATGTCGGCGCTGTGTCATATTGCGACATCAGCGGCGCGAACTGTATTGTGCCGGGCAGCAGCTCCGCCTCATGGTCCGGCCTGACCAATCCGACGGCGGCGCTGACGCTGACGATGGGCGCGAATACATCGAGCTTCACCTATAACGCTGCGACGGGTGCGGCTGTCAATTTGTTCAACTTGGCCGACACCAACGGCAATACCGGCACCGGCTACCTGCTCAACCTGGCGACGGGGACCGGTTCGGCGCTCAAGCCGTTTCATGTCAGCATCAATGGCGGCGCGAAGGATGCGCTGACGGTGCTGGCGAACGGGAATGTAGGCATCGGCACGGCGACGCCAGCGGTCACGATGCAGCTTTATGCGGGTGCCGGCGATGCCTACACCCATGTATTCGAGGTAGGGGACGGCACCCATGGTGCGGCCATGGCGAACGCTTCACCAAGCGGCGGCTATATACCGCTCTTCGGCGGCGAACCCGAGAATGCCGCTGATTATACTGCGCTAGCCAGCCTCATTCCCACTGGAACTGATTCGGGGACGGTTCCCGCCCTGCAACTAGCATCGGAGACTGTAACGGGTGCTGTGCTCTCCACACGTCCGGTTCTTGGCATTTATAACGGTTCAGGAAATGCGCCCCTCGCGCTCATCCTGCCCAACGGCAATTTCGGGATTGGGACGACGACGCCACAGGCAACCCTCGATGTCAGCAACAGCAGCGGCTCAGCCTTGCGCGTCGCGCCCACGGCGAGCGAAGTGGACTATCTACAGATTACGGGCGGCATATCCGGTACACCCGGCGTCGCTACGCTGTCTGCGCAGGGTTCCGATGCCGATGTCAGTCTCGCGCTGGTGCCGCAAGGCGGAGGTATCGTAAACGTCAATGGTCACATAGAGACGCATGGCACAGCGCCTACAATCACGGCGTGCGGCACGTCGCCTTCGGTTACTGGCAACGACAATACTATGATGATTGCGGTCGGTACGGGTACGGTTACGGCTTGCACCATAACCTTTAATCATTATTGGCAGCATATACCAATTTGCAATGTGGTTGCGAGTTATAACGCCACCGGCTATGTTTCGGGGTCAAGCAACAACTTCATTACTATCAAACTATCCGCGAATGGTGGCGGCCAATTTGTTGGGGTAAATTGTCGGGGATGGAATTGAGGCCTTTGCCTGATTAGCGGACCGCCCTGGTGATGCTTGGTTTGTAGGATTAAAACAGGACTGTCCAGCCATGGTTTGTCGATAAGTTATGTCAAAGGTCGCTCGTCACGGAAGAGCTTATTTTCCGTAAGATACATTATCACTCTGGATTATGTAATCCGGTGGAATCTAAAATGAAGTGCGACTTTTGCTAATTTGCGCCCTTTTCAATTCACAACAGCGGTTCAATTTATTGACAGCGACAACGGTCCAGGCACAATCCTGTCATGGCCCACCCGCACGCTGTTATCCCCGTCGAACGCATCGCCCGCCGGATTTACTTGATCCGTGGCGAAAAAGCTATGCTCGACAGCGACTTGGCGGACTTATACGGGGTTGAAACGAAAAATCTCAATAAGGCCGTTAAGCGAAACCTTCGGCGATTCCCGAATGACTTCATGTTTCAGCTAACATCTGACGAATTCGAGGCTTTGAGGTTCCAATTTGGAACCTCAAAGGGCCCGGGCGGCCGGCGGAGTCGTCCATATGTCTTTACCGAGCAAGGTGTGGCCATGCTCTCCAGCGTTCTGAACAGCGATCGTGCTGCTGATGTAAACGTGGCGATCATGCGCACATTCGTCAAGCTACGCGAGATGCTTGCAACAAATCAGGATTTGGCCCGGAAGGTTAAGGACCATGACCGGCAGATCGCCGCTCTGTTCAGCGCCGTCGAGAAAATGCTGGCGTTGCCTGCGACGAAGAAAAACCCCATCGGTTATATTCATCCGAAGGACTGATGCCGCCGATTCATTGATATTTTCGTAGGTCCATTATCACTCGCGAAAGTATCGCCTGTTTCCGCTAAAGAAGCATCTGCAACTTGGCGATGACGGCCTCTTCATCCTTTAGCGATGATTCCCAAATCCTAAGAACGCGCCAACCTTGTTGCTTCAACGCTTTGTTCACGTCACGGTCGCGCTGGCGGTTGCCGTCTATCTTTTGCCGCCAATACTCGCAATTCGATTTCGGGAGGCGAAATTTCTTTGGATTGCCATGCCAGAAATCTCCATCAATAAAGACAGCAACTTTGCACCTAGTAAAGACGAAATCCGGTCGCCCCATGAGGCTGGAGCGTCTTCGCCACCCACTAATCTTGTACTGTCGCATCAGACTGATAAAACGCAGTTCAGTCGTGTAGTTGCCGTTGCTGCGAATTCGCGCCATGATGCGCGAACGCTGCTCCGGCTTGAAACAATCGGTCACGCTTTAACTTTGACTTCCTTTGTTTTTTCGCTCTCAAGAATACGCTGAAACTCGGCTCCCAGTATCTTAAGAATATCCATTTGCGTGAGGCAATCCAGCAAACACACGCCACCATATAAATTTAGTCCGATAGCAAGTTTCCTGATGCGAACTCTGTTTTGTTCTCCGCCAATCAGCAATGTGCTCTTGTTCTGCAAAAGGAATTCAAGAAAGCCTGTGACGATCACCGGCGATCTGCCCATATTGCGTTCCAATATCTGCTGGGTAATATCCAGCGTATAAAGCAGAACGCTCGTCAACTCGTAAGGATTGTTTCGCGTCGGGTCAAAGGACATATAGGCCGTCCACCATAGACGGGCCATCCCGTTGCGCAACAATGCACGGCTATCATCCTGCGCGATGAAGTACCGCGAGGTAATAAATCGTGCGCCCTTTTCGGCGTCTGTACCGAAGCGCTCGATGGGCCAACGCTTGCGCATGTAATTCCAGCCATCGCCATGCGCGAGGCGCGTCCACAAGCGCGGATCGCGCGCCTGCAACGGCGTCAAATTCTGCAAAAGCTTGTGAACCCTGATGGCATTTTCCAGGTCTTTCAGATTGTCGTTGTCAGGCTCGTCCAGTTCGAGAGGCCCTTTGAGTTCAATCCTGGTTTCAAGATCGCGGATTGACTTGTGGCCGATTTCGCCAATCCATTTATCGTTGCGCCGGTATTTATCGAGATTAGCGGAGATATTCCCACGTAGTGAAGTGACGAACGATCCTCGGAACACCGTTAAGAATGGCATCAGTAGCCTCCGTCAGCGAGCATACGGGCTGAACCAAATGTTCTCTTCACCGGCAGTTCGAGGATTTGCTGTGCAAGTTCAAGAGGCTCGGCTTCCAGCTTTAAGCCCATGCTCTCGATTCGCAACCGCAGCGCTCTTACCCAACGAACATCATCATTGTCATGGTCATCCTGAGTGATATGGATGGCCTCCAGCAAGACTGGCAATACGATGGCGGTTGTAAGTGCCACCGAAACGCCGTCCATGGTTTTCAAGAACTTATAATCCGCGAAATCCTTCTTCGATAGCTGTATCTGGATTTTTGCCCCGTTGTAGTCAACGCGCATTGGCAGGTCGCCGTCCTGATGGGCTTCGTGAATCTCCATGATCGAACCGATGGGGCTGAGAGAATCAAAGTTGCTGTCAATGTAGAAAACCTGGCCTTCGCCAATGGCCAGGATGTTGCCTTTCTCCACATCGAATGTCACGTCGCCATAATCGGGGTGCGCGGCATCAACCTTGTAACCGGACAGGTTCCGGTTTGCCTTGGCAAAAACATTCACTTCGACGGAATCATTCAAGTAATCGGCTGGAATCTGCGCCCGGTATTCGCCGTCTGCGAACTCGAAGACCCGGCGGAAAAGCGTGTTGCTGCATTCGACATGCAATACCAGAGACGCATCCTTCTTTTTCAGAAGCGTGTTGATGGTTTTGCTGCTGCATTTGACCGTGGCGTCGATGTAAATGGCCTGCTTGTCGCTGCTCATTTCAAGCGCCGCCTGAAAGGCCGCGCCTGGCACGTCGTCGCGGTTGCCGACGACTGGATGCGGATAAGACCTGCTACTCAGCTTCATGCGCTGCTACCTCCATGGCGATGCGTAGCGGTTCTTTCAGCTTAATTTCGACATGCAGCGATCCCTTGCTGCCGGGGAGCGCCATTGGACCCAGCAGTCCTGCTCCCTTGACGGGCACCGGCTTTCCATCGCGCAACCGGGCAGACTTGATTTCAGCCGGAGCTTTGCCCTGATCGCCCACAATCCAGACGGAAAACAGAGCGTTCATAGGGGATGCCTTTTCGGATTGCATGGTGAGAGCATAGACGCCTGCGTCGAGATTTGTGGCAAAGGTCCGGTAGCGGATGGGAATCACTGGCTTAGACTGCTCACTCTGAGAACCGCCCTTCTTGCCTTTTCCGCTGCCACCTCCACCGACGCCGTCGTTACCGCCTCCCCCGCCGGTATCGCCGTCGCCCTCACCCTCGCCTTCACCAGGCGTTGCGTCGGGCTGGGCGGTGGTGCGTCGCGGGTCTATCTTCTTCCCGGTAATTTTCTCGGGCAATTTGCTCCTGTCAATACTCTCAGATTTCTGCTGGTCGCCACCTTCAAACGCATCCTCGGGGGATTCGTCATCGTCGGGCAGGAAGCGGCTCAAGCCTGGAACTGAAATAACTTTGGTGTCGTCCCCTGCGCTCAAATCCTTAATGCATTCGCGAATAAAATGAACGTATTCTGTTTCAACTTTTTTGTTGATGCCCTTCTCAGGATGATCGGGGTCCCACTTATCGTGTCGTGGCGGCTCCATGTCACGCAGGAGCTTGTTGCCAACTTCATTCTTACAGATGAAAACGCCGCAGAATGGCATGACGGAGCGGAAAGCCTTCGGAAAAACCACCATGCCCGGCTTGCGAACCATCGCGATTGTTTTGGGCAGGTCGTTCTCTCCGGTCGCAAGATACAGCGTGCAGGACTTGAGCTGTGGCAGGTCAATTGGGAACGAATAGGAGGCGTTCTTGAAAGCCTTGTAATAGTGATGAGCGGTAAAATCTTCTTCGGCGCTGAACTGATCCAGCATCTTGCCCAGGCTCTTCCGCGAGATTTCGACATCGCCGACCGTGACGATGAGGTCTTCCCATTCGATTGCGGGCCAGAAGTTTTCCAATACCGAATAGATCAGATCCTTTTGCCATGACTTCTGCTGCGGGAAACCGAGGACGATAATGTCCGTTCCCATTTTGCTGCGGAGAAAGGTCGCCGGAATCTCGTCCTTCGACCGGACGGAAGCACCATTCTTGTTTCCCAGATAACCTGTCTGCTGACGGGTTAGGCCTTCGGCGAGATGCGAAACCAGCATTGCGACCCCGATAAAGACATGGTCCTTATCCTTGTTGTAGGTCGAATAGAGAACCGTCCTCAACTGGCTTGCGGCAAACGGAGCATTCTTGCCAATGCCGAAAGAGCCGCCTTCATCCCCGGTTTTGGACGATGATCCTGCGCAGCGTATGAGATTGTAAAAATCCTTCTTGCGATCAACATCGCTGCCAGTTACCCCGGTTGTGTTGTAGTCGCTTATTTTCAGTGCCGCAATACTCTTCGCGCCGGCAATGGTCGCCGCTTTCTCAAAAAAAGCCTTAGCCTTTTTCGAGTGCGCCCAATACTCGGCGCAACGCTCGAACGTAAGATTTAACGTTTTCAGGTCCGGGATATCGCTCTTCTTTAGTTCAAGAAGCTCGAACTTAACCTGCACTGGCTTCTGATGATCGTGACGGGCGTCAAGGCTGTTTTGGATCAACTCCCGCGCAAGGTAGCGGTCAAAGTTGCCTTTAAAAGTTTCAACTCCAGCATCGTGGAATCCGCTGTCACGGCCGCCTTCATTCTTCGCAAAAATCCACTTCATTACGTTCGCCCCTCGGAATTATGCAACATTCGCACTTTGTGATTTTTCCAACTCCGCAATCATCTGTTTTGCGACTTTAATAACGAGTGGCACCGTGATTGAATTTCCGACCTGCTTGTACGCTTGATTTCTGGGCATATCCTCTGGGAATTTAAGCCACGAGTCCTTGTATCCCTGAAGGCGTGCGCACTCCCTCTCGGTCAGCTTGCGGATACCCCATCGGTCTTTGATAACCGGCTGATTATGGCCCCCGTCGCCCATGTTCGCCATCAAGGTAAAGCACATACTCGACATGTTGCGGCGGACGTAGTTGCGACGAAGCTGATAGATCGCTTCTTTACCGCCTTCATCAATCGCTTCCTTGAAAAGCGGGTGGTACTGATTTTCTGGCTTGAAGTAGTACCACTCCGGAGCCTTGCGACTGAGGTCCAGAAAATCGGAGACTGGCCGAAGCTTCCGTTCCTTTAGGGGCTTTGGAAATCGGAAAGAATTGGTCGGGTAGTGGTCGCTGCTCATCGCGACCATAAAGATGCGCTCCCGGTTCTGGGGAATATCGGTGTAGTCGGCGGCGTGAAGAACCTGGGCGTCTACGTCGGTAAACCAATACCCCGCACGCTGAATTTCAGATTGGATACGCTTGAATGTTCTGCCTCGGTCGTGGAACCGGAGGTTCTTGACGTTCTCGAACAGCAACATCCTGGGCTTTGCCCGCCCGAACTCGCGAATGATGCGTATGATCTCCAGGAAAAGCAAACCGCGCTCATCTTGGAATCCCAATTTGTCGCCGGCAACGGAAAATGGCTGGCATGGAAATCCTGCCGTCAAAATATCGACCGGCTCCAGTGCATCGCCATGAACACTCAAGCCTTGAACGTCTTTGTCAATGCATCTGATTTTGGGGAAATTCAGCTTGAAAGTGTCGGTAGCGTATTTATCCTTCTCATTCGCCCAGACGACATTGGCGTCGGCTTCGTCAAAGGCGCGGCAAAACCCGCCTATTGCGGCAAAAAGACAGCCAACTTTATATTGTGATCGTTCTTTAGTTTGCATCGTTTTTCAAGAGAACCCGAGTCGAAACTCCGACCTGATTCCCTGTAAAACCATATCATGCACTGACCTGCGCCAGTTTTATACGTGTAAGAACCTCGGAGAATCCGCGCCGATACCCCGATCTCTACCGGGCTGGCGGACGCTATCCACTCAGGAGCGCCCTGTTGTGCCGACTGAAAGCCTGTTCATTGCGAAGGCCTCGGCACTTGGCCAGTCAGGTGATACGTAGAGGCTTTGCGACACACTTTTGTTTGCCTCATTGACGACGAAAAATGAAAGAAGGCTTCCATCCTCGCGTGCGGCTTCTAGCAATTCCTCCCACAAGAAGTCTTCACAATCCGGCGCATTGGGTGGCGGAACATCTGAGGGATCATAGGTTTCATTGATTCCGAGCGCGTTGCACAAATATCGCAATGCCGCTTCGTCCATCTTGCCGAAGGCTTCACGGGCATAGTTTCGGTCATAGGTTTTCAAAACCTCCACGCGCCGATCGCCCGCAGTTTGCTCGAAAAAGGTTTCCTGCTGTGGCATTTTCTTCCCTCTCGATGATTAGTCAATCGCGCTTACGACGAGTCCAGGCCGACATATCGTCACACAACACCCGTTTTGACGCCTGATTACATCCAATCTTTCAGTCACAGTTACCGCGTCCGCTTCGCTGCCGACAAACGCTTGCGCGTCTGTCTGTGTCTGCCGATTTTCTGTTCAGCCTTGAGCAACTCCCGGTCGGCACCGGGCAAGCCGAGGTCGGCAAACACATTGCCGCTGCCTTCAGTGACAGGCTCTGGGATAAGCTCTGCCGCGCGGGCCTTGATTTTCTTGCGCCGCCGCGCCGGGAGTGCATTCACCTTTTCCTGCAAGTCTTTCATTGTCTGTCTCTATGCGTGTGCGTGAGATGCTTTCAATGTCGGCAGAGCTTTGATTGCTCTACCGTTCTGGTTCTGGGCAATGCGTAAATCATATATAGATTGCAGATTCATCCAGAACTGCGCGGACGTGCCGAAGAAGTGGCCGAGCCGCATGGCGGTGTCGGCGGTAATGTCGCGCTCACCTTTCAGGATCTGTGAGATACGGTTTGCAGGCACGTCGATCTGCCGCGCCAGTCCTGCAGCACTCATGGACAGCGCTTCAAGTTCTTCCTGTAGCTGTTCGCCGGGATGTATCGCAAGCAAAGTCATCTCTTTCTCTCCCTAGTGGTAATCAACGATTTCAACATCGGACGGCCCTGGCTCGTCCTTGACCCATGTAAAGCAAATACGCCACTGATCGTTAATGCGGATACTGTAGTGGCCGCGTCGGTCACCCTTCAATGCCTCAAAGCGGTTTCCAGGCAGCGCCGATAGATCGGTCAGTGCGACGGCTGCTTCCAAGCGGTCTAGTTTCAGGCGCGCCGCCCTCTCGAAACCGGCAAACGCCTTGATACGTTTTCCAGCCGCGAATTGGGCAGTCTGCTTATCCCGAAAGCCAACGATCATACTTCAGTCTAGACAATAATACGCGATACGTCAAGCGTATTATTGGGCTATCAAGCAGGCCCGTAGTCCTGAAGGACGGTCCGTCTGCCGGGGATTAGCGACGCCCGCCAGACGGGGGGAGCGGATCAGCTCCCATGGTGGCGATGCCGGCGAGTGAAACTGGCTCCCGGTCAGGAAATTGAGCGACCAGGGACAGGCTGCCCCCCATAGCTTCGACGGCACGGCGCAGGGTTGAAATGTGCATGTCCGTGCGCTTCTCGATATCGGAGATTTGCTTTTGGGCGATTCCCAAATTCTTCGCCATCCGTACCTGGGTCATTTTGCGCGCCTGGCGCAACTCCTGCAGCGTCATTTCTTCAGCAATCAATACCGCCGCGCGCGCCTCGATCTTCTTCCGGCGACCGGGGCTGAGCTTCTTGATAATGTCATTCATATTCTTAGCCATCGCAATCACTCCTTCTCTTGCTTCAATCGTTGTACATGCGCGTCAAAACGCGCGTCCGCCTTTCGGATCAACTCCCGGTAAAACCGCTTTTCACTCACGCCTGACTTATCTCCCGCGACCAGGAGTATCGCCTTTCGCTTTGGGTCAAAAGCAAACGCGACCCGCCAGACACCATCGGAAGCGTCAAAACGCAGCTCCTTCATATTCGCGTGTTTCGAGTCGTTCAACGTATCCACACGCGGGCGTCCGAGTTGAGGCCCGAATTGTTGCAGCATCCGCGTCAGCACCGAAATCTCATTCTGCACTTCCGTTGGCAGGGCGAAAAACTCCGGCTCAAACTCGTCACTAATTAGAACCTGCCACTTCATATAGCTAATATACGTTACAAAGTATATCCTGTCAAGCGTATATTTCCTTCGGCCTGACCGCTGGAGTCCCGTCATTGCCGTTTGCTAAAGCCGATTTCGTCAATCGGAGCGTTTTATATCCGATTGCTTTCCAGAACCCGGATAGGCCCGCCCTGCCCCAAATTTGACCTTGGGATGCAATGAAATTTGGACGGCGTTTCTTTCCCCACTACTCAGCAAATCGCTCTGGGGCGGCTTTATTGGGCAAATACAGGCTGCTCCGGCCATGCACATCACAGACGTTCCGCCATCCTACGCAAAAGCCGCGAGACTCCCTTTGTTCAGCTTGGCCTGAATATCGCTGTTTCTTACGCCTTTCAGATAGACCATCGTGGAGGCGATATCCCGATGCCCCATCCATTGCTGCAAGGTGCGGATGTCGATCCCGTCCTGTAGATTCCTGGTGGCATAGGTATGGCGGAACTTGTGCAGGAACCACCGCTTGCAGTACGGCCCGTCGGCGCAGCGGTTGGTCTTGATGGTGCCGTCGGCCAGTTTCCGCACCGTGACGCATTGCCCGCAATTGAGTCCGGCGCGATACGCCACCGCCTTCAGCTTTTCGAGCATCGCGCCGTCCGGGTTGCCGGTGGCGCTCGGGAAAACCGGATGGTCCGGTTTGGCACCGGCAGGCCGGAATGATTGCAGCATGGTTATCAACCCTTGGGGAACGGGAACCTCCCGCTCCTCCCAGTTCTTCGGCCCGAAGGCCCATTGCGGTTTCGTGGTGACGCGGACGGCCATATTGCGGAAGTCCACGTCGCGCCATGTCAGATAGCGGCCCTCGGCGTCGCGGAAACCTGACATGAGGTAAAACTTGAACCGCACTTCCTCATCGCGCGTGCAGGCATTGAAAAGGTCGGTTAGCTCCTTGTCCTCGTAGATCGGACGGACGGTTTCGACGAAACTCGGCCAGTCTGTCGCATTAAGAACCTTCGACCGGCCATGCTGTTTGAGTAGCTGGGCGATCACAACCAGCTTGTTGTAAACGCTCTTGCCTTTCTGCCCCTGCTTGAGACACGCCGTGGCGAAGGCCATCAGATCCTCGCGGTCGATCTGGTCAACGTATTCCCGGCTGCAAAACGCGCCAAAGGCGTTCAGGATTGGCCGGTAGGTGCGGAAGGTGCGCAATGTCCGGTGATAGCGGATGTAATCAAGGTACTTTTCGAGCGCGTCCTTGACCGTGGCCCGCTTAGGCTTTTCGGGTTCCTGAGCCGGGGTCGGCATCACGCCGGTACGGATCGCATCCAGCTCGCCTTGCCGAAACTTCATAAGCCCGGTGGCAGTAACGGCGTCAACGCCGGCGGTCTCACGGCTGCGCTTGCCGTTCAGCCAATATTCGATGAAGTAGGTGCCTTCCGCATGAACCTCGTCCACGCCGGCGACAAGGACGTGGTCGCGCCGAACGCGGCCCTTGCTATCGAAGAGCGCTGTGGCGAGGCTCCAGCCTCTGTCGGTTTTGATTTGTTTGAGTAGTTTTACGCGAGAGACACGGGCCATCTGGCTAATCCTCGGCTGAACCGCCTATAGAATCGCCCGTAAGAACTCTAAGTGCAAGAAAAATATCGTGGGTGGTGACAGGGCAGCGCTCTAACCAACTGAGCTACGTCCCCAAACCCGCAGGCCTGGCAGCCTGGAATGTTTCATGTGCTTGTGCCGCAAAACAGCTCGGCGCCCGAACATCTGTCCATGTTCGGTGCCTAAATTGTAGCAGAGGGAATCAGCTCGTCCTGCCCAGCATCCCCAGCATCCCCAGCATCCCCAGCATCCCGTAGTCCCGCGGGCAGGCGCCGCGCCTCTTTTTGAAGCAGCCGCGCGATGGCCGCGGAGGGGAACGCCCCCGCCGATTTGTAAGGAAGTCTTTACTCCGGATTTACATCGCGCTTTCCAATCCCCAATTCATAATCGAGCCATGGCTCACTTCTGCCGGTCGCGCGCCGCTTTAGGTTCGCGACCAGCGAGGTCCCACCGATTATCCGAATGAGTCCTTGCAAAATCACAATCGTTCTGCTGGCGCTTCTGGCTGTGCAGCTCTACGCGGAAACCCCGGTGAAGCCGGTGCGTGTCTTTACCCTCCCACAGGCCGTCGAGTACGCAACCCGGCACTACCCCGCGGTGCGCGCCGCCATGGAACGGCGGAACGCGGCCCGCGCCGGCGTCGCCGTGGCGCGCGATAACTATCTTCCACGCGCCGATCTGATGTGGCAGTTGGACCGCGCCACGCGCAACAACGTCGCTGGAACGCTGCTCCCGCAGTCCACCATCCCCAACCCCTCCGGCACCGTCGTCGATACCAGCACCCAGTCCTTCTGGGGAACCGGAGAAGGGATGCAGGTCTCCTGGGAGCCGTTCGACTTTGGCTATCGCCGGGCTACGGTTCAGTCGGCCCAGGCCAGAGAGCGCCGTACCGCCGCACAGCTCGAACTGACCCTGCTCGACGTGCAAACCGCCGCCGCCGATGCCGCGCTTTCCGTGCTCGCCGCCGAGCAGAGCATGCACGCCGCCCAGGCCGATGTTGAGCGTCGCCGGGTCTTTGGCCGTTCCGTGCATGCGCTGGTGAATGCCAAACTTCGCCCCGGAGCGGATGCTTCCCGCGCGGATGCGGAGTTAGCCGCGGCTGAGACGCGGGAAATTCTCGAGGAGGAGAACGCTCAGGTCGCACGCGCTCGGCTGGCGGAACTGCTGGGCCTGGCTGGAACGGCGGTGGAAGTCGCGCCCGGCGGCCTGCTCGACACGCCGCCGCCTACTCCCGTAACGCCGGCGCCAGCCGCCAGCCACCCGCTGGCCGTGGTGGAACAGGGCCGTGTCGTGGAAGCGCAGGCACGGGTAAAAATCCTCAGTCGTTCGTATGCGCCAAAATTCAATATCGAAGCCATCGGCTACGGTCGCGGCACCGGGGTAAATGGAAACGGAAAGCCGGCGACGGACCCGCAGCAGGGTCTGCTGCCGGACACGCCCAACTGGGCGGCGGGAATCACCATGAAGTTCGCGCTCTTCGATTTTGCTTCCATTCATTCCCGCAAAAAAGTGGAGCAGGCCAACCAACGCCGGGAAGAACAACTGTACGGCCAAACTCTGCAGACCATCACCGGACGCTCGGCGCGCGCGCAGGCGATACTCGAAGGCGCGCGGCGGGTCGCCGCCAATACTCCGGCGGAGTTGCAGGCGTCTGTGGACGCTGAAAGCCAGGCGCGGGCACGTTTCCATGCCGGACTGGCCACGATTGTCGATGTGGCCGAGGCGCAGCGTCTGCTGGTGACCGCCGAAACCGACGATTCCCTGGCCCGGCTCAGCATCTGGCGGGCGCTGGAACGGCGCTCATCCGCACAGGGAACCCTGCAGCCGTTTCTTGAAGAAGTGGAACGCGCGGACGCGCGCGCCAACGCGGGAGCAAAGTAACCATGGGCCTGATACGCGCCGCGCTGCGTCATCCCATTTCTGTCCTGATCGTTGTCCTGGGGGTGGTGCTGGTATCCATCCTCGCCGTCTATCGCATGCCGATCGACATTTTTCCCGACCTCAACGAGCCCGTGATCTACGTGGCCCAGCCCTATGGCGGCATGAGCCCGGCCCAGATGGAAGGCTACCTCGTCTATTACTACGAGTACAACTTCCTCTACATTTCCGGCATTCAAAACGTCGAATCGAAATCGATCCAGAGCATCGGCCTGCTCAAGCTGACCTTCCGCGCCGGCACGGACATGAACCAGGCGCTGGCGCAGACCATCGCCTACTCGGAGCGGGCGCGCGCCTACATGCCTGCCGGCACCGTGCCACCGTTTGTGCTGCGCTTCGATGCCGGCACCGTCCCGGTCGGCGATCTGATCCTCACCAGCCGTTCCCGCAACGTCGGTGAGTTGGACGACCTCGCGCTCAACCGCGTGCGCCCGCTGTTCTCGACCCTCCCCGGGGTCTCCGCGCCGCCCCCGTTTGGCGGCAGCCCGCGCACCATCGTGGTCCACGTCGACCCCGACCGGCTGCGCGCCTACCGCATGTCCACCGATGAAGTGGTCAAGGCGATCCTCGCCGGCAACGTCATCCTGCCGGCCGGCAGCGTTCGCACCGGATCGCTGAACCGCATCACCCCGGTCAATTCCACCGTCACCGACATACGCGAGTTCGCCGACCTGCCCATCCGCACCGGCTCCGGGCCCACCGTTTTTGTGCACGACATCGGAACCGTTCAGGACGGCAACGACGTGACCGTCGGCTACGCGCTGGTCAATGGCCGCCGCACCGTCTACCTGCCGGTCACCAAGCACGCCGATGCTTCCACGCTCGCCGTCATCCGCGAAGTCAAGGCGAGCCTACCGAAGATTCGCGCCGTGCTGCCCCCCGATGTATCGATCGAGCTGGCCTTCGACCAGTCCGGTTTTGTGACCCACTCGCTGGAGTCGCTGGTCCACGAGGGGCTGATTGGCGCGGGCCTGACCGGCCTGATGGTGCTGCTGTTTCTCAAGGACTGGCGCAGCGCCGCCATTATCGTGGTCACCATCCCGTTCGCGCTGCTGGGCGCAGTGGTTGGGCTGTGGGCGACCGGCCAGACCATCAATATGATGACGCTCGGCGGCCTCGCCCTGGCGGTCGGCATCCTGGTCGACGAGGCCACCGTCGCGGTCGAGGCGATCCATAGCCAGTTGCAGGTTGAGCCCTCCGTCCCCCGCGCCGTGCTCAACGCCACCAAAGCCACGCTGGCGCCACAACTGCTGGCGATGCTCTCCATCCTGGCGGTGTTTGTGCCATCGTTTTTGATGACCGGCGTGACGCGCTCGCTGTTTGTGCCGCTTGCCATGGCGGTCGGCTTCGCCATGATCGCGTCGTTTCTTCTGTCGACCACGCTGGTGCCGGTGCTGTCGATCTGGTTTCTGCGTCGTCATCATGCGTTCGCGGAATCGGAGAGCCGCTACAGCTTCGACCGCTTCCGCCGCAAATATCTTGAGCGTCTTGCCAAAAGCCTCGGCCGGGGCAAGACCGTTGTGGCCGTCTATGCCGTGGCCATGGCCGCGCTGCTGCTCCTGCTGGTCCCGCAACTGGGACGCCAGATTTTTCCCAGTGTCTCCGCCGGTCAGTTTCAGTTCCGCCTGCGCGCCCCCGCTGGAACGCGCATTGAGAACACGGAACGGCTGGCGATCCAGGCGCTGGACATCGTCAGCAAAACTGTGGGTCCGGAAAACGTCGCCATCACGCTCGGCTATGTCGGCACCCACCCGCCCGGCTATCCCATCGCCAGCATCTATCTGTGGACCAGCGGCCCGCAGGAAGCCGTCATGCAGGTGGCGCTCAAGCCGGACAAGCAACCTGCGCGTGCCGGAAGTCGAAGAGCGCCTTCGCAAGGCGTTTGCGCGGGAAATGCCGGGCGTCAGCTTTTCCTTCGAGCCCGGCGACATCGTCAGCCAGGTCATGGATCTGGGTTCACCGACGCCGGTCGAGGTCGCCATCAGCGGCCTGCATCTGTCCGTCGACCGCGCCTATGCCGAGCGCGTCAAGGCGGAGCTGGCCCGCATCCCCACCCTGCGCGATCTTCAATTCGGCCAGGCGCTCGACACCCCCAGCATCAATGTCGACATCAACCGCGAGCGCGCCGGACAGCTCGGCGTCACCGTGGATCGGATTGCCCGTTCGCTGGCCACGGCCACCGCATCCAGCCGATTCGTCGCGCGAAATTTCTGGCAGGACCCGAAGAGCGGCATCACCTACCAGGTGCAGGTGGAGCTGCCCCAGTCGCAAATCAAGTCCGCCGAGGATATCGCCGCCATTCCGCTGATGCAAGGCGGAGCCTCCGACCATCCCGACGTGGGAGATGTTGCCCAGGTGACCTACGGCAGCGTCGTCGGCGAATTCGACCGCCACAATATGGAGCGGATGGTCACCCTGACCGCCAACATTCACGGCAACGACCTGGGCCGCGTCTCCAACCAGATCAACGCGGCGCTCAAGCGAGCCGGCGCGCCGCCGCGCGGAGTCACCGTGCAGGTGCGCGGGCAGATTGCCCCGCTCAGGGAAACGCTGACCAGCCTGGCCGAAGGCTTGTTGGCCGCGATCGTCGTGATCTTCCTGCTGATCTCGGCCAACTTCCAGTCTCCGCGGCTGGCGCTGGTCGTGGTCTCGACGACTCCGGCGGTCATCGCAGGCGTGGCCATCGCGCTGCTGATCACCGGGACCACGCTCAACATGGAATCCTTCATGGGCGCCATCATGGCCATCGGCGTGTCGGTCGCCAATTCGATCCTGCTGGTCACCTTCGCCGAGCAGCATCGCCGCGCCGGCGCTAGTTCGTTCGACGCCGCTCTGCATGGCGCCCAAACCCGGCTGCGTCCCATTCTGATGACCAGCATCGCCATGATTGCCGGCATGATTCCGCTGGCGCTGGCGCTTGGCGAAGGTTCGGAGCAGACCGCCCCCCTGGGCCGCGCCGTCATCGGCGGCCTCGTTGCATCGACGCTGGCGACGTTGCTGATTCTGCCGGCAGTCTTCTCGCTGGCGCAGAGCAACGCCGACAGAGATTCCGCATCGCTCGACCCCGACGACCCCAGCAGCAGCTTTGGCAAGGTGATCGAATGAAATTCTTCCGTCCCGTTTTCGTGCTCTCTCTCGTTCTCGCTCCCGTGCTCTGGACCGTCTCCGGATGCAAACAAGACGCGCAGGCCAACGCGCACCCGGCTGGCGGCCTGTCCGATGCTTCGACGCCCGTCGTCGATACCGCCCGCGTGGTATCGCATCCGCTCAATACCACCGTGCCCCTTCCCGGCGAGCTGCAGCCGTATGAGGCCGTCGCCATCTACCCCAAGGTCACTGGATTTGTGCAGTGGATCGGCGTCGATCGCGGTTCGCGGGTCCACAAGGGAGAGCCGCTCGCAATTCTGGTTGCGCCGGAGTTGACCTCGCAGCGCGCCGAGGCGCAGGCGAAACTGCAAAGCGCGGAATCCCGGCGCGTCGAGGCAGAAGCAAAAACCTCCGCCGACCAGGCGACCTATCAACGACTCAAAGAAGCATCGGCCACGCCGGGCGTCATCTCCGAGAACGAACTGCAGATTGCGCAACAGGCCGCCATTGCCGATCGCGCCCGCGAACTCGCCCTGCGCCAAAATGCCGATGCCGCCCGCGCCACCCTGAAGTCCGTCGCCGAAATCCGCCAATACCTGCATATTGTTGCCCCCTTCAACGGAGTCGTCACCACCCGCAACGTTCATCCCGGCGCGCTGGTCGGCCCCGGAGGCGGCAGCTCGCAGTTGCCCATGCTCAGCATTTCCCAGGTCTCTCGCCTGCGTCTGGTGGTCGCCGTGCCGGAGGCGTCGGTCGCCTATATCAGTCCCGGTGCGGAAGTCGCCTTCACCGTCGCGAGCTACCCGGATCGCACCTTTCACGGCAGGATCGCCCGCCTGGCGGAGTCCGTCGATGCAAAAACTCGAACCATGCCGGTCGAGCTCGACGTCGACAACTCGGACGGCCGCCTCGACCCTGGAATGTATCCCCAGGTCATCTGGCCCATGCGTCATGCCCAGCCCAGCCTGTTCGTTCCCGCCTCCTCTGTCGTTCACTCCATGGAAGAGACTTTTGTTATCCGCGTTCGCAGCGGGTTGACCGAGTGGGTGCCCGTCAAAACGGGCGTGGCTTCTGGCGATCAGATGGAGGTCTTCGGCAATCTTGCCGCCGGAGATCAAGTCGCGCTGCGCGGGACCGAAGAGCTGCGGCCGGACACCCGCGTCACGGCGAAGCTCAACCCGGATGCGGCTGCATCCCCGGCCCGGCCCTGAGGCGAGGTGAACCCAATGCAATCATGGCCCCAACACTTGCCACAGCAGGCCGCACCCTCTATCGTTTCCCTGATGCAGCCTGGCAAACGCAGCGGATGGCGAGAGTCGGCAATCGGCGCATTGCCGATCGTCGGCCTGATTGCGATGCTGCTGGCTCTGGCGTTTTTACAGCTACGCTGGAGCGCAAAAGTCAGCGAAGCCGAACGCGCCCGCCTGCAACAGAACCTTGACCGCTCCTCGCACGGCTTTCAGGCCGCCTTTGCCCGCGATCTACTGGAAATCTGCCAGACGCTGCAGGATTCTCAGCCCCCCGACCAGGCCACGCTGACTGGGAATTTGCTCAATCGCTACCAAGTCTGGAGCCGCGTGAATCGTCATGCCGCGCTGATCGAGGGGCTGTACATCCGCCCACAATCGGGCGGCCTCATGATGCTGAATCCGCAAACCGGCACCTTTGAGCCATCGTCGTGGCCGGACGCACTTCGCGGCTTTGCGGGCCATTCGGCCTCATCCGGTTCCAGCTTGCCGGGACGTCCGGAAGACTGGGCTTGGAATGAGCAGGCAGCCGCGCTGGTTCATCCGTTGTATCTCTCCGGGGCTCACCGCCCCAGATATTTCGGCACCCTGTTTGTTGTCTTCCGCGTTCCGTATCTGGAGCAGGCGTATCTGCCGGGGCTGGGACGCAGATACTTCCCGCCCGGCAATGGATTTATTTTCCAACTGGTTGACACCGGCAGCGGCAGCCCCCGTGTTGTCTATCCATCCGGTTCGCATCCTGCTGCTCAGCGCTTCCTGCACCCCGATGCGACGGTTCCACTGCTCGACGACTCGCTCGTCTATCGCCCCAGCGGCACGTCACCGGAGCGGGTCTCGTTATCCCCCGCCGAGGTCTCACGCTGGCAGCTTGCCGTCCGTCACCGCTCCGGCTCCATGGCCGCCGCCGTGGCCCGCCTGCGGCTGCACAATTTGGCCGTCAGCATCGTGGTGCTGCTGCTACTCTTCGTCAGCCTCGTCACCATCCTCATCGTGACCCGCCGCGCGCGCCGGCTTGCCCAACTGCAGATGGAATTCGCCTCCGGCGTTTCCCATGAGTTACGGACGCCGCTTACCGTCATCCGCTCCGCTGCGGAAAACCTGGCGGACGGAGTCGTCTCCGGCCCGGACCGCGTACGCGATTACGGTGAGCTGATCCACAAGGAGACCCAGCGCCTTTCCGCGATGGTCGATCACATCCTGGACTTCGCCAGCCTGCATGCCGCCGATCCCGGTTATCGATTGGAACCCGTGTCTGTTGCAGATGTTTTCGAGCAGGTCCTGGCTGGCGAAAGCCCGCTGTTTCTCGCCGCCGGACTCGCTCTGGAAGTCGACCTGGCCGACGATCTTCCGCTGCTGCTCACCGACGCGCAGGCCCTTGGCCAATGCCTGCAGAACCTGCTGAGCAACGCCCTGAAATACGGCAGCGACGGTCACACGATTTGCCTGACGGCAATGCCGGCGCGCGAAAACGGTCAACTCAATGTCTTGATCGGCGTCCAGGACTTCGGCGCGGGAATTGCGCCGCACGATCTGCCTCATCTCTACGAGCCGTTCTACCGCTCCGCCGCCGCGCGCGCTTCGCAGATCCACGGCACCGGGCTTGGACTGAGCGTGACCCGCAAAATGATCGAAGCTCTGGGTGGACGAATCTCGGCGGCCAGTTCTCCCGGAACGGGAAGCAGGTTCACCCTGCATGTGCCCGCCGCCGAACCGCCCCGCTCAGGGTAGTATGTCTCCATGCCGCACCGTATTTTGCTGGTGGAGGACGATGCCGGCCTGGCGTTGACGTTGAGCGACCGGCTGCGCAGCGAGTCCTACGATGTGGAGCCGGTCCACGATGGCGAAACCGGCCTGTATCGCGCCAGCACTGAAGCATTTGACCTCATCCTGCTCGACTGGATGCTTCCCAAACGCTCGGGACTCGATGTCTGCCGCGACCTGCGCCAGATGCGAATCGGCACCCCGATTCTGATGCTGACCGCTCGTGGCCAAACCACCGACAAAGTTGTCGGCCTCAAGCTCGGCGCCGACGATTATCTGACCAAGCCCTTCGAGATGGCCGAACTGCTGGCGCGTGTCGAGGCTCTCCTGCGCCGCTCCACTCTACGGGAAGCCGGGGCGCAGCATCTATGGCAGTCCGGCGCGATTGCCGTCGACCGCCGCCGCAGCCGCGTCACTCGCAGTGGCGAGTCGGTCGATCTCGCCCCCAGAGAGTACACCTTGCTCTGTTATCTGCTGGACCACGCCGACCGCACGGTTTCGCGCGAGGAACTGCTCCGCGAGGTGTGGTCGTATCGCTTCATTCCATCCACCCGCACCGTGGATGTGCACATCGGCTCTCTGCGTCAAAAACTGGAGGACGATCCCCGGCAGCCGAAGCTGATCGTCACCGTGCCCGGCCAGGGATATCGCCTCGGTGCTTGATGGCATCAATCTAAATCCAAACCTCTCGGAAAATTCTTGCCATCCCGACCGTGCCCAAAAAACTCTGCCATCTCGACCAAAGCAAAGCCGGGGTCCCCAGCGACAGGTCTTCGTCGCTGGGGTGGAAAGCGAAGTGGAGGGGCCTGCGGTCTCTTCATAGGTGTGCAACCGCCGTCGCGGGCGCAACAACCAAACTTCTCACTTGTGTTTCCGTTGAACTCGTAGCATTCTTATCCTGGTACCCATTAAGGCGCTCACACGATGGGTACTGATAAACCGTAAGGCCGCAATCATCGGCAACGCGGCGGTCCGGGAGGACAAATATGATCGACGATCCATTCAGGCGAGTGTCCGACGACGACGAGTTTGGAAAAAAAGCGGGCAGGTTTGACGAACATGCCGGCGACGGATTTGAAGAAGAAGAAGAGGTGACCATCTCGGTCACGTCCGACGACGATGAAGATCATCCCGAGCAGGAGGTAGCGCGCCAGCCCGCCGCTTCTGTGTCGGAATCGTTCATCGCGTATCAGCCTCCCACCGGCGGCCGCGCCACTGCGGTGCCCAAGAAGAAGGCCGTGCCGGTGAAGAAGGCAGCACCGGTAAAGAAGGCAGCACCGGTGAAGAAGAAGAGCGCAACGGCGAAAAAGACTGCGCCCGCGAAAAAATCAGCGGCCAAGAAGTCCGCGGCCGCCAGAAAGCCTGCAAAGGCCGCCCACAAGAAAATGCCGATGAAAAAGAAGGCAGCAAAAAAGACGGCAAAAAAAGTTTCGGCCCGATCGGCCGTAAAGAAGTCCGCAAAGAAAGCGGCCATGAAACACCGCAGTTCAAATCCTTCAAGGGAGAATAAATTGGCAGTCAAAAAGGCAACGAAAAAGGCAGCAAAGAAGGCCCCGGCGAAAAAAGCTGCGGCAAAGAAATCCCCCGCCAAGAAGTCGGCAAAGAAGGCCGCAAAGAAATCTTCGGCAAAGAAGGCAACTCGCAAGTAGTCAGGCAATCAAAGGCAAGCAAAAACGCCCGGCACGCTGCCGGGCGTTTTTGCGTTCGCACGGCCGGCTCCGGCGCGTGTCCTGAGTGAACGAAATGGGGACCTGCTTTTTTTTGCCCTGCACAAATCCCCAGTCAACAATACCCAGTCCGCAACACCAAATCCGCCTTATTCCTGCAGCGGATGATAGTAGCGCTGCTCCGGTGCGGCGCAGCTCTGGCACAGTTTTTGCCCCGCGCGCACAAGGTAGCGCTCGTAGTTGATGCCTTCCCCGCATACGGCGCACGCCACCCGCTCGCTTTTATATCCAGGAAATTCCTTTGCCTCGAGCGCCACCCGCACCCACTCTTCCGCGAACAGCGCCTCGTCCGGCAATTCGCGATAGGCCGTCATCTGCTGCCGGTTCTTGTCTTCAATCTCCGGATGCAATTCGCGGGCGGCTTGCTTCGACGACTCTCTGGCCGCGATCCGCAGCGCGCGGTCCGACTCCAGATCGACAAACGTTGCGGCCATTTTTCCCCAGTCGCGAAACTTCAGCGCGCGCTTGCCCAGCCGGCAGCCGGTCACCACGGCGATCGCATCCGTCGCGCAACGGTCGATCTCGACAAACGTGACCAGGCGCTTGCGGTCCTTTCCGCGAGGATCGTCGATCCCCAGCCGCGCGCATCCCAGCATCGCCATCCGCACCCCCAGCACCTGCCCCGCGCACAGGTGTCCGTGCGCAATCTCGGCCTCCCTCAACAACTCGTCGAACGTCTGCATGTTCCCAGTATGGACCGACAAAGTCGACCTTCAGTAAGGTCGAACGATTCGGGCAAAAGCAAAGTCGAACGATTCAGGCAAACTCCGCATAGCAGAAACTCTGTCATCCCGACCGAAGCGAAGCCGGGGTCCCCGGCGACAGGTCTTCGTCGCTGGGGTGGGAAGCGTAGTGGAGGGACCTGCGGTTTCCCCTCTAAAGGCAACACATCGTCATATTGACAACGGCGGCCCGGTTGCCATTCATGGCGCGACGATTGTTCGAAGTTTGTGCGGGGAGCGGAGTTTCCATTTCGCCACCCATCCTGTTGGGAAGAAGCTCCGCAGGCCCGGCGTCAACCGGGCCTGCAAGTCTCCCTTACTGCTGCGGATGCCCATGCTGCTCCAGATAATCCACCATGGACCAGGGATAGTGCGGATGCGAAGCCCGCAGCGAATTCAGCTTCGCCAGCAATTGCTGCATGCGCGCTTTCCCGTTGGGCGCATAGCTCTCATAGATGGCGTAGCCGTAGAGCACGCCAAAATTGTTCGGCTCGAGCGCCAGCGCGCGGTTGTATTCCCCAAGCGCCCGGGCATTCAACTGGTGGATATAGGACGGCGGCAAACTCGCCATCAACCCCTGTGTTTGCAGCCATCCCAGATAGCCGCCAGAGGCGTCGGCTTTGCTTGCCAGCAACGTAGCGTCGGGGCTCTTTTGCTCCGCGGCCAGCGCGGTAAAAAAGTAGAACGCGCGCGGAAAGTCGCCGGTCTTGGCGATCAGTCGCCAGTACTGGCCCTCGATGGGGCCGAATACGGAATCGGCTTGGCCGACCGACTGGGTCAGCGCCAGCTCATACAAGCCCAGCGCGCGCGTAGTTTTGCCGGCGCTGGCCGCCTGCTGTGCCTGTTGCGTGATCGATGGAAGATCGAGTGCGTGGCCGCAGACTGGCAACAATAGGCAAACGGCAGCGATCGTGAGGATGCAGGTAAGTATCAAACGGAGACGGTTCATGGAAAGGTCCTTTCGGGTGGTTGAGCGGTTGATTTCTAACTCTATAAAATAGAGTCAACAGACAAAAAAATACTATTTGAGCGCTGCGCCCAGCAGGGTTCGCAGCGCGTGGATGTATTCGGACAGCGCATTTCGCCCGGCTTCCGTCATGCGATACACGCTGACAGGCTTGCGCTGCATCGACTTCTTTTCGACGCTGATATAGCCGGCCTCCTCCAGCTTGGTCATCTGCGCCCCCAGGTTGCCGTCGGTCGAGCCGGTCTGGTTGCGCAGCCAGGTAAATTCCGCATCCTCCACGCCCGCCAGCAGCGACAGAATCGCCAGCCGCAGCTTGCCATGCACGATGGGGTCGAGTTCGGGCAGATCAGGCATGGGCCGCGCCCCGCTGCCGGTCGCGGCGCTCGCGGACCATCAGATACAGCCCGAATCCGATCATGCAAATCAGCGTTGCCGCAACCAGAATCAGGATCACCCATCCCACTGGGGCAAAAGCGGTGGCGACCGCGGCCGCCCACCAGATAATCCCGACCATCAACGGGGCGCGCCAGCGCAGGATCATACCGCCGGAAAAGTTGGCCACGCCCAGCAGAATTTCTATGGCCGCGATGTAGGAATGGATCTCGGCATGCCCGGCGATGCCCACGGCAAAGCAATAGAGAAACAGCGCCGTTCCCACCGCCGTCCAGATCGCCCCCAGGGCCCGCGACGAGGCGGTTCGGGACAGAGCGCGTTTTTTTCTGCTGATTACGACGACCATGATGACCGCGGCGGTAATCATGGTCACCGGCCAGGCCAGCTCGGGATTCTGGGCCCAATAGACCCACCCGATGGCGATCAGATAGGCGCTGCCCCACAGCACCTGCGTCCAGCCCCAGTATTCGATCTTCTTGCGCCCCTCATGCACCATGGCCTCGATCAGATCGATGCGGCTCAGCAGTTCGGCCTGCGATTCGTTGACGATTTCATTCATCGCGTACTCCCCTCAAAACGCTTTCTTCAAAAAAAATCTTTCACTCGGAACTGAAGACAAAAAACATCTCATGGCTTGCTGGCCCGCAGCACCCGGGTGGGGATGAAGAAAAGAAAATTCGGGAACCAGCGCTTCATCCCTTTCCAGCCCAGTGCCCGCAGGACCTTTTCATACTGGCCGCTATGGAGGATGTCGGCGATGGCCAGTTGTCCGCTGGGGCGCAGCACGCGGGCAATCTCGCGGAGGATCTGCTCGCGGTCCGACGCCTTGTGCAGATTGTGAATGACAAAACTGGAGAGGACGACATCGAACGAGTTGTCGGGAAACGGAATCTTGCGGGCGTCGGCGTTGAGAATCTCCACTCTGTCGGCGACCTGCTCCAGCCGCGCATTCTCCATCGTCGCTTCCGGGCTGTTGTCCGCCTGATCCGCCTGCGACCAGATGTCGATGCCGGTGGCGTGGCCGGTGGTCAATCGCTGGGCGGCGGCGATCAACATCATTCCGTGGCCGCAGCCTACGTCGAGCACCTGTTCGTCGCCGCGCCAGGCGATCGAGCGAATGATCTTGTCGCGCAATTGCAGCTTGCCGATCTTGCTGCCCCACAACATGACGCATCCGGTGACGAAAAACCAGATCCCCGGCCAGAAGAGTATGGTGACGAACTGAAAGTTCTGCGAGAGCACGTGGTGGGAGACTAGATTCGCGGCGCCCAGCCCGATCACAACCCCCGCCAGTCCGCCAAACAAAGCCCCGCGCTGAAATCCCGGCGCGTCCACCCCATAATTGGCTTTCTTCCGGCCCTGCGGCGATATGGGTTGAACAGCGTCCATGCAGATTCTCCCTCACAACAAGGGATACTCTGCAAAATAGAGCATGTCAACAAAATAATATAACTGCATTTAATTCAACAATTTGCAGCAGCATAAACATACTTGACACACCATAACTAGTACCAGTTGTCCCAAGTGACTTCGGGCGTATCGAGCCTGATGCAGCTCATCTTGTCATTCGTTAGAAATGTGAGGCCGTGCTCCAACGCGCTGGCTACGATCCATACATCATTCACGTTGACACCATGAGACGCGAGGTGCCGGTCGGGGGATATGCTGCCGTTCGCAGGGGGATACCGCTTCCAGATTCGGCCCATAATCTTCGCATAGTAGTAGCCAGTAGAATGGGATATGGGCAACGCGTTGGGGACAAAATTGGCTTGAATGAATGCAATACATTCATCTCGGCGTCTTTGATTTGTCGTCACGGTCATTTCGTGACCGGCCTCTATTTCGCCCAGAGTTATAGTGCTAGCCCGAATTTGAGTGTTAGCGGGCAGAGATGTGAGCTTGGCTACCACGCTTTGCCTTCCGCCAGCCAAGGCGCTTACATGATTTGTGTCCATCAAATAGCCAATCACGCGCTAATGGTCTCCGTCATCCGCCTCAATAACTCGCCGGAGCTGGCAGCGGCAAAGTCGGGAGATAAGTACTCAGACAGTGGGAAAAACACTGAGCAATCTTCTGGAATGTATTCGGAGAACGAGTGCTTGGCGGTCCTCGGTTGATCCCGGAAGAAGTCGAGCAATTGGCGTTCAATTCGCGGAGGCAGTCTGTAGCCAGAGAGTACAGTTGCATCAATCTGCTTGAGGATGGATTCGGCGTCACCGACTACTCCCGCTAGCGGCATTGCGGATGTGATCCTTTGGTATTCCGTAATTAGCTCTCGCAATTTCACTTGTTGGGCTCCTGTAAAATAAGGTACGGGAGCCAACGACAATGTCTCCATTGTTACGTCTGTTTTACCCTCTCGGGTAGCGACAAATGCATTGATTACAGGAGAATTGAGGATGGCTGAGAGCGCCCATTCATCAAAGGAATGCGGCTTAGGCCACACGCCAATGTAGGTTTGATAGCAGGCCATCCCCATACTGTCCGGAAATGCCGCTACCCGCCATCGACCTCGCGACCGAGCCGCCTTATTGAGGATCGCCTTGGGTCGGCTCCAGTCATATTTCCACGCGCTTACTCGTTGAAGCTCAGGTTTGAAGTTGAGATAAGCAAACCTCGGTTGTTCAAACACAGAGAAGTCTGTCTTTGGAGCAATCCCGAGCCTGTACCCTTCTTTTGGTTCGTCACTGACCAACTGCGACCTATTCCCGGTCTCTCTTCCCTTTATCGTAAGAGGCAAATTCCATTCAATGCCGCGATGCAGTTCCGCAACATCGCCCAACGTTGGATAGTTGACAAGAAAATCCCACACCTCTGGCAATTCTGGCACTAATAATGATTCTTTTGCCTCATCGACAGAAAAGTCAGCAGCGTACTCGCTCGATACGCTATGCGCTTCTTCAAATTGCGCCCAAGACAAAGGATCATCGTTCACCTTTCGATTGATTACTCGACACGTTTTATGGGGTATCGGATCGGTGGCGATAAGAATTGCTATCTCTGAATCTGCCGCGAAGGCGCGGTCGGGAAGCATTGTGATCTCGATCGAAGCAAACCGCCTCGCAATCACTTCGCGGATTTCAGCGTAACCGCCTCTCCCATCCACAAACACTCTAGGCAATACGAAACCAAGTACACCCTGGGGGTGCATATGATTTAGTACATGATTCAGGATAGCGGCGGGCTTCTGGATGTATTTCGTTCCATAATGCTTGCGCTCTTCCACGTCGAAATCGCTATAAGGAGGATTACAAAGAACAACCCCGGCACGTTCGAGATAGCTTACCGAAACGGAATCGTCAAAGACATCGCCTTGCGCAATGTCCCAACCGTTGGGATTCGGGAAGTCTCCAAGTGTCAGCGCAAGCCTGCTTATTTCTACTGCGAATGGATCTGCTTCAATACCAGCCAAATGCTGAACGAAATATCTATGTCTTTCTATCGCGTCTGCGCCAAACAAATTCCGTCTAAGGGCATTCATTGCGCCCAGAAGGAATACCCCGCTACCGGAGCAAGGTTCCAAAATGATACGTCGATCCTCGCCCGCACGGTCGAACGGTATTCTCTCGACAACATATCGAACGATGCTACGTGAGGTGCGGTGAATGCTCAGTTTTTTCTTAGTCTCTTCGTCTACCAGAGTGCTAGACCATATCTGTGCCAAAACCTCAACCGACAGATTCCTAAAATCAAAATCATTCCAAATACGATCTGCGGCGATCTGGCGTGCCTCGCGAGTCAGCAAACGTGGCACGTCTTCGCGGTAATGCCGCGCCACGGCGGCTAGAAGCTCGTCCGAATTGCCGGACAGTTTAGCGAAGCTGCCAACCTGGCGGTCGTAGAAAACCTTCGCGGTCAATGTCCAGAAAATAAGTTTGAATATTTGTGCCGCGTTTGGCTCTCGGCCACTTGACTCCATGTAAGACTGCCGAACCCCTGACAGGGTGTCTCTCAGAAGAGGGTCAAGTTTGGCTTGTATCCGGTCCTCAAGTTCTGGCAATAATCCAACAAAGAGAGCTAGTTGCTGATTCCACTGATAAGAACCAACATTCTTTAGCCGAAATACATTTTGCGGTCGCCAATCGGCGGCCCGCGTGGCGAACATTTCAGACAAACGGTCGGCAGCATATGTATCGACTAATCCATGATCGTTTTCCTTGCGGGAGACGGACCATTCCCTAATCTCTCCACGATCAATCTCCAAGATGATCGGCGCGCCAAGGGCGCGGCACTTATTGACTAGCGATTCACGACACAGGCCGTTCGTTTGAACCACACCAATGCAGGCGGAGTCGTAAGATATGGGAGTTTGGGCGAATGCGGCGGCAGCTACCTTCCATTCCCCCACTTGGGGAGAGAACCAATCGGGGAATCTATAGTCCTCTTCAAGTAACGGGCCGCTGTAACCAATACGTCTCAGGCCGAGCACGACTTGAGAAACGGTCTCGCTAGTGGAGTTCATATCGCTCACCCACCCTAAGCATATCCAAGAACTATGCATATTTCAACATAAATCGTTGCAAATGAATGACTTGCGTAAGTTGCACAATCGTCAGCACTTAGGCGAACAAACGACATAAGGGGTACCAACTTTTTGCACAGTGGGCTATGATTGCGCCATGAAGGCCCCACCAACCACTCCGGAGATTGCCCGTTTTACCGCTGCGGTCCGCAACATTTTGCAAGTATCCAAAGACGAGATGCCGGGTGCCCCATTCAAGCCGTAGCTTGGCTTGAGTGGGGAAGAACTTCTCGAATGGGAAAACATCCCGACGTAAGCAGATGTGCATGCCTTCCAGACTGAAGAGATTTCACGAGTCCAGGCAAAGTGATTGCATCGCGTTCTCCTGTTCTGCACGATGCCACGGGCATCGAGGGATGTGTGGAGATTGAATCGGAATAGGTTGCAAGAAAGCGCGAACGCACCCCTGGAGCGATTCATCCGCTGGTGGAATCCTGAACCCCACTCAAGCCAAAAGAAGGCTAGAATGGCGCGCCCGGCTGATGTGACTAAAAAATCCATGCACCGGCATGAAATAGTTCTCCGCCAACTGCGCATATCTCCAGCGCATAGAGATATGGCCCAAAACGGTAGAATGTCTACAAGCCCCCGTTGCGTCCGCATCGCACCGTCCCCAGATGCCAGACGTGTCAGGCTCCGGCGGATCGAGAAAATTTTTTTAAGTTTTCCGCCTCTTTTTCGGTGCACCGGGCCACCCAGGCCGTGGAGACCCCATAGAATCAACGATTTGCAAGCTTTCCGGACCGGATGCCGCCTGCACAATCCTACAAATTCTCTGCACAATCCTACAAATTTTCCGCACAATCCTACAAATTCTCCGCACAATCCTTCAAAAATTCCCCGTCGTTCCCTCTTCTTGTAGCTTCGCCGAGGGGGTTTATGGAGTGTTGGTGGATTTGCCGTTGGGCTTGGCGAACTCCTCGTTCAGCCACTTTTTGAAGGCCTTCAGATTTTGCGGGCGGCCGAGGAAATTCTTTACCAGTTCCTTACCCGGCTCCGAGCCGCCGGGCTGGAGCACTGCCTTGCGGTAGCGCAGGGCGGTGGGCCCGGAGATGAGGCGGTTGGGGTCGAACTGGTTGTAGAAGTCGAGCGCAATCATCTTGTCGTAGAGGTAGGTGTAGTAGTTCGACGTATAGCCGACCAGGTGGGTGAAGCTCGCGTAGAACCGATTGCCGGGAACCCAGGTGTAGGGCAGCGCGGCAGTAAAGTCGACCTTCATCAGCTTGTCCAGGTCGATCTTCGCCGGGTCCATGTCGTGCAGGTCGAGTGCGAAGCGAGTGTAGAAGAGCTGGGCCCGCACCGAGTCGCCGCGACCGAAGGCGCTGGCGCGGTCCATTTTTTCAACCAGCGCGGTAGGGATGGGCTTGCCGGTCTGGTAGTTTCTGGCAAAGGTCTGCAGCAGTTTCGGGTTGCGGAAAAACTCCTCCAGCATCTGCGACGGCGCCTCGACAAAGTCGTTTTCCGTGGTGATGCCGCTGACCCCGGCCCATTGCTGCTGGCCGCCGAGGATGGCGTGCATCAGGTGTCCGAACTCATGGAAAAACGTCACCACGTCGGAGTACTGCATCAGGCCTTCGTCGCCCGCTTTGCCGCCGGGGAAGTTGCAGATGAGCGCGCCTTCGGGAATCTGCCGGCCGCGAATGCCGGGGACGATGGGGTATTGGGCGAACCATTTGTCCTTGCCTTCGCGCGGGTGCATGTCGAGATAGAAGCGGCCGATGAGCTGGCCCTTTTCCCCGTTCATGTTGCTGCGGTCGTAGACATTCCAGGCGGTGACGGAGGGGTCCCAGACCGGCGCCGAGGGGTTGGGGCGAAACTCGACGTGAAACAGCCGCGAGGCAATGTTGAGGATACCCTGCTGGACTTCCGCGTAGGGAAAATAGGGGCGGACGGATTGCGAATCGAAGTGGTAGACCTGGGTGCGGTAGCGCTCATACCAGTAGCCGCGGCTGTCAATGGGGATTTCGGTCAGGCCGGGCTGCTCCTTTTTGGCGAAGGCGAGCACCATCTTGTATTCGCGCGCGGCGGGGCCTTTGGAGGCGGCGTCGAGCTGGGCGAGGAAGCTGCGCACGTTGGCGGCGGAGCCGATCATCTGGTCGGCGGTGGCCAGGTCCGCCCAATGCTTATATCCGAGCGTGGTGGCCAGCTCCTGCCGCGCGGTCAGCAGGTCGAGCAGAATCTGCCGGTTGGCCGGGTAGGCGCGGGTGTTATAGGCGAGGTACATTTCCCGGCGCAGTTTGGCGCTTTTGGCGTAGGTCATCACCGGAACCATGTCCGGATAGTTGGTGGTGAGGGTGATGACGCCGGCTTCACTCGTTCCTGTGGGGCCGGGCTGGTGCTGGGCGATGTAGTCGGCGGGCAGGCCGGCCAGCTCGTCGGGATGGTGGACAAGGACGGTGTGGACGCTGTCCTGCACGTTTTTGCCGAAGGCGAGGCCGAGCTGAGTGATGCGCTCCTGTAATTTCTGAATGTGCTTGCGGGTGGCGGCATCCTTATCGACGCCGGACAGGCGATATTCGAGCAGGGTGCGGCTGAGGTAATGCTGCGTCGCGGGGTCGGCGTGGGTGGCGTCAATAGCGGCCAGGGCGCGATACACGGGCTGGTTGAGCGAGAGCACCACCCCGGCCTGGCTGATCTTCTGGACCAGCGTGTTGGCGGCGTCGCGAATCTCCTTGTGCGGCGAGACGGCGTACATCAGGTAGGCTTCCGAGCCGGCGACGGTGAGGGCGGCGTTGGCGCGGTCGTAGGGCGCCAGGGTGTTGGCGACGGTGCGGATTCCCTTGACGGCAAGCAGCTTTTGGATGGCCTGGCGCTGGACCTCTAAATGCTGATTGACCCAGGCGTCGAGGCGGGCCGGGTCAGCGGGACCGGCCCAGACGTGGAGGGGGTCGGAGCGCCGGGCGCGGGGCAGCGAGGCGGGAACAGTGGCGGCCAGGCTGACCAGGCTGGGCCAGGCGGCGAGAAGCAGCAACCTTGCAAATGGCATGGGAGATGGGCCTCCGATCTCTCTGGAGAGATCTTATATGGAGGGGGTGGAGGTCGGCGGCGAGTTCGGTGTGGAAGCCGATGTTGGCGGCGTTCATGCTACAGCGGCGAAGACCTGTCGTCACCTCCCACCCTTCGCGAAAGAGCCGCGAAGGATGGGGCACCCGATGTTCAGGATGGACGCGGTTTGAAGGTTTGGCGTTTTCTTATGAAATTGGTACGTAAAGCGGGCGGATTATTCTGTATCGTATACAGCGGGCATAAAGCCTGATAGGATGCCGCAATTGCACCCAGACAGAGGGGCGCGGACACAAATATGACAAACGATGCAGCCCAAAATGTAAGCCTGCAGTACCTTCGTGCCCGCCTGGGCCGCATCTGCGTGGCCATAACCGGGGACACACCTCATGAGATGGTGGAGCGCGCCGAGGAAGCGGTGCGGGAAAACACCTTCATCGAGTTCCGGCTGGATTACCTGGCCAAGCCGCTGGCGGCGTTGCCCAAGCTCAAGCATTTCCTCGAATTCCATCGCGAGGCGACCTGCATCGCCACCTGCCGCCGCAGGGTGAACGGCGGCAAGTTCACCGGCACGGCGGCGGCGCAGCTGGAAGTGCTGACCAAGGCCGCGACGGCCGGATTTGAAATCATCGATCTGGAGCTGCAGACCGCCGAGACCATGAAACCGGCGGCGTTGAAGAAGCTGCGGAGTGCGGGGGCGGCGCTGCTGATCTCCCATCACGACTTCAAGACGACCAAGGATCTCGAGAAAATTTACGCGCGCATTGAACCTTTGCATCCGGACTTCATCAAGATCGTTTCGACGGCGCGGTCGCTGGCCGACAACGTGAAGATGATGCGCTTTCTGGAGTCGAAGGGCGAGGAAGGCAACGTGGTCGGCATCTGCATGGGCGACTACGGCGTGATCAGCCGGGTGCTGGGTTTGCGGGCCGGGAGCCGGTTTACGTTTGCCGCGGCCACATTGGGCGAGGAAACCGCGCCGGGTCAGATTGCCGCGCGCACGCTGATTGAAAGCTATCGCGCCGACCAGGTGGATGCCGCCACGCGGGTGTATGGAGTGGCCGGTAACCCGGTGCGGCACTCTCTTTCGCCGATCATGATGAACACGGCGTTTCATCGGGAGACGGTGAATGCGGTGTATCTTGCCCTGCAGACGGAGAAGATCGCCGACCTGCTGCTGTTGATTCGAGAGGTTCCCGTACATGGAGTTAGCGTCACGATGCCGCTGAAGCAGGAGATAATCAAACATCTCGACAGAACAGATGCGTTGTCGCAAAAGATTGGGGCCTGCAATACAGTTGTCCGTTCGCAAGACGGAAAACTGATTGGCTACAATACCGACGTTGCCGGAGTGGTGCGTCCACTGGAGCAGCGGCTGGATTTGCGCAAAGCGAAGATCCTGCTGCTGGGCGCCGGGGGCGCGGCACGGGCGGCGGCGTTTGGCTTGCGGCAGCGCGGTGCGGACGTCTTCATCCTGAACCGGACCCCGCAGGCTGCGCAAAAACTGGCGCGGTCCGCGGGGGCGAAGACGATGCGCCGGGACCAGGTGGCGAAGACGACGTTCGACGCAATCGTGAATGCGACCCCAGTGGGAATGGCGGGCGGCAAAGAGGAAACGATTCTGGAAGAGAAGGAACTGAACACGAAACTGGTTTTCGACATGGTGTACAACCCGATCGACACGCCGCTGTTGAAGATGGCGCGGGCGAAAGGGGCGGCAGTGATTACGGGAGTGGAGATGTTCGTCCAGCAGGGCGCCGAACAGTTCCAGTTGTGGACGGGCAAGCCCGCGCCCCGAGACGATATGTGGCGAGTGGTGATGCACGCGCTGCGGTCGCGCACGGAAAGCTGAGAAAACGAGGTTGCGAGCACAGTATGGAAATTCAGCCGAGAATGGAAGCCAAGAAGATTGAGGAAATCGAACGGCGGAAGAAGCCCACTGTGGCGACCCGCCAACCGATGAGGGAGAGTCCCATGGTGCGGAAATCGCTGCGACTGGGTCGAGTGCTTGCGCCGCACCTATTGTGGGTGGTGCCGCTGATCGACCGTCTGATACCCCGGCGCGACACTGTCGGTCCGAGTCTGCGCGCTTTGAGCACCGACCTGCGCAACGACCTGCGCGAGGAATTGAGCAACCACATGGCCGCGATCAAAGCGGCGCAGGTGGATATGAGCCCGGCCATCGAGGAGCAGCAGGGCCGGCTGGACAAGCTGGAGGAACACGCCTCGGAGCTGAACCACTCGCTGACGAACCTTTCCGAAGATCAACTGGACCTGGCCGATCAGGTGCGCGCCATGGCGGGATGGGTGCGGAACTCGGCCATTGCCGGGCTGGGGCTGCTGGCCTTGCTGTTCGCCTTGAAGCTGTTTGAGGCGATCCATCACTAATCAGGAAAACCGCAGGTGCCTCCACTTCGCTGCGGTCGGGATGACACGTTTGTTGATCGCTGCCTGCCGGTTGAAACCGCAGGTCCCTCCACTTCGCTACGCTGCGGTCGAGATGACAGATTTTTTGTGAGTGTGTAACGCTTCTTTCCATCTTTCGCGAAAGGACCGCGAAGATGGAGCACCCGCTATATCCTGCTCCCTGTTCTCTACCCCTCCATTTGCCAGTCTTCCACCGCTAGGGCTAGGATGGTGCCACGTTCGGCATAGCCTGATTACGCGGCGCGCCAGAACGCCCCCTTTGACCGAGACCAGTAATTTAAGTAGTCGATAAAAACAACTTTCAGCCTGCCCGGGCGCGGAATCTGCACGGGAAGCGTGATGGGGTGAGAAAAAAGTATGGCGTGGTATGCATATTGCATCGCAGAAAAGCAGGCGTTTCCGGAACTGGCCCACCACCGTAAAGCAATCCCTTTCGAAGCCCAGGTCGGTGTTCTTGGAAATCAAATCTTCCTTTATCCAGCCAATGATTTCGCAATCGTCGTGAGCGAACACAATCCAGAGGACAAAATAGACCCGAAATCCGCAGTCGATCACGCCCGCGTGGTGGCCGACTGTTTCCGCCATTCAACGGTATTGCCGTTTCGCTTTGGCACGGTGTTTCCCGACGACGATGCGCTGCGGCGCTCGGTGCGCAGCAACCAGCGGCAGTTCAACGCCAACGTGGAACGGCTGCGCGGCAAGGCGGAGATGCATCTGAAGGTGGTGCTGGAAGACGACGGACCCAATTCGCCCAAATACGCTTCCTTGCCATGCGCGGGCAGGGAATATCTGACCCGGCTGCGGGAAACGGCGACCATCCAGCGCGACCGGCAGACCAAGGCGAAAGCGGTCTTCGTCCAGGTCCACCGCATGTTCGCTCCCCTGGAGGAGGAGATTTCCTGCCGGCATACCGACAAGGGCAAAATCCTGATCGACATCGCCCACCTCATCGACCACGGCAACGTGGCCCGCTATCAGAACAAATATTCGAGCGTCGGTCATTCCCTTCCGGACTGCCGGATGGCGCTGTCCGGGCCCTGGCCGCCGTACCACTTTGTACACCAGCACCAGCGGGTGCA
>Ga0208717_1000144_pt1 | contig 36612 bp, 31 predicted proteins | sample NGESurF53shallow_FD_184489 | JGI IMG/M metagenome (GOLD analysis project Ga0208717, IMG submission 184489) | Arctic peat soil microbial communities from Barrow, Alaska - NGEE Surface sample F53-3 shallow (SPAdes) | ecosystem: Environmental > Terrestrial > Soil > Wetlands > Peat ... | reverse complement strand
CTGCATGAGCTCGACCAGGCCGTCGCCCACGCCCAGATGTCGGCCGACAATGCCTGGATGCTGGTCTGCGCGGCGCTGGTCTTCATGATGACGGTTCCCGGCCTGGCGCTGTTTTATGGCGGCCTGGTGCGTAAAAAGAACGTCCTCAGCACCATGATGCACAGCTTCGCCATGGCGGGTATCGTTTCCGTGGTGTGGGCCATCATCGGCTACAGCCTCTGCTTCAGCCACGGCAACAGCTTCATCGGCGGCTTCCACTATCTATTTCTGCGCGGAGTCGGCGCCGCTCCCAACCCGATCTATGCCGCCACCATTCCGCAGTCGACCTACATGGTCTACCAGATGATGTTCGCCATCATCACTCCGGCGCTCATCTCCGGCGCGTTTGCGGAGCGAATGAAGTTCAGCGCCATGGTGCTGTTTTCCGTACTCTGGTCGCTGCTGGTGTACGCGCCTATGGCCCACATGGTGTGGGGAAATGGCGGATTTCTGAATGCCGCGCTGGGCGGCGCGCTCCCCACGCTGGACTTCGCCGGCGGCACCGTAGTCCACATCACCTCCGGAGTTTCCGCGCTGGTTTGCGCGATCTACCTGGGAAAGCGGCTGCATTACCCCAAGGAACCGATGCCGCCCCATAGCGTCGTGCTCAGCTTTGTCGGAGCGGGCATGCTGTGGGTGGGTTGGTTTGGCTTTAACGCAGGCAGCGCGCTTTCCGCCGGCACGCTGGCCACCAGCGCGTTCGTCGCCACGCAGCTCGCCGCTGCCGCCGCGGCCATCGGCTGGAGCCTGGCGGAGTGGCTGCGCAACGGCAAGCCCAGCGCCCTGGGAGCCATCTCCGGCGCGGTGGCCGGGCTGGTCGCGATTACTCCGGCGGCCGGTTTCGTCGGACCTATGTCGGCGCTCGCCATCGGTTTTGCCGCCGGCCTGTTCTGTTACTTCATGGTGGTCAAGGTCAAGCAGCGCTTCGGCTACGACGATTCTCTGGATGCCTTCGGCGTGCATGGGGCGGGCGGTACGCTGGGCGCCATTTTGACCGGCGTCTTCGCCACCCGCGCCATCAATCCCATCTTTCAGGGGGCGCACGGCAATGCCCTACCCGTGGGCTGGCTGGATGGCAACTGGATGCAGGTGCCGCACCAGCTCGGCGGCATCGCCATCGCCTGGGGCGTCTCCATCCTGGGAACCCTCATTCTGCTCAAAGTCGTCGATCTGCTGGTGGGCCTGCGCGTCGAAGCCGGTCAGGAGAATGAAGGTCTCGACCTGACCCAGCACGGCGAAGAGGGTTACGACTGGGAGATTTCCGCCTCCTAGGGCTTGCCTTTCCGCTGCGAGTGCGCTCTCCGACTCCCGGCATTTCTGGAAATGGTAACGTTTGTGGTACCATTGGGAAGTGATCGAGATCCGCGAATATGTCGACGCGCGCGGGCGAACACCCTATCGAGACTGGTTGATAAACCTCAATGCCGGCACCAGTGCACGGATCGTCGTGGGTGTGCTTCGGATGGAACAGGGCAACTTCTCGGCAGCCCGGAGTGTGGGCGCTGGGTCTCCGAACTGCGATTCGACTTTGGCCCAGGGTATCGGTTGTATTTCGGCAAGGATGGAGATCGACTGGTGGTTCTGCTGGGCGGCGGCACGAAGAAGCGACAGCAATTGGACATTGCGACGGCGCATCGGCTTTGGGCTGAATACAAAAGACGAAAGCGGGAGGGATAGATGCCACTTACACGGAGTTTTCGGGAAACGGTTAAAGAACAGCTTGCGGGCCGCGATTTTCGCCGCGAGTTTTTGCGCGAAGCGGTGGCCAACATGATCGCCGGAGATCTGGAAACGGCGAAAGCGGTGCTTCGCGAGTACATCAATGGCACGATCGGATTCGTCAACCTGGGAAAAGCACTGGCAAAATCTCCCAAGGGTCTCATGCGGATGCTCAGTCCGGAAGGAAATCCTCAGGCACGGAACCTCTTCGAGATGATTGCCTATCTACAGAAGATCGACGGCACCGTTCTCGAAGTGCGCGCCCGACGTGCCGCTTGATCGTCGCCACGGCAGTGTCCGGTGGTGCTCCCTTGAACGCTTAAAGCGCTCGCGAAAGGCCGTTCCGGTTCGTTCCGCGTAGCAAGCGCGGTCTATTTCCTTCCGTCCAGGAATTCATTTTCCACTACAGTATCTATGGAAGCGCTGATATCGTGACGGTAAGCGATATTGGCTGGTCCCCGGGCTTTTTGCCGTGGAATGAGAAGTCGAGGAACGGATCATGCAGAAGATTGAAGCGATCATTCAGCCGTCGAAACTGGATGCGGTCAAGGAAGCCCTGATTGAGGCTGGAGTGGAGGGCATGACCATTCTGGAGGCGCGCGGACATGGCCGCCAGAAGGGCCATACCGAGTTTTATCGCGGTCGCGAATACTCCGTTGACGTGCTGCCCAAGATCAAGCTGGAGTTGGTGGTTAACGACGGCATGGTGGACGCGACCGTGAAGGCCATTCTTTCCGCCGCCGGCAGCGGACGCATTGGCGATGGAAAAATCTTCATCTCGCGCATCGACAACGCCATCCGCATCCGCAACGACGATCGTGGAGAAGCCGCTTTGTAGCGCCACGGGCTTGCAGGAGCCCACTTCCAAAGGAGTCCAGCCCGACATGCCGACACCGACTTCCATTTCGACCGGCGCTCTCACCGGGACTCTCCGCCCGGAGTATCAGTCCGCTTCCGAGGAGCTACAGCGGGCGTTCGACGATTCGCAGAATGGTTTCGATCTGGTTCGAGGCCGGGCTGCGCTGGTAGACCGCATGGTGGAAGGATGCTGGCGGGTGCAGGTCGCCGAAGCGGACGATCCCCAGGGTCTTGCCCTGGCTGCAATTGGTGGGTTTGGGCGGCAGGAACTTTTTCCCTGCTCCGACATCGACCTGTTATTTGTCTGCGCGGAATCTTCCATCGAGGCCGGCCATCGCGATGCCGTGCGCGGCCTGTGCCAGCAGCTATGGGACATCGGCCTGCGTGTCAGCTCATCCACTCGCACGGTGGAAGAGTGCGAGCGGATGAGCGAAGAGAACCCGGAGTTCACTCTTTCGCTGCTCGATCGGCGCTATCTTGCCGGAGATTACGAACTGTTCCACAACCTGGACCGCAAGCGGATTCCGCAGCTCATCGAGCGCCGCCGGCAGCCGATTCTGGAGGCCATTGCCCGCCTGGCCGAGGCGCGCCACGCGAAATTCCAACACACCCTGTTCCATCTGGAGCCGAACGTCAAGGACGGTCCCGGCGGTCTGCGCGATTTTCAGACGTGCGCCTGGCTGGCCCGGCTGCTGTCCCCCACGATGCCGCCAGGAAGCGGGCAAGACTCCGCGCCTTTTCTGGACTCCGGCGCCGGGAAGAGCAGTCTGCTGGTCGAGCGCCGCGCCGAATCGGAGCTGGCCCATCGTTTTCTGTTGACCGTGCGTGCTTTCCTGCATTACAGAAATCACCGCGACGACAACATGCTCTACTGGCAGGCGCAGGATGAGGCGGCGCAACGGCGGCTGGGGCTAGCCGGAACCCGCCCGGTCGAAACCGCGCAGTGGATGCGGCAGTATTTCCGCCATGCCCGCTCGATTGATTGGCTTATGCGCCAGATGGTGGACGAGATCGCCGGCGCCAGCAAGCCTTCCCTCATCGGCCAGATTCGCCAGTGGCGGAAGCGTACCGTGCTGGCCGGCTGTCCCGTGGCCGAGGGTCGTATCTCACTCAAATCGCCGGCTGAATACACCGAGCCGGACCGCGTGTTCGCCCTGTTCCAGCAACTTGCCCGCCAGCCGCTGGAACTGAGCCGCGAGGCCGAGGCGCAACTGTCCGAGTCGCTGGCGGCGCTGGCCGAGCGGCTGCCGGACGGAGCCGAACTCTGGAGCCGGTTCGAAAAAATCCTGCTCGGCCCGGAGGCCGCCCACGCCCTGCGGGTGATGCACGGCATTGGCATCCTAGAGCTGCTCCTGCCGGAGTTTCACTCCGTCGACGCTCTGGTGGTGCGCGATGCCTACCATCGCTATACGGTCGATGAGCACACGTTTCTGATCATCCAGCATCTCCATGCACTGGAGCGCGCGACCGACGGCTGGGAAGCGAACTTCGGACAGATTCTGCGCGAGGTCGAGGAGCCGGGCCTGCTGTACCTGGCGGCCCTGCTGCACGATACCGGCAAGGCGCGCAGCGAGGACAACCATGCCGAGCAGAGCCTGACCGTCGCCGCCGCCGTTGCCGGTCGGTGGGGGATGACAGCGCCCCGGCGCGACACCATTCTGCGCCTGATCCGGCAGCATCTGGAGATGTCTCGCGCCATGCGCAAGGACATCTTCGACGCCGAAACCATTCATGCGTTTGCCGGACTGGTGGGCACGCCCCACGATCTGCGCCTGCTGACGCTGCTCACCTATGCCGACATCCGCTCCGTCAATCCAGAGGCGCTCACGCCCTGGAAGGCGGAAAATCTGTGGCGGCTCTATATCGCCACCTCCAACCATCTCGACCGCAATGTCGACGACGACCGCATTGCCGCCAACGCCGACACCGCCGCGGTGCAAAGCGTGGTGGCGCTCGATCCGCAGCGGGCGGCGGACATCCATCGCTTTCTGGCCGGGCTGCCGCAGCGCTATCTGCGCACCCGCAGTCCGGAGGAGATTGGCGAGCATTGGCGGGCTTCGATGGAGCTTGACTCCAGTGCCGCGGCGGTCGCTCTCTCGCATGCCCCGGCCTGGTGGGAATGCACCGTGGTTACCCGCGACCGCCCGTTTCTGTTCGCCGACCTGGCCGGCGCTCTCACCGCCTGGGGTATGGACATCATCAAGGCGGAGGCGTTTTCCAACCAAGCTGGAACGGTCATCGACACCTTCCGTTTCGTCGACCGCTATTGCACCCTGATCCTGAATCCCGGCGAATCGCAACGCTTCGAGAAGAGTCTTGCCAGCGTCGCCGGCGGAACGGCATCGGTTGAGCAAATGCTGACGGCGCGCGCCCACACGGAACATCCACGGAATAACAAGACACACGTCGAAACCCGGCTGTCGGTCGACAACCGTTCCTCAACCCACAGCACCATCCTGCAGGTCGTCGCCCAGGATACGCCGGGCCTGCTGCGCCGCATCAGCCGGGCGATCGCCGAGCAGCAGGCCAACATCTCCGTAGCCCTGGTCGATACCGAAGGGGAGATGGCGATCGACGTTTTTTACCTGACGGAGAGCGCGACCGGAGGAGAGACCGCAAAGCTCAACGAGGCCAGCCGGGAACGACTGCAGCAGGAACTGGCCGCTGCTCTCGCCTGGGTTGCCGCTCTCGCCTAAGTGGTCGCTCTCGCGCAGACCGCCGCGCATCCCAATCTATGAGGCATCGAGGTATATCGCTGCATGAAACCTGAGATTCGTCGCCGCTCCGCGCTGCTGGCGCTGTCGCTGCTGCTTTCGGTCAGCATGACGCTGTTCGCGCGGACCCACCGCAAAAAACCGGCGCACCCGAATGCGAACCATGGCCAGCCTGTCGTCGAGGATGTCAGTCCGCCCAACTGGTGGAGCAATCTGCCGAATCCGATGTTGCTGCTGCATGGGAAAAATCTGAACGACGCCGAGGTCAACAGCAGCGTCGCCGGAATTTCCGTTCGCCGCACCAAAGTCTCTGCCGATGGGCACTGGGAGTTTGTCTGGCTCGACATTTCTTCCGCTCCGCCGCAGCATTTCAATCTGCTGGTGCGCAACGCCAGAGGAAGAACGCATTTTCCCTATGAGCTCGACAAACCCCACCCGCCAACCGACGGCTTTCAGGGTTTTTCCCCCTCCGACGTCCTGTATCTGGCGATGGCGGACCGCTTTGCCGACGGCGACGTGTCGAATGATCGCCTCAAGACCATGCCCGGCACCTTCGATCGCTCCAACCCCAGTGCGTACCATGGCGGCGACCTGGCCGGGATTGAAAATCATCTGGATTATCTGCAGCAGCTCGGAGTAACGACACTCTGGATCACGCCGCTCTACGCCCAGAACCCGGCTGCGGCGGTCGACTACAGCGGCTATCGTCCCTTCGATTTCTACCGCGTGAATCCTCACTTCGGCACTCTCTCCGACTATGAGAACCTGGCCCAGGCGGTGCATGCCCGCGGGATGAAGCTGGTGCTCGACATGGTGATGAACCACGTCAGCGCCGCCAGCCCATGGGTCAAGGACCCGCCTGCGCCGGACTGGTTCCATGGCACCCCGGAGCAGCATCTGAACGCGACCAACAACTTTGCCGCCGTTGCCGATCCTCATGCCTCCGCCGCCAATTATGCGGCCCCGGTCGATGGCTGGCTGATGGACACGCTGCCGGACCTGAATCAATCCAATCCGCTGGTTCGGGAATATCTGATCCAGAACGCGATCTGGTGGATCGAGACCGGCACGCTCGACGGTCTGCGGCTGGATACATATGCCAACGTCGACCGTTCCTTCTGGCAGCAGTTTCACACCGTGCTGCACGCGCTGTACCCGCACCTGACCGCGGTGGGAGAAATTTTCAGCTCCGATCCCACCGTGGTTTCCTATTTTGCCGGCGGCGTCAAGCACTCCGGGATCGACACCGGCCTGTACACTCCGTTCGACTATCCAGGATACTTCGCCTTGCGCGCGACGCTTACCGGAGCTTCTCCGGCGCCAATGACGAGCCTGACCGATATCGAGCGACAGGATTGGCTGTACCCGCATCCCGGCCGGCTGGTGACGTTCTTTGGCAATCAGGACACTCCCCGCTTCCTCGCCGCGCCGGGAGCCAGCATCGCCCGCATGAAAATCGCCTTCGGGCTGATCGCCACCCAGCGCGGCATGCCGCAGATCTACTACGGCGATGAGATCGGTCTTTCCGCCGCAAGCGACAGCGATAGCCGCGGCGATTTTCCCGGCGGCTTTCCAGGCGATGCGCAGGACGCTTTTACCGAAGCCGGCCGCACCCCCGCGCAGCAGGCGATGTATGAGTGGGTCGCCGGCCTCTTCGAATTGCGCGCCCATAACGAAGCGCTGCAGACGGGATTGCAGCAGAACCTGCTGGCCGACAAGACCGGCTTTGTGTTCGCCCGCTATGCGGACCCATCGCAGAGCAGGCCGAAATCGACCTCCGGCTCCGGCGTCGCCACGCTGGTGCTGGTGAACCGCTCCGGCGTGCCGCGGACCTTTCATCTGGATTTCTCCCGCACCGTGCTCGCCGGCGTCGCCACGCTGGCCCCGGCATGGAACGCCCAGCAGCCGGTGACGGTAGCGAAGGATATGTGCGATATCACCGTCCCGTCGGCGTCGCTGGTGGTCTACACAGCCCAGCCCTAGCATTCAACGTCTGTCGCACGATTCAATGTGCATGATGCAGGAGAAGGGAATGCCGATGCAGCCGGGATTTCGCATTGCCGCCATTGGAGAGCTTTTGTGGGACCTGCTCCCCGATGGGCTTCGACTCGGAGGCGCTCCGGCGAACTTTGCCGCCAGCATGGCCAAGATTGCGGCGGGGTCTTCGAGCACGATCTTTCTGGTCAGCCGCGTGGGCGACGACGCTCTGGGACGGCAGGCGCGGGAACAGATGGCGGCGCACGGGGTCGCGGTCGATCCAATTTCAACCGACCCGCGGCTGCCTACGGGGACCGTCGCCGTCACACTCGATTCGGTCGAAGGACCCAGCTATTCCATCCACCGGCCGGCCGCCTGGGATGCGATCCCGTCCACCCCCGAGCTAAGCGCGCTGGCCACCGGGCTCGACGCCGTCTGCTTCGGTACTCTGGCGCAGCGCGCCGCTGTCACCCGGGAAACGCTGCGCGGGTTTGTGGAGGCGACCGGCGCGGACTGCGTCCGCGTCTTCGACGTGAACCTGCGTCCGCCGTATTGGACTCCGGAGGCGCTACGCTGGGGTTGCGAGCGGGCTACCATCGTCAAGATGAACCAGGAAGAAGTCCCGCTGCTGGCCGAGGTATTGGCCGCTCCGCTGCGCGCTCCGGCGGAGCTGGCGGATTTTCTGCTGGGGAAATTTCCCGTGAAGATGGTCGCCGTTACCCGTGCCGCCAACGGCAGCCTGCTGACGACGCGTACCGGAGTTCATCACCACCCCGGAATCGCAATCGATGTCGTCGATCCTGTCGGCGCTGGGGATGCTTTTACCGCCGCGCTGGTTCATGCCTGGCTGTGCGGCGACCCCCTGGCCGCGATTGCGGAGCAGGCCAACCGCTGGGGTGCACGCGTGGCCGCCCAACGCGGCGGAGATGCCGGGTGCGGAGACGAGTAGAATTTGCCCCGGAGTACAAATTCTCCGGTTACACTCGTCCTGAAGATCGCCGCTATGCGCGTCCAAGCAGTATAAGGAGAGGTATGAATCGAAGGTCGCACTTGCCCACCCGGCTGACGACTGCCGTGCTGACGATCGCTCTGCTTGCAGTATCCGGCCGGGCGCAGGAAAAGAAGCCCCACGAACCCAAGGCGCAGCCCCCGGCTGCCCAGCAGGCAAATAAATCCACCGTTGCGCCCACCGAACAAAGCACCGTAACCGAGCACACCCTGGCGCTGAACGGCGAGACCATCCACTACACCGCGACCGCGGGCAACTTGCTGATTCGGGATGCGAAGAACAAGCCCAACGGCAGCATGTTCTACGTGGCGTATACGGAGGACGGCGTTGCGGCCCAGGACCGTCCGGTGACCTTTCTTTATAACGGCGGTCCCGGCTCCTCGACCATCTGGCTGCACATGGGATCGTTCGGGCCCATGCGCATTGAAACCGCCAGCCCGGAGGCGACGCCCCCGGCTCCCTACCATCTGGTTCCCAACCAATACAGCCTGCTCGACAAGACCGACCTGGTGTTTATCGACGCCATGGGGACCGGGTTTTCCCGCCCGGTCGACAAGGGCACGCTGAAGGATTTTATTGGCGTGGATGAGGACGTGCACGCCTTCAACAAATTCATAACGCGCTACCTGACGGTGAACGGGCGCTGGGATTCTCCCAAGTTTCTGATCGGCGAATCCTATGGCACCACCCGGTCGGCGGCGCTGGCGTATTCCCTGCAGCAGAGCGGGATTTCTCTCAATGGCGTGGTGCTGATCTCCTCCATTTTGAACTTCAACGACATTACCGCAGGTGGGGATACCAATTTCATCGGTGACCTGCCCTCCTTCGCGGCCATCGCCTGGTACCACAACAAGCTGGCCAACAAGCCGGCCGATCTGCAGGCCTTTCTCGCCCAGGCGCGGACCTATGCGCGCGGGCCCTATGCCGAGGCTCTGTGGCAGGGAGACAATCTCAGCGCAGCCGAGGAGGACCAGGTGGCGCAGAAGCTAAGCCAGCTAACCGGCGTCAGCGCGCAGTACTGGAAGGAAGCCAATTTGCGCCTGACCGCGTCGAATTTCCGCAAGGAACTGATGCGGGGCGATCGGCGCACGCTGGGCCGCTATGACGCGCGCTTCGAGGGGTTTGACAGCCAGGCGATTGGCGCGAATCCCAGCTATGATCCATCGGACACGGGCATCGCGGGCGCATTCGTGGCCGCGTTCCACACCTATCTGGCCGACGACCTGAAATACTCCACCGACGAAAGCTACAAGGCGACCGCGTATGGGCCCAATTTTAAGTGGGACTGGAAGCATAAGACGCCCCATGGCTCCGAGGAGCGATTTCCGGATGTCGCGCTCGATCTGGCGGCGGCGATGCGGGAGAATCCGCATCTACTGCTGTTTTCCGGCAACGGCTACTTCGATCTGGCGACGCCGTTTTTCAAGACCGAATTCGACATCGATCACATGGAATTGCCCCCTTCCATTCAAAAAAATGTTCGCTTTCGCTACTATCCGTCGGGGCACATGATTTATCTGAATGTGCAGGCGTTGAAGCAGTTGAAGAGCGACCTGGCGCAGTTCTATTCGGACGCAGTCGCACAATAGCAGCGAGCGGCAGTCAGCGCGTGGTGACGGGTTCCGATTGCCGCACTTCCAGATTCATGAAGGAAGGCGTCTGCCCTGTCACCAGCCTGGTCAGAATGGAATGCACGCGCAGAAGCGGAAACGGCGCGGAGACGGTTTCCGGCGCCGTCTGGCCGGCCAGGTGAATCATCAGAGCAGGCCGCGGATCGAAGGACCCGTGCGAAGCCGCCTGATCTTCACGCGTCCACCCGGGCTTTTTGGACCAGAGCCACGTCCGCCAGGAGTGATCGCCGCAGAGGACCACGGTAGTGTTTTTCCAGCGCGGCGATTTTCTTAAAATCGCGAGCATCTGGCCCAAGGTCCGGTCAGTGAGAGCGAGATTGTCGACATACGAACGCTTGCCGGTTTCATCGAACCGGCGCGTTTCCCGGTTGTAGAACCCGGGCGGATGCGGAAGGGATAGGTGAATGAAAACAAAATCGAGGCCAGGCTCCTTCAGTGCCTCGTCGGAGTGCTGCAACAAATCTTTGTATGTTTCCATGTGGCGGGTCACCACCCAGTTCTTTTTTCTGGGATGGAAACCGTCTTGGAGGAATCGGGCCCACGGCGTCCAGAGGTCCCTCCAGAAACCGGCGTGAATGTCATAATTCTGCGGAATGTCTTCCGCATTGGTACTGAACCAATAACACTGGTCGAGATAGGGCGCCAACATGCCGCAGTAGGGGTTGTACCAGCCCACGACGCCGGTGGTCAGGCCGTTTTGTTGCGCCTGCGCAAACGGAGTCAACGCGGCATCGAAATTACGCCATTTGCTCTTCCTGCTGGTCGCCACCTCGAATTTGTTGTGAAACGTGTACCGCACCCGCACCACGGGAAACCCGAGCAGGATGGACGGGATGGCCAGCTCGGTGTAATTCTCCACCGGTAGGACGTGGGTGAATACGGTGGACGTTTCCCTCAGCTTGTCGAAGTTGGGCAACTGCAGACCGGGGTAGCGATTGCCGAAGGTCTGGCTGTAGGACAACTCATCGAACAAAATCCAGACGACACGGGGCCGATCGGCCGAGACAGACGTGGCCGCGGGTAAATTGTCCACAGCGTTCGGCGCCGGCCGCCAGGCGGCAATGCCGGCCAGTTGCAGAATCACAAACAGCGAGAAGATTCCCATCCCGACCAGCGCCGCGCCGGTCCATTGCGACAAAATTTCCTCTGCGCGCCGCCACCGTCTTCGCAGAAGGACAGCCGCAATCGTCAGGCTGAGGAAGATCGCCATTTCGACGGAGGGTCGTATTCTCGCGTTCAGGCTGGTCGCCGTCACCTTTGCCAGCAATACCGCCACCGTGCCGGGCAACAGCACGCGCAGCCAACGGAGGCGATCGCTGCGCGCAATCCAGGTGGCAAGCAGCGCGAGCACCAACCCGGCCAGAACCAGATTCACAATGAGTGAGAGCGCGAAATCGGTTAGCGGAAGGGGCGAGTGCATCCGCAGATCGGAAGGATGGGCAATGGCAACGGCGTAGAGACGGAAGAGTGCGAATGCCGCCAGTCCCAGGGCTTGCAGCAGGGTTCGCGGCCTCATATTTTTTCCATGAGAAACAGGGTGCGTCCGTTGCCCAGTAGCTGTCGACCGGCGACGGAAAAGTGCGCGTCGAATGCCGCTTGCAGACGTTCCTCGGTCAGGCCGCTGTAGAGCGCATCCCGTCCGCGCAGCAACTGCTGGAACATGGGGTCACTCTGCGGCACCCATTCCAAAAGCAAATGGCGGCGCGTAAGCCGGGCGGCCAGCACGGCGATTTGCTCCAGTGGAATCTGGTCCATCAGCAGGAGGTGATGAATCACCGCGAGCATCAGCACCAGATCGAACTGACCTTCGGCGCGATCGAGAAGGGACAGCGACTCGGAATTTTCCCATCCGACCGCCGGAGTGGGCCGCGCGATATCGGCGACCAGCGGCAGAATGTCCCGGGCCTCGCTTGCCGCGCGTATCCAAAGCTGATCGATCGCGGTGACGTCCGTGTCCAGCGACACGACGCGGGCGCCGGCCGAAGCTGCCAGCAGAGAATAGGCGCCGGTGTTGGCTCCAATATCGAGAACCGCGGCGGGCCGGGTGTCCCGCAGAACACGATCGACAAATTCCTTCTTTCTGGCGTGATCTTCGGCGGAGTAATGGGCCGCGCTCGAGGTGTATTCGCTCCAGCGGGACGGCTTCTCGCTCCCCATGGTTCCGTGGACCCGCCGCGACATTTTTTGCAGATTTTTCTTCAGGATCGCGGTGACGAATTCCGGGTCGCGCTGCAGGCCTCGTGCAGTCGTCGAGGGCTTCGACGTGTTCGATTGGCGGCGGTCCAGCCAGGCCGGCAAGGTGACAGGCCAGAGGAGTTTCGGCGCCAGACGGCGCACGGGACCCAACGCGTCGGCAAGCTGGGAGGGTTCATAGCCGTCCCGATAGATTTGGGAGGCCGCCAGCGGCCATCCCAGATAGCGATGGGCCAGCAATGGGAGCAGGAAGGTCCGCACGAATTGTCCCTGCGCCAGCCAGATGGGATTCCCCGGGTCGCGCGGGTCGAAGGAAAGAACATCGACAAAAACCGGTCGCGCGCCGTCGAACAGCACGTTCAGCGGAGTTGCGTCTTTCAGCAGAAAACCGGCTGGAACAGCTTCCATGCACAGGTCGAGCGTCAGGTCGGCTGCGGCCCGCCATTGACCCGGGGCCCACTCCCACGGATAGGAAAGAAAAAATATGCGCGGGTGACGAATGAGCAAACCGCTGGTCTGGCCGTCAGCGGAAGTCTCTTCAATCGTTCCGGCAACCATTTTGCCGGAGGCCTGCCAGTTCCGAACGAGGCTGGAATGAAGAAAGCGCAGAGCCTCGACTGCAGCGGCGGGACGTACGCGGCGTAGAACCTCTTCGCCCGCGAACTCAACGGACCCGGCGGGGTCCCGAAATGTGGGTCGAAGATTGCCCGTCATTCGGGCGTGGATCCGGTGGTGGATTCGGGTGGATCTTCCGGGCTGCCGGGCTTTATGGCGGGACCTCCCGACGCGATCCGACGGCGGATGACTAATTTGCCGATTTTTTGACGAAAATAGAAGCCGATTCCAGCCAGCGTCGACCCAATGATCTGAAGTGCCAGCAGGCCGGAGCCGGGATCGGCGTATGCCTGTGCCGTTCCCTGAAACGCCAGAAGGAGACAGGCGAGACAGAAAACGGTGAGTAGGAAGTGAGCAAACCGGATCATGACTGCGCTCCTTCTTGGGATGGAATGCCTTCCCAGACTCTATACACCCGCCCAGAAATGATTCTATATTTCTATACCGTGGCCTGGATTGCAAAGAGAGAATCTTTTTTCGGAGAATTTCTCCGGGATCGCCCAAACTATCCAATCGGAGGTGTACAGCATGAAGCTTCTTTACGCAGTGTCCGCGGTGTTCCTGGCAGTTCCAACCTGGGTGGGTGCGCAAACAGCTCCGCCGCGGCCGATGATCACCGGGGTTGCGCAGGTTTCCATCTACGCGTCGAACATGGCGAAGTCGCGGCATTTCTTTGGGGAATTTCTCGGCTTTCCGGAGAGTGGGACGGCGCACCAGCGCTACCGGGTGAATGCGCGCCAGTCGATTGTTGTCGATCCACTGCCATCCGGAGTGACGAATTATCTGCGGTCAGTGGGTTTCGCCACGCCGGACGCAGAGGCCATGCGACGCTATCTGATTGACAAGGGCGTTCACGTTCCAGACACGGTGAAACGGGGAGCAGGCGGCAGCAGGTTCTTTTGGGTCAACGATCCGGAAGGACATCGGATGGAATTCATCCAGCTCGCTCCGAAACAGGCCCGATTTGTGCCGGTCGCGGCCGGGGAGCAGCCGATTTCCCATCACATCCTCCACGCCGGATTCATCGTCCACGACCGCTCCGCCGAGAACCGTTTCTTCCGCGACATTCTGGGATTCCGCCAGGCCTGGGAGGGCGGCATGAAGGACGGCAAGACCGACTGGGTGGATATGCAGGTGCCGAATGGCAGCGACTGGATCGAGTACATGCTGCACGGGCCGGCTCCGGCCTCGGCGGCAGTCAGTGGGGTGCTGAATCACTTCTCCCTGGGCGTAAAGGACGCGCACCAGGCGGCGGATGTGTTGCGGCAGCGGGGGTGGCATTCCAGCCCGCGGGAAAAGGCGCAGCTTGGCCGCGACGGAAAATGGCAGCTCAATCTGTACGATCCGGATGGAACCCGGGTGGAGCTAATGGAGTTTCGGCCGGTCGAGACCCCCTGCTGCTCGCCGTATACGTTGCCGATCCCTCGCTAGCGCAACAAATTGCCAGAATGCTGCATCCAATAGGCGATAAGCCTCATCAAGTAAGTTGACAGTAAGACACTCAACTGGGATACTGGAAGAGGTAGAATTGTCGGAAAGGCATCAAGAAGAGGGGCAAATGGGCAAAATTATCGGAATTGATCTGGGAACCACGAATTCGGTTGTCGCCGTCATGGAGGGCGGTGAGCCGAAGGTGATCCCCAACGAAGAAGGCGGCCGCACCACGCCGTCCGTCGTGGCTTTTACCAAAAATGGGGAGCGGCTAGTGGGCCAAGTGGCCAAGCGCCAGGCCATCACCAACCCGGATAACACCGTGTACTCGATCAAGCGCTTCATGGGCCGTCGCTTCAATGAGGTGAACGACGAAATGAAGATGGTGCCCTACAAGGTGAAGCAGCAGGGCGACCATATCGTTGTCGAAGCGCAGGGCAAGGACTACACTCCGCCGGAGATTTCGGCGATGATCCTGCAGAAGCTGAAGAAAGCGGCGGAAGACTATCTCGGCCAGAGCGTGTCGGAGGCCGTGATTACGGTTCCGGCCTACTTCAACGACGCCCAGCGGCAGGCCACCAAGGACGCCGGGAAAATTGCCGGCCTTGACGTGAAGCGCATCGTGAACGAGCCGACTGCGGCGGCGCTGGCCTACGGGCTGGACAAGAAAAAGGACGAGACCATCATCGTCTACGACTTTGGCGGCGGCACGTTCGACGTCTCGGTGCTGGAAGTCGGCGAGGGCGTGATTGAGGTGAAGGCCACCAATGGCGATACTCACCTGGGCGGCGACAACATCGACCAGCGGATCGTCGACTGGCTGACGGAGGAGTTCAAAAAGGACGAGGGGCTCGACCTGAGGGCCAAGGGCAACGAGATGGCACTGCAGCGGCTGAAGGACGCTGCCGAGCGGGCCAAGATCGAGCTTTCGACGGCGATGGAGACGGAGATCAATCTGCCGTTCGTCACCGCCGATGCCAACGGGCCCAAGCATCTGGTAAAGAAGCTGACCCGCGCCAAGCTGGAGCAGTTGGTGGACGATCTGCTGCAGCGCTCGCTCGGGCCTTGCAAGCAGGCCTTGAAGGACGCCGGTATCGATGCCAGCAAGATTGACGAAGTGGTGCTGGTGGGCGGCCAGACCCGCATGCCGAAGATTCAGGAGCTGGTGAAGGAACTGTTCGGCAAGGAGCCGCACAAGGGCGTCAATCCGGATGAGGTGGTCGCCATCGGCGCGGCGGTGCAGGCCGGCGTGCTGGGCGGCGAGGTGAAGGACCTGCTGCTGCTCGACGTGACCCCTCTGACTCTGGCGATCGAGACGCTGGGCGGCGTGGCGACGCCGATGATCCAGCGCAACACGACCATCCCGACGAAGAAGACGGAGACGTTTTCGACGGCGGCCGACAGCCAGACGGAGGTTGAGGTTCACGTGCTGCAGGGCGAGCGCCCCTTGGCGGCCCAGAATCGCACGCTGGGCAAGTTCAAGCTGAGCGGGATTCCTCCGGCGCAGCGCGGCATTCCGCAGATCGAGGTGACCTTCGACATCGACGCCAACGGCATCCTGAACGTGACCGCGAAGGACAACGCCACCGGCAAGGACCAGAAGATCACGATTACGTCTTCCTCCGGTCTAAGCAAGGAAGAGGTGGAGCGGATGGCGAAAGACGCCGAGGCTCACGCCGCCGAGGACAAGACCAAGCGCGAGGAGATCGAGGCGCGCAACCAGCTCGACGGAATGGTCTACAACATCGAAAAGATGTTGCACGACAGCGGCGACAAGGTTGCGGCGGCCGATAAGTCGGAGGTGGAAAGCGCGCTGGCGGAAGCCAAGAAGACGCTGGAAGGCACGCCCAGCCCGGCGGAGATGAATGCCGCCCGGGAGAAGCTGACTGCCGCTTCGCACAAGCTGGCCGAGGCCATGTACAAGGCCAACGCGGCCGCGCCGGGAACGCCGGAAGGCGGCCCGCCGCCGGAGCAGCCCGAGGCCGAGCAGAAGAAGGATGAAGGCGTCATCGACGCGGAGTATGTCGACGTCGAAGACAAAAAGTAATCGTGGAGACTGCTGACTACGATTGCGTACGGCCAGGTGAAACCAAATGCGGGCGGCGCTCGTACTGTAAATAGGACTGGAAGCAAGACCACCAGGCAACCGAGGGCGTCCTGAGAAACTGCGGGACGCCTTCCTTGTCTCTCGAAATACCGGGAGCGGAGGAGGAGGGATGATGACCGACACAATCTGGCAATGCGAGCAATTGCGCGCGGGCGAAGTCTACTGCAAGGATATGTTCGACACCCGCGCCGAAGCCGAGGAGTTTGTAGCCAAAATGGCGCGTGTGGCGCCGGACATCTTCTGCCGCATCGAACCGATCGACGTGGAGAAGGTGTGGAACTGAAGTGCCGGCCGATAGGCGGCCGGAAGAGCCGCGCGGGCTTGGAACTTTGCCCGCGCGGCATCCGTATGGAAAGAAGAGAGGGCAGGCCGGGGCGCCTGCGGGAGTCTGAGTTGGGGGGTGGGGACCGATGATTAAATTTCTTCTCTTCTGTCTGCTGTTCGTTTTCTGCTGGCCGCTGGCGTTGCTGGCGATCGTGCTGTATCCGTTAGTGTGGCTGTTTCTGCTGCCGTTCCGGCTGGTCGGTATCGCCGTGCATGGAGTGCTGGAACTGGTGGCCGCGGTGATTTTTCTGCCCGCGCGCCTGCTGCGAGCCATCTAGAAACGCCGCTCCCAACCGGGCTGCGGCTCGATAGCCGATACAATGGAAGGTTGCGGGCAGGCGAGGATTCTCTCCCGCGGCTTTCTCATCCGCTGATCTGGGAGCATTCATGAAGCGCAGTGCAATCGTGATCCTGGTTATCATCGCCGGCATCACCGCAATGATCTGGTCCGGATTCATGGCCTATCGTATTCATCGGTCTCTTAACGCGGCGCCTCCCAACCAGGCGACCATGGCGCAGCCGGGCCTTGCCGCCGGTTCCGCGGCCAACACCCTCGCTGCTGCGCCGGACACTCCTGCTGCCGAGGGGCTGCCGGACCTGCGCGGCAAACCGGCTCCTGCCTTCACCCTGAAAACGATCGACGGCAAAACCGTTTCGCTCTCCGATTACAAAGGCAAGGCCGTGCTGGTCAACTTCTGGGCCACCTGGTGCGGGCCCTGCAAGCTGGAGATGCCGTGGCTGATCGACCTCCAGAAAAAGTACGCCGCCAAGGGGTTTACCGTGCTCGGCATCTCGGAAGACGACACCTCGCCGGCACAGGTGAGCGCCTTTGCCAAACAGATGGGCGTCAACTATCCAGTACTGATTGCCAGCGACGCCGTTTCACAGGCCTACGGCGGCATCGATTATTTGCCCGTCTCCTACTACATTGGCCGCAACGGTACCGTGGTCGCCGAAGTCGGTGGCGTGATCTCGCGGCAGGATATCGACGCCGACATTCAGAAGATTCTCGCGACCAGGGGAGCCTGAGCGTGGGTTTCCGCGTGCCTCGCATTCTGCCGCTGCTGGCGCTCGCTGCCGCGTTTCCGCTGCTGGCGCAATCGGCCTGGCAGCCGGGCCATACGAGCATCGGCTTTTCTCCGCAAACCCAGCAGTGGGTGCGGATGGTCTCCTCGCCGCGGCTTTCCGTGAAAGCAGGGAGGCATGACGTCACGCTGAGCTTTGTCATCCAGGATGGTCTGCATATCAATTCGCACACGCCGCACTCGCCCTTTCTCATTCCGACCTCGCTTACGCTGACCGGGAACGACGGCGTGCAGATCGCAAAAATCGAATATCCGCAAGGAACGGACTATCACTTTCAGTTCTCTCCGAAAGATGCGCTGAGCGTGTATACCGGACAGTTCAGCCTGCTGGTTCCGCTGCGTGCACGGCCCGGGCGCTATACGCTCCGCGGCCGGCTCCGCTACCAGGCCTGCAACGACAGAACCTGCAATCCGCCGAAGACGCTGCCGGTGACTCTCCACCTCACCGCGCGATAATTCCACTGCCACGAGGAAAGCGAAAACGATGACGAAACCGAATCTGTCGTTCGAAGAAAAACTGGACCGGCTGGCCGAAGTCGCCGTCCACATCGGGCTGGGACTGGGCGCAAAAGACGCGCCGGTCCAGGAACTGGTGATGAGCGCATCCACTGAAGCCGCGCCGCTGGCACGACGCATCACCGAGCACGCCTACAAGGCCGGCGCGATTCTGGTCACCACGCTTTTCTCCGACGAGGAAACCGTGCTGCTGCGATACCAGCACGCCCCGGACGCCAGCTTCGATCGCGTGGCGCAATGGATGGTCGACGGAATTACCGAAGCCTACCGCGGCGGCGCAGCGCGTCTGGCCATCGCGGGCGGCAATCCGGCGCTGCTGGCGAAGGAAGATCCAGCGAAAGTGGGCCGCGCCAACATGGCCGCTTCCCGGGCCAGCAAGCCGGCCATGGGGCTGATCACGCGCCATGAAATCAACTGGACCATCGTGGCCTGCGCCACACCGGCGTGGGCGCGGGCGGTGTTCCCGAACGATCCCGAAGAGACCGCGATCGCGCGTTTGTGGGATGCGATCTTCGCCGCCTCGCGCGCCGACGTTCTCGATCCCGTGGCGGCGTGGAAGGCCCACGGCGCGTACCTGAAGGAGCGCGTAGATTTTCTCAATCGCAAGCGCTTCGCTGCGCTGCATTTCCGCGGGCCCGGCACCGATCTGCGCGTGGGTCTGGCCGACGACCATCTGTGGGCAGGCGGCGGCACCGTGGCTGGAAACGGCGTCTACTGCCAGCCGAATATCCCCACCGAGGAAGTCTTCACCACCCCGCATAAGGATCGCGTCGACGGCACTGTGCGCAGCAGCAAGCCGCTGTCGCATCAGGGCACGCTGATGGAAGAAATTTCCGTGCGCTTTGTAGCCGGCCGCATCGTCGAGGCCAGCGCCAAGACCGGCCAGGCGGTGCTGGAGCGCATGATCGACTCGGACGACGGCGCGCGCCGCCTGGGCGAAGTGGCGCTGGTTCCCCATTCTTCGCCGATCGCGCAGAGTGGAGTGCTTTTCTGGAATACGCTGTTCGACGAGAATGCCGCCAGCCACATTGCGCTCGGGCAGGCCTACAGCACGTGTTTGATCGGCGGCGAAAAGATGACGCCGGACGAGCTGGCCGCTCGCGGCGCCAACGCCAGCCTGATCCATGTGGACTGGATGATTGGCTCCGGAGAAATGGACGTGGACGGAATCGCCGCCAGCGGAGCCGCAGAACCGCTGATGCGGAAAGGGGAATGGGTCTAGCGGTTTGGCGCTCTGGTTGCGCGCCAAAATTTAGCCGCCTGCGGAAGTCGTTTCCGCCGCCTTCAGGCGCGTCACCACCCGCTGCTTACCCAGATTGAGCATGACGGCAAACAGGCTGGGCGCGACGCCCTGGCCGGTCAGCAGGACGCGCGCGCCATTGATGAGCGCTCCCGCCTTGACGCTTTTTTCCTCTGCAAACGCGCGCAGCAGTTGTTCCGCTGCCTCTTCGGTAAACGGCTCCAGCGTCGCGTAGCGTGCGCCCAGTTCGGCCAGCAGTTTTCGTACATCGCCATTCGCGAGGAACTTCTGCACGGCTGCAGGATCCATGGAAAAACTGTCACCGAAGTAGGCCAGAAATGTCGAGGCAAAGTCCTTCAGGCTGCGCGCCCGCTGCCGCACCAGAGCAATGGCCGCCAGCACCTCGTCCGGGCTGCGGCTGGGACGGTAGCCGATCTGCGCCCACTCTTCTTCGACCAGCGGCAGCAGCCGCTCCGGCGGGTAGGCATGGATGTATTCCGTGTTGTACCAGGCCAGTTTGTCGTTATTGAAGACGGCGTTGGAGTGAGCGATGCCGTCGAGCGAGAACAGATCCACCAATTCCTCCGTGTTGAAGATTTCCCGCTCCTTGCCGTCCGGCAGTTTGGCCGCTTCGCCGGGGCTCCAGCCCAGCAGCGCGAGAAAGTTGCGAAAGGCCTCGGGAACGATTCCCATCTCCTTATAGGCAAGTACGCTGGTGGCGCCGTGGCGCTTGGAAAGCCGGGTCTTGTCCGGACCCAGAATCAGCGGCAGGTGGGCGAAAACGGGAAGGGAAGCGCTGAGTGCGCGGTACTGCAACACTTGCTTGGGCGTGTTCGAGAGATGGTCGGCGCCGCGAATGACGTGGGTCATGCCCATGTCGATGTCGTCGGCGACGACGCTCAGATGATAGGTGGGAATACCGTCGGAGCGCAGCAGAACGAAATCCTCCAACTCCGCATTGGCAAATTCCATGGGACCGAATACGGCGTCCTCGAACATAGTCACGCCTTCACGCGGAACCAGAAACCGCAGCGTGGCCTGCTCGCCGCGAGCGACCCGTTCCGCCGCTTCCGTCGGCGAAATTCCGCGGCAGCGCCCGTCATAGCGGGGGACTGCGCCACTGGCCGCCGCCGCCGTCCGGCGCTGTTCGAGCTCCTCGCGGGTGCAGAAGCAGCGGTAGGCATGGCCGCCGGCCAGCAGTTTTTCCGCCGTCCGAGTGTAAAGGCTGAGGCGCTGGGACTGGTAGAAGGGGCCTTCATCCCACTCCATTCCCAGCCAGCGCAGACCGTCGAGAATGCCCGAAACCATGTCGGCGGAGGAGCGTTCAAAGTCCGTGTCCTCAATGCGAAGAATGAATGTGCCGCCGGTATGGCGGGCGAACAGCCAGGAGAACAGTGCGGTGCGGGCTCCGCCGACATGAAGATAGCCGGTTGGAGAAGGGGCGAAACGGACGCGGGTCGATGGCTGCAAAGTAGGATTCATGGTTGGGGTTGAACTCTCATCCTAAATGATTCCCGGCCGGCGATCGCGGTGGCCAAAAAAGCCTCGGCGACTGCCGAGGCTTTTTTGTGGGGAGCGCATTTATGGGGAACGCTAGAAAATCGTGTAGGAGAGCCCCGCCGAGTAGATCCAGGGCGTGAGGCCCGTCGGGGGAAAATCCCAGTGCTGATATTCGAAATCTGCGGGACGAATCGTCCAACGGTCGTTGAGGATGATATCCAGACCTCCGCCGCCGGCGTACGTCGTGTAGTAATACGCTTGATTGGAGATGTAGTTGGGATAGTGGAAGCGGCTGCCACCGACAAGAAACTTGGCGTATGGCAGAAAGTGCCTGTTGAACGCATACGTAACACGGGGACCGCCGAGAAAGTCCTGTGACGTGACGTTGCTCTTGGTACGGAAGTTCATGAAGCGGGCCTCTCCCTCGACGCCCACGCCAATATTTCCCAGGATAAAGTAATTGAAGTCACCATAAGCCCCCACTCCGAGATTATGGTGTTGACCATAGTCCATTTGACCGAAGGAAAAATAACCTCCAACCTTGAGGCTCGCCAGTTTCGGCGTAACAGGGGATACCGCCTGCGCGTGCAGGAAGATCGGGAAGACAAAAAATGCAAGCCCTGCTAAAAGTTTTCTAAACACTGTTAAAACCTCCCCAATGAGAAACAAAAGTGTCCGGAGGCAGATACCTGTCCGCACTGCCTCCAGGGCTCATCGTCGATTCTAGTGTACAGACCCCTGAGAGTCTGCCACCTTAGATGTACCTTCACTCGGAGAGGCTGCTCCGGTAGATGCGGGAATTGTTGAGGCTTGCCCAAAGTGGCGCAGCCGGAAAAATACTGGTGTCAGCTCGAACGGCATCTTGTCGCTGGGGCTCAAGACCGCTACGGGCTGGGCATTCAACTGGTCGACCGTATCGTTCCATGAATCGACCCGTAGACGGCTGCCCAGCGGCAGGGCGGCAATCTGGTGGACGTTTGCCATGTTCAGCTTGGGTGCCTTGGCGACCAGCGCACTCAGCCACACCTGGGTGTCTTGTGGTGAGGTGAAGAGGGAATCCCCCATCTCCGGCTGCATCAGTGAAGGCAGAGTCTTGGCGCGGGCTTCCAGCATCCGGAAGTACAGGCCAGCGTCGCCCAGCTTGTCCTTGTAAGGAGAGTTCTCCAGCAACTTGATCGACTCCTTGGCCGCCGCCACGTTTTCTGCGTCGCTGTGATGCAACGGAATTCGGCGGATGGTAGCCTGATCGGCGAACATCAGGTTGTCGGGGAAAGCGAACTCGGTATCGATCTTGTGGCCGAGTTGGAGGTGGGCAAGCTGGAAGGCAATCGCGGCGGCAAGATCGGCTTCCGATGGCAACGTATCGATCAGGCCCTTGCTGAGCACAATCGTATTGCCGATGGTCAGCGATTCAAGGGGCGTGGTCAGCAGCACGCGGCAGTGGACCGGTTCTGCGAACTCGATGTTGTTGGTGACGATCAGGTTATTGGTGACCTGTTCGAGGACCTTGTCGAAGGGGCTTGGACCCGCCAGCAGACCGGCCTGGAAAAGACGGTCAAGGATGTTCGACTCGGCCTGCTCGGACCACATCCGTGAGGCCTGCAGTGGGCTCACGTCCATGGCGCTCTCGCTATTGTCCTTGACGGCGTCGATCTGCACGCTGGTGTTGCTGCTGGTCGAGACCGGGGTGCGCAGGTTGTAGCCCCAGATCCAGGTCTGGGCGCGGAAGAACTCCGCCTGGTCGGGAACCGTGCCTGACCCATGTTCCTCGGCATAAACGGCAGTCGGCAGCCACAGCCCGGGCTGCACGTTGGTCCGCCAGCTGTCGAAGTGGTAATACACGTCGCGGCCGTTCTTGCTGGTATAGGTGCCGCTGAAGCGGACAATATTGCCGCCGGTGTCCTCAATCCACACTCGCCCGATAAAGCGGCCCGACCCGGAGCCGGGTTTCGGCATCACATCGAAAACGTCGGTGCGGATGTCGCCCAGAAATTCGCGGCGGACGAATTGAAACTCGTAGTGCTGGCGATCGAAATGGTTGGCGTCGAGCAGCAGCATCTGTACGAAGCCCTGCGCCACATATTGGATCTTGAAGGCTTTGGTCAATCCATTGACGAACATGACCGAGCCTTTGTACATGTTCTTTTTGGCTTTGGCTTCCTCGTATCGGTTGTCCTCAATCACGCGGCCAAAGTCGACGCGGCCCAGAAAATAATGGTCCTCGGTGGGCACGGCGCTCAAAAGCGTGTCCGGCTTGTAGTCCTGGATGTACGTTTCCACCACCGGCGCGCGTTTCTGCAACGCCAGCAGGACAGTCTTCTCGTGCATGGAAGCGCGGTCGATCAGATGAACCATCTGGGGCGTCAGATTGCCCCGGACGACGGTCTTCTTACTGTGATGGCCCCAGGCGCAGGCGGGAAGGGCGACGCAAACCAGGAGCAGAAAGGCCCATCCTCTGCTGCAGGCGCGCGAGAAAGTCGGGGAAGTCTTTACAAGTCGCATCATTGTGTTCCTTATGTTACTTAGGTTTTATGTTGAAGTATCCATAATTAAGCTAGCTGGAAATCGATCCGATAATACGTGGTAGTGTCAACCGGTTTGCCATTTCGTGTCGCCGGCTTGAAGTGGGTCTGCTCGGCAACCCGGATGGCCTGCTGATCCAGACCGTGTCCCAGCCCACGAACAACGCGAATTACGTGGACTTGTCCGTCGGCCAAAAATCGTACCTCTAGCACGACGTCGCCCTGAATTTTCAACTGTTTCGCTTCCGACGTGTAGACCGGGCGGGGATGATAAATGACCTGAACGCTGGTGGTGTTCCCGGTGTTAGCCAGCGCCAACTGTTGCTTGCCGGCGGCTAGGTTGTTCTGGAATGCCCCTTGATGGACCGTTCCGCGCGGTCCATGGCCGGTTCCACCCGCGATGCCATCGGAGAGGCCAGCCAAAGCCACTTTCCCGCGTCCCTGGCCGCCCGGAACTCCGTGCTCGTATCCGGAACCAAAGGCCACTCCGCCAACCTTGCCCCTGCGAGCCGCGCCGGAGCCGCTGGCCCCTCCAATCGCGCTCTTAAAGCTGCCAATGGCGGCGATGTTCGCGTTACGGTTGGCGTTCGGGTTGGCATGGACGCCGTTCGGGTCACCGAATCCGCCAACCTTGGTCGAAGTCCGGCCCATGTTGTTCGCCACGGCCGTGGGAATCTGGGTGTGGAACATACCTACCTTGGGCTGCGGCGGCAACGCGACCGCAGTAGCACGATAGGGCGGCAGCACCGGGGCGCTCACATTGTTCATGTGCACGCGCGCCAGCTTCGGCTGCGGTTCCGCATGCGCCGGCTGGTAGGTAAACTTGGGAGCAATCCGATTTAACAGATCCGGGGTTGGCGGCACAATCTGGACCTTGGGCCGAACTATTTTCGGAGGCAGCGGCTTGACCCGCGTGACCGGCAGCAGCAACTGGGTCGCGTCCAGCTTTTGCTGGACGACCTGGTGATGCACAAAGAAGACGGAGAGAATCAAGACCAGCACGATGACCGCGACATTAATGATCAGGCTAATCGTGAAGGACTTGTTTCTTCCCTCCGGCTCGGGCAGCAGGCCGAAGGTGGCCTGCTGGCGTTCACCGCGTTCGCGGCTTCGGGGGGTGCGCGGGGTACGCGGCAATCCGGTCTCGGGCCGCGTGGGGAATTCTCTTGTCGCCGAACTTGTCATAACAGCCTTTACCTCGGAACGCATAATCTGCCGCTTATTCAAAACACGGGATGCGATAGTTTGCTCGGGCCGACCCGGTGGAGCAGCATTGTTCCGGCCAAAGCGTATTTCCAAAAGACCGGTTGCGAACAGAGATTTTTTCCTGTCTGACATATCTCTCCCGAAACCGGCAAATCATTTCAAGACCAAAAATCAAACCTGCATCGACAGGCTGAGCGGATATCGAAAGTAGATTCCGCTCGACTTCGATGCGTGGGATGCGTGCAGTTCTTCCGGCCCGCATCCAGGCCATCGATGCAACCTCACGTCCCTGCCGGGAGCATGCATCGACGACGCATCCCAAGCCGAATGCCTTTCCCTTTGCGTTCTCAGGTGGTTTTTCCTGAGGGATCGACAGCCTGCTGTGGTTCCATTCAGATTCGTATGTTTGCCACTGAGTATGCCACAACTTGCACAGTTTGCAATCAATTTCGTCAAGCATCTTTGTGGGGTACCGTTAGATTAACGATCCAAAGGCCCAAACGAGGGCCGAAGAACCGGCTGCGGCGGCAAAACCTCCCATCCCCCCAGCCGTTTCGCATATCATCCGAGAAAGAACCGATACCGCCGAATGCGGTCGCTGTCGGCCTGCCCGCAGAGGATGCTTTGCTCCCCCAGGGCTGCTTCCGGTTGTGTTTCTGTTGTGCCTCACGGGGTGCAAGTTTTGCAAAGGAAAGGAATTTCACTGTGAATCTTCTCGTTACCGGGGGTGCCGGATACATTGGAGGCACCGTCGCCGGCATGCTCATCGAGTCCGGGCATCGGGTTGTCGTCTATGACAATCTGTGCCATTCCCAGCGCTCCGCCGTACCCGCCGGTTCGGTGTTCGTCGAGGGAGACATTGGTGAACGCGCGCGGCTCGAAGATACCTTGCGCACCCACCAGATTGAGGCCGTTCTGCACTTCGCCGCTTTGATCGAGGCCGGAGAAAGTATGCAAGCGCCTGCACAATATTTTAGCAATAACACCGCATCGGCGTTGATTCTTTTTCAGGCCATGGAAACGGCCGGGGTCGGCAAGCTGGTCTTCTCCTCGACCGCGGCCGTCTACGGCGAGCCGGCGACAACGCCGATCGAAGAGGACGCAGCTCTTCATCCCACGAATCCATACGGCGAATCGAAGCTGATGGTCGAGCAGATGCTCGTGTGGCTGCAGCGCATTCGCGGTTTACGCTACGCCAGCCTGCGTTACTTCAACGTCGCCGGCGCCATGCCGGGGCGGGGGGAAGCGCATGAGCCGGAGTCGCACCTGATTCCGCTGGTGCTCGACGTGGCGCTGGGCCGGCGCCAGAGCATTCGTATTTACGGCAGCGACTATCCCACGCCGGACGGCACCTGCATCCGCGATTACATCCATGTCGGCGACCTGGCCGACGCGCATCTGCTGGCGCTGGCGGCGCTCGATCGCGTGCCGCGCATGATCTACAACCTGGGCAACGGCCGGGGATTTTCCGTGCGGGAAGTCATCGAATCCGTGCGCCGGGTCACTGGCCATCCCATCCCTGTGGAGGAGTGCCCGCCCCGGCCCGGCGATCCGGCCGTGCTGGTGGCAAGCTCGAAAAAGATCGCGCGCGAGCTGGGCTGGAAGCCGCGCCATCCCGGCCTGGACGAGATTGTCGCCGACGCCTGGCAGTGGCACCGGCAGCGCTACGCCTCTTCGTAACGCTGCCGGCAAAAGCCGATTCCACTCGGCGGCAAATCGGCGTCTAATGGAGTAGAGCGTATCGGGAGGGATCATGAACCGGAATCGGATTGCATGTGCCGTTCTGCTGGCGACGGCCTTCGCTGCGTCGGGGATGTTCGCGCCCACCGCTGAGGCGCAGGCAGCCGCCAACGCGAATTTTGTCGTCACCGTTCAGCAGAAGGGTTCGCATCCCGTTCCCCCGTTGCGGCAGCAGGATCTGACCGTGCGGGTGAAAAACCATCCCGCGGAGATCGTTTCCTTCGAGCCGGCGCAGGGGACCAACGCCCGGATACAGATCGTATTTCTGTTCGACGAGTCCGCGCCCGGGTCTCTGTCCCTGCAGATTCCTTCGATCAGAAGGTTCCTCGACGCGCTGCCGTCTACCGCCGAGGTTGCGATCGCCTATATGTCGAACGGGCGCGCGGTGATGGCGCAGAAGTTGACCGGGAACCACGAGCTGGCGGGGAAGGCGCTGCGCCTGACGAATGGCATTCCGGGGATCAGCGCCAGCCCATATTTCTGCCTCTCCGATCTGGCCAAGCACTGGCCAGCGCCGTCGCAGGCCGGCGTGCGCCGCGTTGTTTTCATGGTGACCAACGGCGAGGACCCATACTACCGGGGGGGCGATCTGCAGGACCCCTATGTTGCCGCCGCGATTCAGGATTCGCAGAAGGCCGGGGTGCTGGTCTATTCCATTTATTTCCGCGATCGCGGGCAGCGCTTCAGCGGCCGCCTGGGCGTGCTCTTCGGACAAAGTTATCTGAGTAGAGTGTCGAAAGAGACCGGCGCCTACTCATACAACGAGGGGCTGGGCAGCCCCGTTTCTTTCGACCCCTTTCTCAAACAGTTCAAGACGGCGCTGGAAAACCAGTATTGGGTAGGGATTTCCGCGCAGGGCAAAGACCTGGTGCGGCTTCAGGTGAAGTCCAATGTCTCCGGGATGAAGCTGAATGCGCCCGACGCAGTGGAAATTCCCGCTGGGGAGTAGAAGCTGCCGGGACAAGTCAAATGTGCGGTCGGTAAACCGCAGGTTCCTCGACTCCGCTGAGCTCCGCTCGGAATGACAAAGTTCCGATGAGTACAGCACCCAGATGACAACTGTCATCCCGTGCGGAGTCATTGCAAAGCAACGACGCAGTCGAGGAACCTGCGTTTTCTCCTCCGCACCGGCTCATCACCGTCCAGTGATTTGCAGCGCCGCCACGGCCAGCAGCAGCGCCGGAGGCATCGCCAGCATTCCGATGCGCAGAAACTGCCAGCCGGTCACTTGAATGTTTTCCCGCCGCAGCGCCATCAGCCACAGAATGGTCGCGAGCGATCCGGTCACCGACAGATTCGGCCCCAGGTTGATGCCCAGCAGCACTGCGGCATGGGTTGCCAGCGAAGCGTGCGCGGCCTTGACCGCCGCCGCGCCAATCAGCCCGGTCGGCAGATTGTTGATGGCGTTTGCGGCTACGCCGAAGCCGAAGGCGGTCGCCGCCGAACCTGGAAAGCCGGGCCATCGCGCCGCCGTTTCCAGTCCACAGGTCGAGAGCGCCCGCACACCCACGCCCTCCAGCGCCCGCACCAGAACAAACAGCCCCGCCACCAGGGGAAGGATGCCCCAGGAAATATTTCTCAGCGCCGAGACCATAGGCCGCCAGCGCGCGCCCGATACAAAAATCATCACCGCCAGCCCCGCCGCTGCGGTCGCCGGACCGATGGGGCCGCCCAGTGCGGAAACGGTCAGCAGCGCGGCGGCAGCCAGCAGCACTCCCAGCCTGGCGCGCCGGCCGAGTGGATTCAGTCGCGCAGGTTCGTTTGCTTCCTCGATGGGCGGGTGCAGTTCCGCGCGGCTATGCATCCACAGCACCGCGAAGGTGGCGGCGATGGCGCAGAGCGCGGGTAGCAGAAAAATGTGCAGCCAATGGCCCAGCGACGGCAGGTGGCCGTCGAACACAATCAAATTCGCGGGATTCGAAATCGGCAGCAGGAAACTGGCCGCATTGGCGATCAGAGCGCAGGCGAACAGATAGGGCAGCGGCGAAACCTTGGCGCGGCGTACCACGGCCAGCACCGCCGGAGTCAACAGCACGGCCGTGGCATCGTTCGACAAGAGCGCCGTCACCACGATCCCAATGCCGTAGACCAGCGCGAACAGGCGCAACTGCGAGCCGCGCGCCCGCTGCATCGCCACCGCCGCCAGCCAATCAAAAACGCCGTGTTGCCGGGCGAGCTGGGCCAGCAGCATCATGCCCGCCAGAAATAAATAGACGCTTGTACCCGCGCGTACCGCCCGCCATGCATTGCCGGGCGCAATCAGGCCCAGCGCAAGCAGCAGGACCGCGCCGCCCGCGGCCCAGGCATACTCCGGAATGCGCCACGGCCGCCATAGAATCAGCACGAACGCCGCCACGCATACCGCCCAGGTTGCGGCCTGGATGGCGGTGTGGGTCACGCGTCGATGTCCTGGGGTCGGCTGAATTCTCTCAGAATGGCGCGGTCATCTTCCGAAAGCGTGGCGTCGGCCAGCAGATCCGGACGGTTCTTGAACGTCTTCGCCAGCGATTGCCGCCGACGCCAGCGGCGAATCTCCTCATGGTTTCCCGAGCTGAGAACGGGGGGCACGCTCAACCCGCGAAATTCCGGCGGGCGCGTGTAGTGCGGGTAATCGAGCAGGCCGGCGGAGCCGCAGGTCGAGCGCGGCGGCTGCGCAGCGGCGCTTTCGATCGGCGCTTCCGGCGCGGCGAAGCTCTCATAGCGCGCGGAATCTTCATTGCCGAGCACGCCGGGCAGCAGACGGCTGACGGCATCGACCACCACGGCGGCGGCCAGTTCTCCACCGGAGATCACATAGTCTCCGATGGAGAGTTCCGCGTCGGCAATCAGATCCACGACGCGCTCGTCCACGCCCTCGTACCGCCCGCAGAGCAGCACCACCCGCTCCAGCATGGCCATTTCGCGGGCAATCGATTGGGTGAAAGGACTTCCCTGCGCGGACAGCAGAACGACGCGCTCGCGGGTCGGGTCGCGGTGGCCTTTTTCCGCAATGCCCAGCGATTCGACCGCGCGCCAGATCGGCTCCGGCTTCATCACCATGCCTTCGCCGCCGCCGAAGGGTCGATCGTCGACCGTCTGATGGCGATCGGCGGTGAACTCGCGCAGGTTGTGGATGCCGGCGCGCACCAGGCCGGACTCCAGCGCGCGGCTGAGAACGCCGTGGCGGAAGGGGCTCTCGAAAAATTGCGGGAAGACCGTGACGATCTCGAACTGCATGGTCAGATGATTACACCTTGACACCGAATCCCCGGCAATGGGCACTCGTCATGCGCCAATCTCAGATTGCTTTCATTCTGAGACAGCTCTTACGCCGTAACGGTCTTCCATGTGATGCCGCAGCCGATGCTGGGCCGCTGCTGCTCCGCGACCGGCTTGCCCGCCATGAGAGCGTCGATGGCGGCGCGCAGATCGCGCCCGTCCACGGGAATGCCGTTGCCCGGGCGGCTTGGATCGAGCTGCCCGCGATAGACCAGCTTGCGGTGCGCGTCGAACAGGAAAAATTCCGGCGTGCATTCGGCATGATAGGCCCGCGCCACTTCCTGCGATTCGTCGTACAGATAGTGGAAGGTGAAGCGATGGCGCAGCGACTGCGCACGCAACCCGGCGGGCGCGTCCTCGGGATAGGCTTTGGCATCGTTGCTGGAAATGGCGACCATCCCCAGTCCTTTGGAGGCGTATTCGTGGCCGAGCCGCGCCAGTTCGGTCTCGACATGCTTCACGTACGGGCAATGGGAGCATAGGAACATGACCACAAGGCCGTCCATGCCGCTGAACTGATCGAGCGAGATGGTCCTTCCGGAGACGACATCAGGCAGAGAAAAAGCCGGCGCGGGTGTTCCCAGCGGCAGCATGGAGGACGAAGTGCTTGGCATAAATCAATTGGCTCCTGCGTGGGTTGTTCAACGTAAATTGGATGCGATACTTCCGATGAAAGACACACCCGGCGAGTCTCAGGACTCTTCGCCCTGCTCCGCCGCCTGCTCCCGCCTCTCGACATCGCTCAACGGAGCGTTGATCTCCAGCAGCCCGGCCGGCAGATGCATTTCCAGCCGCCGTGCCGCTATGTCCAAGGCAGCGAAATATGCGCGCGCGAAAGGAATCCAGTGTTCCGTGCCATCCGGAGCGGTGACCACCAGCAAATCGGTTGCATCCTCTTGCTGGATCACATCGCGGACGACGCCGATGCTGGGATGGCCGGGCTGCGCCAGGTCAATGAGCTGGCAGCCTGCCAGGTCATCGATGTAGGCGGCGTCCTCATCGAGCGGCACGCGTTCGGCTGCGGGAATGAGAAGCTCCGCACCGCGCAGGGCTTCGGCATCGGAGATGGAATCGACGCCGGAGAATTTCAGCACCACGCGACCCTTGTGCAGCCACGCGTTTTCAATTGGGATCGCAGCGGGAGGGAGGCGGTTCCGCCGGTCGAGAAAAGCTTCTCGCATCCGCGCAAAACGCTCGGGAAAGTCGGTCAGGATTTCGGCCAGTACCTCGCCGCGTCGGCCCTGCGGCCGGACGATCCGCGCCACGCTCACCCATTGTGCCGGGTCGCTCATCCGACCATTGTTTCACGCTGGAGCGGAGAGGCGCGGGGGGCTGTTTACGGTTCGGAGTGCGGGCCGGCCTGCGCCGGCTGCGGCCGGTCCTGCTCCACAATTTCCAGGCTGTAGCGGTGGTGCAGCTTGACGCTGACGGCGCCCAGGATCGTCCGCAAGGATCGCGCCGTGCGGCCCTGCTTGCCGATGATCTTGCCGACATCGGAGGGATCGACGGTGAGGTGCAGGACGGTTCCGCCCTCGCTGGGCGTCGGCTCGACGGAAACCGCATCCGGCATATCTACCAGCGAACGGGCCATCTCTGTAATCAACTGGAGAGGAGAAAGCTCCGGAGAATGCTCTGCCATGCGGTGTACCTCATTAGGTGGCGCGAAATAGAAGTCTGAATTCCTTACCGCTTTATACCTGAAAAGGAAAGGATTTGTCGCGTTTTTATGGGTTACTCAATAGTAACTAAGTTAGTTACCCCGCGCGCGAGATTGCGCCAACCAGCCTGTCAAGCGGCAAAGAAAGCGCCCCACCGGGAAACTCCAGCCCAGCAAGAGGCTGGTGCGGTGAAATTCGAGTGGAACGCACCCGATAGAAAGACGTTCAGGGAGAACCGGATGGACGCGGACAAAAACAGAAAGGCGCGGCCATATGGCCGCGCCTGCTGGATGTCAGATGGTGCCGCGACGAGAGGGTGCGGTTAGACTGCCTCGGGCGCAGTCTTGACGGAGCCGGAGACCAGCTTCCGCACACGGTCGGAAAGCTGGGCGCCCTTGCTGGCCCAGTAGTCCACGCGATCCTGTTTCAGGTTGACGGTGGCGGGGTTGGTGCGGGGGTTATAGGTTCCCACCACTTCGAGGGAACGGCCGTCGCGGGCGCGGTCTTTCTCGATGACAACAACGCGGTAAAAGGGCTTTTTACGCGCGCCCACGCGGGAAAGACGAATCATCAACACAGAGATAGAGTTCCTTTCTGGAATTCGGGAGGAAAATTAGGTGCGTCCGAGAAGTCCGGGACGGCGAGATGTCCCCGAATACTCAGTATCCCGAATTTGGGCCGCTATGGCAAGCCGCCAGCGGCATTGTTTCTTCAATGGGCAGACGCGGGATAGTTCGTGCTCTTGCCGGTGCGGGAGTTGAAGACCACCAGGCGCCCGTCGGGGTAAGCGGAAAGGCGGATATAGTGGCCGTCGCTGCCGCCGGTCAGGTTGGCGATATAGGGCGCGGCGACGTTGTGCTTTTGGCCGCCTTCATCCGAGTAATGCAGTTGCCAGAGCTGCTCGAGACGCGGCGATTTCTCAATGATGTCCCAGACCGAGGGCGAGCCGCCCTTGTCTTTCCCGTTATCCATAACGGCAACGCGCGGCGCAATGCCGTCGACGAATACCGCGCTACTGCTGTGGAACCAGCCGTGGTGGGAGACGACGTAGACCTCGATCTGGCCGAGTTTGTTCACCGGGCACATAAGCTGCATTTCTTTGTCTTTGGTCAGGTCGCCGAGGTCGATGAGGCGCACTTTCCCGTACTGCATCACGATGCCAGTCGAGCGGGCGTTTTCCGTGTGGTCGGCGGGATATGTGGGCGCGCCTTTGCAGTACGGATTGGCCTGGCCCGCGCCGGGCAGCGGCGAGGCGATCAGGTTGCCATCGGCGCTGACTATAGTGGCGGTGAGGCCTGCGAGCGGGATGGTCATGCCGGGATGGGCCAGGATGTGTTTGGCGTGCGAGCCGGCAACGACGGCTTCATATTTCTTCCAGCCCTGCTCGGTGACGGCGTCGTTGGTCTCCCGGTTGGGGCCGTGATCAATGAACGCGCGGATGGGAATGCGCGCGGCCAGGTTGGGAACGCCGCCGACATGGTCGGTGTGGAAATGGGTAATCAGCAGGTAGTCGATGTGGTCGAGGCCAGCCTGTTTGGCGGCGGCCATAATGCGCTTGGCGTCGCGTCCGTTGTGGTCCGGCCAGCCGGTATCGATCAGCAGCGACTGGTGCGACGGGGTGACGAACAACGTGGACTGGCCGCCCTCCACGTCCATAAAGTAGACGGTCAACGGCTTGGCGATAGAAAACCGGTGACGGCGATAACTGGGGCCCTGCGCAGAAGCCGAAAGCCCCGCGAGCAGGAGAGCGCCCGCGGCGATTTTGCCGGTGAATTGCAAGATGGAGCGGCCCATGGACATATTCCCTCCCCATGAGAATAACCCGTTTTTGCTTGGCTGCTGAAGGATGGCGCCCGCTGCTGGGCGGGACGGGCGGTCGCGGGCCCGGCAAGCGCCGCCTGAGCGATTGCGTTCCTCGGACTGCTATCGCTTTTTCCGCACAAAGCATCTAAGCTTCTTCCTGAGCCGCCCCATGGCCACCCAGACCCGAACCGACGCTGCATCGGAACTGTTTCCCGGAGACGGCGAAACCGCCGCGCTGATGCGCGCGCTGGATTGGGCCAGAACCCCGCTCGGCCCGGTGGAAGCATGGCCGCAGAGCCTGAAGACCTCGGTCAGCATCTGCCTGCAGTCTCGCTTCGCGCTTCTCATCTGGTGGGGGCCGGAGCTGGTCATGCTCTACAACGACTCCTACGTGCAATTGATCGGCGGCAAGCACCCCTGGGCGCTCGGTTCTCCTGGGCGCAAGGTATGGCCGGAGATATGGGACGTGATCGGCCCCATGCTGGCCGGCGTCACCGACTACGGTCGGGCCAACTGGGCCGACAATCAGGTTCTATTCCTCGAGCGCCATGGCTATCCCGAGGAGTGCTACTTCACCTTTTCCTACAGCCCCATCCGCGATGAGTCCGGCGGTGTCGCCGGCGTGTTCACCCCGGTCTATGAAACTACGGACCGAGTCATTGGCGAGCGTCGCCTGCGCACCCTGCGGCAGCTCGGCGTCGTCAGCGGAATCAAAGCGGAAACCGTCACCGAGGCTTGGGCCGCGGTGGTGCGGGTGCTCGATACCAATCCCTCCGACCTGCCTTTCGCCGCCATCTATCTATTTGGGCCACATCCCGGTGAAGCGCCGCGGATGGCGACGCTGTGCGCCAGCACCACGCCCGGGGAGGAGGTGCTTCCGTTTCCGGAGGAAATCGATTTCCGCAGCCGTGAATGGGCGGCCTGCGCTCAGGTGGCCGCCGGGGAGACCTGTGTGCTCGACCTGACTGCCGCGGGTCACAATCAACTCCTCCCGCTGCTCTCGTCCCCCTCCGGAGCAACTCCGGTGCAGGCCGTCGTCGTTCCCATCGCGCTGCGCCGGAATGCAGTGCCTCTGGGTTTCCTGCTGGCAGGCGTCAGCGCCAGGAAACGGCTCGATGAGGCGTATACAGATTTCTACGTCCAGATTGCCGCGGAAACGGCGGGGACCATCCGCGAGGCCCGCACCATTGAGCGGGAACGGGCGCTACGATCCGTCGCCGAGGCGGAACGGGCGCAGATTCGCCGGCTGTTTCTCAATGCCCCAGCCGCCATCGCCATCCTGCATGGCCCCGAACATCGCTTTACCTTGGCCAATGAAAGCTACCTTCGTCTGGTGGATCGCGATGTCGATCAGCTGACCGGCAAACCGCTGGTCGAGGCGCTTCCCGAATTGGAGGGCCAGAGCATCGTCGAAATTCTCGACGAGGTATACGAGACCGGAATCCCTTTTTTCGGTCAGGAGTTGCGGGTTCGTTTGAGCCCTGTTCCCTGCGGCGAGCCGCAGGACCGGTACTTCAATTTCGTCTACCAGCCCACCCAGGACACGGACGGGCAGATCGACGGTATTTTTGTTCTCGCCCTCGATGTCACCGAACAGGTCGCTGCGCGCCGCGAGATCGAATCCCGCGAGGAACAGTTCCGCGTGCTGGCCAACTCCATCCCGCAGATGGCCTGGATGACGAATGCCGACGGATACATTACCTGGTACAACCAGCGCTGGTACGACTACACCGGTACGACGCTCGAACAGATGGCCGGCTGGGGATGGGAGCAGGTGCAACATCCGGATTTTCTGCCCCAGGTCGTGGCCCGCTACAAGCGGTCGATGGAAAGCGGTGCGCCCTTCGACATGGTGTATCCGCTGCGCGGTGCTGACGGCAACTATCATTCGTTCCTCAGTCGCGCCATCCCGCTGCGCGATAACGCCGGCAAAATCCTGCGCTGGTTTGGGACCAATACGGATATCGACGCCTCGCAAAAAGCGGAAGCCGCTCTGCGCCAGTCGGAGAAGCTGGCGGTGGTCGGACGTCTCGCGTCCTCGATTGCGCATGAGATCAACAACCCGCTTGAGGCCGTCACCAATCTCGTTTACCTGGCGCGGGTGGCCACCGTCAACGACACCGTCAAAACCTATCTGGCTTCGGCGGAGCAGGAACTGGACCGGGTTTCGCAGATTACCAGCCAGACGCTGCGCTTCCATCGCCAGCAGTCCGCCGCCACCATGACCGACATGGCGGAGTTGGCCGATTCCGTCCTGGCCCTCTATCGCGGCAAACTGTCCCGGGAGGGCATCGAACTCCGCCTGGAGGTACAGCAAAGCGCGCAGCTGGTCTGCTACGCGGGAGAGGTCCGCCAGGTGATGGCCAACCTGATCGGCAACGCTCTCGACGCCATGCCCCATGGCGGCGTGCTGCGTCTGCGCCTGCGTCCGGCCACCGATTGGCGCACCGGCCACGATGGCGTGCGCCTCACCGTCGCCGATACTGGCCTCGGCATGTCGGCCGAGACCCGCAGGCGCCTGTATGAGCCGTTCTACACCACCAAGGGCGAGACCGGCACCGGCCTGGGACTCTGGGTCTCCGATGGGATCATCGAAAAACACGGCGGCAGCATCCATGTCCGCAGCCGAGTTGCGGGTCCGGCTACCGTCGCAGGGAAAAGTGGCACCGTGTTCGCGGTCGTCCTTCCGCACACAAGTCAAACCAAGTAAAGGGTTGGCGTACCGCCTGCGTTTGCGTGTACACTGGTGTTTTGGCCGCAACGCCTAATTCCTATTCCAGAACTGAGAACTACTTATGTCGATTCATCCCGTTATGCAGCGCCTTGCAGCCAGACTGGAGCGCACCGATCTGCCCGACTTTGGCCCCGGCGACACGGTTCGCGTCCAGGTCAAGATTAAAGAAGGCGAAAAGGAGCGCGTGCAGGCCTTTGAAGGCGTCGTGATCGCCCGCAAGAACGGTGCCGAGGGCAGCTTCACGGTCCGCAAGATGAGCTTCGGGCAGGGCGTCGAGCGCATTTTCCCGCTCCACTGCAAAGTGGTTGAAAAGGTGGAGATGGTCCGCTCGGCCCGCATTCGCCGCTCCAAGCTCTACTACCTCCGCGCCCTGCGCGGCAAGGCCGCCCGCCTGCGCGAAGCCAGCTGATTTCGGGAGATATCGGGTAGTCCCCGCTCTGCCACTGAGGCCGCCTTCCAGGATGGAATGCGGCCTCTTCAGTCGTGCGGCCGGCTTGCCAGGCTGATGATCGACTGCTGGGCCTTGAACATGGCGTACGGCTCCACCGACACCGCACCCTGGTACGGTCGATCGATCGCGGCAATGGCGACCAGGGAAAGAGAGATTAGAGCATTTCTCCTATAGGTGTATATCGTAACCGCAGTGATGGAACCAGGCTTGGGCGTTGCTGGATGAGATGGATGGGATGGCCTCGGAGATGGCTTGTTGGAGGGCATCGACGGAGCGGGCTTT
>Ga0208717_1000143_pt1 | contig 36615 bp, 31 predicted proteins | sample NGESurF53shallow_FD_184489 | JGI IMG/M metagenome (GOLD analysis project Ga0208717, IMG submission 184489) | Arctic peat soil microbial communities from Barrow, Alaska - NGEE Surface sample F53-3 shallow (SPAdes) | ecosystem: Environmental > Terrestrial > Soil > Wetlands > Peat ... | reverse complement strand
TGCGGCGCCGCGACGACCAGCCCTCGCCGGCCCAAGATCCGGGCGACGGTGGCCCGCGACGGCACCATCGCGACACCAGCACCAAGCAATGCCCATCGGATCGGATCCGGGCCATGATCCTTGCCCTGATCGGCGAGCTCTTTGCGCAACCCGACGATGCGTTCCTCAAGGTCGAGGCAGGTCGCCGTCGGGGATGACCGGGGCTGGCGGGACCGCTCCGCCAACCCTTCCACCCCGCCGTCAGCGAAGCGTTTCTGCCACTTGTAATACGTGGTCCGGGAGATGTTCTGCCGCTCGCAGAACGCCGCCACATTGCCCACCGCGCCGACCATCGCCGCCGCCATCCGCACATCCATCGCAGCCACCGTTCCCGTCATGGACCCAAGTCCACGACAGATCAGGTGTCAGCGATGTCCCGAGACATCAGCTGTCAGCGATGTCTTGAGATATGACACACGCAAGAACGCGCGCTGGACTTCAGCACTCGGTCAGCCCAGGGCCCACGCAAGGATTTCGGCATCGGACGTGGCAACCACCCGCACGTCGATCGCATCGGTCAGCCGCACCGCGTCCTCGCTGAGCAGTTGCATTTTCTCGCCGTCGATAGCCATGCTCACGGAGCCGCGTGCAACGAAGACGTGCAGCAGCGCGGACGCCGGGATGGTGGCCGTCGCGCCGGCGGCCGCGAGCCGTGCGACGAAGAGGGTCGCGTTGCAACGAAGCGTCACGGCTGCCGGTTCGCTCCCCGATGCGACGGCAACGAACTCGCCGATCTCGAGCAGCGCCGACACGTCAGCGGTGGCGTACGACGGCAACCCCTCGTCGTCCGGCAAGAGCCACATCTGCAGATAACGCGTTTCACCAGACGACGCGTTGGTTTCGCGGTGTCGGACGCCTGCTCCGGCGCTGAGCCGGCCGACCATGCCAGGCCGCACGATCGCCGACCCGCCAGCGCTGTCTTCGTGTTGCAACGCGCCCGACACTACCCACGTCACGATTTCGAGGTCGCGGTGCGGGTGCTCGGAGAAGCCGGCGCCGGGTGCGAGCACGTCGTCGTTGTGCGTGACCAGCACCCCGAGGCGGGTGTTGGTCGGGTCATAGTGCGGACCGAACGCAAAGGAATGCCGCGACACGATGCCGTCGGCGTGGCTCTCGAGGCGATCCGCAGCCCGCCGCAACTCGGTGCTCAACTGTGCTGCCTGTGCATAGGGAGATCTTGCCCGCACGAACGTCTCGACGCCTCCAGACCAGACGGGATTCTGCCGAGGATCAGGACACCAGACCCAGAGGAGGCGCACCGATGCTGTGGCGCCGTCAACGGACGAGTCGATGGGTCAGTTCGCTCGAATTGCACCCGAACCTGGCTGAGATCCTGGGCGTCTTGAGCCAGCTTCCGCGACTGACCAGCAGCGACATGGCATGCCTCGCGCAGGGCTGGCGGGACACAACGTTCGTGCACCTCGCTCGGGCCCGCGCTCTCGGTCCGGATACGCCGCTGGTTCTTGAGGTGCTCGCCACGTTCGAGCATGTTGATCGGGTCTTTCGCGAGGAGCTGTCGCGTGACTTCCTGGGCGACGATGGAGCGGCGACTGCGGTCAAGCCACAGGTCGTGAAGCACGCGGTGCATGCCGTTCGCGACGCGATCGCCGCGGCCTATGCGCGGCCGATACTGAGCCGCGCCGAATACCGGGCATTGATCGGCCCCTGGCGCCGGGCGTTCTCCGCCTAGGAGTTCGCGGTAACACTCGAACAATGCGGCACACTGGTCGGCCGTGACGCCTCGTTTTCCCAACGCCGCCGCGCAGGCGGCGTCGACGGCAGCGCGAGCCCGGTCTGTAACAGCGCGCGAACTCGACCGGGCCACCGGTGACCTCGCCCGCGCAGCCATCGCCCGCATGGACGAGACCCTTCCGTGGTACCGCGCGATGCCGGCGGAGCAGCGGTCATGGGTCGGCCTGGTCGCGCAAGCGGGCATCGCGGCCTTCGTCGAGTGGTATCGGCACCCCGATCAGCGCCGGGCGATCACCGGGGAAATCTTCGGGACGGCGCCCCGCGAGCTCGCGAGGACAGTGAGCCTGCAGCAGACGGTTGAGATGGTGCGCATCACGATCGGTGTCGTCGAAGAAGCTGCGGAGACGATCGCTGCGCCTGCGAACTCGAGCGACCTTCGCGAGGCCGTGCTCGTCTACGCGCGCGAGGTCGCGTTCGCCGCCGCCCAGGTCTACGCGCAGGCAGCCGAGGCTCGCGGCGCGTGGGACGCCCGCCTTGAGGCGATGGTCGTCGACGCGTTGATGCGCGGCGAAGCCGACGAAGCCCTTCGATCGCGTGCTGCCGCACTCGGCTGGGGGTCGCCAGACTCGGTCACCGTCGTGATCGGCACTCCGCCTGACGACGAGCCTGAGGCGGTCGTCGACGGGGTGCGGCGAGCCGCGCGTTATGCAGGCCTCGATGTCTTGGTCGCTGTACAAGGTGATCGGCTGGTCGCGGTTCTCGGGGGTGCGCCCGATCCGCTACGTGCGTCGCGCGCGCTGCTGGCCCAGTTCGGCCCTGGCCCGATCATCATCGGGCCGCCGGTGCCCGATCTCATGTCGGCAGCCCGGTCAGCGCAGGCGGCCGTAGCGGGGCTGGTGGCGTCCAAGGCTTGGCCGACCGCACCCAGGCCGGTGCTGGCAAGCGACCTGTTGCCCGAGCGGGCGATCGACGGCGACCCCGCGGCTCGTCGGGAGCTGATCGACGCCGTTTACCTGCCCCTGGTCGCGGCCGGAGGCGGACTGCTCGAGACCGTCACCGCCTACCTCGCACACGCGGGCTCGTTGGAGGCCACCGCCCGAACCCTGTACGTTCACCCGAACACCGTGCGGTACCGACTGCGGCGAGCCGCCGACGTCACCGGGCTCGCCGCGACCGAACCACGAGAAGGCTTCGCGCTCCATATCGCGATCGTCCTCGGCCGACTGACAGACGTTCACGGGTCTCTTAACCCGTAGCTGTCTGACAGTCGGGGAAGCGGCGGCTGGCGACACTTGTTGTAGGTTTTCTACAAAGTCCCTCCGGCGACTTGGTCTCGCCGGGCAACGACCAACCTGACCAGTTGCGGCAAGGTGGAAGCGTGCTGGCATTGCTTGCTCCCGGTCAGGGAGCTCAGGTCCCCGGTTTTCTGGCGCCCTGGCTCGATCTCCCCGGTGTCGCCGATGCGGTGACCTGGTGGTCCGCCGTTCTCGACCTCGACTTGGCCCGCCTCGGCACCAGCGCCGACGCCGACGAAATCAAGGACACCTCGATCGCCCAGCCGCTGCTCGTGGGCGCCGGACTCGCCGCGGCTTCAGTTCTCTTCCCCGACGGCCAGCCACAATTCGGCATCCCGGGTCAGCCCGCGGGTCGGCTCGCAAACACCTTCGACGACGTCGCCAGCAACGTGGGTGCGGTTGCCGGCCACAGCGTCGGCGAGATCACTGCGGCCGCACTGGCCGGCGTCCTCTCGCCTGAATCTGCCCTTGTGCTTGTCCGTGAGCGAGGCCGTGCGATGGCCAGCGCCGCCGCCGCCACACCAACCGGCATGACCGCGATCCTTGGCGGCGACGCAGAAGCGGTGCTGGCGAAGCTGACCGAGCTCGGGCTCACTGCCGCCAACGTCAACGCCGCAGGTCAGGTTGTCGCTGCCGGCGCGCTCGACCAACTGGCCGCTCTCGCAGCTGATCCGCCCGAAGGCGCGCGACTGCGGCCGCTCGCCGTCGCAGGCGCGTTCCACACCGCCCACATGGCACCCGCCGTTGAACGCCTTAGGCAGCTCGCCGCCGGCCTGCCGACAGCTGAGCCTGGCACCCTGCTGCTGTCGAACGCCGACGGCAGCGTGATCCAGCACGGTCCCGAATTCGTCGGCCGCCTCGTCGAGCAGGTCGCCGCTCCCGTGCGCTGGGACCGCTGCATGACGACGCTCGGCGAGCTCGGCGTCACCGCAGTCATCGAACTCCCGCCAGCCGGCACGCTCGTCGGTTTGATCCGCCGCGCACTGCCCGACGTCGAAACGCTGGCGCTGAAGACTCCCGACGACCTCGACGCCGCGCGTGATCTCATCGAAAAGCACCGACACGCCATTGAGTACAGCGCGACCCCGTCGTGGCGATTGCTGGTCGCCCCACTGGCCGGCATTTTCGAAGCGACCGAAGCAAGAATCGGCGACAGCCTCGGAGCAGGCGCGGTGATTGGCAAGGTCGTGACCCGGCGCGAAGCCCAAGAGGTAGTGGCGGCGCAGGGTGGCGTGCTGGTCGAATGGCTCGTCGAGAACGGCGACCCGGTCTCCCCCGGCCAACCGCTCGCCCGCTTGCACCCCGACGTCTCGCGTCCGGATCTGGAGTCGGCATGAAGTTGCAACCCGGTTCACCAGGAGCCCGCATCGTCGCGATCGGCGAGCACCGGCCCACGCGCATCGTGACCAACGAGGAAATCTGTCGCAACATCGACTCCACCGACGCGTGGATTCGCGAGCGCAGCGGCATCATCACCCGTCGTTTTGCCGCCCCCGACGAGTCAGTCGTCGACATGGCGACGAGCGCCGCGAGCAAGGCGCTCGCAGCGTCGGGTGTCGCACCGCAAGACGTCGACCTTGTCCTGCTCGCGACCTGCACCCACCCGTACCAGACGCCGGGCGGATCGAGCGAAGTGCAAGACCGCCTCGGTGCAACGAACGCGGGCGCGATGGACATCAACGCCGCCTGTGCCGGATTCGCCTATGCGCTCGCGGTCGCCAACGACGCGATTCGCGGCGGCAGCGCACGGCACGTTGTCGTCATCGGCTCGGAAAAGATGACCGACTTCATCGACCCTCACGACCGCGGCATGGCGTTCCTGTTCGGTGACGGTGCTGGCGCCGCTGTCGTCAGTGCGAGCCCGACGTCGGGCATCGGCCCGGTGGTCTGGGGCAGCGACGGGTCGCACGTGAAGACCATCACGCAGGAGCCGAACTACACGCAGATCCAGCAGGCGCTGGCGACGGGCGACTCATTGCCGCCGGCGGCACTCCGGATGGCCGGTCAGACCGTGTTCCGGTGGGCCGTCACGAAGATGGCGCCGGTCGCACAGCGGGCGCTCGATGCAGCCGGTGTCAGCGTCGACGAGCTCGGCGCGTTCGTTCCCCATCAGGCGAACCTGCGCATCGTCGAGTCGCTCGTGAAGTCTCTCAAGCTGCCCGACAACGTCGCGATCGGCCGCGACATGGAAACGCAAGGCAACACGTCGTCCGCTTCAATTCCGTTGGCCTTGTCCGCGCTGCTCGAGCGGGGCGAGGTGCACAGTGGCCAGCCGGCTCTGTTCATTGGATTCGGCGCTGGCCTCACCTACGCTGCGCAGGTCGTCGAGGTTCCCTAGACCGGCGCTCGCGTATCGATCATCCCGAGCACCACTCCACCCCAACACCACACCACCCCAACACCACACCACCCCAACACCACACCACACCACCCCAACAAAGGAGCAACCAACATGGCCCTGTCCCAGCAGGAGATCCTCGCCGGTCTCGCCGAGATCGTGAACGAGGTTGCTGGCATCCCGGCTTCCGACGTTCAGATGGAGAAGAGCTTCACCGACGACCTCGATGTCGACTCGCTGTCGATGGTCGAAGTCGTGGTCGCCGCCGAGGAGAAGTTCGGCGTTCGGATCCCAGACGATGACGTCAAGAACCTAAAGACGGTCGGCGACGCAGTCACATATATCGAGAAGGCCGGCGTCACAGCCTGACCAGGCTCAGCCGAGGCGGACGGCGAGCAGCTCCCTCTCGGGAGACCTGCGGCGCCGTTCGCAGCCATGACATGCGCGACACCTAATCACTGCGTGCACTCGACGATTGATCACTCCGTGCTAACAGAGGAGATGCGGTACCCGTGAACGCCACAACCCAGCGCAAACGCGTTGTCGTCACCGGTCTCGGTGCGACCACGCCGATCGGTGGCGACGTCGCCAGCACGTGGGCGGCGCTGTTGGCCGGCAAGTCCGGGGTCGGGGAACTTAGGGAGGAATGGGCGGCTGAACTCCCGGTCCGCATCGCCGCCCGCGTCGAGGTTGAACCACTCGACGTGCTCGACCGCGTCGAGGCACGCACGCTCGACCGCTCGCAGCAGTTCGCCATCATTGCGGCGCGCGAGGCGTGGGCGCAGGCCGGCAAGCCGGACGTCGAGAAAGAACGTCTCGGCGTCGTGTTCGCCTCCGGCATCGGCGGTGTCACGACGTTGCTCAACCAGTACGACGTCCTGCGAGAGAAAGGTCCTCGCCGGGTTTCTCCGCACACGGTGCCGATGCTGATGCCGAACGGTCCGGCAGCCGCAGTCGGCCTCGACCTGCAAGCCCGGGCCGGAGTCCACACCCCTGTCAGCGCGTGCGCGTCGGGAGCCGAGGCCATCGCTTACGGCCTGGAAATGATTCGCACCGGACGCGCCGATGTCGTCGTATGCGGCGGCACCGAGGCGGCCATCCATCCGCTGCCACTTGCCGCGTTCGCCGCCATGCGCGCGATGTCGACCCGCAACGACGAACCGCTTCGCGCCTCGCGGCCATACGACAAGGGTCGTGACGGTTTCATTATGGGTGAAGGCGCCGGTGCCGTCGTGCTCGAGTCGGAGGAGCACGCGAAGGCGCGCGGCGCGACGATCCTTGGCGAGATCGCCGGTGCGGGCATCACGTCCGACGGCTACCACATCGCGGCACCCGACCCCGAAGGTCGTGGCGTCGTTCGGGCGTTGCGCGCTGCCCTCGAGTCGGCCGACCTCTCGCCGTCCGATGTCACGCACATCAACGCACACGCAACCTCGACACCGGCCGGCGACGTCGCCGAGGCGAAAGCCATTCGCGAAGTATTCGGAGCTGCGGCCGACACCGTTGTCGTGACCGCACCGAAATCGACCTTCGGCCACCTGCTCGGTGCGGCCGGCGCCGTCGAAGCGATCGCCACCCTGCTTTCGGTGACCCAGCACATCGTGCCGCCCACGCTGAACCTCGACGACCGTGACGACGATGTCGATCTCGATGTCGTGACCGTTGATCCGCGGCCGCTCCGCGTTGGTCCCGCCATCTCCAATGCTTTCGGGTTCGGCGGCCACAACGTGGTACTCGTCATCCAGCCGGCCTGACCCCCACCGCTCAGGAACGGACAACCGTTGACCACGACCTCGACTGACGAAGTAGCACTCGACCCGCGTTCCCCGCGCGCCCGGCTCACCGCGCTGTTCGACGAAGGCACACTCGAGACGATCACTGCGGACGACGACAGCGGCATCCTGGCCGGTGTCGGCCGGATGCTCGGAACCCCGGCCGTCGCTTTCGCCTGCGACCCGACGATCCAGGGTGGTGCGATGAGCAGCGCTGGCTGCACGGCGATCGTCGCGTCCTACGACCGCGCGCTACACGACGGCGTCCCGATCATCGGCTTGTGGCACTCGGGCGGCGCCCGATTGCGTGAAGGCGTCGAGAGCCTCGACGGTGTCGGCCGGGTGTTTGCCGCGATGACTCTCGCCTCGGGCAAAGTGCCGCAGATCTCGGTCGTGCTCGGCCCCGCCGCTGGCGGCGCGGCTTACGGCCCGGCGCTCACCGACATCGTGATCATGGGTCCGGCCGGGCGCATCTTCGTCACTGGCCCCGACGTCGTGCGCAGCGTGACCGGCGAGGACGTCGACATGGAGCGTCTGGGCGGTGCCGAGGTGCACGGTCGGCGTAGCGGCGTCGTGCACATCGTGACCGACAGCGAGGAAGAAGCCCTCGAACGGGCTCGCGCACTGACCGAGCTACTCGGCAACCAGGGCAAGATCGGCGACACCGAAATCGTCGACGCCGATCTCGAATCGCTGCTGCCCGAAGGCGCGAAGCGTGCCTACGACGTGCACCCACTGATCAATGGCGTCCTCGACTCCCCCGGCGTCGAACTGCACGCGAAGTGGGCACCGAACGTCGTCACGGTGCTGGGCCGCCTCGGCGGCCGCACTGTCGGTGTCGTCGCCAACAACCCCTTGCGTCTCGGCGGCTGCCTCGACGCGACAAGCGCCGAGAAAGCCGCGCGCTTCGTGCGCACGTGCGACGCGTTCGGGGTCCCCCTGGTAGTTGTCGTGGACGTCCCTGGGTACTTGCCAGGACTAGGACAAGAGTGGGACGGCGTGGTGCGCCGCGGTGCGAAACTGCTGCACGCTTTCGCCGAGGCGGTCGTGCCGCGGGTGACGCTGATCACCCGCAAGGCCTACGGCGGTGCCTACATTGCGATGAACTCGCGCTCGCTCGGTGCCACGCTGGTGCTGGCGTGGCCGGGGGCCGAGGTTGCCGTCATGGGGTCGGTCGCTGCGGTCCGCATCTTGCACCGGCGCAAGCTGGCCGAGGTCGGCGAGGCATTGCGGCCTTCGCTCGAACTTGAGCTCGCCGCCGAGCACGAGAAGCTTGCGGGAAGCATCGACAAGGCCGTCGCGATTGGCGTGGTCGACCGCGTCGTGTCGCCAGCAGAGACGCGTACCGCGATCGCGAACGCGATTGCCGCAGCGCCCGCGCGGCGCGGAGCGCACGGCAACATCCCGCTGTAGCAGGGCTCTATACGACTTGGTGCAGCCAGCGAACCGGAGCACCGTCACCGGCGTAACGGAACGGCTCGAGTTCGTCGTCCCAAGGCTCGCCGAGCAACCGCCTGATGCCCTCGAGCGGACCGCGCCCCTCGGCGTCCGCCTCGATCTTCGCGTTCGGTGCATCGTTGGTCAGCAACTGTCCGGTGAGCAGCTGACGCAGCCGATTTTCAGGAACAACGAGGTCGCCGTTGGCCGACGTCATGGCGTGAAAGAGGCCAAGGCCTGGAGTGAAGGCGAAGCGCTCGCCGTCGCAACCGTCGCTGGCGTCTTCAGTGACCTCGAAGCGCACCGGCCAACCGATCAGCGCGGATGCGAGTCGACTACCGCAGCCGGGTGCTCCGATCCAGGGTGCCTCGGCACGCACGGAACCAGGCGACGCGGGTTGCGCCACCCATTCGAAGCGGACAGGCGTCGACAACACACCGGCTACCGCCCACTCGATGTGGGGCGTGACAGCCGGCGTGGCGCTGTGCACGTACAGGACGCCGCGTGTGCTCACCGGAACCTCCGTCAGATGGACGAGATGCGCCTTCCCCGACGTCCTCGCTATCTGATCAGCTGTCCCAGTGGTCACATTCTGCCCCAGGTCGCGATCCGACGCCACCACCGGACCCCCGCGCCGCGAAGGCATTGCTTTCAGGCCGAAGTACGCTCGCGTAGCCAGATCGACACGTGGCTGGGCTGCATCGCCAAGTGGACGACGGCCACGAGGTCGTGCTGGACCCGGTCAAGGTCGACAGCGTCGCGAAGTCCCGAGCTAAACGCGGCAACGGTCGCCTCGGCGTCGTAGTGCGCCCGGTTGAAGCGGCGATCGACGACCCGTTGGGTGTACCGGCGAAGTGGGGTGAACAGTGCCGCCGCTGCCAGGGTCGACGCCGCGACACCGATCGGCGACGACAGCGGCAACGCGCGCGTCGTCAGTGCGATGAGACCGACGTACACGCCGACCAGCAGGCCGGTGATGATGGCGTACGACAGTGTGCGACTGATCAATCGGTCGATCTCGAACAACCGGTACTTCAAGATCGCGATCCCAACAAACACCGGCAGCGCGGCGAGCCCTAGCGTGCCCAGAACGTCGATGACCTGTTGAACAGGCGAGTGACCGGTCGACCCGGTGAAGCTGACGAAGCCGCCGACGACGAAGATCGCGCCACCCGCGAGCAGCCACTTGAGCTGCTGGCGACGCTCGCCCGTGGAACCGCGGTAGCTGATGATCTGCTTGGCCAGTGAGCCCAGGCCACTGAGGAAGACCACCGGGAAAAACACGTTCTGGACGACGCCCCACCAGGTCGCGGCGCCGGTGGGATGGTTGAGTTCGCTCAGGTCTCCTGAGGTGGTGATCTGAACGGTGTGGTTGGCAATCTCGTGGGCGGCGAGCCCGAACGCGCCCAGCACCCACAGCCCGGCAATTCCGAGGAACGGCCACAAGATCCACTGCCATCGGCCCAGCGGTAGTCGCGCATCGGGGAAAAGCAAGAGCGCAAGCACCATGCAGACAATCGCAGGCGCCCACGACGGCTGCACCAGCACGGCGAGCGGCCCGAAGAACAAGTGGCCATTGTGGATGCGGTAGTCGAGCACGGTGTACGACGACGCGTCAGCCTGGACGACGAAAAACAGCGCCGTTGCGAGCAGTATCCAGCCGACGCCGTTGCGGGGCTGCCGACGAGCCACGACGACGCCAACGAGCGCGAAGGGCAAGCCAACGACGATCGACGACAGGCCGCCGCTTGTGGAGACGTGTCTGGTCGCGCGGTCCAGCGGAATCGCCAGGGCCATCAGCGCGAGAACGACCGCAAACAGCGCCGTCGCTATCGCGGGCGTAGCGAGCCGGACCGTGCCCTTCATAGGCCCCTCATAGACCGACAGGCTAGAGACCGATCGTTCCGAGAACGCTACGAACGGCATCCTCAGCCGGGTTGCTTGGCCGGGTCGGAGGAGTGGCCGGGGAACAGCTTGCGCGACGGATCGATCACGACGGCCGCGTTGTTCACGGCGGTGGCCGCCTCGCCGAGCCCGACCGAGATCAGCCGCACCTTGCCGGGGTACTCGGTGATGTCGCCCGCCGCGAAGATGCGCGGCACGTTGGTTGCCATCGTCGTATCGACGACGATGTGCCGCTGATGCAGGTTCATCCCCCAGTTCATCAGCGGGCCGAGTTCGGCGATAAACCCGAGAGCCGCCACGACTTCGTCGACCTCTAGCCGGTCGACGTCCCCGCTGTCGTGGTTGGTTATCTCGACGATCTCGACCCGACCGTCGCCCTCCATCGCGCTCACCTGATATGGCGTGCGGATGACGATCGACGAGGCACGCATCTTCTCCACCGACGCCTCGTGCGCACGGAATTCGGGTCGCCGGTGGACCACGGTGACCGACGCGCACACCTCCTCGAGCATCAACGCGTAGTCGACCGCGCTGTCGCCGCCACCGACGACGAGCACTCTCTTGTCACGCAACGCGCTCGGGTCAGGGACGAAGTAGCGGACGCCGACGCCCTCGTACTCCTGGCCCGCAGGCAACGGCCGCGGCGTGAAGATGCCGATGCCTGCGGTGACCAGGATCGCCTTGGCGTGAATCAGGTGCCCGGTGTGGGTCGTGACGAGCAGCGTTCCGTCGTCGAGCGTCGTGAGCTGATCGGCGCCATGACCGAGCAAGAAGGTCGGGTCATAGGTCTGCGCCTGCCGGAACAGGTCCGCTGCAAGCTCTCGCCCAAGGATCGCCGGAATGCCGCCGACGTCGTAGATCATCTTTTCCGGGTAGAGCGCCGCCAGTTGCCCGCCAGGCTCCGTCAGCGAATCGACCACGACCACAGACAGGGCGCGGAAACCGGCGTAGTACGCGGCGTACAGGCCGGCCGGCCCCGCGCCGACGATGAGCAGATCGACGTCGTACTCCACCGAATTCCTCCAAGAGGTTGTGACCTGCACGCTAGTACGCCAGCCGCCTCCGGGCGCGCAGGCACCATCGCCACAAACCGCGCAATCGCTGCCCCCGGCGGGCAGTAAGTGCGCGGTCTGTGAACGCGCCGGCTGAGATCGCGGGGATGGGTGGCGATTGTGCGACGAATGTCGCGAACGTCAGCCTCGCAGGCCGGCCCCCCGTAGGATCGAAGGATGGCTCGCCGACCGTTGCTCGCGCGCCGCGGTCTGGCAGTCGTGATTGTCGTCGCCGCGGTGTTGGGGACTGCTGCCCTCGGCGTCCGGTATGGGCAAAAGCGCACGCCGGGTCGTCTCGACCAGCACCTCGACGCGGCGATCCAGCGTCGCTTGGCCGGGCACCCGCACCTGGTGGTGCACATAGTCGATCTCGCCGACCCAGGCAGCATCATCGTGATCTGCGCCCTGCTGTGCGCGTTGTTCCTATTCCTGAACCGCACCCGGCTCGCCGTGCTCGCGATCGCCGGACCAGGGCTGGCGGGTGGCCTCGTCGACTTCGTGTTGAAGCCGCTGTTCAACCGTCACATCGGCGCGTCGCTATCGTTCCCGAGCGGGCATACCGCCGCCACCGCCTCGCTCGCACTCGTCGTCAGCTGCGCGATGATCGGGCCAGGCCGATTGCCGTGGCCGTCAGTCTTGCGGTGGCTGATCACCGCGGCGGCGACGGCGTGCGTCCCAGTCATGGCGATCGCCCTGGTGGCTGGTGGATACCACTACGCCACCGACACCATGGGCGGCCTTCTGGTCGCCATCGCGTCCGGGCTGTCCGTCGCCTTGGTGATCGATATGATCGCGGGCTGGCCGGGTGGCCACCGGCCAGCGCACAAGGGAACGTGGAATGAAGCGGCGCAATCGGACGACGCGACGCGGCCGAGAGTGGGAGCGTGAAGAATCTCGCTGCGAGCGAGCGTGCAAGCCTCAGTGACCTTCTCGATCGGGTCGGCCCGGATGCGCCAACGCTGTGCGAGGGCTGGAACACCCGCGACCTGACTGCGCACCTCGTATTGCGTGAACGCAGGCCCGACGCCGTGCTGGGCGTCGTGATCCGACCGCTCGCGGGCTGGACCGCGAAGGTCCAGACGAAGCTGGCACGGGGAGACTTCACCGATCTGGTGAGTCGACTGCGCAGTGGTCCGCCAGCCTGGTCACCATTTCGCCCGCGGGCAGTGGACGAGCTCCTAAGTAACGTCGAGTTCTTCGTGCACCACGAAGATGTGCGACGTGCAGCGCCGCACTGGGAACCCCGCGTCATCGACGATGCCACGAGCGCATTCCTGTGGGAACGCTCGACCCGCATGGCCAAGCACGTGTTGCGATCAGCGCCCGGCGGCATCGAACTGATCCGATCCGACACCGGTCAACATCACGCGGTGCGCGCGACGGTGCCGGGTCAGTCGACGCTGACGCTCACGGGCGCACCACAGGAACTGCTGCTGTACATGTTCGGGCGGCGCGACCACGCGCGAGTTTCGCGCGAGGGCCAAGGGCGTCAGGTACTCGAAACCTCGTGAGTCGGCACCAGGAAATCGACGTCCGGCTTCGCGACGTGGCAGGCCGCGGAGTGCCGCGGTCCGAGCAATTGCAACGGCGGATCGATCTGGTGGCAGACGGCGATGACGAAGGGGCAGCGAGCACGAAACCGGCAGCCTGGCCCCGGGTCGATGACCTTCGGAGGCTCACCCTTGTCAGTCTCGGCGCCGACCGCCAACGGAGCTCGCGGATCGGGCACTGCTGAGAGCAACAACTGGGTATAGGGGTGCTTGGGGTCTGCCAACACTGCTTCAGCAGGGCCCGATTCGACGACATGGCCTGCATACATGATCATAATCCGGTCGGCGACGTAGCGAGCACTGGCGATGTCGTGGGTGATGTAGAGGAACGAGACCTGCGCCTCCTGCCGCAACTTCGCCATCACGTTCAACAGCCCAATGCGGATCGACACGTCGAGCATCGAGACGGGCTCGTCGGCCAGGATCAGTTTGGGCTTGTAGGCCAGCGCCTGCGCGAAGCCGATCCGCTGCCGCTGCCCGCCACTGAGCTCGTACGGGTAGCGCTGCAAGATTTCGGCGGCTGGCGTGAGCCCTACCGCATCGACGACGCGCTCGGCCTCAGCAAAGCGCTGCCCGCGCGACGTCAGGTCGCGACGGTGCAGCTTCAAGCCGCGCATGATGCCGTGGTTCACCCGATAGGCGGGGTTCAAAGAGCTGAACGGATCCTGGAACACCATCGGTACGTCACTGCGGTAGCCGAGGCTATCGCGACGGGTGCGCATCGACGACAAAGGCTTGCCCTGGTAGTAGATCTCGCCGCTGGTCGGTTTGTAGATCCGGGCGAGCAAGCGAGCGATCGTGCTCTTGCCGCTGCCGCTCTCGCCGGCAAGCGCCACAATCTCCTGGCGGTGGATGGTGATGTTCACGTTGTCGACCGCATGCAGGGTCTTGCGCGAGAGGTTGCCGCCAATCTTGAAATGCTTCGTCATGCCGCGGGTCTCAAGCAGCGGCGGCGTGGCTGGACCGCTTGCGTCGGCGAGGTCGCGGCTGAGGTCGTCGCTCACGTGGTGGCTCCGGACGCTTCGGATGTTTCGAGGAGTGACGCTCCCCCGGCGTGCAGCAAACACCGTGCCTGAACGTCACCGACTTGGTAAAGCAACGGCTCGGTCACTCGACACGCATCGAACACCTGCGGGCACCGAGGGTGGAATCGACAGCCCCGCGGCGGTCTCGCAAGGTCGGGCGGGCTCCCCGGAATGCCGGTGAGTTCGACGCGCGGGCCGCGAATCGACGGGAACGCATCGAGCAGGCCCCGGCTGTAGGGATGAGCGGGGTGGTCGAACACCTGCCGGGTGGGTCCGATCTCGGAAACCTGGCCCGCGTACATGACGATGAGTTGATCTGAGAAGTGGCTCACGAGAGACATGTCGTGGGTGACGAAGATGACCGCGAAACCCAACTGGTGCTGGAGTTCCTTGATCTGCACCATGAGCGAGCGTTGGGCGACGACATCAAGTGCTGACGTCGGCTCGTCCATGATGACCAGGTCAGGCGTGAAGAGCAGCGCCATCGCAATCATCGCGCGCTGGCGCATGCCGCCACTGAGTTGATGCGGGTAGCTCTTGAGGTGAATCGGATCGATCCCGACCAACCGCATCACTTCGGCCGACCGGTTGGCGATCTCGTTGTTCGACGCGGCACCGTGCGCTTTAAGAACATCCTTGAACTGCGCAGCGATGGTGATCACCGGGTTCAAGGCGTTCATCGCGCTCTGCATCACCACGGAGTAGTCGCGCCACCGCAGCACGTTCAGTTGCTTCTCGGTCATCGTCACCAGGTTGTGCCCGTGAAACTTCACGGTGCCCCCGGTGACGGCTGCCGGCGGACTCAGCAGCGCCGCGATCGCGAAGAGCATCGTCGACTTCCCGCAACCGGACTCGCCCACAACGCCGACGAACTCTCCCTTACAGACCTCGAGATCAACGTTGTCGACGGCAACTACGGCTCCGCGCGAGGTGCTGTACTCGACCCGTAGGCCGGCGACCTCAAGAATCGGTGCGCTTGACACGTATCCTCCGGACCGGCCGCAGCGCCGGGTTGCTGATCTCGTCGAATGCGTAGTTGAGCAATGCGAACGACGCGCCAAGCAAGGCGACGCAGATACCAGGCGCGATGGCCCATACGGGGTAGCCGCTTTGCAAGGCCCCGTCGTTTTGAGACCAATACAGCATGGTGCCCCAGCTCAGGGACGACGGATCGCCAAGGCCAAGAAACTGCAGGCCGGCTGCAGTCAGCACCGCATAGAGGGCCGCACCAAGGAAGTTCGCGACGATCAGCGACGTCATCGTCGGCAGCAATTCGGCGACGATGATGTACGACCGTCGCTCGCCTCTGACTCGCGCCGACTCGAGAAAGTCCCTGTTTCTCAGCGACAGCGTCTGGGCGCGCAGCTGGTTCGCGCCGTACGACCAACCGGTCACTACCAAGACCACAATGACGACCAGCAGATTGCCTTTGCCCGCGTAGGTCGCGAGCACGATGATCAGCGGGAACGTGGGAAGCACGAGGAAGACGTTCGTGAGCAACGAGAGAGCCTCGTCGCCGATGCCCCCCAGATACGCAGCGGACACCCCGATCAGCACCGAGAGCACGGTCGCAAAGAAGCCCGCTATCAAGGCGATCACCAGAGACTGACGAGTGCCGTAAATCAGCTGTGCGTAGATGTCTTGGCCCAGCTGCGTAGTGCCGAGCCAGTGCTGGCTGCCCGGGTGCGCGAGCGATGCGTACTGGGCAGCGTCGTTGGGATGCTTTACTGACGTGAACAGCCGCGGGACCGCAGCCATAGCGGCGAAGATCAAGAAGATGATGAGGCCGGCCATCGCTTTGCGGTTCGTGCGCACAGCTGTCCAGAGGCCACCACCGGCGCGGCGGCGAGCAGGCTCAGGTGCGCCGGTGACGATGGCGGTGTTGGCGAGGATCGCACTCATCGGGCTACGCCTTCGCCCGTGCGCGCGGGTCGAGCCAGAAGGTCACAAAATCACAGATCAGGACGGCGACCAACACCGCGACCGTGATGAGCATGAAGAGTGCCTGCAACAACGGGTAGTCGGTATTCACCGTCGCGTTGTAGAGCATGTAGCCGAGGCCGGGATAGTTGAACACGTATTCGACGAGAATCGCACCGCTGATCACGAAACCCAGCGACATCGCAAATCCCGAGAGATTCGGCAGGAAGGCGTTGCGGGCCGCGTAGCCGTACATGATGCGTCGGTTCGACAGACCCTTTGCGCGGCCCATGCGGACATAGTCCTCAGACAGTGTCGTAATCATGTTGTTGCGCATCGTCAGAATCCAGCCACCGATGGCGGTGATGAGGATCGTGGCACCCGGCAGGATCGCGTGCTTGATCACGTCGAAGATGAAGTGCCCGGAGAAGCCAGGTGTCAGCCCATTCGTGTAGTTGCCGTCGTTGGGCAACAGCGCGTGAGTGCCGCTAGCGAACAGCAGGATCATCAGCAACGCGACCCAAAAGTACGGCAGTGCCGAGGTAACAACGAACACCGGCGGCACGATGCCGTCGAGCAACCCGCCGCGCTTCCACCCGGCAACGATGCCGATCACCGTGCCGAGCAAGAACGCCAGGACGGTCGTCACGCCGACCAATCCAAGGGTCCACGGCAACGCCTGCCCGATCAGTTTTCTGACCGGCACGCCTAGCGAACCCCCGATGGAAATGCCCCAGTGGCCAGTAGCCATGTTCTTCAGGTACTGGACGTACTGCACGGCGACGTTCTGGTGGGGATCGAAGCCGAACTGCGAAAGCAGGCTGTTTAGCGCCGCAGGCGAGAGCTTGTTGTGCGTGCGATCCCGCAGCGCCTGCAACGGACTGCCCGGCATCATCCGCGGGATGAAGAAGTTCAGGGTCAGAGCAGCCCAGAGGGTGAGCACGAAGAAGCCGAGCCGGCGGAGTAAATACCTCACGACGATTCCCTCCTCGCGCTCACCCTCATGGACTGTCCTGACACAACTACGTGCTACGTGTCTACTACTGGGCTGCCTTGGAGTACAGGTGGAGTAGGAGCTGTTCGACGTCTGGGACGTTGAACGCGGCCGGCTGGGCGTAGGGGTTCTGCGGAGTCGGCCAGCCCTGCAGATCAGAGGTGTTGTACTGGAACCAGTCGACGGACTCGGTGGTCGGGATGATCGGCACGTCCTTGATCATGGCCGCTTCGATCTGCTTGATGATTGCTACCTGGCCAGCGTCGTCAGCCGTCGGGTACTGCGCGAACAACGCGTCCACAGCGGGATTCTTGTACCGCTCGTAGTTGCTGTTGGCCTGCTTGCCGATCGGTGCGGTGTTCGCCGAGTCGAGGATCTGGCGCATCTCGTAGTACGGCGACGGACCGCCGGCCTCGCCGTAGTAAGCAAGGTCGTAGTTGCCGTCGAAGAGCGCGCTGTCATAGGTCTGTTGCGCCTCGTCATTGACGGTGAGGTCAATGCCGATTGGCTTCAGTTCCTGCTTGATCACGGCGAGCGAAGCGTCCCAGTCGGTGTAACCGGTGATCGTAATGATCGACAGCTTCAACGGCTTTGACGTCGAGTAGCCAGCACTCGCCATCAGCTGCGTCGCCTTCGCGACGTTCGGCTTGTCATAGCCCGACGCTGCCAGCGCCGCCGAATCGAAGTACTTCTGGAAGGTCGGGACGACGACGCCGGTCTGATTCGCAGCCGGCTGCTGACCGCCCTCGCCGATAGTGGCGATCTGGGTCCGGTCGATCGCGGCCGCGATTGCCTGCCGGACCGCCAACGTGCTGGTTGCCTTATGCGACGGGTCGAGGTTGGGGAAGATCTCGACATTCGTCACGGGCGGCGACCACGTGTTGTTGTCCTTGGACTTCGACAGGTAGGCCTGCTTGATGTTCGGGATGAACTGGCTGCCCCATTGAGCCTTGCCGCTGGCGAGGTCGAGGTTAGCCGGGTTGTTGTCGAGGTACGCCGGGTACTCGACCTTCTGGAGGTAGGGCCGACCGGGCATCCAGTAGTGCGGGTTAGCGATGTACTGGATGTTGTTCGCGGTGCACGGGCTGACCGTGAAGGGACCGGTGCCGATCGGCGCGACGTCCGGCCACGTGTCGGGGTGGGCCGCGGCGTCGCCGGCCGAGAAGATGTGCTGCGGGACGATGCCCACCTGGTCGGCGAAGTTGAAGAAGTACGTCGTCGCCACTGACGCGAAGCTCATCGTGACCTGGTTGCCGTTAGCGGTCACGCTCTGCAGGCCGGCGCTGGTCCACAGCGAGTAGAGGTCGAGCGCGGGCACCTGCTTCATGAGGTTGAACGTGAATGCGACGTCGGCAGCGCTGAAGGGCTGCCCGTCGCTCCACTGCACGCCATCGCGAATCGTGAAGACGATCGACTTCTTGTCGGCTGACCATTGGTAGCCGGTCGCGAGCATCGGCGTCTCGGCCGAGTTGTTAAGCAGGTCGACGTAGATCAGCGGCTCGTAAACGAAACCGAGCGCCTCGGAGTCGACCGCGGGATTGAACGGGTTGAACTGGCACGGCCAGGTCTGGCCCTGCTCGTTGGAAATGGTGACCGTACCGCCCTGCTTCCACTGCGCCGGCGCGATGCTCGCGCCCGCGCTAGCGGCTGGGGCACTGCCCGCCGGAGCGCTGCTCGCCGGAGCACTCGCGGGCGCACTGTTCGCCGGCGGCGCCGTCGTAGCCGGCGCGCTCGCGCTCGGGGCCGACGACGGTCCGGCGGACGGACTCGCCCCGCTGTTCTTGTGACTGTTACTGCTGCAAGCGGCGGCCAACAGACCGGCCGTCACTGCGATGGCGGCACCTTTCATTCGCCTCATCGTGTTAGCCCCTCACTGGTTGGGTGGCAGGCACCGTGCCTGTCGGATGCTGTGCTAGCGGGAAAATCCCGTGCTGTCCGTGCGGTCGAACGTGGGTCGCAACAACATGGATCGACATCTGTCACCTGAGCGCCTCCTCGCCGAGGACGGACGTAGCCGCCTCGACACCCAGCGCCAACGCACCAATCAGCGGAGCGTCGAACGGGAACTGGGCAAGCACCAGGTCAGGAGGGAACGGGACTGCCGCATCGAGGGCGTCACGCAAGCGGGGCGCGATGATTGCCCAGGACCGCGCGAGCCCGCCGCCAACTGCGATGCGCGCGGGATCCACCGCGATTGCCAGGTTGACGACATGTTGTGCCAGCTCGCGAGTGAAGGCCTCGACGATGCGCGCGGCCGCAGGCTCTGTCGTCGCCCTATCGAATATCTCTGCGACTGAAGTCTCTGCGCCGAATTCGGTGTCGGCGATCGCCACTAGGGCTTTGCCGCTGACGACGTCTTCGAGCGTGATTCGCTCCGATGGAGACTTCCCGACGTCAGCAGGCTCACGCACGTTGTAACCGATCTCGCCCGCTGCGCCGTGTGCGCCGCTGATGACGGCGCCGCCGGCGACAATCGCTGTGGCAAGGCCGGTGCCCAGATTCACGTAGATCGCCGGATCGCAACCGGCAAGCGCACCCCAGCGAAGCTCGGCGAGTGCAGCCGCCTTGACGTCCGTGGCCATTCGAAGGCGGACGCCGGGAAAGGCTGCGCGTAGTTCGCGGCCGAAGGCGAAGGTTTCCCAGCCCGGAATCGCCGGCGCCAGCTCGACGCGGTCGTCGAAGGGGATGCCGAACGTCGCGGCCGCTACAGCCACGAGCTCGCGCTCGCGAGCAGCGGTGGCCAACAACTCGCGTGCCGCAGCGATAGCCCGATCAAACGCTTTGGCAGCACCCGAAGTGGCCTCGGTGGCGAGCACCGTTTCGCCCACCCGGTTACCCGAAAGGTCACAGACGGCGATGGCAATTTTTGTGCCACCGAAGTCCAAACCGAGCACCACGGGCGACTGCGTCACAGCACAAGCCTCCCGAGATCGGCGAGCCCAGGCGGGCCTCAGGCGGTAAGATTGTTAGGAAAGTAACCTACCGATTGTTGCGAAGCAAGACTCGCGTGTAACAGCTTGAGTACGATCGCCGCACACAAGAAGGGGCTGGATGTGACGCTCGTCGGCAGTGAGGCAGGGCATCCTCCAGCCGTGCCGGCTGCGCTGCAGATTCCGGCGCTGCCTGCTGGGCCGGCCGTTGGGATGTCCGCCGCGCGGCCCCAGCTGATCCGGGCGATGAACGAGAAGGTCCTCATCGACCACATCCGGCGCAACGGGCCGCTCTCCAGAGCCGACCTCGCACGCAGTTCCGGCCTATCGAAACCGACGGTGTCGCTGGCCCTCGCGAACATCGAGCGGGCTGGTTTGGTACGCGCGGCCGGCACCCGCACCGGCGTGCCAGGACCAGCCGCGATCCTTTACGAGGTCAGACCGGAGGCCGGGTTCGTCTTGGGTCTCGACGTCGGCCGCGAATACCTGCGCGGGGCCGTCGCAGACCTGACCGGGACGATCCGCAGCAAGTCGTCGCCTCGATCGACCGCAACCGAGGGCCACGGGCGAGTAGTCGAGCTTGTCGCGCTAGGGAAAGCGCTAGTCGCAGAGGCCGGCCTCGCGGCGTCCGACATTACGCAGACCGTGATCGGGAGCCCTGGTGTCTACGACCCGAAGCGCGACGCCCTGGCGCTCGCCGGCGACTTGCCCGGCTGGGACTCCCCCGCCGTGCTGGTCGACCTTCGAGTGGCGTTCGGGCCGACCGTCATGGTCGAGAACGACATTGACGTGGCCGCCCTCGCCGAGCGCGCGCACGGACACGGGCGCGATGTCGACAGCTTCGCCTTTATCTCGATCGGCACCGGGCTCGGTATGGGTCTTGTGCTTGGCGGCAAGTTGCACCGTGGCGCGCACGGTGCCGCGGGCGAGATCGGGTACATGCCGTTCTCCGAGGGGCACGGTGCAGATGTCGAGGACGCTCAGCTGCGCGGCAGTTTCGAGGCCGCGTCGACTGCTGCAGCGGTGGTGCGTGCAGCCACCCGCGCGGGCGTCGTCGACGCGAGTTCGGCACAACAGGTATTCAGCGCTGCGTCCCAGGGCGATAGCGCGGCAGCCGCAGTCGTCGCCGAGGAAGCGTTGCTCGTAGCCAAGGCGGTGTGCGCCGTCATTACGGTGGTCGATCCCGATCTCGTCGTACTCGGCGGCGGTATCGGCCAAGCGCCCGGGTTCATGGCCGCCGTACAGGCAAACCTGGCCACGATGGCGCCGGTACTCCCGAACGTGAAGACGAGTGCGTTGGGCGCCGACGCGGTGGTCGACGGCTGCGTGGCAGCCGGACTCGACCGCGCTTGGGAGCTGGTGATCGCGGGCATCCCCGCACCGCCGTCTGAATGAGATCCACGTCACTTAGAGGAGCGATATTCCGAAGGCGAATTACCAGCCATTTGAGACTCCGCTAATGATGAACAACTGGCGTCGATTATTTGCGGGGAATGTCACACAGTATTTTCCCGTTAGTAACGCGTGCACGGCCCTTGGCTGCCGATGTTGATGGCACAGTGACAGCTCGGGCTGAGCAACGAAGGAGGGCCCAAACGATGGAAGAGACACCAGACCAGATGATGAACGAGATGACGTACGACGCGACGGATGACCTGATGATGTCGCAGGATGAGGGCACGCAGGCGGAGATCGCGACGATTCGTGAGGCCTACGCCGAGAAGATCAACGCGGCCATTGGTGCCGATGACGACAAACTCGCAATTGAGCTCTCGCGGCAATTCCGCGACGAGGCTTTCGAAGCAATATTCGGAGAGAATGCGCGCAAGCGCGACGTCGCCTAGTCAACCCACTTTTCTCATTCGCTATTACAACGACGCGGCCGCTGCGCGCCTACAAGCGCGCGGTTGCCGCGTCCCCTACGCCCTGGCCGCTGCCGCGTCCCCTACGCCCTGGCCGCTGCCGCGTCCCATGCCGCCTGCCCGCCGTGCGGCTCGTAGCGGCGCAACTCTGTGGCGTCGCAGACGAGCTGTCGCAGGTCTCGAAGCGATCCAGCCGCCGCACCAAGGGCGCGAGCCTGCACTAGCACGTTGCCTATCGCGGCTGCTTCCACCGGGCCGGCAACAACGGGCACCCCGCATGCGTCGGCCGTGAGCTGGCAGAGCAGCGCATTGCGCGAACCGCCGCCAACGATGTGCAGTACCTCAACAGAGTGACCGCTCAATTCCTGCGCCTCGCGAATCGCTGACCGATAGGCCAATGCGAGGCTGTCGAGGATGCATCGCACCGTCTCCGCCTGACTTTGCGGCGGCGTCTGCCCACGGCGCTCGCACGCGCTCGCGATGCGCGCCGGCATGTCTCCGGGCGGCAGGAACACCGGGTCGTCGGGATCGATTACCGCCGTGAACGCGGGCGCCCGCCCTGCCTCCACGAGCAGCGTCTCGAGGTCCGCGGGCAGCCCCAAGGAATTCCACGTGCGGACGCATTCCTGCAGTAACCACAGGCCCATGACGTTGCGCAGAAATCGGGTGGTGCCGTCGACCCCTGCCTCGTTGGTGAAGTTCGCCGAACGCGCGGCGTCTGTGAGCACCGGCTGGTCAAGTTCGAGCCCAACCAGTGACCAGGTCCCGCACGAGATGTAGCCGAAGTTCGGGTCTACTGCAGGTACGCCGACAACGGCTGACGCGGTGTCGTGTGACCCGACTGTCGTGACGGCGACCGGCCCGATCAGCCCCGTTTCGGTCAACACGTCGCTGCGAAGATGGCCGGCCGGTGCACCAGGATGGCGAAGCGCCGGGAACAGTTGTGGGTCGATCCCAAGCTGGGTCATGACGCTGGTGGCCCAGTGCCCGGTGTTCACGTCGAGCAGCTGGGTGGTCGAGGCATTGGTGCTCTCGGCGCCGATGTCACCCGTGAGCCAAAAGCTCACCAGATCAGGCAGCAGCAGCACGGTCTTCGCCGCTGCCATCGCCGGTGTGCCCAACGCTGCGACCAGTTGGTACAGCGTGTTGATCGGTAAGAACTGGATGCCGGTGATCTTGTATAGCTCCGCTGCGGGCACTTTCTGGAGAACGCGTTCCATGACGCCGGCTGTGCGCTCGTCGCGGTAGTGCACGGGGTTCGCCAGTAGCGCACCCGTCGCGTCGAGCAGCCCGTAGTCGACGGCCCACGAATCGATGCCGACACTGTCGAGATGACCGACCTCTCTCCCGGCAGCGCGCAGGCCTTCGATGACGCCGCGGTACAGCGCGAGGATGTCCCACTGCAACACGCCGGCGACGCGCACGGGCACGTTTGCGAATCGATTAACCTCACGCAACTCAAGACGAGCGTCGCCGACCTGCCCAACCAATACCCGTCCGCTCGATGCTCCGAGGTCGACGGCTGCAACGCTGACCTGCGTCAAGGGCGGACCTCGACGAGCTCCAGCTCGAGCAACTCCGCAGTCGCGCGTAGTTCAGCGATGCGATGCCCGGTACCCAGAGCCCAGTGGTGACCGACACCGGAACCGCTCCATGCGTCAGTCCACACCCCGGGGTCACAACCGAAATCGACGCGGGACGTCGTGTTGCCGACACGCAACAGCGGGCCGCCGACGACTTCGCCTTCCGCAGCGATGCCGACGTAGCTGCCATCTCGCCGCTGGCCGATGCCGAATGCGGTGACCGGTCCGTGTTTAACATCGAACTCGACCGACACCCCCCAACCGCGTTTGCCGTGGTAGACCCCGAGACCTCGCAACAGCGGGCGCTGATCACTGATCGCCAGGTGGGCCGGACCGTCATGGCCCATCTCGACGACGCCATCACGGAAGTTCAGTGCCTGGAACTCGGTGAACGATCCGCCGGCGCCTAACCGATCCATGACCAGCATGGCCAGCGATGTGCGCAGCTCGTACTCACCGACGACGGGAATGCCACGTGCCGTCAAGAATGATGCGCCGAGGATCATGCCGGCACCGAGCCGCTCGTGCTTCTCACCCTCGAGACCGCGGTGGTAGTAGGCGATCGAGTCGAGGGAAAAGTCTTCGACCAGCTGATCGAGCCCGACCGACACCCGTGCGGCCCATTCGAAATCGACCGGGTCGACGCTGCCGTCGAGTTCGAAGATCTCGCGCGCAAGCTCGATGCGAGCCGCGACTTGGTCGTCAGTAACAGCATCGACGCGCACCCGAAGATCGTCGAACTCGACAACCTCCATGTGACCGCCCAGGTGCGAGGTGACCATCGTGAGGTCGGTCGAGACGTCGAGCATCCCGGGGTAGAGATGTCCCATCGAGCCATGTCGTGCGTGGCGCAGTGTGCCGCGCACGCCAGCCGCTTTGATCCAGCCGCTGATGCGTTCCCAAGCGCGCGGGTCTTCGACGTAGCCAGACACCGATCGGAATGGCACGCCGCATCGCTCGAATGCGTTCGCCATCTCCGGCAGCGGGCAGGCGCCGCAGTAGGCGAGCCATTGCCCGGTGTCGAAAGTCGCGTGGTCCATCGACTCCGTCGGCTGCAGGTTGATGAGCAGCACGGGCGCACCACTGCGCTGCGCGATCGGGACGAGCATCGTCGCAGTCATATAAGTCGTGAGAAAACCGACGATGAGGTCACAGCCGGCGACGCGCAATTGCTCCGCCGCCCGCGCACCCTCTTCTGCATCGGAAATAAAGCCGACGTCGATAACGTCGCAGTTCAGTTCGGTCATGCGCTGCGACACTCGCGCGGACGACTGCTGCAGTTGCGGGAGCAAGTCGGGAAACTGCGGCCAGTAAGCGCCAAGGCCACCGGCGACGAGGCCAACCCGCGGTCTGCGAGTGGTAATCCGCGCAAGACCAGGGGCGTGATCGACGTCGCGCTCAGTTGTCGCCACCGGTCTCTCCTTACTCGTCAGCTAGACAGCACTACGGGACGGCGATCAGCGAAGGAAGGCGGCCGCTACCCCGGCGTCCACCGGAATGTGCAACCCGGTCGTCTGGGAAAGGTCACCGCCGGTGAGGGCGAAGACAGCCGCTGCCACATGTTCTGGCAGCACCTCGCGCTTCAGGATCGTGCGTTGGGCGTAGAACGCACCCAACTCCTCTTCCGGTACGCCGTACACAGCGGCCCGTTGCGCGCCCCAACCGCCCGCGAAGATGCCCGACCCACGAACGACGCCGTCGGGATTGACGCCGTTGACCCTGATGCCGAACTCACCGAGCTCGGCCGCGAGCAAGCGAACCTGATGAGCCTGGTCGGCTTTGGCCGCGCCATACGCGACGTTGTTCGGACCAGCGAATACCGAGTTCTTGCTGGAGATGTAGACGATGTCGCCGCCACCACCTTGGGCCTGCATCACTTGCGCGGCAGCCCGTGAGACGAGAAACGAGCCGCGGGCCATGACGTCATGTTGCAGGTCCCAGTCATCAAGCGTCGTCTGTGCGAGCGGCTTGGAGATGGAAAGGCCTGCGTTGTTCACGACAAGGTCGACGCCACCGAACGCGAGTGCGGCCTCACCGAACGCAGCTGCGACCTCGTCCTCACTGCTGACATCCATGCGCACTGAGATCGCCTTGTCGCGACCGCCGAGTTCCTTGGCGACGATCTCCGCGGACGACGCGTCGCGGTCGGCGACGACGACGCACGCTCCTTCAGCCGACAGCCGATGTGCAATGGCACGGCCGATCCCCGAGCCCGCTCCGGTGACGAGGGCGACTCTGCTCGCAAGTGGACGCCGCGCGGGCATGCGTTGCAGCTTGGCTTCCTCGAGCTGCCAGTACTCGATGCGGAACTTCTCCGCCTCCGAGATTGGTGCGTATGTCGAGATTGCCTCCGCGCCGCGCATGACTCGGATCGCGTTGCGATAGAACTCGCCTGCGACGCGTGCGGTCTGCGCATCCTTGCCGAAGCTGAACATGCCAACGCCCGGCACCAGCACGATGGCTGGGTCGGCTCCGCGCATCGCCGGCGAATCGGCGTCCGCGTGCCGCTCGTAGTACGCCTGGTAGTCAGCCCGGTAGGCGACGTGCAGCTCACCCATGCGGGCGACGACTTCTTCGACGCCCGAATCGCTCGGGAGATCGACGAGCATAGGGCGGACCTTGGTACGCAAGAAGTGGTCGGGGCACGACGTTCCGAGCTCGGCCAAGTGGGCGCACTTGCTACCTGCGATGAAGTCGAGTACCTCGTCGGCGTCATCGAAATGGCCGACCTGCCGGTGATCGGTGGAGGCAAGGCCGCGCACGACAGGTGCGATCGCAGCAGCACGCCGACGCCGCTCCGCTTGCGGCAGTGCGCCAAATCCCGCTCTCGGCGCGCCGAACGGCTCGGGTGAACCGTTCGCGTCGATGAACGCCTGGGCGTTGCGAATGATCTCCAGCGATCGAGCTTCGCACTCGTCACTCGTAGCACCCCACGCGGTGATTCCATGACCACCGAGGATGACGCCGATCGCGCCGGGATTGGCTCTGTATGCCTCGGCGATCTCGAGCCCAAGCTGGAAGCCAGGTCGCCGCCACGGGATCCAGCCGACCCGGTCGCCAAAGCACCGGCGGGTCAATGCCTCGCCGTCCGCAGCAGTGGCGAAGGCGATGCCGGCATCGGGGTGCAGGTGATCGACGTGGTTCGCGCCGACCAGACCATGCATCGCAGTATCGATCGAGGGCGCCGCGCCCCCGCGACCGTGCAAGCAGAAGTCGAAATCGGCGACCATGTCGTCTTCGTGCTCGACTCCGCGATACACGCCGACCATCGACCGAAGCCGGTCGAGTCGCAGCACCGCGAGACCCTTCTCGGTCAGCGTGCCGAGGTCACCGCCAGAGCCCTTGACCCACAGCAACTCGACAGGGCTACCGGTGACTGGATCGATCTCTTCGCCCTTGGCGGACGTGTTGCCGCCCGCGTAATTCGTCACGGCCGGGTCAGAACCGAGCCGGTTGCTGCGGGCGATGAGAGCGGCGACTTGAGCCGCGCCTTCGGTCGAACTGCCTGCCATCACGCACCCCAGCCGGCGGCTTGCCCGCCGATGCGCTCGGCGGAGATCTTCTCGGCATAGCCGGACGCCGCGTATGCCGCCATCGGATTGCGGTCGACGCCCATCTGCTCACGAAGCTCGGCCAACAACGGCCGCACGTCAGTGTTGTACGCGTCCATGAGCACGGCGCTCGCCCCGAGTACGTCGCCAGCGGCCTGCATCGCCGCGAGTTCCTGCGCGTCGATGAGCAGCGCCTTGGCGGTCGCTTCCTGCACATTCATCACCGAGCGAATCTGTCCGGGGATCTTTGGTTCGATGTTATGGCACTGGTCGAGCATGAACGCGACGCCGACCGAAGCATCGAGCCCACCGCCGCGCCGTACCTCCCACATGATCCTGAACAACTGGAAGGGATCCGCGGCGCCGACCATCAAGTCGTCGTCGGCGTAGAACCGTGAGTTGAAGTCGAAGCCTCCGAGCTTGCCGGCCCGGAGCAGCAACGCGACGATGAACTCGATGTTGGTGCCCGGTGCGTGATGGCCGGTGTCGACGACGACCTGCGCCTTGGGGCCGAGCTGCAGGCAATGGGCGTAGGCAGTGCCCCAATCGGGGACGTCCATCGTGTAGAAGGCCGGCTCGAAGAGCTTGTACTCGAGCAGCAACCGCTGGTCGTCGCCCAGGCGCGCATACACCTCGGCGAGAGACTCGGCCAATCGATCTTGCCGGTCGCGCACGTCGTCTTGTCCGGGATAGTTCGTGCCGTCTGAGAACCACAGCTTCAGATCGCGTGAACCGGTCTGGTCCATGATGTCGATGCACTCGAGCAGATGGTCGGTTGCCTTGCGCCGGATGGAAGCTTTCGGATTGGTCACCGAACCGAGCATGTAGTCGTTGTCCTGGAAGACGTTGGCGTTGATCGTGCCGAGCTCGACACCGAGATCATGCGCATGTTGCCGAAGCTTGCCAAAGTCGTCGACGCGGTCCCATGGAATGTGCAGCGCGACCTTCGGAGCGACGCCAGTCAGCCGGTTGACGGTCGCGGCGTCCTCGATCTTCTCGAACGGATCGCGTGGGACGCCTGCCTGTGCGAATACCTTGAAGCGAGTGCCCGAGTTGCCAAACGCCCATGACGGCAACTCGATCCGCTGTGCCCGCAACGTCTCCTGGACGGCGTGCGTGCGGGGGCCTGTTGTGGAAGTCATGGTCGGGGTGGCTCCTTCATTTCAAGTTGTGCGAGCTGGTCATCGAGATTGAAGACTTCCTCGAGGACCAGGAATCCTTCATCAGGACGGCGACCTTCAAGGCCGGTGAAGAATCTGCTCATCGACTCCTGCCAGCGCCCGTTCACCTCGGTCGCCGCCATCTTCTCTTGCGCTTTCGCTAAGTCGTCCGCCTCGACGTAGCCGACCAAGAGGCCGTCAACTCGGGCGAACAACGAGTATCGGTGCCAGCCGGAGTCGTGCAGCGCCTGCAACATGTCAGGCCACACAGCTGCATGCCGAGTGCGGTACTCGGTGAGCAGCTCCGGCCGAACTTGGAGAAGGAAACAGTACCGGCGCATAGGTGCCTCGCTTATCGCCCTGCCAGGCGTCAGGTTCGGTGTTCCGCGCGGCCTGCGTTCGCAGGCCGCGCGGGACGCCACTTCAGCTAGAAGTTGAACTGCGCGACGTTGGAGGCGTCGAACACGGTGGGCGGGCCGAGCACAACCGAGGGTCCGGTGCCACTTGCGGCAGGCAGCACGGTGTAGCTACCGAGCTTGCCTGCGGTGAAGGTGGCGCCAGCGGTCGTGATGTCGGTGCCTGAAGCAGCCTGTGCAGCCGCGTACCCGGCGAGGTAGCCGAGGTTCGACGGGTTCCACAGTTCGAACGCCTTGACTGTGCCGTCGAGAACGTAGGTCTTCATCTGTGATGGCAAGCCGAGACCGGTGAGCGTCAGGTGGGAGAGCAGTGACTTGTGGGTGTCGAGGTACTGCGCTGCGGTCGAGATGCCGACGGTGGTCGGCGAGATGATGCCCCGCAGATTCGGGTACGCCGAGAGCAGACCCTGGAGAACAGTGAGGGACGTCGCGGGGTCGTCGTTGCCGTAGACCGTCGTGACGAGCTTCATGTTCGGGTACTTCGTGAGCTGCTGCTTCATGTAGCCGATCCAGGCGTTCTGGTTAGTCGCCGTTGCAGCGGCCGACAGGATCGCGATTTGGCCAGTGCTGTTGATCTCCTTGGCAAGCAGGTCAACCTCAGAGGTGCCGATCTGCTCGGTGTTCGCCTGGTTGATGAACAGGTGGTTCGGGCACGTCACGTCAGAGTCGAACGAGACGACCTTGATACCGGCCGACACCGCCTGTGCCAGTGACGGGCAGAGCGCCGACGGGTCGTTGCCCGCGATGACGATGGCGTCCGCCTTCGCCTGGATGGCTGCCTGGATGGAAGGGATCTGGGCAGCCGCAGTGTCGGACGTGCCACTGCTGACGACAACCTTGCCGCCGAGTTCGGCGAGTGCCGCCTGGCCACCCTTGTCAGCGATGACCTCGTAAGGGTTCTGGGTGTCCTTCGGGATGAAGTAGACGACCAGGCCCTTCTTGATGTTCGCCGGAACTCCCGCGGCCGCGGAGCTCGCAGGTGCCGAAGGAGCGGAGCTTGCAGGAGCAGCCGCGGAACTCGCGGGAGCCGCGGCAGACGACGCCGCGGTCGACGGGGCTGCGGCGGCACTGGAGGTAGCAGCTGGCGCTGATGAAGCGGCCGGCGTTGCTGACTTCTTCGAACTGCACGCCGTGGCTACGAGGGCCAACGCCGTCATAGCAAGCACGGCCGAGGTCCTTCGGCTTCGCGCGGTAATGCGGATCATCTTGTTTCCTTCCAATGTGGTTACTGTGCCGGGACTAGCGGGACTGTTGGCGCGGCGATTTCATTGCCGTCGTACCGCACGAGCGCGTATCCGACGCATTGCCTCGGTACTGTTCGGGACGACGACACTGACGAGGAGCAGACCTCCGGTGACGATGTTCTGCACTTGCGCGGCAACATTCATGAGGGTGAGTGCCTCTTGGATGCAACCGATAACGACGATCGCGATAACGACACCGAAAATCGTGCCGCGACCGCCGAAGATGGAGACTCCGCCCAGTAGGACGGCGGCGACGACGGTGAGCTCGAGCCCAGTGCCCGCGTCGTAGCGTGATGTGTCGAATCGCATCGTCCAAAGCACGCCGGCGAACGCGCAGACGGCACCGGACAGGACGTAAAGCAGGAACTTGATGCGGGTCACTCGGATGCCAGAGAACCGCGCGGCCTCGGACTGCAGGCCGATGGCAAAGATCGATCTCCCGACTGGTGTCGCGTGCAAGACGACGCCGAAGATCACGGCCATCACCAGGAAGATGCCCATCGAGTATGCGATCTTGGTGTGCGGAATCGGTACGACGCCGACCTTTGTCAGCGACTGCGGAAAACCGCCGACCGAGTTGGATCCGAGCACGATCTCCGCGATGCCGCGAAAGAGCGTCAGCGTGCCGATCGTCACCGCGATCGAGGGCAGCCCGAGCTTGGTGACGAGTAGGCCGTTGAGCGCGCCACCTGCGGCACCGACGACGAGGACCGCCACGATCGCCCAGGCGATGGGCCAGTGGTGCTCGAAGAAGTACCCGAGCAGCGTGCTCGAAAGTCCGAGCATCGAGGCGACAGAAAGGTCGATCTCTCCCGTCATCACGATCAACGTGAGCGGCAGCGCCATGATCGCGATCTCGCCCATGTTCAGGCCGATGAAGAACACATCGGTAGAAGTCAGGAAGTGCGGAGACTCCGACGCACCGAACAGAATGCTGGCGAGAAGCACCAGCACGAGACCGCTCTCCCACCGAACGAGTGCTCGCCAAGAGGCCGAGTTCTGCGCGGGCGGGTCGGGGACCAGTGCCTGACTCCGCGTGGAATTCGAGGATGTCGAGTTAGACGACATGGCGTTCGCCCTTGGCCGATTGCAGGCGACGGCTTACCCGCAGGCCAAGCCAACGGTCGAACGCGATAGCGCCGAGCAGCAGGGCGCCTGCAATCGCTTGGTTCCAAAACGACGAGATCCTCGAAGCGACGAGGGCCTGGTTGATCGTATTGAGTAGCAGCGCCCCGAGCGCGGCACCGAGCACGGTGCCACTGCCGCCGAAGATCGCGACACCGCCGACGACCACGGCTGAGATGACGAGCAACTCATAGCCCGTACCACCGGTGGCGTTGATGGTCGCGAACTGAGCGAGGAAGAGTGCGCCACCGAGTCCGGCAAGCGCACCGCTGACAACGAAGGCGGTGAACACCCGTCGTCCGACTGGGAGGCCCGCAAGTGCTGCCGCGTCAGGGTTGGAACCGATCGCATACAGATCGCGGCTCGAACGAAACGACCTCATCGCGTAACCGGCGATGCCGATGACCACGGCAACCACGATGGCAAGCCACGGGATACCGAGGATGGTCTCGTACCCGACCGCCTGGAACGAGCGAGGGATGCTCGCGGGGTCTGTCTGCTTCCCGTTCACGATGATCGCGTCGACGCCGCGAACGATGTAGAGCGCGGCGAGAGTGACGACGAGGCTCGGCACTCTGGTTACCGTCGTGATCAGGCCGTTGATCGCGCCGATCCCTGCGCCAATCGCCGTGCCGACGACGAACCCGAGGATCGCCGGCATGTGCGGGTTGTGTACGAACAGGTCGCCGACGAGATACGCCGACAGACCAAGCACCGAGCCGACGGAGAGATCGACGTTGCGGGTGACGATCACCATGGTCTCGCCGACGCCGAGTAGCGCGACCAACGCGGCTCCGGCTAACAATTGTTGAACGCTGTGCTCGCTGGCGAACGAGTGGTTGTGTACGGTCGTAAGCCCGAACACGATGACGATGACGATCGCGATGCCCAACTCGCGCGCTCGTAGCAGCGAGCCGGTCCGGCTGATCCGGTTCAGCGCCGGCGCCGTCGTCGACGTCACGCCGCCGACCCGACGCTCTGGCCAGTCGCTGCCCGCATGATCGACGCCTCGGTCGCAGCCTCCCGTGGCATCTCGGCCACCAGCCGACCCTCGCGCAGGACGAGAATGCGGTCAGCCATGCCAAGGATCTCGGGGAGTTCGGAGGAGATCATCAGGACGGCAACGCCCTGCGACACAAGCTGATCGAGCAGCCGGTGCACCTCCGCCTTGGTTCCGACGTCGATGCCACGAGTCGGTTCGTCGACGATCAGCAGCGTCGGATTGCGCGCCAACCATTTGCTCAGCACGACCTTTTGCTGATTGCCACCCGACAATGTCGAGACCGGGTTCTTGAGGCGGCCGAACTTCAGGCGCAACTTCACCGCCCAATCCGCTGCTAGATCGCGCTCGCGCTTGCGGGAGATGAGCCCGTGCCGCTCGAGTCGGCCTAGTGAGGCGAGGGCGATGTTGTGATCGATGGCCATCTCCATGACCAGACCCTGCAGACGTCGATCCTCAGGGACGAACGCGACGCCGGCACCCATCGCCGCAAGCGGCGACCCGTTCGGGAGCACCTTGCCGCCCATCGTCACGGTGCCGGCGTCGTAGCGATCGATGCCGAAGATGGCGCGCGCGACCTCGCTGCGACCCGCTCCGACAAGCCCTGACAGGCCGACGATCTCGCCACGACGCACCTTGAACGACACATCGGTGAAGACGCCCTCGCGAGTCAGCCGCGAAACGTCGAGAACCTCTGCGCCGGGCGCGGTCTCCGTCTTCGGGAACAGGGTGTCGAGATCACGACCGACCATCGACCGGATGATGCCGTCGATGGTGAGGTCCTCAATCGGCGCCGTCCGCACGAACCTGCCGTCGCGCATGATCGTCACCCGCTGGCAGATCGCGAATACCTCTTCGAGCCGATGCGAGATGAAGAGGACGGCGGTGTTGTCGGCCCGCAGCGCGCGGACCACCGCGAAGAGCCGGTCAACCTCGACTGAGCTGAGGGCCGCAGTGGGCTCGTCCATCACGATGACCCGAGCATTGAAGGAGATGGCCTTGGCGATCTCGACGATCTGCTGATCGGCAACCGACAGGCCGCGCGCGAGCCGGTTGGGATCAAGTGCAACGCCGAGGCGGGCAAATGCAGCGTCGGCGCGGCGGCGCATCGCTGCCCGATCGATCTGTCGTCCTCGCCCGAGGATCTGCCGCCCGACGAAGATGTTCTCCGCGATGCTTAGGTCGGGGAACAGCGTCGGCTCCTGGTAGATGATCGAGACGCCCGCCGCCCGCGACGCGGCGGGACCATTCAGCGTCGTGCGGACGCCGCCGATGAGGAGTTCGCCGCTGTCCGGGTGGTGCACCCCGGCCAGGATCTTGACAAGCGTCGACTTCCCCGCCCCGTTCTCGCCGACCAGCGCGTGCGCTTCGCCGGCGTGGAGGCGGACCGAACCGTCCTCGAGCGCCTTGACGGCGCCGAAGGACTTCGTCGCGTGCACCAACTCGAGCAGGGGGGCGTCACTGATCGGCCCCGGGGACGCGGTGGCCGCATCGTTCGCGGTCATGGAGGTCCCTTCTGCTCGACGTCCTGTCGCAGACAGGCATGAATCGTTTCAATAGAACCGGTAGGGGCGAAGCTAGAGCGGGTTTCCACGCCGTGTCAAGACATTCCGGGACCGTTACCAAGACGTGACTCCGTAGTGTTCTGGGAGATACTTGAGTCGTTTCAACGTGGGAGGCGTACCGCGTAAGGTAAGTCCGCTCGCTAGAGGATCAGGAGCAGCGACGGCGTGAGTTCCACCGTGAGCATCAAAGATGTGGCTGCCCGCGCCGGCGTCTCGGTCGGGACGGTCTCCAACGTCTTGAACCGACCCGAACGGGTCGCGGAGGAGACGCGCACGCGCGTGCAGTTGGCGATCATCGCCCTGGGCTTTGTGCGCAATGAGCCCGCTCGGCAGTTGCGGGCCGGCCGGAGTCGCACTATCGGGCTGCTCGTCCTCGACGCCGCCAACCCCTTCTTCGCCGACGTCTCTAGGGGCGCCGAGGAAGCGGCGGCGCGAGCCGGGCTGGCCGTCATCTTGTGCAACAGCGGCCAGGACGCCGCGAAGGAGTCGGCATACCTGAATCTGATGGCGGAGCAACGCGTGCAGGGCCTGCTGCTAACACCGGTCGACGCCGATCCAATCCGACTATCCAAGCTCGTCGAGCGCGGCATGCCCGTCGTTCTGCTCGACCGTCGCGCCGAGGGCGCCGGCATGTGCTCGGTCTCGGTCGACGACATCAGCGGCGGCGAGCTCGCTGTGAGTCATCTGCTGGAGATGGGGCACGAGCGGATCGCCTTCATCGGCGGACCCACCACGATCGCGCAGGTCAAGGATCGGCTCCAGGGCGCGCGCAACGCACTCGCACGCGCCGGGCGTGATCCCGAATCGCTCGTGAGCATCATCACGACGTCGATGACGGTCGCAGCCGGACGAGGGGCAGGCGAACGACTCGGCGGCCTGCCCGTAAAGCGGCGGCCGACAGCCGCGTTCTGCGGTAACGACCTGCTAGCTCTGGGCTTGCTGCAGGAGATGATCCGGCAGGGCCTCGATGTACCGAACGACATCGCAATCGTCGGCTACGACGACATCGAGTTCGCCGCTGCTGCGGCTGTGCCGTTGACGTCCGTGCGCCAGCCGCGACACCTGCTGGGAAAGACTGCCGCCGATCTCCTGCTCGAAGAAACCCAAGACCCGCAAAAGCACATTCACCGGCAGATCGAATTCGAGCCCGATCTCGTCGTCCGCGCCTCGACGCGATCAAGGACGGGCGTCGGCGCAGCGACACCGCGCTAACGCCTAGAGCACGTCTGGCCGCGAGCCCTGCAGGAAATCCTCGACGCCGCTGAGATGCACCTCCATCCGTAGCTGCGCGCGCTCGGGGTCGTGTGCGGCGATGGCTTGCAGCACCGCGCGATGTTCGGCGACAATATCCGACACCAGGGCACGATCGCCCCGAGTCAGCCAAACGTGAAGTCGTAAGCCTGGACGCCGGGAGTTGCGCTCAGGGTGAGGATCGCGGGCAGGTCTGCGCTGCCTTTCGCCAGGGGGTAGAGCTTGGGCACACCCCTGACCGCGATCGTCGACGTCGTCGCACCGTTCACCGCAACTGTGACCGTGCCGCTGCCGCTCATCACCAGGTACACGACGTCCGCTTGATAATTCAGTTCCAGCTTGGCGTTGGCACCAGCAGTGAGGGCTTGCTGGCCGTCGTTCCACGTCCCCGAGAGAGCGAATGCGTTCGACGCCAGCGTGCTCGGGAACGTGTAGACCGTGTCCTTATCCTGCGTTGGCTGTGCGCCAGTGACGTGCAACGGCGCGTACTCATAGCCGAGGTAGGTCTCGGGGGTCTGGGTCTGCGTCGGCGTGGTGTCGGCAACGTTGGTAGGTGCAGCAAGAGGCTGCGAGGGATTCGCCGTCGCCAGCAGTTGCCTGATCACCGACTCGGTTCCGTCGTAGTCGCCTTCACCGAAGGTGACATGGCGGATCACGCCCCTTGCATCGATGAGGTATTCGGCCGGCCAGTATTGATTTCCATAGGCGTTCCAGGTCGCGTAGTCGTTGTCGACCGCGATCGGGTACTTGACGCCGAGGGCGTGCGCTTGCGAAACGATGTTGCTCGTGACGTGTTCGAAGGCGAACTCGGGGGTGTGCACCCCGATGACCACGAAGCCGTCCGTCTCGTAGTCGCGGTACCACGCCTCAACGTGCGGCAGCGTGCGCTGACAGTTGATACAGCTGTACGTCCAGAAGTCGATCAGCACGACCTTGCCACGGAGTCCGGCGAGCGTGAGTGGCTTGTCGCCGGCCGTGTTGAGCCACGCGTTGATGCCGGTCAGCTCCGGTGCAGGGCCGCAGCTCTGCGGTGTCGATCCGCCTTCCTGGCAGGTGCTGGCGGCGTTTTGCGCCCCGCCCGTTTGGATGTCTTGCAGATGCTTTGATGCTGTCTTGTTTCCTTCCACCGCATTTTGCAATGCCGTCGTGTAGCCGGGAACGTGGCGCTGCAGCCCGTCGGTGAGGTTGAACCCAATCGCGGCCGCAATGATGAGCATGAGAGCACCACCGCCGATGCGCAGGGTCAGTGCGTGACGCTGCAGGGCGCGCGTCCGCCGTGAGAGCGCATCGCCCGCGAGAGTCAACAGCAGCAGTGGCACGGCGACGCCGATCCCGAACGCGAGAGTCAAAATCACCGCGCTGAAACCGACACGGTGCGTCGCACCGACAACGGCGATCGTCGCGAGTACTGGGCCCGCACACGGTACGAACAGGAGCCCGGCGCCGAGACCGAGAACGAGTCCGTTGCTGCTCTGATTGACCGGACGGCCGGTCAGTCGGATGAAGGGGCGCTCGAGCAACTCCCCCACCGGACGAAAGATGAGACCAAGACCAAAGATGACGAGGACGACGATGCCGGCGTCGCGCAGGAGATTGTCAGAGAAATGGAGCGCGCTCAGCACGACAGCACCGAAGAGTGTGGCGGCACTGAAGCTGATCACGAGGCCTGCCACGACGGCGTACGGTCGCCACGACCTGACGTGGAGTCGGCGGGCAGGCGCTTTGCTAGGAGCCGTGATCACGTACTTCGTAGGCGGACTCGCACGGGTAGGAGCGGTCGCCGGTGTAGGCGTCCTTACGGGCGCTTCGGTCGGCTGGCGCCTAACTCCTGCAGCCAGCACGACCGGCAAGACCGGCAGGATGCACGGCGAAATGCTCGTAATCAGACCGGCCACAAATCCGATCGCTA
>Ga0208717_1000142_pt1 | contig 36665 bp, 30 predicted proteins | sample NGESurF53shallow_FD_184489 | JGI IMG/M metagenome (GOLD analysis project Ga0208717, IMG submission 184489) | Arctic peat soil microbial communities from Barrow, Alaska - NGEE Surface sample F53-3 shallow (SPAdes) | ecosystem: Environmental > Terrestrial > Soil > Wetlands > Peat ... | reverse complement strand
CGGGTCGGTTTGAATCTGCTTGGCGATGACGACGCCATCGAGGAATGCGACGTAAGCCGAACCTCCCAGGCAGTGCGTACCTAATGGCGCCGCGTCGAGTTGCACGTACCGCCCGGTCGTGTCGACGTGGATGTCCGGCACCAGCCAGCCGCCGACGAGTTCTGGAATTGATACGTAGGTCGAGACCTGACCGTTGTGCAGGCGTTCGATAGTTAGCGCCGTCTGCTGGCAGTAAGTCGTGAAGTACGCATCGCCGGTCTGGCTCATCGCACTCGCCGCAGGGCTGTCAGGGCAAGGGCTTTGTGGTGCGGTCGGCGAAAGGACGACCCTCGAGGCGACCGGTTTCTCGGCGGCGTCGAACGTCAACGCTCGCAAAGTGCGCGAAGGGCCGCCGAAGTAGTACAGGCTCTTGTCATCGGTTGACCATCCGACCAGCTGATAGCCGTCGAACGCATCAGGCAGCTCCGCTCCCGTAACGGTCGATGCGACGACGAGGGGTGCGGTCGCCCCTTTGCCGACGTCGAGGATGAGGATGTGAGAGCCAAGCGGCGCGTAAGTTCCGGCGGGGGCGGGGATCGCTGAGCTAGGAAGATTCACTTGCCCGACCGTGATGCTGTACGCGAGAAAGCGGCCGTCGGGTGAGATCTGCGGCGAACCGAGTGCAGTATTCTCGTCGCCGTTTTGACCGGGGGCAGTAACCATCGTCGTTGACGGACCGCCGTGCACCGACACACGCTGGATCGCCTCGATCGCGGCATATCGCGAACTCCTTCGATATGCAGATGTACTCGCCGTCAGCAGGCAGCGAGACGTTGGTTGCGGAGGAGCTCTCCGACAGATACGAGCTCGCCGGCACGGAGGGAAGCCACGGTGGAAGCGACCCGGTCTCCGCGAGCGGCGCCGGGATCGACGGGGAAACGGACGTCGGCGCTGGCGGCGGATTCGGGCCGCTGGACGTCGACGCGCCAGAACCACAGCCGGCCGCTAAGCAGAGGCCGGCGAATGCGGTCGTAGCGCGGCGAATCATCGACGCTCAGACGGCGGCTCTGCGTTCGCGGTTCCACACCGTGGCGCTACTCAGCGGTGAGGCAGTCGCGGGCAGCATCATCGACAGGTGGGAACGACGCTTGGTTGACATAGCAGCGAGCCAATATCTGCGCGTTCAGGTGAACGCGCAGAGGGGCACTTGAGGGCGAGTTTTGTAGCGCACCGCAGCGATTCTTCAGCCCATGGGGACGTGTTCTGGCGTCGGTGTCAATAGCTGGTAGAGAAAGTGATCCTGCCACTCACCGGCGATGTGCATGTAGGCCTCGGCCCGGCCGTACTGCACGAATCCGAGCCGCTCCAAGACGCGCTGTGAACGCAGGTTGTGCGTCAACGTCTCGGCTTGGACTCGGTGCAGCCGCAAAACCTCGAAGGCGATCTTCGTCGCCTCTCCGACAGCCCGGGTGGCAAGTCCGCGTCCCTGCGCGGACTCGGCCAACCAGTAGCCGACGCTGCACGACTGGAAGGCACCCCGGATGATCGACTGGAGGGTGACCGTGCCCGCAATGGCGCCGACCTCGTCGAGGATCACCAGCGGCAGGCAAACCTTGGCGGCCTGTTGCTCCAGCAACCTTTGGATGAATGCAAGTTGCCCGTCGCGTGTGAAGTACTGATCGGGCCGGTCGGGCTGCCAGGGGGCAAGGAAATCCCGATTGACCAGCACGAGGTTGGCGAGGCTGGGCGCGTCATCGAGGACCAGCGCACGAGTTGTGGCCATGAATGCAGCCTTGCAGATGCGGTAGGTTCGGCCGCTAGTTCCGGCACCGACCCACCGACCTGCCGTGCCGGCACCGATTTGCGCTGCGCTTTACGACGACGCGACACCGATGCCGGCAATGGCCTCGCCCTAAGGCCAACGACATTCATCGACCGATGACTACTTGGCCAGCCGCTTATCGGCACGTTGGCACGCACCACATGCTGCAGCTGAGGACGTTCGTGGTTGCGCAACGCGGCTGAGGTCTGCGACCCGAGGCGGTAGGTCCAGCCCTGGCGGCAGAAGGCGCGCCGTTCGCGAAGGATGTGCCGGCGAATGCTGTTACCGGTCAGCGGGACCTGAAGCCGGTGGCTGGGCGGCTCGCGACGTCGAGGGAGCCTTGGGCTGCGCGGATTCCACCCGGATCACCGCCGGGTCCGCGTAGGACAAGGGCGGCAAGGACGGCGGCGAACGCGCCGACCAGCGGCGCAATCAGGTAAATCCACAAGTCATGTACGTCGCCACTGATGAGGGCTGGGCCAAGCGAGCGGGCTGGATTCATCGAGGCGCCGCTGACCGGACTGGCCCACAGCCCGGCCAGCGCGATGTATCCGGCGACACCAAGCGCACTTAGCGGGCCGAGGTTTTGCGCGCTGGAGGCGGTACCCAAAATAGTGCTCACAAGACCGAGCGTTAGCAGCACTTCAATCACGAACGCTTGGGTGGCGGTGAACCCGCTGCCAGGCAGCGTCGATCCTAGGTGCGCGACATCGCCGAAGGTGAGCCGAAGGACCCACGCCGCGAGCGCCGCACCGAGCAGTTGCGCAAGCACATATCCCGGTACTCGCCGCCACTGAAAGTCGCGACGCAACGCGAACGCGATGCTGACCACAGGGTTGAGGTGGGCGCCAGACACTGCGCCCATAAACAGGATGACGGCCAACACCGTCAACGCTGGCGCGGTCACAGCTGCCGCGCGCCCGATCTGCCCGTGCGAGCGCGCGCCGACAACCCCGGCCCCGGCCGCCACCATCACCAGCAGGAACGTGCCAAAGAGCTCGCTGAACAACCGTCGCCATTCGTAATCGAGATTAGTGAAATCACGCGCCCAGATCGGCTCCCGCTCCAACAAGGAAGCAACGGCGAAGCCGTGCCGGCGCCGGACCACCTCGTTGAGGTGATCGCCGGTCGCCACCTTCGCCACCCCAACACGCTGCCCAGTCATCGCATCCTCGCCACACTCATACGCTGATGGTGCCACCGCTACATCGGTCAACTAACCCATCCAAGCCGCACCGGTAGCTCGACGACCGTGTGAGCGGCAAGACAGGGTGCTTCGGCAAAGGGTTCACCCGCCTGGTAGCACATGCGCTACCATTGGCGCATGACGACGACCGGGTTGCGTGAACTGCGTCAGCAGGCCAGCGAGTTGGTCCGACAGGCCGAAGCAGGTGCCACCGTGACGATTACCGTCAGCGGGCGCGAAGTCGCCGAGCTCGGCCCGGTGCGCCGACACCGATGGCGGCACGGAGCCGACGTGCGGGAGGTCTTCCGCGGGTCGGCTGATCCTGACTGGCGAACTGATCGTGCCAGCGTCGAGCAGAGCGTGACCGATCCGTTCACCCGATGAGGGTGGTGCTGGACACCAGCGTGCTGCTAGGTCCTGATCCCGGACAGGTCGAGGATGAAGTCGCCATCAGCGCGGTGTCGTTAGCCGAGTTGCACTTCGGGGTGCTGATGGCTCGCACCGATGCGACGCGGGCAGAGCGGCTACGTCGCCTCGCCGTCATCGAACGCACCTTCGACGCGCTCCCGGTCGATGAAGTGGTGGCACGCGAATACGGCCGACTGGCCGCAGCAGTCGTGGCCGCAGGTCGTAAGCCGCGGGCACGAATGGCCGACCTTCTTATTGCCGCGACTGCGGTCGCACACGACGCCACACTGTGGACCCGCAACCCCGGCGACTTAGTCGGACTCACCGAACTCGTGCGAATCCAAACTCCGCCCAGATAGCCAACAACACTCTCGGCGGCATAGTGAGTGTGATTCTCGGACCGGCCCGGCGCGGACGGGGTTGGGTCGCTGTCAAGCACTTGTCGTGTTGGACCGATGTTGGATACGGATGTGCGTCCCAGGCCGGGTGAGCAGGTGCGACGGGTCGTGAGCCGGCTCCGCCAGTCGACGTCGTTCTGGTCGGCGCGCCGCGCGTCTTTGGCGTTTCGTTGTGTCTGCGGCGTGTTCGCTTTGTTCGGCGCCGCGAGTTGTGCAGTCAGCCCGTCCTACGCGGATCTGGCTCGACTTGGACGTGACGTCCCCAGACCACCGAGCACGGTGTTCGTTAGCGCGAATGACTTTACCAACGAGTCCGTCGGACGCTCGACTAAGGAAGTCAACCTCACCTACTCCAACAAGACCCTCACCTGTGCGCAGCTGCATGCCGCCTGGATCGCTGCGTTGCGGCGCGCCCACCGCGGCTTCGACGCGTCGCCGCCCGGAGATGCGCAGATCTACCTCAAGGATCGTGCGGTCTTCATCAGCGTCGACCTCGGTGATTGCGCACAGCCTCAAGTCGACACGTCGGAGAAGCAGAGCCTCGTCCCGGCTTACCTTCTGTACGCGCACCCGCTGTGGACACTGGCCAGCCTGATCGCCGTCGCCGCGTGCACGACCTGGGGCACGTGGTGGCTCGTGCGCTCCCGCAAGTCGCGCACCCGCACCCAATACCAGGCGAACCACGATTGTTGATCCGACCTCGCGGCAGTTAGTGCGCGCTGATTGTGGGATCGGAGACGCGGTCATCGATGCTCCCGTGCGCGGCGAATGGACTGCCGGCAAAACCCCGCGGCCATTCGGACCACGAGAGCAGACTGGGGGCATTATTGAGCCATGCGTTGGTGGCACCGGCTGCCTTGGGTGATCGTCGGCTTCGTGGTGCCGCTGATCGCGGTCTACAACATCTACGTGTGGACGCAGCCCGTGCACCACGACCTCAGCGACATCGGGACGGGACTGTTGGGCGTGCTGTTCGGTGTCGTCGCTGGGCTGATCGGCGCGTCGGTCGCTCTCGTCGCTACACGCAACCGCCCGCGCTGAGCGTCGCAGCACGGAACCCAGGACGGCCAGGCACTGTCGGCGGCAGTTGCGGACGCATTTCGCCGAGACGTTTGGCCTGCGGTGGTCGCGCGCTTGCCGACGGCGTCGGCCCGATGCCTAGTCTTTGGTGTGGATGCCTCCCGCGGTAGAGACGGCTTCGACGAAACGCTCGCCGCGACACGCTCGCACGCCAACGAGTTCGTCGGGTTGTCGGAACCTCAGGCTCGGGCCTTGGCAGACGAGCTTAGTTATCAGCTACGGGTTCGGTCCAAGGACGAGCCAATCACGGCGGACTGGAGCGCCCGGCGCGTGACCGTCGACCTGAGCACGGGTGCGGTCACTGATGCGCGGGTCGGGTAACGGCCTACTCGCCTGGCCATTGCCGCGCGTTTGCGAACCTCGAACGGCACGATCGTGTCGGCGGCCGTTGAGGGTGCCTACGCGAGGTGGTGGTGCCGCGTTCAGCTGAACGCGATGGCCGCGCTCCACCCGCTCGGTGTACGCGATGTGGAGTTGCCGCGTTCAGCTGAACGCGATAGCCGAAGGCTGCGCCTCGGTGAACGCGCCGGTTCCCGGTAGGCACAATCCCGGCTCGGATACCCTCATCGGCATGATCGTGCCGCGGTCGAACGATCGTGTCAGCGGCAATACAGGACGTTCCGATCGGTGGCTCGGCGGTCGACCCGTTGGTCGCCCCGATCGTTTGCATCTGTGACAACCTTCCATCGGCGGGCCGCGTTTACCGGCGTGACGAGACGGGAGCCGCCGTCACACCGAGCGGCGCCCGTGAGGGCAGTGGGCCGGCGGTGCCGTAGCCACGATTGAGTATGGACGGGAGTTGAGATGCGTCGTTTGCTCATCGCGGCATACACCGTGGTCGCGTTGGCCGGCGGGTCGCTGGTCGCGGTTGTCGCGCCTGCCGCCCAAGCGGCGGGTGCGGCGGCGACGTGGACCAGTGTGACGCCGTCTCCGATGCCGCCACCTGATGTGAGTACGTCGCTTGTCTTCGATCCGGCGACAGGGCAGCTCGTGGCGTATGACAGTTCCAACGACGCGGCCTGCGCGCTGCCGCAGACGCAAGTTTGGACGTGGGATGGCGCGGCGTGGACCGACCATCAGCAGGTGGGATTTCCGCAGGCACGCGACAACGCGGGGTTCGGCTACGACCCGGCGTCGCGCCAGGTGGTGATGTTCGGCGGGTACGCCAACGGCACCTGCCCGGGTGAGACGTTCAACGGGTTGGAGAACCAGACCTGGACCTGGAACGGCTCGATCTGGGCGCAGCAGCACCCCGCGGTATCGCCCCCGGCCCGTTACACGGCGTGCGCCGCAGCCGACGACGCGACCGGACAGTTCTTGATGTATGGCGGCATGGGCGAGGGGCCAGTTGATCTGAGCGACACGTGGACCTGGACCGGCACGAACTGGCAACAGCTCACCCCGGCAACCTCGCCGCCGGGCGGCCAATGCCAGATGACCTACGACGCGGTTCGAAAGGTCGTGGTGATGCTGGTCGAGGCGCGAGTCGGAGCGCCGGACGCGGGTGTGATGCAAACCTGGATCTGGAACGGCAGCACGTGGTTCCACGCCGCTGATGTGCCCACCGCGGTGCCCGGTGCCGGCGGCCCGGTACCGATCAGCTTCGATCCCGACACCGGAAGCGATCTCGCCTATATCGGGGAGACCACCTGCACACAAGTGGGTGCGTCCCACAGTGCGCAGTGCGTGCAGACTGACCAGCTGTGGACCTTCGACGGCTCGGCCTGGACACAGGCGCCGGCGGCGAACAACCCGCAGACCGGCGCCATGTTCGCAGCTGCCTACGACGCGGCCACCCACCAGTTCGTCATCACCGGCGGCGTCCTCAACTTCACCGGGCCCGCGAACGAGGCCACCCTGCTGTACTCCTCGCCCGCGTCGTCGACGGTGACACCTTCTCGGCTGGCCGGAACGAACCGGCAGGCAACCGCCGTGGCGGTCTCCCAGTCGCAATTTCCCACTGCCAGCTCAACGCAAGCCGTGGTATTGGCCCGAGCTGACGTGTTCGCTGATGCACTCGCGGGCGGGCCATTGGCCGCAGCCAAACACGCGCCTCTCCTCCTCACGTCGTCGGGCTCGCTCGACGCGGTCACCAAGGCCGAGATCACCCGGGTGCTACCCGCCGGCGGCACCGTCTACGTCTTGGGCGGCACCACCGCACTGTCCAGCGGGGTAGCGTCCGCGATCAGCGGGCTCGGTGATGTCGTGCAGCGCATCGCCGGCGCGGACCGGTTCGCCACCGCGGTCGGGATCGCCGACGCGATGGGTGACCCGAGCACCGTGTTCGAGGCCAGCGGCACGAACTTCCCCGACGCGCTATCCGCCGTCCCGGCCGCGATCGCCACCCACGCCGCGATCATGCTGACCAACGGCTCGGCGCAGTCGAGCGCGACCTTGGGCTACCTAGGTGCGCACGCCACCATCCGCTACGCGGTCGGCGGACCCGCGGCCTGGGCGGACCCGTCCGCTGTCGCGCTGGCCGGTGCAACCCGGTACGCGACATCCCAAGCAGTTGCGCTGGCGTTCTTCCCCAACGCCACCGGGATTTCGGCGGCCTCCGGCGCCACCTTCCCCGACGCCCTCGCCGCGGGTGTGCTGGCCGGAACCACCAACCAACCGATGCTGCTAGTGCCGCCGAGCGGTCCACTCCCCGAGCCGGCAGCGGCCTACCTGAGCACCCGACACGGACTCGTCACAACGGCCACGGCTTTCGGCGGCACCGCCGCGATTTCCAGTGCGACCGTGACCGCGATCGGCAACGCCCTCAAATGAACCTCTGAGGCGAACTCGGCGACGATGGTGGCCTCGGTGTAACATCCGCTATTCGGCACGATCGCACGCGCGTCATTGCGGCTACGGATCCTTGGGTGACTCACTCCAATGCGGCATCGGTCGCCGGGCGTTAGCCAGATAGAAACGGCGCAGTCGGCGTACGCTGCCGTGTCGTGCAGGACACGCGCTTGGACACTGCTCGGATCCGGGCGGCTCGCCGGGTAATCGATCCGATATTTCTCGACACCCCGCTGTATTGCTGCGAGGCATTGGAGCCCGCCCTCGGGTGCGCAGTGAGTATCAAGCTCGAAACGGCGAACCCGGTCCGCAGCTTCAAGGCCCGCGGCACCGAAGTCGTCGCGAGCCTGCTCACCGAGAACGGCTCACGAGCGGTAGTGTGCGCCAGCGCCGGCAATCTTGGGCAAGCGCTCGCGTGGTCTGGTCGCGGCCGGGGGCTCGACGTCACCGTCGTCGCATCACGCTTCGCGCCGGCGGTCAAGCTTGATCGCATCCGCTTGTTCGGTGCGCGGTTGGAGCTGGTCGACGGCGACATCGAGGTGGCTCGCGAGACAGCGGCGGCCATCGCGGGAAACGACGGCATCCGGCTAGTCGAAGACAGCTTGGACATCGAAACCTGCGAGGGCGCGGCGACCATCGGCTTAGAACTGGTGGACACGCCGCCGACGTTCGACGCCGTCCTGATAGCTCTGGGCGGCGGGGCGCTGGCCACCGGCGTCGGTCACGTCATCAAAGCCTTAGCGCCCCACGTCGAGGTGATCTGCGTCCAACCTTTAGGCGCACCTGCGATGACACACTCCTGGCAGCAACAGCGCGTCGTCACCACCGACACGACCAACACCATCGCCGACGGCGTCGCCGGCCGGCGTCCCATTCAAGCAGTCCTCGACGATCTCCTGCTGGTCGTCGACGACGCCGTCCTGGTCCAGGAAGCGTCGATCATTGCCGGGATGCGGATGCTCCTCGACCACGCCGGCCTCATCGTCGAACCCTCCGGCTCGCTCGGCATCGCGGCGATCCTCGAAGACCGTGACCGCTTCGCCGGCCGACACGTCGCCACCATCGTGTGCGGCAGCAACGTCGACCTAGACGCATATCACCGCTGGGTCGGCGCGGCCTCCCACCACACGATGTGACGTTCGCTCCCGGCGGCGAGCGCCGCAGACACTTGTCGCACTTATCACGCTAATCCTGGTTGCCGCTGTCAGCACCGAACGCGCGCCAGCGGGACGACAGAACGACCGTGTCAGCGGCAAGAGAGTGCGTTTGGTGGCCAGTGTCGCCCGCAGTTGTTGCGACGGCGCGCTTCAGTTGGCATCTGCGTTCCATCCGTCGGCGGTCGGCCAACTGCGCCTAGCAAACGGGCGCAAAGAGTTCCCGCGGGTGGGCCATGGGTTGAGAAACGCTTACTGCCGATCACTCTTACATCAGGGTGGCTGCCGAGGAACTGTCCCGGCGCCTGACCTGCCGGGGAGGATTTATATGTCACATCTCATTGGTTCTGTGCTTGGGTCAGCTACGACGACTTTTGGAGCCCTCATTCACGTCGTCGCCAACGGCTGGAAGTGGTAGCCGCTTCCAGAGGAGCCTCAGCCGTGAAACAGAAAATCATGACGAACCTCGTCGACGCCGACGGCGCCGACCATGGTGTCCTGGCCGCCGGCCACAAATGGCGATAGATCGCCGCGCGATGTGACGCACGACGCACGACAGAAGGGCAGCACCGGATGACCATTCGCCGCGCACGCGGCACCGACATTGGCATCGCGGTCTGTGGTTGCTGCCCTCCTCGTCGCATTGTCGGTGGCAGGCGACGTCCAACACGGTTTGACCATCGCCGTGCTCCAGGTGATGGTGCTGGCGTCGCTGTTTTTGATCCTCGGTGAGCGTCGCCTGATCCGGATCTCGACCGGCGAGCGGCTGCGCTCGGCACGATTAGTCGCATACGCACGTCCGGTCGTCGACACGTTCGGACGTGCGCAATCGCGGCACGTCCGGACATACGTCACACCGGCAGATTTGTGCGTTTGCGCGGATCGGATCCGTGGCGACGTCATGGGCTCTGGTCGCCGGGTGTCGCGGCGACGGGGGTGAACGTTGTCGCGCAGTCGGCTTCGGGTGCGTCCTGCAAATGGGCTGTCACCTCGACGTTGACCAAGACGCCCGCCGCGGCGCGGTTGATGTCGAAGGAGATCCTCGCGTGTCCTTGCCCGTTGGCTTGCACGTCCTGGGCGGCGCTAAAGGTTGCATCGCGGGCGACGACGTGAAGCTCCGCTCCCATGACCGTCGTGATCTCGATGACGGCTGGCTGGTTGATCGCCGGGTGAGCCTGCGCCGCCGCTGCGGTGCATTCAAGCGGTCCGGTGTAGCCGGGTGGGGCCTCACAGGGGTTCGGTGAATCGGCCGGGAGCGCCGAAGTGCCACACGCTGAGGAGGAAGCCGAGGAGGCATCGGGCTCGCTCGTCGCGGCAGCAACGCTCGCGGTTGCGGTCGATGCCTGGCTGGGCTCACGGTGGTGCGTTGTGCAGCCCGCGAGCACCAAGAGGATTAGAGCGGCAGCGACCGGAACTCGACGCGCCGCCGCCCCGACACCAAGCCGCGACATCACCATGGTTTGACGGTAGACCGCATCGACCGGTTTCTCCGGCGCACTAATTCCGGCGCGAGCGAACACGCATCTTCCCGGCAGAGTAGCGCGTTCACGTGAACGCGCGCGGCGGCAGTTTCGGATGTGTTGTGTCAGGCCTTAGCGCTTCGGTCTAAAGGCCTCGATGTGACAGCGCGGTCCGGCGGCGTTAGCCAGTCGAACGTCGCCGGTGAGAAGGTCGACGCCCAACGCCTCTGCGAGTGCGACATACGTTCCGTCGTAGATGGTGAGGTTGTCGCGCAGTTCCCAGCACCGACCAAGCAGCGGCTGATGCGGTGCGCGCGCCACCGGCGCCGCGGCGAGATCTGCAAGCGCGAGCTCCGCGCGCCGGGGTGCGACCGCGCCGAGCCTGACCTGCCTGCGCAGTACCGAGGCAACCTCGGCGTCGAGCAGTTCGGGTGCCGCTAGCTGTTCACCGCGAAGACGAGCCCGCGCCTGATCGCCGTCCAGCCCGTCGTCGGCAAGCGCAACGACCAACACACTGGCGTCAACGACGAGCACGGTCAGACCGCACCGCCGACACCGCTGCCTTCAACGGAACCGACCCGCCTGCCCGCCCGCCTGCCCGGTCGAGGATCTCGTCCAGTGTTGGCCGGCTGGCTTCCTCCACCAGTCGCGCGCGCAGATACTCCTGCAGTGACTGGTGGGCTGCTGCGGCGCGCTGCCGCAACACCGCGTGCGTCTGCTCGGGAACGTCTTTGATCTGAACACTGGGCATGGCGCCATTATGGCGCCACCAGCGCCAGATGGCAACCACCCGACTTTCGGCAGACGATTGCGTTTGTGCTGGTGAGATTCCGCTCGGGCTCAGAGTGGCTGCGTTCGAGGGAAGACGCGTCGTCTCGTCAGTTGGCTGTTAGGCATTGCGCGGGCAAGTCGAACCACCGAAGGTGCTCGAAGTCTTCGGACAGCGCGGCCGAGGGCCGATCGGCATCCGACGGTTCCTCGCCGGCGCTCGCGGCGAACAGTGCGACAGCCTCGGCGAGGTAGCTCGCGAGGTCAGACTCCGCGGCGCGATCGTCGTGATGCGGGTAACCCATCCCGCCGTCCGCCTCGTAGTTGACTTGGCTCAGCCGAAGCGGCGGCTCGACTAATCCCTGCCGGTGCCGCCACAACCCAGTGGCCGGGTCGAAAACGTAGTCGGTGAGGAGCCGCCACCCGTCGCGCGCGACTAGCGCAACGGCGTCCACGATGTAGGTGAAAACCGGCTCGGAGATGAAGTAATTGAAGTTGACGCGCACCCAACCCGGTTTGATCCCTTCGCAGCCGCCCGCGATTTCGCGCTCGAACTCGTGCGATCGGTCGAGGTCGATACCGAGTAGGCGATGTCCGTACGGGCCTGCGCACGAACAGCCGCCGCGCGACTGGATACCGAACAGGTCGTTGAGCAACGCAACGACGAAGTTGTGATGCAAGTAGCGTCCGCTTGGCGCGCGCACCACGAAGGAAACGATCGACAACCGTTCGGCGTCGAGGTCCCCGAGAATCTCGATGGCCGGCTCGGCTCGCCAGGCCTCGACGGCGCGGCGCAAGTAGTGCTCCTCATGTGCACGGATCACATCGATACCGACGGCCTGCTTCAGCTGAAAGACGAGGCCGGCGCGGATCGATTCGACGATTGCAGGAGTGCCACCCTCCTCGCGCTGCGCCGGGTCGTTGAGGTATCGGTGTTCGGTCGGATTGACGTACGCGACAGTGCCGCCGCCGGGGACATCGGGCACTCGGTTGCGGAGCAACTCGCGTCGAACCACGAGCACGCCCGGCGTGCTCGGGCCGCCGATGAACTTATGTGGGCTGAGGAAGATCGCGTCCTTGTAGGCGAGCGGATCCGCACCGCCGTACATGTTGATGTCGACGTAAGGCGCGGCGGCGGCGAAGTCCCAGAACGACAATGCGCCATGCCGGTGCAGAAGCGTTGAGATCGCGTACGTATCACTGACGATTCCGGTGACGTTGCTCGCCGCGGAGAACGACCCGATCTTCACTGCGCGATCGCTGTAGCGAACAAGTTCTTCTTCCAGCGCCGCCGCGTCGATGTGGCCGTTGGCGTCCTGCTGGATCACAACGACGTCGACGATCGACTCGCGCCACGGCAACTCGTTGGAGTGATGTTCAAACGGTCCGATGAATACGACGGGACGTTCCGAAGCTGGTATCGCGTCGGTGAGGTGGTAACGGTCGTCCAGAGCTGCGGGGATACGAAGACCGAGGATGCCGATGAGCTTGTCGACCGCGCCCGTGCAGCCCGAACCGGCGAAGATCACGACAGTCTCGTCATCGCCGCCCACAGCGTCGCGGATGATCCGGCGGGCGTCCTCACGCAGGCGGGTCGTCTGCAGACCGGTGCCGCTCGACTCGGTGTGGGTGTTCGCGTATCGCGGCAAGACCTCGTCGCGGATGAAGTCCTCGATGAAACGGAGAGCTCGGCCGGACGCCGTGTAGTCGGCGTAGGTGACGCGGCGTGGCCCGTACGGGCCCGGCATGACCTGGTCGTCGCCGATGACGGACTCCCTAACACGGCGCAGCAACGCCGTCTCCTGCAGAACCGGCTCACTCATGCGCGCCTCCATGTCCTGACGGTACCCGTGGTGGGTCCGAGCCAGGGTCGGATGGTGTCCGCGGGAGCGATCGACTACCGGAGGCGTTCGCGTTAGCGTTCGATCGTGAGGCGGGATGGGGGCGGGATGGTCGGGTTGGCCCGATCACTCCGGGGAAACCCCGGGGTCATCACGCAGAGCAGCTCATCGCATCGCACGCCGGCTCGTTCACTTCGTGAACCGCTCGGCGCGCACGGCATGGAATGGCCGCTCCCGTCCCGGTCTCACGTCGCATGACGCACGACCCGAACGCGGCTCGTGGCGTGGCGATGGCACTGCTCGCCGGGCCCTGGGATGCCCAGGACATGCGCCGCAGCGTGACCTTCGCACTGGGTCGAGACCGCCAGCCGCGGTGGGTGCATCGACTCATCATGCAGGTACTCGAGGTCTACCCGTCGCCGCCGGCCGACGGCTCTCGCGAGTTGGGCGAGGTCGTGCAGTCGTTGCCGGCATGGCTGGCGGGCGAGCAATCGAGCCGGCCGCCGCGTGTGGTGCATTGGCCGACCGCAACCACGGCGATGGGGCAGGCGCCTTGGCCGGTCGCCGATCTGCCACACCTCGGAGCTTTGGCGCGATTGCTTGATGTGGACGTCGGCGAGCTCGCCTGGTTCGCGGACACCCGCGGGCTTGAGCGTCAGGCCGCCATGCCACTGCGGCACTATCGCTGGACGGTGCTGCCCAAGCGGAATGGTGTGCGACTGGTGGCGGCACCGAAGCCACGCTTGAAGGAGATACAACGTCGCCTGTTGCGCCACGTCCTCGCTCCCGTGCCCCTGCACCCACTTGCACACGGTGGCGTGCCGGGACGATCGGTGCGGACCGCGCTCGCGCCGCACGCAGGTGCGCCGGTGGTGATCCGCGCGGATCTGGAGGCGTTCTTCAGTTCGATCTCGGCGGGTCGCGTATACGGCGTGCTACGTACTGCGGGATATCCCGAGGCGGTGGCGTACACGATCACGGGACTGTGTACCACGGTCGTTCCGCGGACGGTTTGGCAAGCGGTGGCGGTTCCGAGAGACTTCGCGCGCCATCGCCGACTCGGTCAACTGCTCGCCGTCCCGCATTTGCCCCAGGGCGCACCGACATCCCCCGCGCTGGCAAACCTCGTCGCCTTTTCTCTCGACCGTCGCCTGGCCGGTCTCGCCCGCGCATTCGACGCGAGATACACCCGCTATGTCGACGACCTGACATTCAGCGGCGGCGCCCGTCTACGTGCTGGGACTAGCGCCTTGATCGGCACCGTTGCAGAGATCGTTCGAGATGAAGGGTTCCGGCTCGTTGACGCCAAAACTGTCGTGCTCGGATCTGCCGGACGGCAACAGCTGTTGGGCGCCGTGATCAACGATCACCCAACGTTGAGCCGTCACGAAAGGGATGCGCTGCGGGCCCTTCTACACAATTGCGCAACGCTCGGCTGGCGTTCGCAGTCTCGAGGCCGAGAACGGTTCGCGGAACATGTTCTAGGCCGCATCGGCCACATCACGGGCCTCGATCCCGTCCTCGGTGCGAAACTGCGGATGTTCTATGACGCGATCGATTGGAGCGACGAGGCATAAAGAAGGCTGCAAGTGCAATCGGCATCCTCATGCTTGCTGCCTCCGCTGTTGCCTGTACGAGCTCGGGTAGCAAAGCACCGGCGACGAGCACGCCGCCAAGGTGGCGCCCACGAGCGTCGCTGCTTCCCAAGACCTCAGCAGGCACGTTCACGTCCTCGGTCTGTGGAGCGGCCCCGAGTACGACAACTTTGCGACGGTCAAGTCAGCCTGGGAGAAGCAGACGGGCGACAGAGTCGACTGGCAGGGCACACAGGACTTGCCCGACGCGTTGGATGCCGACAATCAGGCCGGCACGCCACCCGATATCGCTGTCTTGCCGAATCTGGCGGTGATGCAACAACTGGCCAAGCAAGGCAAACTGGTGCCGCTCGACTCCGTCTTGGACATGAACCAAGTCAGCACCGACTACGCGCCGCCATGGGTCGACCTAGGTAGCTACAAACGGCAAGCTCTCGGAGATCGTGCTGAACAACTTCGGCCCGGATCTCTACGACGAGTGGATCGCAGCCAAGATTCCCTGGACCGATGCCTGTATCAAACAGTCCTTCGAGATGTTCGACAGCATCGTGCAGACAAAGGGCTACGTGCTCGGAGGTACACAGCGCATCCTTAGCACGGCGGACGCCGACGGTGCAGACCAGCGCTCCGGCACAAGAAGCGTGGATCAAACTCGGTGGCTTTACGTCCGCCAACCGCAGTGTGCCGCCGGCACCTACCCCGATTCGGTCGCCGGATCGTTGGCCGCAAACGTTGCAGACGCCAAGGTCGTTCGCTTTGATGCCGGGGACGTCATGCCCGCGTCGTTGCAGCAGGCATAGTGGGCAGCCATGTTGCAGTTGGCCAAGGATCCAAGCCAACTCGACGCGATTCTCAGTTCGTTGTCCAGCGCGGCTAAGACCGCTACATAAGGGGTTCAGCCGGAACCAGAGGTTGCTGGCTCTCCTGTTGCAGTCGCACTGATGCACTTGGCTCGTAGCCCGTCTTCCACAGATTCGCCATGAGGATGAGCAAGTCGCACGCGTGTGCGTGGTCGATGCTGCCGAGATGCTTCTTCATCAAGTACTGCAAGAGCTCGCGCCGCATTGCGTTGCTGCTGCTGAACGTCATTGACTCGGCATGCCTGCGGTAGCGGTGCGCTTCGAGCGGAAGGATGTCGGAGGTGTAGCCGGCGAGGGCGAGTCGCACGTGCAGATCCCAATCTTCGAACGCAGGAAGACTCACGTCGTAGCGGCCGACCAGCATCAACGCCTCGCGCTTGAACAATGCCGTTGCGCGTACGTGCGTATTCACGACCAAACTCAGATGCGGCACGTACCCAGCAGGTACATGCGTGTAGTCGAGCAAGCCGAAATAGCGAAGGTGGCCGGCGACATACCCGAGCTCGGGATTGCGTCGCAACGCATCGACGGCAGGAGCCAAGAATCCTTCGGACAGCAGGTCATCGGAATCCAGCGGCACGATGTAGCGGCCCGATGCGGCGGCTATGCCGGCATTGCGGGCGGCCGAAAGCCCGGAGTTGGGCTGCCGCACTTTGGACACACCAGTCAGCCTGTCGAAGATCTCGATCGTCTCCTGATCGGTCGAGCCGTCGTCGACGACCACGATCTCAATGTGCGGATAGCCAGCAGCACGCACCGACTCGATTGCACCGAGCAGGAAATGACCTTGGTTGAACAAGGGGATGACGACGGAGACGAGTTCGTCTGCGGCTGGCGGCGGTATCTCGGCGGCAGAGTTCCACGGAACATGCGCCGCGTAGGCAAGTGATATTGCACCCGCCATCTGCCGCGGCTGAAACTGCGTGGCGACCCGCAACGCGCCGCCCTGCGACAGCGCCGCCGCCAGCGTCGGTTCGGCGATGTTGTCGAGCAGTGTCGTCGCCAGCGCGAATGCATCATTGGGTGTTACAACCACCGCGCTGACCCGTTGTTCGACGAAGGCGGCGGCCGCACTTGCCTCGCGCACCACCACAGCGCAGCTGTGCGCCATGGCCAGGATGACGCTGCCAGCTGCATCTGCTGTGGCAGTCGCGATCACGCATTGGTTCCCGGCCATCGGCGCCGGGTTGCGATCATCGGTCAGCGGGCCGACGAACGTGACAGCATCGCGCAACGCGCTGCTCAGCCGGCGCGCGCATGACTCCTAGTAGGACCTGCCAAACGGGTCAGACGGCGTGTCATCGCCAGCCACGATGAATCGGGCCTGCGGAACGTTTTCCAGCACGATCTGCGCGGCCTCGAGGAACGTATCGAGACCCGACCGAGGAGTGAGCTCACCGAGGTGCCAAATCGTCAGCACAGCGCCGACCTCGGGGATGCGCAACGTCGGAACACCGCGCGGCCCCGGCACGAATGGCGCGAACTGAATCGGAGCGCGTGTCACAGCCAACGCCGCGTCGACGTGCGGAGGTGGCGTGTCCGTCAGCAGTGCGTCGGCATAAGTAAGGACGTAGTCGCGAGCGAACGAGTCGATCGAGTTCGCCAAGGTCAGCGACAGTTCGCGGGGACTGCCCGGTGCGATCTCGAACTCCGCGCCCATTCGCACGACAAGTGCCGTCTCAGCGAACTCTCCGAGCAGCCTTTTTGCCCGGACGGCGGTGAGCGCCTCGCCGTTGACCGAGCTGAACTCCACGACGTCGAACGGCTCGTGCTCAGCGAGGCGCTGCAAAGTGTCGTAGACCAGGTCGGAATAGGCGTGCTGGTCTGTGAAATACCGGTGCGCGGGTCGGCTGTCTCGCACCCGCGTCCACTGCGGCCCGTGGCCAGCTGCGAGCGCACGCGCCCGATGCGCAGCGAGGCTCTCGCTGATGAGGTGCACGTCGTGGCCTGCGTCGCTCAGAGCACACGCGGTTGCGAACGCGCGAGCTCCTGGACCGGTTAATCGACTGTGTGCGAGGTCTCGGCACACAAATGCAACCCGCACCGACACCTCCCGCCGCGATCTCCGCACCAGCACCAAATGTCGTGTTTGACATAGAACAGCCGGTGGTATTTGTTTGCATGATCGCCGGTTTCCGCCTCGGTGCACAGCAATATGCGCAGCTGCAGACTTTGGTACCCGCGGCGTGGTCCTTCCGCGCGTATTGGGCCCCCGCAATTCTGACCGTTGCCTGACCGGCTGTGGCTAGGTGCGGGCTAGTCATCCGCACTGACGGGTCTTCGGCATCAGCTTCGCGGCGCGGCACGAAAGGACATGAAAGGACGCCGGCAGTGGTACGGGGGAGAACCTCTGCCGGCGTCTCTTTCCACGATATCGCGCGGAATCGACCGCCGGAGCCGTTCCGAAATGTCCTTCCTTCCGGGCTCGGGACGTTTGGTCTCGTCACCGCTACCCCCACCCGGTGTCGCTAGCGCTCACTAGGCTCACGTTTTGTGTCGAACCCGCGTCCCTGGCCGTCCGGAGCCGCCACCGGCATCGGGTCCTTGCCAGGCGTCGATCCCGGCGAAGCGATGCGGGTCGTGACCGGCGAGCTGGACACGTTCCCGCACCTCATCGAGCTGCCGGCGGCCGGGGTCGGCGCCGACATGATCGGCCGCGGCGCCGCGCACCTGGTCGGCCTGCACGTCGACGTCCAGCCCTCGGGCTGGCGCTTCGCCGCGCACGAGGGTGGCGACGAACGGCGAGCGCGCGGCATGCTCGCCCGAGATCTCGACGTCCTCGAAGAACACACGCAGGGCTACGTCGGCCCGCTCAAGCTGCAGGTCGCCGGGCCGTGGACGCTCGCGTCCTCGCTCGAGTTGCAGTACGGCGACAAGGCCCTCGCGGACGTCGGGGCCGTCCGCGACATCACCGAAGCGCTGGCGGAGGGCATCGCTGACGTCGCAAGAGACGTCGGCAAGCGGGTCCCGGGCGCGGCAATCGTCGTCCAGTTTGATGAGCCGTTGATGGCCGCCGTGTTGCTTGGCCGCGTTCCGACCGCGAGTGGTTTCGGCACACTGCGCATCGTCGAACCTCCTACCGTGATCGAGCGCTTGAAGGTCGTCGTCGCCGCGGTGACCGCGCTCGATGCGACGCCCATGGCGCACTGCTGCGCAGCGTCGCCGCCTGTCGGTCTGTTCGTCGAAGCGGGTATGCGCGCGGTCAGTCTCGATGCGACAGTTCTCACCGAGCGGGACGACGATGAGCTGGGCCAGGCGGTCGAGTCCGGCGTCGCGTTGTTCCTCGGTCTCGTGCCGTCGCTTGATGTCGATCCGGTGCCTCGAATCGGTGAGATCGTCGCTCCCGCTCGACGGCTGTGGTCACGACTCGGGTTTGCTCCAGAGAAGCTGACTCGCGACGTAGTCGTGACGCCCACGTGCGGACTCGCAGGCTCGTCGCCGTCCTGGCCGCGCACCGCCTACCGCATCTGCCGTGAAGCCGCGATCGTGTTGCTCGAAGCCCCGGAGGAGAACTCGTGAGCCGCCCGTCCGTGACAGAGCCGGAATCCGACGGTGTACCGGTCGATGTCGCGCAACGCCACGCTGTCCTCGCTGCTGAACTCGACGATCACGCGTATCGGTATTACGTGCTCGATGCGCCGATCGTGTCTGACGCGCAGTACGACACCGCGATGCGCGAACTGATCGCGATCGAAGACTCGTACCCGCAACTGCGTACGCCCGATTCGCCGACGCAGAAGGTTGCCGGAAGTTACTCCACGCAGTTCACTCCCGTCACCCACCTGCAGCGGCTGCTCAGCCTCGACAACGTGTTCTCGTTCGACGAGCTCGAACTATGGGCTGCCCGCACCGAACGCGATGCGGGGGAGGCCGTCAGTTACCTGTGCGAGCTGAAGGTCGACGGTCTCGCGGTCGACCTCGTCTATGAGAAGGGCGTGCTGGTCCGCGGCGCCACCCGTGGCGACGGCTACACCGGTGAAGACATCACCCCGAACATCCGCACGATTGCCGACATACCTCAAACTCTCAAGGCCGCCGGGGTGCCGATGCCAGAACTGCTCGAGGTTCGCGGCGAGGTGTACTTCCCGGTCGCGAAGTTCGCCGACCTCAATGCCAGCTTGGTCGAGGCGGGCAAGGCCCCGTTCGCGAATCCACGCAACGCCGCCGCGGGGTCGCTGCGGCAAAAGGACCCACGCGTGTCGGCGGGACGACCGTTGCGCATGGTCGTGCACGGCTTCGGTGCGGTTGGCGGGTTCGCACCGGTCCGGCAGTCGCAGGCGTACGAGGCGTTCGCGGCATGGGGGCTCCCGACGAGCGACCGCGTTCGGGTCGTGCCCACGCTGGCCAAGGTCGAGGAGTTCATCAGTCACTACGGCGAGCATCGTCACGACGTCGAGCACGAGATCGACGGGGTTGTCGTGAAAGTCGACGAGGTCTCGCTGCAACGCCGCCTGGGCACGACCTCGAGGGCGCCGCGATGGGCGATCGCCTACAAGTACCCGCCTGAAGAAGTCACCACGAAGCTGCTCGAGATTCGGGTCAATGTCGGCCGCACCGGCCGGGTCACACCGTTCGGCGTCATGGAGCCGGTGAAGGTCTCGGGCTCGACCGTCGAAAACGCCACGCTGCACAACGAAGACGAGATCAAGCGCAAGGGTGTTCTCATCGGCGACACGGTTGTGTTGCGCAAGGCCGGCGACGTCATCCCCGAGATCGTCGGTCCGGTGGTCGACCTGCGCGACGGCAGCGAATACGCGTTTGTCTTTCCGACCGTTTGTCCGGCGTGCGGCACGCCGTTGTCTCGACCTGAGGGTGAGGCCGATACGCGTTGCCCGAATCAGCGGTCGTGCCCGGCGCAACTGCGCGAACGGCTGTTCCACCTGGCGGGCCGCGGAGCGTTCGACATCGAGGTGCTCGGCTACGAGGCAGCAGCGGCGCTGCTTGAGTCGGGCCTCATCGTCGACGAGGGCGACCTGTTCTCGTTGACCAGCGCGGAGCTCGCCAGCGTGCCATTCTTCACGAAGCAGGACGGCGCGTTGAAGGCGAACGCGGAGAAGCTGATCGAGAACCTGGATGCCGCAAAGACGCGGCCCCTTTGGCGAGTGCTCGTCGCGCTGTCGATTCGCCATGTTGGTCCGACCGCAGCGCAGGCGCTGGCCCGCGAGTTCGGCTCGATCGACGCGATTCGCGCAGCCTCGGCGGAAGACTTGGCCGCCGCTGACGGCGTCGGAATGACGATCGCGCAGTCGATCGGCGAATGGTTCGACGTCGACTGGCACGCCGAGATCGTGCGCAAGTGGGCGGCGGCAGGCGTCCGGATGGCCGACGAGCGCACCGACGAAGGTCCGCTGCCACTCGCGGGCCTGACCGTCGTGGTCACCGGATCCTTGACCGAGTGGAGTCGCGACTCCGCGACCGAAGCCATTCAGAATGCCGGCGGCAAGGTCGCCGGCTCAGTGTCGAAGAAGACCGATTTCGTGGTCGTTGGCGACAATCCGGGCTCCAAGTACGACAAGGCACTCAGCCTCGGCGTGCCGGTGCTCGGTGAGCCAGGCTTCCGGATCTTGCTCGATGACGGGCCGGACGCCGCGCGTGCGGCTGCGGAGACTGCTCCGCGGACCTAGCACGAGCGGGCGTGGGCGCACCGGAATGGGCCACCTGCCGTATCCGTCCAGCCACCCGTACTGACGATGCTTGAAGAAATGAGCGAGCAGACCAATCACCGCAACACGACGCCGGCGCGTGGGTCGGCGTTGTGGTGGTATCTGTGGTCCGTCATCGTGCTTGCGGTCACCATCCTCGTGGTCGCGGTTGGGGGGCTTCACCACGACGACATCTCGGCGATCGTGCGCCGGCCCGCGTTCTGGCTCGTTGCCGCTCCGATGGTGGTCACCACCTTGCGCCCGATCGTCCCGAAGAACCGGGCCGGCGATGGAACTTTCGCGCTCGTCGTTTTCCTGTTCGCCTTACTGCTGTACGTAGGGCTGCCCGCTGCCGCCTTCCTTTGCTCGGTCACCATGCTGGTGCGCGGTGCGATGTACAAACAGTCGTTTCTTCGCAACGTCTTCAATGTCGCGCAGCACGTCGTCACGCTTGGCACGTCGTGGTTGGTGTTGCGCGCGTTCGGGATCGATCCGACACCGCTTCACACCTGGACGTTTACCGAGTCGTCGATTCGCGTGAGCGAACTCGTCGCGGTGGGTCTTGCTGGCATTGCGTACCTGGTGGTGAACAACGGCACGGTCTACATCGCCGTGGCGATCAGCGAAGGAACGTCACTCTTCGCCATCATTCGCGAGGATGTGCGGCACTTGGCGATCGTCGGCGTGGCGATGGTCAGCTTGTCGCCGCTGGTCTTGATCGTGATGGTCCACATGTGGCCGCTCGTGCCGCTGTTCTATCCGGCGCTCGTGTCGCTGTACCAAAACGCGACGTTGTCGGTGGCGCGCGAACACGACGCGCTGCACGACTCACTTACCGGGCTGGGCAACCGCGAGATGCTGCATCGCGAAGCGTCGAAGGTGTTCGACGGCTCGGCGCGTCAGCACGTCGGGATCGCGGTACTCGTCCTCGACCTTGACGGGTTCAAGGGCGTCAACGACCAGCTCGGCCACGCGGCCGGGGATCGGTTGCTGCAGGTGGTCGCTGAACGGCTCACGGCTGTCGTGCGGCCCACCGACGTCGTCGCGCGCCTGGGCGGTGACGAGTTCGTCGTGATTGTGCAAGACGTGCCAAGCATCGCGCTCGCCCGCACTACCGCCGTCCGACTTCTTGATCGGGTGTACGGACCGTGTCAGATCGACGGCAACTCACTCGAGCTTCGGGCCAGCCTGGGGGTCGCACTCGCGCCTGACCACGGGGTCGATTTCGACTCGCTGCTGCGCCGGGCCGACCGCGCGATGTACGTCGCGAAGGGTGCAGGCTGTGGTGTCGCGGTGTTCGATCCCGCGCAGGACGGCGATCGCGGCCGGATACCCGTGACCTACGAAGCCACCGGCACCGACCACTGACTCGCACCCCTCCGGCCGGAATGGGCGGCGCACTTGCGCCCTCGGCGCCGAGTCCTCACACATTCAGGTTTTAGGTCGACAGCGCGCCGCGGTCCCTCACAGATTCATGAATTTCGGCGTATGGAGGCTGAATCTGTGAGGAGTACCGCTGCATCTGTGAAGAACGGGCAGCGCGGAAGGATCCTCGGGCCGCCGAACCTCAGGTATTGGTCGAACTGGGCGTCCGTGCGCTTTGGCGGATGGTCTTGACGTCGCCACGCAACTGCTTCACGTCGCCGCGCAGGGTCTTGATCATTGGCCGGACCGACTTCAGGTCGGCTCGCGTCGTGGCACCGTCGACGTCCGACTTGATCGTCCCGAGGTCGGTGATCATCGTCGCGATGTCGCCGTCGATCGTCGTCTTCTGTGCGGCCGTCAGCTTGGTGCTCGCGTCGACCTTCGTTTGAGCCGTCGTGAGTGTGGCGATCACCTTCGCGACGCGGGCGTCAACGCGGGCTTGGATCGCTGACAGCGAAGCGCCGCCAGCCACAGCGACGCCGGCCGGCGACCCGCCGGAGGAGACCGAGGCAAGCAATGCAGACGCATTGGACGTCGAGGGGCTGGACGTCGAGGGCGACGAGCTGCCAGTTGCGGCCGCGGCCACCCCAGCGCCCCCGACGAGTAGGCCGGCGGCGGTGACGCCGGCGATGAGGGACTTGCGGGTGACATTCATGGAGAACTCCAGGGTCGGTGTCTTGGTTGTCTCCTGCAATGTCGGTCGCGCACATCAGAGGAGACGTCGCGCCATGTACGAGGGAGGTAAACCCTGCGCCGTCCGTATTAGTGTTCGGGAGTGGCCAGCTTCGATGATGTGCGCCAGATTGCGCTTTCACTGCCCGAGACGACCGAGGCTGTGTCGTGGGGCAACGCACACTGGCGGGTCAAGAACAAGGGGTTCGTCTGGGAGCGCCCCCTGAACCAAAGTGACCACGTGGCCCTGGAGGCGCTCGGCGAGCGGGCCCCGGACGGCGCGATTCTCGGGGTACGGGTGGCCGACATCGGGGCGAGGGAGGCGATGATCGCCGACGACCCGAACCTGTTCTTCACGATCCCGCATTTTGATGGCTTTCCTGCGATTCTGGTCCGGCTCGACGTGATCGGGGTGCCAGAGCTGGAGGAGCTGATCGTCGAGGCCTGGCTCGACCGGGCCCCTAAGCGGCTGGCGCAGCAGTACCTCGACGGGCTGGCGTGATTTCGTAGCGTTCTCGGAACGATCCGCGATTAGCTTCGTCCGCAACAGGTAGCTGGTCTGAGAACAGGCGGAGAAGCAGTGACGACCCAGTCGGACGCCGCGTTCGATTCGGCCGTGCCCCGTTTCCGTTGGGTCACGCCCGGCGCGGCCGTGGTCGTGGGCGTCGTCACGCTCGTCTTGCTGGTTGTCGGGGTTCCGCTGTCGGAGATGGCGAAGCAGGGTCCGGTCAACCAGGACATCCTGATGCTGCCGTTCGCCATCGTCGGGTTCATCGTCGCCCGAAAGCAGCCGCGTAATCCGATCGGTTGGGTCATGCTCGCGCTGGCCCCGATCTTCGAGCTCAGCGCTGACGCCGGCATGTATTCGGTGATCATCTACCACCTCGGTCACACCACTCTTCCGCTCGGACGGCTCGCGGTCGCGCTAACCCAACTATGGGTCGCACTGCTCGTCTTGTTGCCCGTGCCGATCATGTTGTTTCCCGACGGACGCCTCGAATCGCGTCGGTGGCGATGGGCGTTCTGGCTCTACGCCGTGGCATGCGCGCTGATCTTGATTTCCACGGCAGTTGCGGACGTGGGGGCGTTCACCGACCAGCACATCGAGGTCGACTCGACGGGAGAACTGACCGCGTACAACCAAAACGCGGGGCACGACCTCGCCGCGCTCCTGTTCCCGGTGTATGGCGTACTCGCGTTGGCGTTTGTGATCCGCCAATTTTTCGTTTACCGCCACACAACAGGGGAGCGTCGCCAGCAGCTGAAGTGGCTGATGGCAGGGGGCACGATCGGCATCCTTGCGATCGCCAGCACGCTCACCTTCGGCGCAGGGGCGGGCTTCATCGGGATCATCGCATTGCCGGTCGGTATCGGCATCGGGATCTTGAAGTACCGCCTCTACGACATCGACCGATTGATCAGCCGAACCCTCTCGTACGCCATCGTCACCGGGCTTCTCGTCGGGATCTACATCGGCTTAGTCACACTGGCCACGCGCGCGCTGCCCTTGTCGTCACCCATCGGGGTCGCAGCTTCGACGTTGACGGTGGCCGCGCTGTTCTCCCCGCTGCGCCGGCGTGCCCAGCATCTCGTCGACCGGCGCTTCAACCGCGCGCGCTACGACGCCGACGCGACCATCGCCGCGTTCGCGGGACGGTTGCGCGACGAGGTCGACCTGGAGCGAGTGCAACACGACCTGCTCGACGTCGTCCGCCGATCTGTCGAGCCGAGTCACGTCGCGGTCTGGGTCCGCTCGGCGTCCTGAGAGCTTTCGCCGCTGCTGCCGTCCGACCTTTGGTCTTCAACGCGCGCAAGAACGCGCGCTGGGGACCAACGCTCCCCGGCTTCATCGCGATGGAACCCGACGTCGGCCCGACTGAAGGGCGCACCAGATCAGTGGTATCTGAAGCGGAAGCCGGATCCAGTCCTCGACTTTCGTGGCGAGGACGTCGCCGCGCTGGGCATTGATCGCCATCTGCAGGTTGGCCGGCCAGATGGCCAGCAGCAGCGCCGCGGCAGCCAGCCCTGCCCAGCGGTCTCGGCGCCACAGGCCCGCGGCACACGCCAACTCGGCGACCCCACTGACGTAGACCAGCGCGGTCTTCGCCGGCAGGAAGGTCGGGACGATACGGGTGAAGGTCACCGGATGCAGGAGATGGACAACGCCGCTCGCGCTGAACGCGGCTGCCACCACGAATGGGGCCCGGCGCCGCCAGCGCTCCCTCGTATCGATGTCAGAGCTATCGACGTCAGAGCTCCTCATCTGGCCGCCGGGTAATCCACGTTTGCACCCTACGGCGGCCCTCTAGGATGGCGGCTATGCCGTCGATCACCCGCGCCGACGTTGCCCACCTCGCGCGCTTGTCCCGCCTTGCGCTCAGCGATGACGAGCTCGATCAGATGGCCGGCCAGCTCGAGGTCATCATCAGTTCGGTGGCCCGGGTCAGCGAAGTGGCCGGCGCCGAAGTGCCGCCCACCTCGCACTCGGTGCCCTTGACGAATGTGTTTCGCCCCGACGAACTGCAACCGTGCCTTACGCCGGAAGCTGCACTGTCTGGCGCGCCGGCGCGAGAAGACCAGCGCTTCCGGGTGCCTCGGATCCTGGACGAGGAGTAGTCCGGTGACCGAGCTCACCCGGCTCAGTGCTGCCCAGGCTGCGGCGTTGATCGCATCGGGCGAGGTGTCGGCCGTCGAGTTGACGACCGCGCACCTCGATCGGATCGGCGCAGTCGACGGCAGCCTGCACGCGTTCCTGCACGTCGACACCGAAGGCGCCTTAGCCGCGGCTGCCGCCGTCGACGCCAAGCGAGCCGCACGTGATCACCTCGGCCTGCTGGCCGGCGTCCCGCTTGCGCTGAAAGACGTCCTGACGATGGAGGGCGTGCCGACGACCTGCGGGTCGAGGATTCTCGAAGGCTGGCGGCCGCCGTACGACTCGACCGTGGTGCGCAAGCTGCGTGAAGCCGATGTCGTGATCCTCGGCAAGACCAACATGGACGAGTTCGCGATGGGGTCGTCGACCGAGAACTCGGCATACGGCGTGACGCACAATCCGTGGGACCTCGACCGGATTCCGGGCGGGTCGTCCGGCGGGTCGAGTGCCGCGGTCGCTTCATACGAAGCGCCGCTTGCTATAGGCACCGACACAGGTGGTTCGATTCGCCAGCCCGCCGCAGTGACCGGCATCGTCGGCGTCAAGCCAACGTATGGGGGAGTGTCGCGCTACGGGCTGATCGCGTTCTCTTCGTCGCTCGACCAAGCCGGCCCGTTCGCGCGCAACGTCTACGACGCGGCACTGCTGCACGCGGCCATCGCGGGGCACGATCCGATGGATTCGACGTCTATCGATGCACCGGTGCCCGATGTCGTTGCGGCTGCGTTGCAGGGTGACATTCGAGGACTTCGGATCGGTGTTGTTCGTGAGCTGAACGGCGAGGGCTATGACAGCGGCGTCCGGCAGAGATTCTCGGAAGCTGTTGCGCTGCTTGGCGAACTTGGCGCCTCGGTCGGCGAGGTGAGTTGCCCGCATTTCGACTACGCGATGCCCGCGTACTACTTGATCGCACCCAGCGAGTGCTCGTCGAACCTCGCTCGATTCGACGCGATGCGCTACGGCCTGCGGATCGGCGACGACGGCACTCGTAGCGCCGAGGAAGTGATGGCACTTACGCGTGCCGCCGGCTTCGGTGCCGAGGTGAAGCGTCGCATCATGATCGGCACGTACGCGCTGTCGAGCGGCTACTACGATGCGTACTACGGGTCGGCGCAGAAGGTGCGCACGCTGATCACTCGCGACTTCACCACCGCCTTTGAGCAGTTCGACGTGCTGATCTCGCCCACGACCCCGACGACCGCGTTTCGCATCGGCGAGCGCACCGGCGACCCGTTGAAGATGTACCTCGCTGACCTCGACACGATCCCGTCGAACCTGGCGGGTAACGCGTCGATGTCGGTGCCCTGCGGACTTTCACCGGACGACGGGTTGCCGGTCGGACTGCAAGTAATGGCGCCGGCGATGGCTGACGATCGCCTGTACCGGGTCGGCGCCGCGGTCGAGGCAGCGCTGAATGACCGTCGTGGCCACTTGCTCCTCGAGGAGGCGCCGGCGCTATGAGCACTGCCTATGAAGAAGCACTGGCGAAGTTCGAGCCGGTGTTCGGCCTCGAGACCCACGTCGAGCTAGGCACACGTTCGAAGATGTTTTGCGGTTGCTCGACGACCTTCGGTGCGGCGCCGAATACACACACCTGCCCGACCTGCCTGGGGTTGCCGGGGTCGTTGCCGGTCACCAATGCGGTCGCGATCGAGTCGACGATCCGGATCGGCCTCGCATTGCACTGCACGATCGCATCGTGGTGCCGGTTCGCACGGAAGAACTACTTCTACCCCGACATGCCGAAGAATTTTCAGATCTCGCAGTACGACGAGCCGCTGTGCGTCGAGGGATATCTCGACGTCGAGGTCGAGGGCGAAGTCGTGCGGGTGGGCATCGAGCGCGTGCACCTCGAAGAAGACACCGGAAAGTCTTTACACGTCGGCGGTTCTACGGGTCGCATTCATGGCGCGACGCATTCACTGGTCGACTACAACCGGGCCGGTATTCCGCTTGTCGAGATCGTCACAAAGCCGGTTCCCGGCACGGGAGCACTCGCTCCTGAAGTCGCTCGCGCATATGTGACCGAGTTGCGCGAAACGTTGCGTGCGTTGAACGTTTCTGACGTTCGCATGGAGGAGGGCTCGCTTCGGTGCGACGTCAACCTGTCGCTCAACGCGATCGGCGCGGCTGACTGGGGGACCCGAAGCGAGACGAAGAACGTCAACTCGCTGCGGTCGGTCGAGCGCGCAGTTCGCTCGGAGATCGAACGGCAGGCGGACGTGCTGTCGAGCGGTGGCCGGGTTAAGCAGGAGACGCGGCACTTTCACGAAGACAGCGGCCTGACGACGTCCGGTCGAAGCAAGGAGCAGGCGGAGGACTACCGCTACTTCCCCGAACCAGACCTGGTGCCGATTGCTCCTCCTGCCGAGTGGGTCGAAGAGTTGCGGGCAACGCTGCCCGAATTGCCGTTCGACCGCCGCCGCCGGCTGCGCGACGAGTGGGGCATCTCCGTGCTCGAAATGCAGGCGGCTCTGAACGCGGGTGCGGTCGGCTCGATCGAGGCCACGGTTGCATTCGGCGTCCCGGCCCGTGATGCGTACAAGTGGTGGATGGGTGAGCTCGCCCGTCAGGCTAACGAGCGGTCGGTCGAGGTTTCTGAGCTGCCCGTGACTCCAGAGCAGGTCGCGCGCATCGTTGCGTTGATCTCCGAGGGCAAGGTCAACGACAAGCTTGCGCGACAGGTGCTCGATCTCGTGATCGCCGGCGAGGGAACGCCTGACGAGGTGATCGCCGCACGCGGTCTTGCCGTGGTGTCGGACGACGGTGCTCTCGGTGCTGCAGTTGACGAGGCGATCGCGGCTGACCCGGATGCGGCGCAGAAGGTGCGGGACGGCAAGGTCGCTGCCGCAGGTGCTCTCGTGGGTGCGGTCATGAAGCTGACCCGAGGCCAAGCCGACGCTGCCCGGGTCCGCGAACTCGTGCTGGAGAAGCTCGGCCCGGACGGCTGAAATCGAGCTGCGCGAGTTCAATGCATTGCACGCATTGCTGCGCCGCCCCACCATGGGGTGTGCGTAACACCCAGCCGAGCCTTGCGTGGACGCCGCCACCTGGATGGCCGCCCCCTCCGCAGGGATGGTCGCCTCCGCTGGGCTGGCAGCCGGACCCTCATTGGCCTCCTGCCCCAGCCGGATACCAGTGGTGGCACCCGACGCAACGCGGACTCCGCCGGCGACGTGCTGCGACCGTGCTAGTCGGACTCTCGAGCGCCGCCGGGCTTGCCTACGCCATGTACCGCATCGTCATTCTCACCCTCCAGGCTCACGCGCTTGATCAGGCACTGCACCAGCGACGCAGTGGGTGGTACCACGCGCCCTCGATCGCGATCGAGATGAGCCTCACGGCGATCTGGCTCTGCTCGATCGCGCTGCTGATTCCCGCGAGTTCGATCGGCGCATCTGAATTGTTTGGGGCCGGCCGAGGGAGCCGAACTCGCGCGGGGACCTTCGTGGCGTGGCTGTGCGTTGCTGTGATTGCCCAATACTCGGCGAGTGTGCTCGCGGAGGACTCAAGAGGCCCGGTGTGGGCGCCTGACGCATGGCTGCACGATGGGCGATCGTGGTTCGCGTTGATGTGTGTGTTCTCGATCGTCATGTTCGCTGGTGCCGTCAGGCTGCTGAAGCCCGCTGCTAACGGGAATTCCCTACTCGCTTAGAACGCGTACGGGGCGCCGTGGAGGCGGGACGAAACGGACTCCGCGCAGGCTTGTGCGCTCGCTTCCGAACCAACCCGTCGTTCGCGCCGTGTCATGGGCAACGTGAACCGAACCAGCCTGGCGCTACGAACGCTCGTGGGCGGGGGACAATCGCCAAGTGCGGTCTGTCTCCTCGCCCGAGGGTTTCGACGACCGCGGTCGGGCGGAGGAAGCGTGCGCGTGTGGGTCCCGTACTCCGATTGGGTAGCGGACGTCGAGAAGCTGAGCCCTGAGATCGCCGTCGACGTCTATACCGGTGAAGGACCGCCACCCGACACGGTGGGCGAGGTCGAGTTCTACGTGGCGCCGTACTCGTTCTCGGTGGCGTCGCTCGAGCTGGCTCGCGAGATGAAGTCGCTTCGAGTGTTGCAGCTGTTGACCGCGGGCTATGAGCACGTGTTGCAGTACGTGCCGGACGGCATCACCGTATGCAACGCAGGCGGCGTGCACAACTCAAGTACCGCTGAGCTTGCACTGACGTTGACGCTCTCGTCGCTGCGCGGGATTCCCGACTTCGTGCGCGCTCAAGAGCACGGGCAATGGGTGCACGCGGACTACCCCGCGCTGGCCGACAAGACCGTGCTGATCTTGGGCTACGGCTCGATCGGCGAGTCGATCGAAGAGCGCCTCGTTCCGTTCGAGGTCAACGTGATCCGCGTCGCGAGCCGAGCCCGGGCTGGCGGCGTGCACGGCGTCGACGAGCTGCCCGAACTACTGCCGCAAGCCGATGTTGTCATCGTGATCACGCCACTGACGCAGGCAACGCGACACCTGGTCGACGGCCGGTTCCTGGCCGCCATGCGGGAGGGCGCGTTGCTGGTCAATGTTGCGCGCGGTGGCGTCGTCGACACCAACGCACTGCTCGCCGAGCTGCAGAGCGGACGGCTCCGCGCCGCACTCGATGTCACCGATCCCGAGCCGCTGCCCGGCGACCATCCGCTCTGGTTCGTCCCCGGTGTGCTGATCTCGCCGCACGTCGGTGGCAACTCATCCGCCTTCCTGCCGCGGGCCGCCCGCTTGGTCCGTACGCAGGTCGCGAAGTTCCTCGCCGGGGAGCCGGTCGACAGCGTCGTGGCCGGGCCTGCTTCGACGATGGCCGTCGAGGCCTAGTCATATCGTGATGCTCCCGGAGCAGGAGTTCCGCGACTTCGTCGCTAGCTTTGCTGATCCGCTCGCGCGGTTCGCCTTCCTGCTCAGTGACGGTACTGAGCTCTCATCGGTTGATATGACAGTTGCTGCGCTGGCTGCTGTTCGCCGTCGATGGAGCGACGTCGAGGCCACGGGAGCACCCGAGCCGCTCGCCATCGAAGAGCTAGTGTCGGCGCTGCCGCGTTCGCGACGCGCCGCCGCTCTTGGTTCTGGGGGGCCCGTCGCGGACCTTGTTGAGGTCACGCGACCGGCAGCACCCGGCGCCCCCGCGGTAGGTCAGTTGCCGGACGGCGGGGCCGACGCAGGCTTGTTACGTGCGGCAGCGTGGGCGGCATGGAAGACGTTGGCACCGCGCCAACGAGTGCCGTTATTGCTCGACGATGCGTCGGTGGCGGCGCGACGATTGGCGGGTATCGAGGTCGCGCAGTCTTCGCGGTCGGCTCGACGAGCATCGATGGTCGCGGACGACGCATGGCGATCTCTTCGGCACGCGATGGCGGCCGATCCGGTCACCCGCCGGTGGGTCGACTCAACCGACGTTCAGCAAGCCGCTGCAATCGTGCGTGACGCATTGCGCGAGCAGGCAGCGGCCGTCCCGCTGCTGATCGAGCCGTATCCGCGAGTCCGGCAGCGGGTGTCGCGAATGCGGCTGCGCGCCGTCGGTGCGGTGGCCGTATCGATGATCGTCGTGGTGGCTCTGGGTGCCGTTGCCGTACGTGCCTCTGCGCCGAAAAAGAAGAGCGTTCCACCAGTGTCTGCCTCGACGCTGGCCGACTCGGTGAGCGACCGTGGGCCTGTCGTTGCTTGGCCGACGCGGGGCACGGCCGCTAAGAACGGCGTGTTGCTCGCGAAGCTGAAAGCGGCGTTCCTGCACGCCCATCCGGAAACGACGGGGCAGGTGCAGGTACTACTGATCACCGACACCTCGGCGTACCGAATTGCCTACGTCACGGCAAAGTCGCCGACCGGCGTGCTCGAATCGTGGTTCTACGGCCCGGTCGGCTCGAACGACCTTGTCGAGGGCGTCGTCCAATACGGCGGCGGTCTCGATGCCCGCACCGAGATCCTCGCGGCCGGCCTCGCCGACGCTCAGGGTCACACCCAACTCGTGGTGCTCGCTCCGCCGGGCACCCGGACGATGTCGGTGATCACAGCCGATACTGCAACCACGACATCGACGTCATCGCCCTTACGTGTTACAGACGGGATCGCCGTCGAAGCAGTCCCGACCGGCAGTATTCGGTCGCTCAGTGTGGTCGCGCGGGTCGGGCAATCCGATGTCGTGAGTCAGGGGATGCAGACCCTCGCGCTCAGCCCGACGTTCGAAGGTACGAGTGCACCGTTTGAACCGCAGGGGGTGCCGTCGTTTGCCGCGGAGCGGGGGGACCCAGATCCGCAGGTGCTCGCGCAGGCCGCGAACGATGCCGGACTGATGGCGATGCAGGACGGGTCGAGCAGTCGCGTGCAGATGAAGGTTTTGTGGGGTGGCACAGACCAAGACGCCAACCGCATCGTGGTCGTCCGGATGAAGATGGAGCTGTCCGACGTGTTGTTGGTCAGCTGGGAGGACCGAGCCGGTGTACCACGCCAGGAGACTGAAGCCATCGCCGATCCGAGCACCCCGGATGCGCCGCTGGCGTTCAGCTACGTCGGGTCTGGTGACCCCCGAGTCGCGGTTCTCGGTGCACCCGGTGACTCCAGTGCCGCGCTCGTCTTTGCCGGCAAGCAGCAGTCCGCGGTGCCTTTGGACGGCACCGGCTTTACCAGCTTCCGACTAACCGACGACAGCTGGTTGACGTCCCCTGGCCTTGCGGTGAACCTGCTTGGCCCAGGTGGCAACGTTGTCAAAACCATTCCGATCCCGGCCCTGTAGAGGGACGCTGTAGTGATGGCGCACGTCGACACCGAGTTTCGGGAGTTCGTCGTCGGCTTTGCCGATCCGCTCACGCGGCTCGCGTTCCTGCTGACTGCGGGCACGTCGGGCGACCCGGCCGTGTTGAGCGCCGACGCGCTTGCCCGCGTCCGGCGGCAGTGGCGCGATGCCGAGGTGACTGGCGCGCCAGAGGCACTTGCCGTCGAAGCCCTCGTAGCCGGTCTTCCGCATCGTCGGCAGTTCCACCTGCGCGGGCCGGCCCTGGGGGAGGAGATGGAGGCCGACTACGTCCTGGCCACTGCTGGTGCAGCGGCGGTGAATCACGACGCGTTCCGCCGCCCCGTTGCAGGTGATGAACGCGGACTGGGCGATCCGGGTGGTGTCGGGGCAGAAGCTGACGGGATGGCCGGCGTCCACGTGCTGCACGACGGAATCTGGAGGGCGTGGCAGGGTCTGAGCCCACGCCAGCGGGTTCCGGTTGTGTTGGCGGATCCGTCGGTCGCGTCAAGAAGATTGGTCGGGATCGGCGTCCCCGAATCATTCGGTTCGCCGCGACGGGTCGACCTCATAGCGTCCGGCGCTCTGGCGCAGCTACGCACCACGCTCGCGGCCGACCCAACGGTCGCCGCGACGGTCGACAACCTGCGAGGCCGCTATTTCACGGACGCGCTTGCCGACACGTTGCGCGAACACGCATCGTCGCCGTCGCGGGTCATCGATCCGTATCCCGCTGTGGTCCGTACGGCGCAGCGTCTGGGACGGCGAGCCGTCGTCGCGGTCGCCATCGTGCTGGCCGTAATCGCCACCGGATTGGTGGTTGCCGTGCAGGCATCCCAGCCGTCGAAGTCGACATCGGCGGCTGCGGCCGCGTCTGCTTCCCGAAGCAGTTCGCCGGGCCTCGTGCGGACCGGACCATCACCGTCCTTCACCGGCAGCCTTTCCCCGCAGGGACCGTTTGCGCCGGTAGCCGTTCCCGGCGCTCCGGTGCTCGTGGTGCCGTGGTCGCCGAGGGGTACTGCGGCCAAAGACGCCGTCCTGATCTCGCATCTGAAGTCGTACTTCACTACGGTGCATGCGGACGCCACCGGTCAGACGCAGGTGCTACTGGCTACTGATACGCCGACCCTGCGGATCGCCTACGTCACGTCGAATTCGCGCAACGGCGTGATCCAGTCGTGGTTCTACGGTCCGGTCGGCTCAGACAACCTGGTCGAGGGCGCTACTAGCTACGGCGGCAGCCTGCTGCCCGACAGCATCCTTGCTGACGGCTTGATCGACACCACCGGGCACGAGCAGTTCGTCGTCATCGCACCGCCCGACACGACGGGCATGCAAATAGCGGACTTCGATTTCGACGACCCGAGCGTCGGCACCGGCTTCACAGCGCTGCCCTACCAGAACGGCATCGCGGTGAAGGACATGACCGCAGGCGCGACCGCTGCCAGCTTCGTGATCGACGTGACTATCGGGTCATCGACGTTCACGATCAAAGACGCACCCGACATCCAGCTCCGGCCGCAGTTCGTCGGCTCGGTCACGAGCGACGGCCCGCCGTCAGCGCCGCTGCCCACGCCACCGGTCGAAAACGGTCACCCTGACGGGACGCTGCTGACCGAGGCGTTGCAGGACGCTGCAGTCTGGGAAGGTTCGAACCCGATCGTTGCCGCCCGCCCGGTGGTCTTGTGGGCTGGCACCGACGTCGCCGGGACGAAGGTCGTGGTGCTACGGGTGAAGACGAAGGCGTACGACCTCATGATCGTCGAGTGGAGTGGCGCCGCGCCCGGAGATCACGCCGAATACCTGGTCGACCCGAGCGCACCCGACGTCCCGGTTGCGTTTGCCTATCGCGCCCTCGACGGGACACGGCTGGGCGTCATTGCGTCGAACGGCGCCGCAAGCGTGGAGTTGGTCGGCGACGGTGCAACCTCCAAACCGATCGCGTTCAGTTCGACGGGATTTGCCAGTTTCCTCGTCCCGAGCCCGCCCGCGGATCCAAACGGCGATGGCGCCGGCGCACTCGGAGTCGTCGCCAAGGCGCAGCTGCTGGATTCCTCGGGTCACCCGCTCACTGCGCTGTCGGTACCGCCAACGCTCGGCGGATGACAACTCCGCGCGGCGTAACGCAGGTAGTGACGTAAGGTTTCGCGTCATGACCACACACGACGCAGACATCAAGCCGCGCAGCCGCGCTGTCACCGACGGCCTGGAGGCCACCGCTTCGCGCGGGATGCTGCGCGCGGTAGGCATGGGCGACGAAGACTGGGTCAAGCCGCAAATCGGTGTCGCCAGTTCGTGGAACGAGATCACCCCCTGCAACCTCTCACTCGACCGGTTGGCGAAGTCGGCCAAGGAGGGCGTCCACGCCGCCGGCGGATATCCACTCGAGTTCGGCACCATCTCGGTGTCCGACGGGATCTCGATGGGCCACGAGGGCATGCACTTCTCGTTGGTGTCGCGTGAGGTGATCGCCGACTCGGTCGAGACGGTAATGATGGCCGAGCGGCTCGATGGATCGGTGCTGCTCGCGGGGTGTGACAAGTCGTTGCCCGGCATGCTGATGGCGGCCGCACGGCTCGACCTCGCCGCAGTGTTCCTGTATGCCGGTACGACGCTGGCGGGCAAGATCGGCGACCGCGACAACATCAACATCGTCGACGCGTTCGAGGCTGTGGGCGGCTGCGTGCGCGGTTTGGTCACGCGCGAAGAGGTCGATGCCATTGAGCGGGTGTTCTGTCAGGTCGAAGGCGCCTGCGCCGGCATGTACACCGCGAACACGATGGCCAGTGCCGCCGAAGGTCTAGGCATGTCGATGCCGGGCTCCGCGGCACCGCCGGCCCCCGATCGCCGCCGTGACGGATTCGCACGGGCATCGGGCGAAGCGGTGGTCGGTCTGCTGAGACAGGGCATCACTGCCCGGCAGATCATGACCAAGCCGGCGTTCGAGAACGCGATCGCTGTCGTGATGGCGCTCGGCGGTTCGACCAACGCAGTGCTCCACCTGCTTGCCATCGCTCACGAGGCCGACGTTGACCTCGACCTCGACGACTTCAACCGCATTGGCGATCGGGTGCCGCACCTGGCCGACGTCAAGCCATTCGGCCGCTACGTCATGAGCGACGTCGACCACGTCGGCGGCGTGCCTGTCGTCATGAAGGCGTTGCTCGACGCTGGCTTGCTCGACGGCTCGGCGTTGACGGTGACCGGCAAGACGGTGGCGGAGAACCTGGCGGAAGTACGGCCGTCCGACCCTGACGGCAAGGTCATTCACGCCATGAACGACCCGATTCACCGCACCGGCGGACTCACGATTCTGCGCGGATCGTTGGCACCCGAAGGCGCCGTGGTGAAGACCGCCGGGCTCGACCGTGCCACGTTCGAGGGAACCGCGCGGGTGTTCGACGGCGAGCGAGCCGCGATGGACGCCGTCGAAAACGGGGTGCTGCAAGCGGGCGACGTCGTCATCATCCGCAACGAGGGGCCCAAGGGCGGGCCTGGCATGCGCGAGATGCTCGCCGTCACCGCGGCCATCAAGGGCGCCGGTCTCGGCAAGGACGTCTTGCTGCTGACCGACGGTCGGTTCTCCGGCGGGACGACCGGTCTGTGCATCGCCCACGTTGCACCCGAGGCGGTGGACGGCGGTCCGATCGCGTTCGTCCGCGACGGCGACGTGATCAAGCTCGACGTCACCACCCGGACGCTCGATCTCTTAGTGGACGACGAGGAGCTGGCGAACCGGCGGATCGGCTGGGAGCCGATGCCGGCGAAGTACAAGACGGGTGTGCTGTCGAAGTACCGCAAGCTCGTCGGCTCCGCCGCCTACGGAGCCGTCTGCAGCTAGGAGCGCAGCGACGGGCGGAAGACGGCCTCGGCAACAGTGCCGTCTGCAGCTAGGAGCGGTTCTCGCCGTCCCTTCCGACCGACCGCTGAAGTCCAGCGCACGCAAGAACGCGCGCTGGACTTCAACACTCCTCGGCGACAGGCGCTGGTTGGCGTCCAGGTAGTAGGAAGTCCTTGTATTTATGGGGTTTCCGGGCTCTTGGACGCCGCTTCGTGTTTGACATCTTTCGACCGGTAAGACAATCTTGGACGCGTGCAGACCCTTCTTGTAGTAAGTGAGCGCGCAGGCTGACCTCCAGGTCCGCTAGCGCGCCGCCCCTCTGTGCTTCACGGCACGAGGGGCTTTTTGTTGCCCGAGTGTGAACAGTGTTGCCCGCCC
>Ga0208717_1000141_pt1 | contig 36777 bp, 31 predicted proteins | sample NGESurF53shallow_FD_184489 | JGI IMG/M metagenome (GOLD analysis project Ga0208717, IMG submission 184489) | Arctic peat soil microbial communities from Barrow, Alaska - NGEE Surface sample F53-3 shallow (SPAdes) | ecosystem: Environmental > Terrestrial > Soil > Wetlands > Peat ... | reverse complement strand
TGGTTATCTGTTCAACCATGGCATTGTCTATAAAAGAAAGTACCTGGGAGAAAATCGGCTGTCCGAGATAATTTGTAATTTTATCCATATTAATTATGTTGGTGGTACAACAAGATTAATAAAAAGGTGTGGATTTTTCCCACCCCCTTTACTTAAATTTTATCTCGGACAACAATAATTAAAAAACCCCAAACAATTATTGCAAGGGGTTTAAAACTAATTAAGAATATGAACTATGCTAACTTTCCGAGCCTTTTTAAATAATGAATATGCGATAAAATAGCGTGACGCATTTTAGGAAATTCAATATAATTGATTCCATATTCTCCACAAGTCTTTTTAATTATTTTACTTATAGCAGGATAATGTATATGTGAAATCCTGGGGAATAAGTGATGTTCGATTTGAAAATTTAAACCTCCCAGTAACCAGGATATAGTTTTACTCTTAGTAGCAAAGTTGGCAGTGGTATTTATTTGATGAATTGCCCATTCATTTTCAATTTTACCAGTCACTTCGGTGGGTATAGGAAAATCAGTATGTTCTACAGTATGAGCCAGCTGAAATACAATACTGATAGCAAGCCCGGTTACCATAGTAATGATTAAAAACCCAACGATCCATTTGGCAAATCCTAATAACATGATGGGTAACACTACAAACATAAATGCATAAATAGCTTTTGCTGCCCAAAACGAAAAATGCTCGTAGGCTGTCATTTTTCTAAGCGGAACAGTTCCTATTTTACGTTTAAAATATTTTTGATAGTCTGTCATAAATATCCAGATAATATGTAACATAGCGTACAAAAACCAAAAATAATATTGCTGGAACTTATGCATTTTCATTCTCTTTTGAGTTGAAGCAAACCTAAGCCAGGGGCGGGCTTCAATATCATCATCAATACCATCAATGTTAGTATAGGTGTGATGAATAATATTGTGTTTCATATTCCACATAATAGCGCTGCCTCCTAAGAAATTTAATGAGGCGCCTGCAGCTTTATTTAAAAATTTGTATTTACTAAAACTTCCATGTGCACCATCGTGCATCACATTGAAACCTATTGCAGCCGTTAATAAGCCAAAGAAAATACATTCAGGAATGGCTATCCATACGCCTGGTGTGAAAAAAACAAGATGTACATATACCAGTAAATAGAAAATACAGAATAGAGAAGCTTTAAAAAGTAAAGCGAAATTGCCCGTCATAGGGCGATGCTGATCGGTAAAATATTGATTGACGCGGTCTTTTAGTACCCGGTGAAAATCTCCTTTGCCTTGCATGAATTTTGGAGTGAGCATTATTGATGTTAATTTATTATTTGTAATTTATTCTATTTTTCTCAAAACAGTTTGTTAAGTAATATTCTGAATGAATGCGTCGAAAGATTGCATTCCTATCATCTTTTTTGAAATAAAGCCTTCAGCATGTGTTACACCTATCATTTTCCCAAACATTTTTGAACGGTTAATCACACTTTCTAAAAATTCGGGTGTTGAAATATACGTTTGCGGTTCGTTATTATTTTCATTGGTAAAAAACTGGGTTTTAAATGCCTTTATTGCCTCCAGTTTCTTTTCTATAACTTCTGAAATATCTATAACGAATGAAGGAGTAAAATATTGATCCTGAATATAATTAAAAACATATTTAGGCCTCCAGATTTCCTGTTTGTTTTCTTTGTCAAAAGTCTCAATTTTTCGTAATCCGGATAAAAAAGCCGCATCGGCTACTAATTTTGCAGCACGACCATGATCGGGATGCCGATCATCGGGGGCATTGCATAAAATTATTTCGGGTTGATATTTTCTAAGAACTGTTATTATTTTTCTTTGATTCTCTTCGTCATTCCTGAAAAAAGCATCGGCCATATCGAGATTATCCCTCACATCCACACCCAAAATTTTAGCAGAATCCTCAGCTTCTTCTTCTCTTGTTTGTGCAGTGCCGCGTGTTCCTAATTCGCCTCTTGTAAGATCTATAATGCCAACCTTTTTCCCTTTCTTTTTTTCGACTAATAATGTACCAGAGCAACTTAATTCTATATCATCGGGATGGACTCCAAATGCTAAAAGGTCTAACTTCATTTTATTCAGTAAATTTCAAAAGAGAAAGTCAAGATAAATAATATGCCGCAAAGCTACGCTAAATTGATTTTTTAATGACAGTTTTATGATTTTATATAGGGTTCGGATCCGAAACGATAGGTTTAAGTAATGAATGGGTACTGCATTGACTGTAAATGTTCTATAATACACTTTTAATATTCATGCAATTCTTTATCCCGAATATCCATACATTCTTTGCACTTCTTTTACAATGCTTTCCATTTCAGCATCTTTTCCATTAGCGTCATAAGATTGCCTGAGATCGCTTCCAAATACAAATGCAACCGTTTGCCAGAAACGGGCAGTGAAACCTCCTTTCAATTGTTTTAAAATATCATAACAATCTACACCTCCTGTTTCGCGGTTAATTAATTTCATTAAAATTTTACCCTGGTAAACAGAAAGATTTTTTAAGGGGTCTGTAAATTCTTTCTTCAATTCTTTTTCACGGGTGTTGATGTATCTATTTACAGCCCGTTTATCGGGATCATTGGCAATGTGTTTTTCAATATCGCTAAAAACCCAGCCTGCGCGACGCGCATAAGGATAAGTTACATAAATCGCATTTCTCAGCCTGGTCCATGCCTCCCTGGCAGCGGCGCTGCGCCTGCCCCATACATATACTCCGGCAAGCATTTTTGCTTCAATAGTATCGCCTTCATATACCACAGCAGAGCAAATAATAGTATCATATTTCCCATATTGCGGAATAACAGGTGTTTGTGATTTTTGAGCTAAAGAAGCCTGGGATCTTGCATTAAAGGAAATAGATATTAATCCCAAAATTATCAGTGAAAAAACAAAATGTGTAATATGAAAGGATCCGGTTCGCATTGCTTCTGTAAATTTATAATTTTTATGGCTCAAAGCAAAAGCTATTTTGTAAAATATTTATCAAAATATAAACGGTAATTTCTTTAGGATGGTTTTATGAATTCTCTTTTTACAGTTAACTAACTTTTATATGCGATTAACTATTTGCAAGTAAAAACATATAAAACAAGAAAAGAAATACCATTCCTATGGACAAATATGCAGCCCATTTCGCTGCTTTTACCCTGCTTACAAGCGATACTACAAAGCCACAAGACATGATCACCAGGCCAAGCCAAACCAAATTGATATAGGGAAAATAATATGCTTTCAGCGTAATGAATTCTGTAAGTTTATCAGTTTCTTTAGAATTGATTTTAAACTTTTTATCTCCTGCTATACCCGAAAAATTGAGATATAGATTTTGAGATACCACCGTATCGTCAATATAGTTTATTTCCTGGTTATGGATAGATAATGCAGGATATGCTTTATGCCTCGTACCATCCTGCCCATACACAGTTATATTCGCCACCAGAGCGGTATCTGTTGGTAAAAAATGAAAACGGGCGTTATCAGGATTTTTAAGAATCCCATTCAAAACATAATATCCTTTTGAATAAAATACTGAATCGCCAACGGCCAGGTTGTGTGGTTTAAATGAAACAGTATCGTTTTTAGCATCAGGGATAGAAATAGTAGAGATATAAGTAAATATATCATGCGTTAAATAATGTTTGGTTCCAGGGTTAGAAGTCAGATTATTATCTTTCATACGATATGCATCGGGCGATAACATAAAATCTTCTTCCACTTTTCCTGTTGCGCTGTCAATTTTTTGAAAATGGAGATTATAAAATGTCCTGTTTTTTTCATTGGAAGCAGAATCATTCACATAAGTAACCGTGTATTTTCCCATTTCCGTGGGAACGTTTTTCAGTAGTGTTAAATTTTCCATCGGGTCTTCGGTTCCCCTTCCGGTTGGGTCCTTTTCAAATGGAATAAATAAACCGGTTTTACTGTTATCACTTATTACTTTTCTGTTTCCGGAAGAAATCAACATGCCTCCAATCATTAGAGCAAAACCAAGATGTGCGATAGCCGCTCCGCCTGCTTTTAATTTCCATTTTAAAACAGATTTGAGATAAAATGCATTTGCCATAACAGAAAAAATGGAAGCAAATAATGCAAGATAAATAGCAGCCAAAAAGCCCGGGCCCTTTTTTGAATATTCTATAGGATAAAAAACAGCAATCAACACAGAAGCAACAACAGCAATTCCTAATGGCCAGGAAAGTTTTTTTATTAAATATTTCTTTCCGGTATTTTTATATTTCAAAAATTGGGAAGCGCCGGTAAGCAATCCTAAGATTACTGCAACAAGCACCAGCACTTTGTTATAAGCAAATTCCCTGTCTTGCGGATCTGCGTAATTGGTCCCAAAAATTTTATTATACACCGGTAATGAGGTAATGGAAATAATAAATAATGCGGAAAGAAAAAGAATCAATGCACCAATGAACATCCAGAATTCCCTTGAAGACATATCCTCTTCTTTTTGGATAGCAGGAATGCTTTTATAATTTTTAAAAAACAAATAGAATACCGGTAATGAGATGGCCACCACATAAATACCAATCAACACATTCATTGCTGTTCCCGCTTCCGTAAAAGAATGAACGGATGAGTCGCCCAATATTCCTGTACGTGTTAAAAAAGTAGAATAGAGAACAAATAAATAAGCAAGAATTACAAAAAGATAAGAAGCCCTTAAAGCATTTTTGGTAGAATTAAAAATGGTCATGCAATGTAATCCTGCAACAAGAATCAGCCAGGGAACGAAAGCGGCATTTTCCACCGGATCCCATGCCCAGTAGCCGCCAAAAGAAAGTGATTCGTAAGCCCATTTACCACCCATCATTATTCCGGTTCCTAATACGCAACCACTTAACAAAGTCCATGGCAGTGCAGCTTTTACCCAACCACCCCAGTCTTTTGTGATCAAAGATGAATAAGCAAACGAAATAGGAACTATAGTGCTCGCAAAGCCCAAAAACAAAATGGGCGGATGAATGACCATCCAATAATTTCTTAATAGCGGATTTAAACCAATTCCATCTTTTATAAAAGTAAGATAATCAGGTTGGCTGAAAATAGGCCCTTCCAATTCATTCCTGGTAAGAACAAATGGGCTGCTACCGATGCGTACATTAAAAATATACAATCCCAAAATCATTAGTATCAGAAAAACCTGTGCCGAATTCACAATACTCATTACCGGGGCTTCCCTTTTTTTTGCAGTAAAGATCAACACCGTTCCCAAGGCACAATGCCACAAAGACCAAAGTAAAAAACTTCCTTCCTGGCCTTCCCAAATACAAGCCAGCAGATACTTTGGCTCCAGTTCTTTGGATGCATGTTTGTATGCATAGAGGTATTCAAAATAATGATTAGAGCATATATAAAAGATACAAAAAAAGACAGCCAGAAGAGAAAACACCTCTATAAAAAACGCACCGCGCGCAAAACGAATCCACGCTTGCTTTTCACCTGCCTGTCCGGCAGACAGGTTTTCCTGTTGAATTTTGGTGGCCTTAAAATAAGAAATAGCTGAAACGATAGAAGTAACAAATGCGAGTAATACAAAAAAGTGCCCTACCTGTCCCGGTAGTAAATGTTCATTCTCAAATGTCATGTTAGTACGTCTTAATATTGAGTAACCGTTTTTTCCAATTGTTTTTTATCATCCTTATATTTCGACGGACATTTGAGTAAAATATCGTTACATTCAAAAACATTTCCCTCCATTTTTCCTTTCAAAACTACTCTGTCACTCTGTTCCAGCTCAGCAGGTTTTGGATTGTGATAGATGACCTGTGCGGTGTTACCAAGACTGTCCACGGCATAAAAAGAAAGATAATTAGGGTCTTTTAATGCATCATATTCTATAGGTTTTGATTTGTCGAGCCTGGCAATCAGATGCACATATTGACCTTGCTTTTGTTTTGCGGAAGCAACCGTATCATAAGTGGAAAAATCTACTGAATACATTAAAAGCGCGCCAATGGCAGCTGCAATCGCTACTAAAATAATTATACTGGATGTTTTCATTATTAAGTTTTTGGAATTGCAAATTTAGTGAAAAATGAGATGCTGAATTCCTGAATTTTGAATGATTTTAATCATGTATTAATGGAAGAATTTTTTTTGCACACTAACCTGCCTGTCAGCAGACAGGTTACACAAATTAGCACGAATTAAGAAGAAATAATATTTTCAGCAAGCGAACAAATAATCACGATTCTTTTTTTTTGCCACGCCTGCCCGAATGAATCCGTTCAGGCGGGGATTGCACGCCTGCCCGACTGAGTCATTCAGGCGGGGATTTTCACGAATGCCTTTTGCATCAGTTTTACTTAGAATAAGTAGTCGGAAATTCCAGTCCGCTAATATAACGCCAATGCACATATTATGCGTTCCCCCTACTTGTCAATAATGTAAGCTTTATTTTTTTGTAAACTGTAAACTTGTAATTTGAAGGATGGAAGAAAGGTTACAATCTCTTCAATTTTGCTTGTGAGGCAATTTAAAACAACAATGGTTACAGGATATTTATCATGATTTTGTTGGAACATTAAATTCTTATCAATGGTCAGTAAAATGTCAAAATTATTCTCAACGCAATAAGCCATTAACTCGCCATTTTTGACCCCATTCAATTCCAATTCCCTTACTGTAAAAACTTCAAATTCGTCTAAATGCTTTTACAAACGTTTGGTTAGGCATTCGTCAAGCAAAATTTTCATTGAGAATATTTGAAGATGTTTCAATTAGTTTTTGTGACATTTCAAGAACTCTTATAACCTGGCTTTTACTAACGCCGTCAAAGTCATCAAGAAAAATTTCGATTGTGTCACCTGTCTCCAAATAGTCAAAAAGGTTTTTTATTGGAACTCTTGTTCCAAAAAATACAGGCGTTCCACCTAAAATTTCCGGGTCAATATTTATTACACGTCCATCCATAACTTCAAGTTTATGTTGTCAAATTTACGCTATTTTGTTAAACTAAAACATTGACGAGAGGGGAGTAAATGTTGAATTTGCTGAATAGTAAAATGTTTTAAATTTGAAAAGATGGAACACCTACTGAGGCTATTCATGATTCACATTGTCATTAAATCGTAATAATTAAATTATAAAAATATTTTTTATTTGTATATAAGAATTGGTTATACACCTTCATAATCATATAGAGATTTATTTTTAAAATCATTATTGATATGACATCAGTTATTACAAATAAAATATTTTCAACTATCATCCAATGAAAAAACTAACTTCTATCTTATTTTTTATTACAGCCATAACCTTCTATCCATCCTGCAAAAAAAACGATACTATAATAAACCCCGACACCTCAACGCTGGATTCAGCATAGGAGATTTATATTGCCTCGGTTGTGGAGTTCACATCGCCAATTTCAATAATCCAGCGGAATACGACAGCAAAAACCGTTTAGTGGAAATCAGTAATTTTTTTAGTGATATTGTAGTTTATCGTACTGATTATACTATTAGCTATTATAAATAAAATATTTTTAAACCAAGGTAAACGAACAAATAACAGAGATTCCTATTTTTTGCAACTAATAATCTTACAACCAAATAAACCAAAACTACTGGACAATTATCAACTATCCATTTTCAATTATCCATTATCAATTACCTTTGCCGTCCTAAAAAATTCAAGATTAAAAACAATGGCAGATCTTACCGATTTTGATCCTAATTCTGTAGGCAATCCGAATAATGGAATTTTTGGACTTCCTTTTAAAGAAGAAGATGCAAAGCTTGTTTTGTTACCCGTGCCCTGGGAAGTAACTGTAAGTTACAAACCTGGCACAGCAAGAGCTCCTGAACATATATGCAGCGCCAGCCTCCAGGTGGATCTTATAGATGATGATCTTCCTGAAGGATGGAAGCGTGGAATTTTTATGCGTGAGCTTGATAAAAATATTTTATTGAAAAGCGATTATCTGCGCAAAGAAGCAGAATTGTACATCAATTATATAAGCCAGGGCGAAATAGTTGCAGATAGCAAGTTTATGTGCAAAGTTTCGAGGGAAATAAATGAGGGAAGCGTTTTTTTAAATGAATGGGTTTATGAACAAACAAAAGAGTTATTGGATAATGGTAAATTAGTGGGGATTTTAGGAGGTGACCATAGTTGCCCGCTTGGATTTTTTAAAGCCATCGCGGAGAAGCATAGTGAATTTGGAATATTACAAATAGATGCGCATTGCGATTTGCGCGAGGCTTATGAAAATTTTAAATATTCCCACGCCTCTATTATGTACAATGCGCTTACAGAAATACCACAGGTAATAAAATTAGTGCAGATAGGCACAAGAGACTATTCTTTATGTGAAACCGACTATATTAAAAAAAGTAATGGAAGAGTAGTAACCTATTTTGATAAAAATATTAAAGAGCGTTTATACGAAGGTGAAACCTTGTTGCAAATAACCGGTGAGATCATAAATCATCTTCCTCAAAAAGTGTACCTCAGTTTTGATATTGACGGTCTCGATCCTAAATTGTGTCCTAATACAGGAACCCCTGTGCAAGGCGGTTTTGAAACCCAGCAGGTTTATTATTTATTAAGAAAAATAATAGAAAGCGGAAGGCAGTTAATTGGTTTCGATCTGAATGAAGTAGGAATCAGCCTCAATGAATGGGATGAAAATGTGGGAGCGAGAGTTCTTTTTAAACTATGCAATCTTCTGATCGCATCAAATGAAAAATATGCAACAGTTTGACATCATTCTCAAAAACGATAAAATAAAATCATACAATAATATAGCCCTGATTTTTCTGGTATTAAATTTCGCCGTTTTTATTTTTTTATTGTTTTATGATGTGTATAGGTATCCTGCATTGGCATTTATCCTGGCTTTGATAATTTATCTTTTGATGAGGTGGTATCTTTTCAATAATAATAAAACCAACTATTTTATAGACGAATTTGTATTTTTTATTCCTGCTGCAGGTTGGTTAGGATTACATAATTATTTTGTTGCATTAGGATGTTTATTAATGGGACTTTTGTATAAATTATCTTTGCAAAAATTAAAATTTGTTTTCACGCGGGGAAATATTATGAAAATGAATTTCCCAAAAAAGGAATTCAATTGGAACGTCTTTAACAATGTAATCCTGAAAGGAAATATTCTTACGCTCGATTTTAAAAATAATAAATTGTTTCAGGCAGAAATCGAAAACAAGGATGTTAATGAAAAAGAATTTAATTCATTTGCACAACTACAATTGCAAAAGGATCAAAATCCTGAGGCATAGATAAACCGGGTAAAACTTATCAGTCAATGAAACATTCCCCATTTCTTTTATACTCTGATGGTAAGGGAAATATCTTTGAAGACACTTCGCTGTATGTTTGCGGCAGAAGCGGATGGGATGCTATGCCTGTGGATAATGAAGAATGGATAGAACTTCCTTCCGGTGGGCAATTGTATGAACTGCCCAACAGGCGTGGCATTGGTATAGATGTGGCATCAGGAGAAATGCGTTTGTGTGAAAAGGGCTGGGCTGTTGCCGCTTTTATTCCGCCTGCTTTTACGGGTACCTATCTTGCAGCTTATGAAACACTTCCTGGCGCAGAAACGCTTCCTCTTTTTTGTTATACTGCTGCAGGATGGTACAACGAGAAATTTTATGTTACTGCTGTAAGGATAGAAAAAGATATTCGCCAGGAGAGTGAAGGTTTTGATGATGCGAAAATTGAAAGTGGCGTAAAAGAATTATTATCTGCGTATAAGCATAACCGTTTGGTACAGCACCTGGCAAATAATTGTTGCATGACTTATCATTGCCCTGCTGCAAGAAATTATTTTATGGGCAGATGGGAATGCCCGGTTCCGAGTTCTCCGGCATGTAATGCAAATTGTATTGGATGTATTTCTTTTCAGCCGCAGGAAGAAACAATTACCTCAACACAAGACAGGTTACAATTTAAACCTACAGCAGAAGAAATTGTTGAATACACTGTTCCGCATTTGGAAACAGCGCCTTTTCCTATAGTAAGTTTTGGACAGGGCTGCGAAGGCGAGCCATTATTGATGTGGCAAACCATTAAACAGGCTCTGATTGAAATAAGAAAACATACTCAAAAAGGAAGTCTTAATATCAACACAAACGGCAGCGATCCAAAAGCAGTGAAATCCTTGTGTGAAGCAGGTTTAAACAGCATCCGTGTAAGTACTAATTCTGCGCGTGAAAAAATATATTTGCCCTATTACCGTCCTAATAATTATCAGTTTAATGATATTGTAGAAAGCCTGAAAGTAGTAAATAGCTTCGGTGGCTGGACAAGCATTAATTATTTTGTTTTCCCCGGAATGACTGATAGCGTAGAAGAATATGAAGCCTTACGAATTCTGATAAAAACCACTGGATTAAAAATGATCCAATGGCGCAATTTTAATATTGATCCGGACTGGTATCTCGGCAAAATCAATGTAACAGATACCGGTGAATGTATTGGCATACGCCAGATGATGGATTTACTGAAAGAAGAATTTCCTGGTTTAAAATTCGGCTATTTCAATCCTTCGATAGAAAGAATAACAGGAGATTTTGAAATGGATTATGCGAAAGTGTAATTACTGAATTCTTTCTTTGCTAAATTGTTTTGAAAACTACTTTCTTCTTTGTTATCATTTGGCTCAATGACGACAAAGCCCGAATAACAATGGAAACAGACTGGTAATTTGAAAATCTTCCTTATTTGTGCTTTTACTGTAACCATTTACAATTCAGCCATTCAAATCATTTATTTGCTTTATCAATTTCCCGCTATTTACTTTTGTTGTGAATTTATAAAAATTGGATGAGGCCGAAAATTAAATAACTGAATAAAAGAAAGTTTATGACGGGCAAAATTTTAATAATAGATGACGAAGAAAAACTAAGAAATTTATTAGGCCGCCTGATAAAATTAGAAGGCTATTATGTAACAGAAGCTAGTAACCTGAAATTGGGTTTAAAAGCAATTGAAAAAGAAGACCCCGATGTAATTCTGTGTGATGTAAAATTACCTGACGGTAATGGTGTGGATTTTATCAGCCAGATAAAATCAAAATATCCATTAATAGAAATCATCTTACTTACTGCTTACGGTAATATTCCGGATGGAATTCAGGCCATGAAAAACGGCGCATTTGATTACCTTGTAAAAGGCGACGATAATGACAAAATAATTCCACTCTTAAGTAAAGCCTTTGAAAATGTGTCGTTAAAAAAACGTATTCAGCAATTAGAAAACCAGGTAGGTAAAAAATATAGTTTTGAAAGTATTATTGGAAAATCAAAAGCAATTCAATCTGCTATTTCGCTCGCAAAAAAAGTATCGCCTACTGATGCGAATGTTTTACTATTGGGCGAAACAGGCACCGGCAAAGAAGTTTTTGCACAAGCGATACATAATTCCGGCAGCAGAAAAAACAAATCTTTCATGGCGCTCAACTGTAGTGCATTCTCAAACGAATTATTAGAAAGCGAACTCTTTGGCCATAAAGAAGGCGCTTTTACCGGAGCGATAAAAGACAAAAAAGGATTGATTGAGGAAGCCAATGGAGGCACTTTATTTTTGGATGAAATTGGTGAAATGCATTTGGATCTTCAAAGCAAATTATTAAGGGTGCTTGAAACATCTGAATTTATAAAAGTAGGCGATACCAAATCTGTAAAAGTAAATGTGCGTATCATAGCTGCTACCAACAAGAATCTTGAGGAAGAAATAAAAGAAGAAAAATTTCGTGAGGATCTTTTTTATCGCCTTAATGTATTTACTATTTTGTTGCCGCCATTAAGAGATCGTAAAGAAGATATACAGGAATTAGCAAATTATTATCTATCTTTTTTTTCAGAAAAAACCAATAAAAGATTTGTTGGAATTAATTCAGGAGCCAATAAAATATTACAACATTATAATTGGAAAGGAAATATCCGTGAATTAAAAAACACTATTGAAAGAGCGGTGATATTGGAAGATGGAGAATGGATCACAGAAAACAGTTTGCCTGCAGATATACAATTTCAGTCAGAGAATAATTCCAGTGGTTCTTACGAATTAGCAGAAATAGAAAAGCAGCATATCCTGAAAGTGTTATCACATACCAAAGGAAATAAAACTGAAGCCGCGAGGTTATTGAATATTGGATTGACAACGCTGTACAGAAAAATAGAAGAATATAAATTACTGTAGGACCCTCCTGCAATTGTGGGATCGCCGCGACTGTGGGATCGCGCCGCGGCGCGTTCATTTCAAAAGCTGCCGCAGGCAGTATTTGAAATCTGTTATTTTTATTTTTGTCTTTGGCAAAAATAAACGTGCCGCAGCGCGTTCCCACAAATGGCAATAATCCCACAAATGATAGGAATCCCTCACAAAAAGAAAAAATCCCTATTTTTAAAATAAAATAATGATCTATAAAACCCACAAACAATATCGTTTGCCCGGTTATGATTATTCAGCATCAGGAGATTATTTTATTACTATTTGCACCTTAAACCGGATTAACTATTTTGGTGAAATAACAGGGAAGGAAAAAGATGCCATCAGGCTTTTATCACCAATTGGCGAGATAGCCAAAGAGTTCATTTTAAAAATTCCTGTTACTTATCCAATGGCTACATTAGGTGAATGGGAAATAATGCCCAATCATGTTCACCTGATTATTTCCATTGAAGAAACGATGGATAAAAAAGAGCAAGAGATTCAATTTCAAGTAACCAGAAAAATACCCAAAAGAGAAAAGGGGTTATCACCTTTATTACCTGGCTCTGTTTCTTCCATGATTAATCATTATAAAGGAGATGTGAAAAAATGGTGCAATAAAAATGAATTTTCACATTTTGTATGGCAATCAAGATTCCATGACCACATCATTAGAAATAATGTTTCTTATAATAGGATTAGTAATTACATCGCAAACAATGTTTATAATTGGGATGGAGACAGTTTGAAATAATCTCTGTGGGAAAATAGCCTCCGTGGGAACGCGCCGCGGCGCGTTCATTTTTGCCTTCGGCAAAAATAAAAATACTGGATTCTAAATTTTGCCTTCGGCATAATTTAGAATGAACGCGCCGCGGCGCGATCCCACAGAGGCAATCCCAAAATTCATAATCTATAATTCTTTCAAAATGAAAATAAACCCTTTCAAAATGGAAGGGTTTTTTATTAGAATAATTATTTTATAAAAATTTAATTTCTCTAAAATCCTTTGCTGACAATAGATTGGAGGGGGAAATTATTATGCTTCTTATAATAAGGCATTCCTTTTGGCACTGAATAAAATCATTTCAAAAAAATAAATTATGACCTTATTATTCATCATTGCCATTTTGGTTTTCATCTATCTCTGTTATGTATTGGTAAAACCTGAAAAATTTTAAGCTAAAAATCTACCATCATGAACACAGAAATCCTAGGTATTATATTAATGTTCCTGCTCACTATTGCATTGGCAATCCCTTTAGGAAAATATATAGGCAAAGTGTATGAAGGAGAAAAAACATGGCCTGATCGTTTTTTGAATCCTTTGGATAAACTATTTTTTAAACTTAGTGGTATCAATCCAAATAAAGAAATGAACTGGAAGCAACATCTTGTAGCGCTGCTGATAATTAACCTGGTTTGGTTCATATTTTCCATGTTTGTATTGATGAACATGAGTTGGCTTCCTCTCAATCCCGATGGCAATCCATCAATGAGTTCCGACCTTGCTTTCAATACTTCGGTAAGTTTTATTTCCAATACCAACCTGCAACATTATTCCGGCGAAACTGCTGTGTCTTACCTCGGGCAATTGGTACTCATGTTATTTCAATTTATCAGCGTTGGAACCGGCATGGCAATTTGTGCAGTGGTATTCATGGCGATGAAAGAAAAAACCACTGAAAAGCTGGGGAATTTTTATAACTATTTTGTAAAATCATGCACAAGGATTTTACTGCCATTGGCAATTGTGCTTGCAGTATTGTTAGTTTTTAATGGCACGCCAATGACTTTTAAAGGGAAAGAACAATACATTTCTATGCAGGGTGATACGGTAAATGTGAGCCGCGGCCCCGTAGCAGCAATGATTGCCATAAAACAATTGGGAACAAATGGCGGTGGATTCTATGGCGCGAATTCAGCACATCCTTTAGAGAATCCCAATTATTTTACCGACATGCTTGAGAACATCAGCATAATATTAATTCCAATAGCAATGTTGTTTGCTCTTGGTTTTATTCTTAAAAAGAAAAGATTTGCATGGATGATTTTTTGTGTGATGACGATTGGATTTTTAGTATTACTGATTCCTGCAGTGCATTATGAAGCGATTGGAAATCCTGCAATTGCTAAAATGAATATTGCTCAACCTACAGGGAATATGGAGGGAAAAGAAATTCGTTTTGGTTCTGCTGCTTCAGCTTATTGGGCTGTCACAACAACGGTTACATCTAACGGTTCTGTAAACTCAATGCATGATAGTTTTAATCCATTAGCTGGCATGTGCGCCATGCTGGGAATGATGGTCAATTCATTTTACGGAGGTGTAGGCGTGGGGTTTCTTAACTTTTATATTTTTCTCATCATCGCTGTTTTTATCAGTGGATTAATGGTTGGAAGAACACCTGAATTTTTAGGAAAAAAGATAGAGGCGAAAGAAATGAAAATCGCTATGATTGTTGCTTTGCTGCATCCTCTACTCATACTTGCAGGCACGGCATTATCATCTTATTTGTATGCGCATAATCCACAAATGTATGCCGGTTGGCTGAACAATTCCGGCTATCATGGATTTTCTGAAATGCTTTATGAATATAGTTCTGCTTCGGCCAACAATGGATCTGAGTTTGCAGGACTTGGCGCCAATACACCGTTCTGGAATATTTCTGATGGTATCGTTATGTTGCTATCACGATATATACCAATTGCAGGCCCGGTGGCTATTGCAGGGATTTTGGCAGCTAAAAAATATGTTCCCGAAAGTGCGGGCACTTTGAAAACAGACACAAGCACTTTTGGAATAATGGTTTTTGCAGTGATATGTATTTTGGCGGCATTAAGTTTTTTCCCGGCATTGACGTTAGGGCCGATAGCAGAATTTTTTAGGTGAACCGTGAAGCGTAAATCGTGAATTATCCAATTTTCAATTTTCAACTTTCAATTATAAAAATGTCAGTCCATAAAAGAACGCAAAGTTTGTTTGAACCCTCTTTAGTAAAGGAAGGGATTAAACAATCTTTTCTGAAATTAAATCCGCGCACTTTATATCGCAATCCTGTAATGTTTACTGTGGAGATTGGCACTATAGTAATGTTTGCTGTTTGTATCTGGATAATAACCGGCGAAAAATCGCAGGGAAATCTGACATACAATATTATCATTGCCGCTATTCTTTTGATCACTTTATTGTTTGCCAATTTTGCTGAAGCAATTGCCGAAGCAAGAGGAAAAGCTCAGGCGGAAAGTTTACGCAAAACAAGAGAAGATACACCTGCAAAACTGATTGAGCCAATTGGAGAAGTGTTTGTAAATGAAGTAAAAATCGTTCCTTCTTCCCAACTTAGAAAAGGAGATATTTTTCTTTGCGAGGCCGGTGATATAATTCCAATGGATGGCGAAATTATAAAAGGAATTGCGACCATAGACGAAAGTGCCATCACCGGAGAAAGCGCTCCCGTAATACGCGAATCGGGCGGAGATAAATCTTCTGTAACCGGCGGCACAAAGGTATTAAGCGATCATATCCAGGTACGTGTAAATACAGACTCCGGAGAAAGTTTTTTGGACAAAATGATTGCGCTCGTGGAAGGCGCAAGCCGCCAGAAAACACCGAACGAAATCGCACTTACTATTCTGCTCGCAGCATTTACTTTGGTATTTGTAATTGTATGCGTAACACTGAAACCTTTTGGAGATTATGCAAATTCAACTATTACGATCGCAAGTTTTATTTCTCTTTTTGTTTGCCTGATTCCTACAACTATTGGAGGTTTATTGAGCGCCATCGGCATTGCGGGAATGGACAGGGCGCTGAGGGCAAATGTGATTACTAAAAGTGGAAAAGCGGTAGAGACAGCAGGGGATTTGGATACTTTATTATTAGATAAAACAGGAACTATTACCATTGGCAACAGAAAAGCCACCAACTTTTACCCTGCTGATAATGTGGTGGAAAGCGATTTTATAGAAATGTGCATGTTAGCTTCCATTGCTGATGAAACCCCCGAAGGAAAATCAATCATTGAATTGGCAAACTCAAAAGGAATTAAAACCGTCAGCGATCAAACAGGGATGCATTTTATTCATTTCTCTGCGGAAACGAGAAGCAGCGGAGTGAATATTTTGGATCATACAAAAATCCGGAAAGGCTCATTTGATGCTATTCGAGATATGATAAAGAAAGAAGGAAATACAGTTCCTGTGGAAACAGAAGAAAGGATAAAAACTATTTCAAGTAATGGAGGAACACCTTTGGTAGTTTCAAAAAATAATGAAATAAAAGGAGTCATTGAATTGCAGGATATCATCAAACCTGGTATTAATGAACGTTTTGAAAGGCTACGTAAAATGGGCGTAAAAACAGTGATGGTAACGGGCGATAATCCTTTAACAGCAAAGTATATAGCGGACAAAGCCGGCGTGGATGATTTTATTTCAGAAGCAAGGCCGGAAGATAAGATGCAATACATAAAAAAGGAACAATCAGCAGGGAAATTAGTGGCGATGATGGGAGATGGTACCAATGATGCACCAGCTCTTGCTCAGGCCGATGTAGGCGTAGCGATGAACAGCGGAACACAGGCTGCAAAAGAAGCGGGCAACATGGTTGACCTTGATAATGACCCAACGAAGCTGATAGAAATTGTAGAGATAGGAAAGCAATTGTTGATGACGAGAGGAACGCTCACTACATTTTCCATTGCCAATGATGTTGCAAAATATTTTGCCATTGTGCCGGCATTATTTATTCTGGCAATTCCCGGTTTGCAGGCGCTGAATATTATGAATCTTCATAGCCCGGAGAGCGCAATTTTATCCGCAGTAATATTCAATGCAATCATCATTCCACTACTGATTCCATTGGCTTTGAAAGGAGTTACTTACAAGCCAATTGGAGCAAGCGCTTTGTTGAGAAGAAATTTATTGATCTATGGATTAGGAGGAGTGATAGTGCCGTTTATCGGAATTAAATTAATTGATTTAGTGGTAAGTATATGGTTTTAATCTAAAGGATAATGATTAACCAAGCTATAAATAATAATATTTTTTTCAGCATCAACTTTATAAATCAAGCGATGTTCATCTGTAATTCTCCTCGACCAAAGACCCCGGTATTTGTGTTTCAAAGCTTCAGGTTTACCAATGCCTCTGAAAGGGTCTTGACGCAAACTATCCATCAATTCAACAATACGCTTCAAAATTTTCGGGTTTTCTTTAGCCCATTTTCTCAGGTCTTCCAAAGCCTGCTCTTCGAAAATTATTTTACTCATGGTTCGTTGAGCAGTTGTTTAGAAAATACTTCAAACTCATCCCACGTGAAAGTTATGGTCTTGCCCTCTTCAACATCCTTTATAGATTTATCTAAACGATTAAAATATTCTTCCCTTGTTTCTTTAGGAGGGAAATCTTTAGATTTATCTCTTATGGAAATAAAAATTTTACTATTTGCTTTATTTACTAAAAAAGTTTTGATACGCTCAAAAGCTTCTTCATTAAACTCATTTGCCATTAATTCAATTGTTGTGTTCATAACAATTCTTTTCTCAAATTTAATTCAATTATATGAAACAAAATATTCTTCCCGCTGTCAGGCTCACCATCGTCTGCATCTTGTTTTTTTGCGGGGTTTATTCTTTATTGATTTTGGCCATTGCCCAAGCTGCTCCGGCTCATGGAAAAGGAGAAACAATTTCAGAAAATAATAAAGTAGTTGGTTACAAATTGATAGGCCAAAAATTCTCAGAAGATAAATATTTTAACAGCCGTCCTTCTGCAGCTGATTATAATGCTATGGCTTCTACCGGAAGTAATAAAGGGCCGTCTGATTCTGCTTATTTAAAGATCGTGCAAAACAGGATTGATAGTTTTTTAGTTCATAATCCGGGAATAAAAAAAGATGAAATTCCTTCTGATTTAATTACTGCATCTGGTAGTGGATTAGACCCCGATATTTCTGTAGAGGCAGCAAACGTACAAATAATGAGGATTTCTAAACTCAGGAATATTTCTGAAGAAAAATTGAGGGTACTTGTTGATAAGCAGATTGAAAAACCTTTGGCGGGTTTTTTGGGGCCGGAAAAAATAAATGTGTTAAAATTAAATATTGCATTAGATAATTTAAAATAAGAAATAAAAGCATTAGTGAAGATAGTATGAAAAAGATTTTTTCAATTGCTGCAATTCTATTGAGTTTTCAAGCAAATGCTCAAGATAGTGCCAGAGAAAATAAACCATCACTTTTCGTAATAAGCGGATACGCTGAAATTTATTACGCTTACGATTTTAATAAACCGGTCAATAATACAAGGCCTTCTTTCATTTACAGCCATAACCGTGTAAATGAGGTAAATCTTAATCTTGGTTTTTTGAAAGGCGCTTATAGTACTGATTGGGTGCGTGCTAATTTTTCTTTAGCCGCGGGCACATATATGATTGCTAATTATGCGGAGGAACCAGAAGGATTAAGAAATATTTATGAAGCTAATATCGGCATTAAGATTTCCAGGAAGAATAATTTGTGGATAGATGCAGGCATTATGCCTTCCCACGTGGGATGGGAAGGCGCTGAAAGTAAAGATGATTGGACACTTACAAGAAGCATCGGAGCAGAAAATAGTCCTTATTTCGAGTCCGGCATAAAAATCGGGTACACATCAAAAAATGAAAAATGGTATTTGAGTGCATTGATCCTTAATGGATGGCAGCGCATTCATCGCGTAAATGGCAATACCACCCCGGCCTTTGGCGCACAGATAACATACAAACCGTCAACTAAATTGACCATTAATAGTAGTACATTTATTGGTAATGACGAGCCTGACAGCCTAAAACAAATGCGTTATTTTCATGACTTCTATTCAATAATTCAGGTAACAGATCAGTTTGGAATTACCGCGGGATTTGACATTGGATGGCAAAAACTTGTATACTCAAATAAATTAAATAATTGGTTTACGCCAACTATAATTTTGCGTTATACTCCTGATTCAAAATGGGCGATTGCGGCAAGAAGAGAATATTATAATGACCAACATGAAGTAATTGTACATACAGTAAATAATATCGGAGCAGAAATTTATGGAGCTTCATTAAATATAGACAGATTGATTCATGATAACGTTTTGTGGCGCATTGAAGCGAGGACATTAAACAGCAAAGATGCAATTTTTCAAAAAGGAGTTGAATTGGTTAAAAATGATATTTCAATTACTACATCAATTGCAATAAGTTTTTAAATGAACGAAAAAAACGATAAAGAAAAAAGAGTTCAGCAGTTTTTGGAGTTGAGCCAAAAGTCTGAAAGAGGAAGGCTGAAAATATATCTCGGCATGAGCGCGGGTGTGGGCAAGACATACCGGATGCTGCAGGAAGCGCATAATCTTTTACGTAACGGTGTGAACATAAAAATTGGTTTTATAGAAACACATGGAAGAAAAGATACGCAGGAATTGACGGAAGGGCTTCCGCTAATTCAGCGCCGCGAAGTTTTTTATAAAGGAAAAAAATTAGAAGAACTGGATGTGCAGGCGATTTTATTATTGCAACCTGCTATAGTTATTATAGATGAACTGGCCCATACCAATATTCCCGGAAGTAAAAATGAAAAGCGCTGGCAGGATGTGCTGGATGTGCTGGATGCGGGCATAGACGTGATATCTGCGCTGAATATTCAACACATAGAAAGCATACAGGAAGATGTAAAAAAAATTACCGGCATTGATGTAAAGGAAAGAGTCCCCGATAAAATACTACAGATTGCTGATGAAGTAGTAAACATTGATTTGCCCGCTGATGAATTGATTACAAGATTAAAAGAAGGGAAAATTTATGACCATGGTAAGGTGCAGCAGGCTTTGCAAAACTTTTTTCAGCCGGCTAAAATTCTACAGCTTCGTGAACTCGCATTAAAAGAAGTGGCCGGCCAGGTAGAAAGAAAAGTAGATCACGAAATAACCGCGAAACAAAATCCTTTTCGACACGAACGTTTATTGGCATGTATTTCTTCCAATCATTTAATTGCACAGCGTATTATCCGCAAGACCGCCCGGCTTGCTTCTTACTATAATAGCCAATGGTATGTTTTATATGTGCAAACATCCAAAGAAGCGCCTGATAAAATTCCATTAGCTTCACAAAGGCATTTAATAAATAATTTTAAAAATGCAACGGAATTAGGCGGAGAAGTAATACAGAAAAAAGCCAGAGAAATTGCGGGCGCCATTATTGAAACAGTGGAGGAAAAAAATATCACCACCATTTGTATCGGCAAACCCCACCTCAGTTTTTTTCAAATCGTTTTAAGAACCAATGTATTTAACCAATTATTAAAAAAGCTTTCTAAAAATAATATTGATCTTGTTATTTTATCCTGATGCCTTTAAGCGTAAAAAATAAAATCCGTTTTGGAACTATGTTTCTTTTCCTCATGCTGTTATTAACCGGCGGAGTGGGAATTTATTTTATGTCCAATTTAAAAAGAGATACCGAAAATATATTGCACGAAAATTACGAAAGCCTTACCTATGGCCATTCTATGCAGCAGCAGTTAAATAATATCCATTCTCAATTTGATTCTTCTGTAATAAAATTTGAAAATGAATTGAATAAAGAAAGTAATGATATAACAGAACCCGGCGAGGGGCAGGCAGTTCAATTTGTGAAAATTTATTTTAATAAATTAAAAGCAGGAGATACTACTCAACAAAACATACTGGCGCTGCAAAATGAAATACAAAAAATATTAGCTGTGAATATGAAAGCGATCCAGGTAAAAAATGACAAGGCAGAGTCAAGGGCCAACAGAGCGCTTACGTATATCGTTGCTTTGGGCACACTGGTTTTTTTAATCTCCTTTACTTTTGTTGTCAATTTTCCTTTTGTAATTACCAATCCCATCAAGGCAATATCAGAAGGAATAAAACAGATGGCCAATAAAAATTACCAGTACCGGATACACATTGACAATAAAGATGAATTTGGGAAACTTGCCGATTCCTTTAATGAAATGGCAGAACGTTTGGAGTATTTCGAAAACAGTAACCTGAATATATTGCTGTTTGAAAAAAGCCGCGCCGAAGCCGTGATCAATAGTTTGAAAGATGCAAGTATTGGAATAGATAAGAACAATAAAATTCTTTTTGCTAATTACCAGGCATTGCAATTGTTAGGCTTGCAATTAGAAGAGATTGTGGGAAAACCATCGGGTGAAGTAATGAGAAAAAATGATCTATTTCGCTTTTTATTAGAAAATGATAGTTTAGTACCTTTTAAAATAGTGTTGGAAAACAGGGAAAATTATTTTATAAAAGAAATTATTGAAGTGTCACAGGATGAGATGAAAAGTAAAGTGATCGTAATAAAAAATATCACATCTTTTAAAGAACTGGATCTGGCAAAAACAAATTTCATCGCAACTATTTCTCATGAATTAAAAACACCTTTGTCTTCTTCAAATTTCAGTTTGAAATTGATGGAAGATAAACGCACAGGCGTGCTTTCGCCACAGCAAAAGGAATTGATTGAAAATTTAAAACAGGATAATCAACGTATGTTGAAAATCTTAAGTGAATTGCTGAATATGTCGCAGGTAGAATCGGGGCGCATACAGTTAAAAATACAGATGGTGAATCCTGCGGCAATAATTTCAAAAGCCATGGAAACGGTGATGGTTACTGCAAATGAAAAAGGAATTCATCTGAAAGATATTTCAGAAAAAGAATTACCGTTAATAAATGCAGACGCGGAAAAAACTACCTGGGTTCTGAATAATTTTTTAACGAATGCCATCAAATATTCCGCTGCGAAAAGCGTGATCGAAATCGCTGCCAAAAAGCAAGACAGCGTTATCCTGTTTTCAGTAAAAGACCAGGGACAAGGAATTGCACGGGAATATCAAAAAAGGGTATTTGAAAAATACTTCCAGGTTCCCGGATCTAAAGAAAAAGGAACAGGATTGGGTCTGGCAATTTCAAAAGAATTTATCGAAGCGCAGAACGGAAAAATTTGGGTAGAAAGTGAAACCGGGCAAGGAGCCTCGTTTTATTTTGAATTGCCACGTTGAAATAATTGGTAAGACTGTCTATGTCTGACCAATTATTTAAGCTTCAATAAAAAAATAAGAATTGTGAATATTACTTCGTTTACTATATTTATTTTTCATGAATCACATTATAGATCGTATTTAAAAGAGATTTCTCTCCCGGGGCGTCCCCGAGGAGTTGCCAAATCATTACACCGCCTGCCTTTTGCATGGCCAATTCAGTTTTCTTTTTTATAGTAGCCATATCGTTATAATACATTACCACGTTTCCGGGAAGATTTAATGTATCTGAAGAATCGCTGTTTGGATAAAGAAAAATAATTTGCTTATAGTCCATACTTATCGCGGGCGAATCTACCGGGCCAAAGCCATATCCATAAAATGGTAATCCTAACACTAATTTTTCTTTCGGGATTGATCTTACGTTATGCCAGTAATCAAGATCTTCTACAGCCATAGAATAGGGAGAATGATCTCCGGGATCCTGTGGCCGCCACGGTCCTGTGCGATCATATGACATGATATTTACAAAATCAAATTGCCTCAAAGCTTTATCAGGAAGTTGATCTTTATAAGCAGTAGCAATAGCAGCAGTTATTATTTTTTTCAAAGGTTTAAGAGAAGTGGCCAATTCAGTAACAAACTTTGCATAATTGTTATCTATATCATCACCTTCAAGGTCAACATCAATACCATCAAGATCATATCTCTGCACCAAAGAAATTAAATTATTGATAAACAATTTTCTTTTATCTTTTTTCAGAAGCTCATGGTAATATTCGTGAGAACCGCCGCCACCAATAGATGCGAGAACTTTTACATTTTTCTGATGCGCCTTTTTTATGAGTGTATCAATGGCAAGATTTTGATTAAAATTTCCCTCTGAACCCGGATTAATAAAAGCGATATTCAAATGAGTTATTTTATTTAAAAAAAAATAGGTGGAATCTGCATGAATAGTGTCTCGCACCGCTGTATATAAAAAATAATATCCCACTACTTTAAAAGACGCAGATGATCTTTTCATTTTTTTCTGACTCATTGCAACTGATGAAGTAAGTAATAAAAAAAGTATGGATAAACTGAATTTTATTTTCATACACCGAATGTTTTTGATGTTCAAAACTATTGGATAATATTTAGAAAAAAATTCAGATTATATAAACTCTAAAATATGTGAGACACCAAGTATCTTTCCAGTAAACAAAGAAATACCTGGGATTTTTATTCAAAAAAATAAAAATAACCGGAGTAAATTATATTGAGTAATAAAATAATTTGAAAATAAATACCCCTATAATCAGGTAATAAAGCCCGGTAATAATTTTAATAATTACTTACAATTTAAAAATTTTATCCATCTTTCAATCTGAAAATAATAGCAAAAGTAACCACAATGATAAAGGCTACAAGTATGCCTATGGCAAAATTTCTCATTTGTATTTTTAATGGAGGAACTCCCATCTTTTTAAGTTCCGGGGGCTCTGGAAACTTTTCTTCATCGTATTCCATAACAATTCCTTTTTAATATATCAATAAATAACTGTGCCAGAAGGAGTCAGGAATAGTCATCAAAATAAAAAATTCCCATAATCGAAAAAAAGGGGAAATATTAAATCTTCCAAATGTTACATCACTGGATTAAGGTTGATTAGCTGATTAGCTATACTTCGCAAGGGGTAAATTAGTGAGTTTTTATTTTGCTAAAACCCCTTTTTTGCGAAGCAAAAGAAAAAATACAGCTTACACACAAAGTCACTAAGGGCACAAAGATTCTTTCGGAATAAAGGCACTAATAAAAACTTCGCTTTTTTCTTACTTTTTTCGCAGAAAAAAGCCTTCGTGCTCTTTGTGACTTTGTGCGGGAAAGAAATTATTTTTTTTGCGAAGCAAAAGAAAAATACAGTTTTTTCATATAAAATTCCATAAAGAGAATGCCTTCGCGCATCTTCAAATTCATTAATTCCGGCTTCAAAGGATAAAAAACGAATTCACTGTTTTGCCCCTTGCGTAGTATAATTAGGTAATCAATTATTTCTTAACATATTTCCAATTCTTCGTTTTCCCTTCAGTAAGCCACCCGATGGTAGTAAGTATTCTTTTGTTTTTTGTTTCTTCGGCTTTTGCCTCTTCGATCCATTCTATATATTCCCTTTTTTGAGAAGGGCTGAAATTATTAAAAGTATCAGAAGCTTTTTTATTTTTTGCTAATTCTTTTTTCAAAGAAAAAGGAACGATGATTTCGGTTTTTTTATCAGTAACTTTTCTTTCAGGCAGTTTTATTCCATCATCATTTATCTTCATCGCTTCATTTATACGACTGATAATAATTTTGTCTGAAGGCAGATCTGAAATGCTTTTTATTTTGCCCGCATGTTCCATTGCGGTAGCATTATTTTCTTTTAATTCGCCTGCATCTTTCATTAGTGCGGCTTTCCAGAAACCAAATGCACAATGATTTTTAAACGCAGCCATACTGCACATCATTCCTTTATAATTAAAATGGGGGAATCCCCATTTAATAGTTTCCTCCACCTGAGGACATGCAGCATGAATTAATTTTCTTAAATGAATTAAAATGGGCTTTGCAAAATCAGCGGATTTGGTAATGTATTCATCTGCCCTTTTATCTTTTTCCATTTCGGTATTCAAATTTATTGTTACAAACGATTTAATAATAAAAACTGCTTATTCTTAAGAAGACCAAAAACATTATTGTGCCTTCCAATTATTATTATCTTGATATTTATCAGGAATAAATTCATTTCCCAATACAATTTTAGAAATAGAATTATAAGGCTTTGAAATGACAAAAGTTTTTTCTTTATCTCCGTTTTTCCAAACGTCAGCAGTGAATTTTTGTATCAGCTTTTCCCCGTCTTTCGAAAAAATAGTTAAATAAACGGGTAATGGCAATCCGCCTTTATTTGCTATAATAATTTTTATATTATTTCCATTCCGCTCTACTTTTTTAATTGAAAGATCAGGATAGTCCCATCCAAAAAACCATTTTTTCCAAAACCAATCCAGGTTTTTTCCACTACCATTATTAATGCTATAAAAGAAATCGTAAGGAGTAGGATGCTTTCCATGCCAGTCATTCATGTATTGATGAAGCGCTTTGAAATATAATTGATTGCCAAGCAAATCCTGTAACACATAATAACACAATCCTCCTTTACCATATGAATTTGCAAGATATGCCGCACCTGAATAAAGTTTGGTATTGGTAATTAAAGGAACATAATCGTCAGTTCCTGAAATTCGCTCGTAGCGCACTTTGCTAAAAATTCCTTCATCTTCAGGCTCACCCATCTTTGGAGAAATCACCGATTCGCCAATCGTAGCCCATCCTTCATCCATCCATGCATATTGTGTTTCATTGGTTCCCATAAAAAAAGGAAAATAAGAATGGAAAATTTCATGCGTGGTTAATTGCACAGCGTCTTCATGTGTAGGTGTTGGATTATCATTTACCATCATCGGATATTCCATCTGGTCGGTGCCGTCAAACACAGTAATATGGCTGAAAGGAAAAGGATATTTTGGATAAAAATAACTCGTGTAATATACAGTTTGATGCGCCTGGTTGGCCACATCAAAATAATCTTTATGGATTTTATTATAAGCTGCTTCTGCCAGTGTTCTTCTGCCGGTTGAAGAATCTACCAACACTGAACTGGCATCCCACAAATAATGATCACTTAATGCAAAAGCAAAGTCAGTAACATTCTTTGCCGAAAATTTCCAAACGCCTGTTGCACCATTTTTCAAAACATCATTTTTCAAATAATCTGTTGAATCAATGACATGAATAATTTGTGTATCAACAGAAGCTTTTTTTATTTTTTCCAAAATATTTTCGTTAAAATTATCAGTAGAATTTTGCCTGTCGCCGGTGGCCCACACCACATAATTTTTAGGAACAGAAATTTCTACATTGAAATTCCCAAAGTCATTATAAAATTCCTGGACGCCGTTGTAGCTCCAGGTATCCCAGCCGTCCACATCATCATATACCGAAACGCGGGGAAAAAAATAGGCGATAAAATAAGAAGTACTGTCCACCATTCCTGTGCGCACCGGCGAACCGGTATTTACTTTATAATGCCAGCTTATTTCAAAATCAGTTTTGGAATGAGGGAGAATGGCCTGTGAAGGTTTTATAAAAAGATTGGTATTATTATGAAATGCTTTTTCGCGATCGTGAAAATTATCAATATTTTCATCACCTATTTTAAAAGATTCAATTTGCACGCCATCACTCAAATCTTTTTGTGCAATGTGGCTCAATCGCTCCACTCCTTTTTTATAAAGGTCGGGATAAAGCCGGATGATGACTTCTTTTAAAGTATCGGGACTGTTATTGAAATAAGTGATGGTTTCTTTCCCTTCGAGCAATTGAGTAGCAGGATCAAAACTTACTCTGACCTGGTAATTGGCCCTGTTTTGCCAGTAATTTTTCCCGGGCTTTCCTGTTGGACTGCGGGTTTCATTTTTATAAGCGCTTTGAATATTAGTAGTAGTGAATAGTTGTTGACCGGAAACAGGTTGAAAGTAAAATATAACTACCGCAATGAAAAAGGAAAGAAATATTTTCATAAAAGATATTTTAAGAAAAATTATTTTTCACAAGATAGTATGGGAATGTGGAATTTATTCATTCAGAAAAAACAATTTTATATTGAAGAAATGTATCAGAAGTTGCGAAACACTTTTTTTAAGATTTTTGAAATAATCTGTATGCCAATGAGTTTTAGAAAAGTATTTTTAAACAGTAAATCAACAATTATTGAAGTTTTCAATTTTATCTTTCAGGTTCCTGCAGACACGAATCTTTGGCAGCCGTTTTTCTCTTTGCGTGTAAACCTAAGCTCTAAAAAATAAAATCTGAACTCACCAATTCAGATTGATTCAACAAAATATATCTTGGAATAATCCTGATGGCAAAATCTTTTACAAATTGATTATCCGGGCTTATTATCCTGAAACTATTGCTTTTATTTAGAAATGGAAAAAATGCAGACTTCCAGTTGGCGGCGTTCTCATCAATAGAAAGATAAATGATTTGATACTGTTTATGGTCAATCATCACTTTGTCGCTGTGCAATTTTTCCATTTTTACCTTGCACGGAATGTACTGACTCGTCCTAAAAAAAATTTACAGGTTAATAGATAAATCCTGCAATAGGTTTACAGGATCATTTTCATTTTTGCTTTCAAAAGTATTTAGCTTTTTAAAATAGTTCTTCCATAATCTTTGATGGTTTATTTTTTGATTGTTATGTAATTTATCCGGAGTTAAGTTGCCGATACTCGTCTGTGGTCTGTCATTGTTGTATAGGCCGATAGCCTTTTGTAATTGTTTTTTTGCTCTGATGTAATCCAGGCAGCCTATAATATCCAATCGAAATTAATTACCGGTGAAAATTTCCTGCAATCGCCCCACCTTGCCCTGCGCATTCATTCCTTCAATAATTACCCGGAATCTTTTTGTATCATCAGAATTATAAAAATGAAAATGTGCTATTCCATTTGAATCTATTTTCAGGTTTGGACTCCAGTATAATGTGGATCGAAAGTCAGATGCCGGCATAGTACTATCCTGGAAGCTATAATCCGGGGAGTAAAATTCGCGGGTAATACTAAAACCATTAAAAGTAAACCGATTTTGATTTTTTGAGATTAAGGGTATTGGTAGTGGCCCATCTCCTTTTTTCAGATAGATAGATATAGCTCCTGTATAGCCACCATTAAGTGGTGCCATAGTTACCGGTGAAGGCAAATATTGGAGCAAAGAAATATTACTGAAAAGAATGTTTTTCACTTCTTCCCAACTTGTTGGTATTTCATTTACAAAAAAATAAGGGAGCTGGGGAAATGAGCCTTCATAAGTAAATTTAGGATCATCTTCGGTTCCGGAGATATTGAGACCGGGAATTCTTCCTTTTAAGAATTCAAAGATCCTATTGTTATTAGAGTAAAAATTGTTGATGAAATCAATAGTTGTAGCATTGTTTTCGACAAAATCGTTGCTTACATATTTTTTGATGAGTTGCTGAGTGCTGGTAAGTTCATCTCCTTTTACTACAACCGGTTTTAGTGTAATCCCTTTCTGTCTTTGAAGAATTTGATTGATTTCATCTTTGTCATTAATAGCGTTACTATCAGTTATTTTGTATTGTAATAATGGCGCGTACGATACTGAGAGGAAATTATTTTCAGGGCTGGTAAAAAATTGCACTTTTATAGCTTTTGATTTTTTCTTTGCTCCCTCAAAAAAAATAGTTGACCGCCCTTTCACTGAATAGTTTTTTAGAATAAACCTCCCATTACTATCAGGTTCTGCATATCCGATAAATTTACTTGAATCTTCATTTTGTATTAAAATCCTTAATTTAAACATAGGTTTGTATTTGTCTATTTTATAGTCAATAATTTCTCCTGCAATGTAAGGCTCCCTCTCAATTGAATATTTTAAATGGCAGGGCTTCTGAGCCAAAATATTCTCCCATTTAAAATGCCGCCATCCATTGGTGAGCATCACAAGATCTAAAGCTTTTTGAGTTGTATCGTAATTGTTCAAAAAATAATATGCCGGATGGTAGATATAACCATTCAATTCCGGACTTAGTAAAAGAGCCGAAAAAATATTATCATTTGAGCTATCTTCGGCAACTTTATCGGCATCCGTTACTGCCACTGAAAACCTGGCACTATCTTTTGCTCCAATCCCATTTTCTATTTTTAAGTAAAATTCGTTTTTAGCTCTCGGCTTGAAGGAGAGGCTATCTTTCAGGAGGCTAATTTTAAGAAAATCGTTTTTGTTTAGAAACACAATTCGCTCTGCAAGCGGAATATTGTTAAGGTTAAATAAAGTGAGGCGCAGTATTCCGGTAGAAAATTGTGTTTTCTTAATAGAAAAGATATTCTTTTCTTCTTCAATTAGAATAGGATAAACCACATAACGCCCATCGCATTGATATGCGGTCAGCAACAAATTCTTTTGAAGTCCTGCCGAATCAGCCGGATGATAGAAGATAGCTATTTTTATTTCTGAATCATTTTGACCAATCACTTTTAATGTAAGGCCAAATGGAAAAGCTACCGGCAACTTCTTAGTGATCATTGTTCCGTCTGGAAAATTGATCTTCGCAAAATATTGATGTTGCTTGGCAGGCGTAAATGTGAATTCCCCCATTCCATCATGAAAGGTTTGCAGCCTGGCAATGCTATCCCCTTTCTCATCATATATTTCTCCCCTAATCTCTACCGGAAGCCCGATACTATCAATAGCTTTAAATGCCACTTTACAAGGGTTGCCCGCAATCAGGTCTCCTCCTTCGGGGAAAAAATCAACATAGGAATGATTTATATTGGCATGTTTTATTTTGTATTGAATACCCTGGTCTGTTATATTCTGAACATAGATGGCCTTATGGAATATAGAATGCTCATCAAAGTTCAGCATCCATTCTGTAAAGCACCTTAATTCATATACGCCGGTTTTCAAACTATCAGGTAATAGAATATTTCCGTGCGACATACCACCATCAATCGGGAGATTTGTCTGTGTTATCACATTTCCTTTCTGCAAACTGATTAGCTGTAAATAGACAATCTTACTTAAATCATTGGGTACTCCAAACGATATAGAATAGATGCTAAACCACAAAGTTTGCCCTGCTATATAATTGTATTTGTCTGTTTGGGCATATACTTTCTCTGGAGGGTAGGTTTTATAATACCATTCCAGTCCCGAATTTATTTTAGATTCCACCTGTGCGTTTGTCTTAAATGAGAAAAAGAAAAAAAGAAGATAGATAGGTATGAATTGATTGAATTTCATTTCAGATTTTTCCTTTAAACTATTAAAATATTCAATTTTCTCTTTTTATACCCAGTCATATAAAAATATTTATTTAAAAAAAGGCTGCCAATTTTTCTTTTAAAATTTGATATAGTTAAACCATTTTTTGAATATATTTTTTTCTAACTCTGTCATACTACTATTTATAATCAAACTAAATTCCATTTTATAGAACCAAAATATTATTTAAAAAACAACTTTTATTAATTTATTCAACAATCCCTGTTTTATTCTACCGAAAATAAGTTGTTCAAATTCTGGTAAACATGTTTTCAACTCTTTCATATCAAATGAAGTAGCAATTAGACCCAATAAACATTTTATTGTCATGGGCTTTTTTAATAATCCCAAAATCAGGAGGCTTAGATCATCAATGCAAGCAATTGAATATCCTTTTTGATCACATTCAGGAATTAATGCCACCTTGCATTCCATTGGACAGTATCCATCAAATTCATTTCTTATATAATTCTTATTGGTACCTGGTTTCTTGATTGTATTAAGTTTTCTTTCAATTACTTCGACAATGTTATCTGCTATTATTTTTTTTTCAAACGTAGTTTCTTTATCCGCAAAAATATACAGGTAATTTTGTACAACATTTAAATCTCGGCCATATAAATAATCTTTTGAAAGGGTCATAAATTTCCCCTGCACAAAAATTTCAATGGGTTTATTGAATTCGTAGTAGTTGTAAATATGCTCATCATTAACTTTTGCATCTATAATGAAATTTGAACTCTTATTTAATTTATCTATTTCTTTTGCATTGTCATATTTCTCCAACAAATCGTGAGAGAAATTTGACTTCAACTGTTTGTGTCGCTCAATTAGTTTTTTTTCTGTATTTGAGCTTGTATAATGATAGTAGTCTCTAAGCAACGGAACCTTATTTTTTTTAAATAGAGAAATAATACGGTAATAGTATTCTGGGTAATCCTCTCTTAATCTATCGGCTAGCTGATTACAAATTTGTTGAGATCTTTTATAAGTACCAATTAAATGAAGGTATTTTTTTAAATAAGGAGTATCTATAAAATCACCGAATCCCTTATATTGGTTATCTTTTATGATTTCAGAAAATAGAACTTTTACATTTTTATTCTCTTGTTTAGCAAGACAGTAAAAAAGATATTGCTCAAAAAAAACATTAAAATCAGAAACAGCTATTTTGCTAAAATAATAAATATTTTTATTGATGAATTTAAAAGATTCATAGGTATAGCGCCTAAAGAAATCAATGTCGCTACCCCCAAAAATTCCTGCATTGTATCCATAAATTTTTTGACCGGCTACCCTTTCTTTCAGTATTGCCTGGGGAAAATATTTTAGATTTCTTTCAATATCTAAAAAAATCTCTTCATAACATTTTGTAGCTACTTCCATGTTTTGGGTAATAAGAGAACTATTTAACAATAATTCCTTAAATGGTTCCCATATATAAACATCTCCATCTATGTGTAAAAATGGTTCCTCCTGTTTTGAATATGTATAAATTTTAGGTAAAGCCCATAAATGTGGGTGGTAAGAATTCAAGTAATCAAGATTGCATTCTACCTTATCATAAGGCAATCCTAATTCATCAATAAGCATGTGTGCAGAAACACAATCTGAATAGAGCACGACTCCATAGTACCTCTTTAACTGTAAGCAGCTTAGTGCCCAAGACATTAAATGATATTCAGGAGCAATCCATCCGGCTTTGAATTTTAAAAAATCTCTATGATTACATGACCAGCAAGATTGTATGATTTTCATAAGTATACAATAAAAGCACTTTCATTCTGAAAAGCATCTATATTATTAATGCTTTTCAAATTAAAATAGGGCATTTAAGATCAAAAATATTGGCATACCAGAAATTACAACTGTTGCTTTCGTTTCATCTGTGATAACAATAATCCTAAAATTCAATCTATCAGGAAACTGGCTTTACCAATATTTTTGAGACCTTAAATTAGATTTTTAGATTTAGTCATAAGATACATAATTAATTTTCAATACATCATCAATAACAATAACCATAATTTCCAGGCATTGATGGGTACCCTCCTTCAGGTACAAATGAATTACAACACATATTAGGATTTGTTGTAAATTCTCCATTTGATAAACAACCAGTTACAGTGCTGCCGCCTTTAATTTTTTTCATTTCATCTTTATCCAGCATCTTTTTGATGCCGAGAAATTTTTTCTTTTCCATTTGTAAATAATTTAATTTTAGAATTTTTGCCTACTCTAATATAGGTTTTCGGCTTCCCCTATTTTTTTTACCAAAAAATATTTTTATAAGATGTGTTTCAATTCATTTATACTATACAGGCAACTGCTTTCCATTAAAAAAAATGTAGACGTTCTGGTTATCTCAGCTTCCTTGCATCATGCTTTCATCTTTTCAATTTCCGCTCCCTGTTGTTTTACTTCGCCATTAAGGGGATACTTCGTTGCAAAAGCATCATAGTCTTTTCTGGGAGCCAAATACCAATCATCCAATGCCTGCTCTGTTTGTAACGGATCGTTCTTTTTATTAATTGCCAATAAATGCTTTGCCACAATCCCCCGCTTATCATTTGTATCATTGCTTGGGTAGTAAGGATTTTCAGGCAGGCTTTCTTTAAGTGTAGTTTTGGTTATCTGGATTTGTAACCGTTCAACATAGCAGGCCGCAACGTTCAAAAGATTTGTATGGTAACTCTCAGCCATAAAAAATAAATTTCCAGGTGATAATTAAAATACAAAATTACCAGCTAAAAGTTAACTATAATTATAGTCTGCAAATAATTTGAAAAAGCTTTTGCCGCCGGTTATTGGTTTCATTTCGTCATCACTCAATTCTTCACCTAAGTTAAAGTTTGACAAATTATCATTTGTGGTGTAGTAATAATACGGTTTAAGCATCGTCGTCCCGATACGGGAAGAGGCAATACTAATGCCACAGCGCATCGTTCCTTTAAGGAGACAATAATTATTATTTCCCCGGCGAAGTCGACTTTACTACACTGTAATACATCCTTTGCAGCAATCGCATATTTTTTGTGATTATCAAAACCTGTGCTCTTAATCCATTTTTAAATTGAATGTTCTTTTTTAAATTGGTGCTAAGCCCATTTTCAAGTCGAACTGTGGCGAGAAAACCACTATCGGAAGCTATCGGAGAAATATAATCCACTGTGCCTTTTACTATTCCTGTTTCCTGGTATGGATAGGCGTCAAACCTAAGCTGCGCCTTCATCCCGGTATCTACTTTGCCGGAATTGTTTTGTGGCAAAGTAATTTCAACATAGAATTTACTATCCGGCGGATTGATATATCCCAACAATTTTCCCGCTTCGATAAAATTATTTTGTTGCAATAGCAATGTAAAAAACACAGTACCATCTAAAGGCGCCTGCAGGATATATTTATGTATCCAGTCATCTACGTTGCTTTTTAATGTTTGCAATGCCTGTTCAAAAATTATTTTCTGTTGTATGATATCATGATCCAATTGTTCCAGTTCTTTCAGCTTATCTCTTTGCTGGCTCTGATTACTTAAAATATTTGAATTTAACTGAGGAATAGCCATTTCCTTATTCAAATACTTACTATTCTCTTCCCTGTATTCTTCTGCTGAAATAACTTTTTCATCTAAGAGGATTTTGTTCATTGCCAAAGATCTTTTTTCAGAATCTTCATCAAGGTTCGACAGACTTTTTTGATTTTCAATAGATATATTCATTTGCTGTAGCGTTCCCATGTCTTTTAACAGTAATTCCTTTTTATGCACGTAAAAACCGTTCGCGAAATAATCATTATACTGCTGCAACGCAGCGCTGAAGGTTTGGTAGGGCACCTGTAATTCTCCAAGATTTTGATAATTTACATTGAACAAACCGGCAATGTTTTCTGATTTCTCCTGAGTCAACAAAGAAAAACCGCTGTCTAATTTTACAGAAAGATCAAGTACCTCATTAGCATTGGCTGTACTTTCAATCCATCCGATCATTTGTCCTTTTTTTATCCGGTCGCCGTTCCTCACAAAAAGTTTTATCAACCTTCCTGTTTGTATAGAAACAATTTCTTTAGGCGCATTAGTAGCAGTAAGCGTTCCTGATGCTTCTATGATATCAGGATAACGGATAAACCAAGTGCCGCTAATTAATAAAAGTAATATAATAAGAAACAACATCAATGCCCATTTTTCTATAAAGCCTGGTTGACGGCTTATGATTTCCTGTGCTTCGTCAGAACGTTGATGAAACATTTTGACATCAAGATGTCCCGAAGCTTTTTCAGGTGTTTCATTCTGATCATTTTCTTTGTTTCCTTGCATAAATGCGGTTTTGACTTATACTTTTTTATTTCTTATTGGTGCTGTTTAAGAATCTTCGTTATTTATTTGTTTACTGTGCGAACTAACCTTAAACTAACATTCAACTCCCCAACTCCAACTGATTCTTCACCAGTTCATAATATTTAGCTTTCAACTTAGATAGTTCTTCATGTGTACCTTGTTCTACAATTTCTCCATTTTCAAGTACCACAATTTTATCTGCATTCTTTACCGTACTTAGGCGATGCGCTGCGATAATTACCGTTTTTCCATTGAAAAATTTATTTAGATTTTCTACTATTTCTTTTTCATTATTGGCATCTAATGAATTAGTAGCTTCATCAAAAAAAAGATATTCCGGGTTTTTATAAACAGATCGCGCTATGAGCAAGCGTTGCTTTTGTCCCTGGCTTAAACCCACGCCTTCTGCGCCTAATTTTGTAAAAAAGCCATTAGGGAGGCTTTCTATAAATGAAAGTATATTGGCTGTTTCACAACTACTCATTAACCGGCTGTAAATTATCTCATCCTGCCCCCACCGCTATATTCCTCGCAATAGAATCATTAAAAATATAACCATCCTGCATTACCGCGCCACACATTTCGCGCCACAGGTGATTATCTATATTCTCAAATTTTAACCCACCTCTTCGTTTGCTGTCATTGTTAACAGCGCCTATTCTTATTTCTCCCTCATACTGATGGTAAATTTTCAAAAGCACTTTCAGCAAAGTGGTTTTCCCGCTGCCACTTACTCCCACAATAGCAGTTACTTTTCCTTCAGGGATATACAAATTAATATCTCTAAGTACCGGTTCGTTCCCTGCGCCGGGATATGTAAAAGATACGTTTCTAAAGAGGATGCTTTTATCTTCAGGCAGTTGAGTTGTATAAACTTTATTGGGATCTTCTTCATCATCCAGTTGATGAATTTCGTTCAGCCTTTCCATACTTATTTTGGCATCCTGTGCGCTTTGTACAAATCCTACCCATTGATTTATTGGCCCGCTTAACTGGCCAATGATGTATTGCACAGCAAGCATGGCTCCCAGGGTAAGTTGCCCGTCTATTACTAATTTGGCTACTATAAAACTAATGGTCAGATCTTGTACCTGGTTGATCAGGGTAGCGCCAGCCTGCTGCCATTGATTGTAATTGAGATTTTTAAAGTTCAGTTTAAAAACCGAAGCCTGGATATTTTCCCAATCCCATCGTTTTTGTTTTTCGGCATTATTTAGCCTTATTTCCTGCATGCCTTGTATAAGCTGTAGAGTAGCATTATTTTCCTTTGCTGAAAGATAAAAGGTTTGGTAGTTAATCTTACGCCTGATCCTTAAGAAAAACTGTATCCATACAAAATAAATAATACTTCCAATCATAAACACAAAAAACAATTGGACATTATATATCATCAATACTATTGCATAGACAATAAAATTAAAAACAGAAAATAATGTGTTTAATGCCGAGCCGGTAAGAAAATTTTGTATTTGCCTCTGGTCGCCTATTCTTTGGAGGGTATCACCTGTGTGATGTACATCGAAATAAGAAAGAGGGAGTTTGGTAAGCTTGATCCAAAAATCAGAAAGTATCTGCAGGTTCAGAATATTTGAAATTCTGAGCAGCAGGCGGCTGCGTATAAAGTCAACAATTGTTTTACTGAAAGTAAGTGTAAGTTGCGCTATCAATACAATAACTACATATTGCAGATTTTGAGCGTCAATGCCTGTATCTACAATACTCTGGGTAAGGAAAGGAAAAATTAACTGAATGAGTGAAGTGATCAATAATGCAGCAAATACCTGGGTTATCTGCCATTTACTTTGTGCGAGGTATTGCAATACCAGTTTCCAGTTAAGCTTACGTTCTTTTTCTCCTTCCTCTTGGTAAAAAGCAGGCGTTGGTTCGAGCAGCAACGCAATTCCGGTAGCCCCCTCCGGCTCCCCCAAGAGGGGAGAGGAGGATATCCAGTGATCAGAAAACTCTTTTAATTTATAGTTTTCAATGCCACGTGCAGGATTGGCGATCTTAAACCTCACCCTCCGGCTCCCTCTCCCGGAGGAGAGGGAGAGAAGAACCACAAAATGGTTTTGGTCCCAATGCAATATGCAGGGAAGTTGTACTTCCTTTAATTGTTCATAAGTAATCTTTACGCCTCTTGACCTGAAACCAACCTTTTCTGCTGTTTCGCTGATACCTAATAATGAGACTCCTGCTTTGGAGAATCCTGCTTTTTGCCTGAGCGTATCAATTTTATAATGCCTTCCATAATGTTTGGCTACCATGCGCAGGCAGGTGGGGCCGCAGTCCATAGCATTTAGCTGTTTATAAAAAT